>Ga0182739_1001325_pt1 | contig 26504 bp, 27 predicted proteins | sample eDN5th30CBELigBY_FD_128873 | JGI IMG/M metagenome (GOLD analysis project Ga0182739, IMG submission 128873) | Enriched backyard soil microbial communities from Emeryville, California, USA - eDNA 5th pass 30_C BE-Lig BY (version 2) (version 2) | ecosystem: Environmental > Terrestrial > Soil >... | reverse complement strand
TCGGCCTCCATCATCTGCGTGCGCGTCTCCTCGCCGATCACGCACTGGAAATCGCGCACCATCATCGGATAGGGATGCGGGCCGGCGACGGTGCCGATGCAGTAGAACGTGTCCTCGACGTTCGTCACCCAGTCGCGCAACGCCTCGTTCATCGCGTCCTTGAGCGTCCTTGAGCCGGACTCGACCGGCACCAGCCGCGCGCCAAGCGCGCGCATGCGGAACACGTTGGGCTCCTGCCGCGCGACATCGACCGCGCCCATATAGACGATGCATTCGAGGCCGAACTTCGCGCACAGCGTTGCGGTCGCAACGCCATGCATGCCGGCGCCAGTTTCCGCGATGATGCGCTTCTTGCCCATGCGGCGCGCCAGCATGATCTGGCCGAGCACGTTGTTCACCTTGTGCGCGCCGGTGTGGTTGAGGTCCTCGCGCTTGAGATAGATTTTTGCGCCGCTGAGATGTTCCGTCAGACGCTCCGCGAAATAGAGCGGCGAGGGGCGGCCGACATAATGCGTCAGGTAGCCCTTCATCTCGGCCTGGAAGGCGGGGTCGGCCTTCGCCTCGGCATAGGCCTTTTCGAGATCGAGGATCAGCGGCATCAGCGTTTCGGCGACGAAGCGGCCGCCGAACAGGCCGAAATGGCCGCCCTCGTCGGGGCCGCTGCGGAGCGAATTGGGGGCGACGCGGATGCTCATGCCGGGCTCGCTGTCTGGCTTTCTTTCGCGGCCGCGCGGGCGGCCCGGATGAAGGCGCGGATTTTCTCGGGGTCCTTCTCGCCGGGTGCGCGCTCGACCCCCGATGAGACGTCGACGCCTGGCGCGCGCGTGATGCGGAGAGCCTCCGCCACGTTGCCGGCATCAAGGCCCCCAGACAGCATGAAAGGCACAGGCGTTTCAAGCTGCTCCAGGAGATGCCAGTCGAACGGCCGGCCGAGCCCGCCGGGGCGGGTCGCGTCCTTCGGCGGCTTGGCGTCGAACAGCAGGCGGTCGGCGGTCGCGGCATAGGCCGGGATCGCGGCGAGATCGGCGGCGGTGGCGATCGGCAGCGCCTTCATCACCGGAAGGCCGAAACGCTGCCTTACCGCGCTGACGCGCTCGGGCGTCTCGTGGCCGTGAAGCTGCAGCATGTCCGGCTTGAGTGCTGCAACGATTGCGTCCAGCGAAGCGTCATCGGCGTCGACCGTCAGCGCGACTTTCAGCGCGCGCCCCTCCGCGCGCGCGGCAAGGCCGGGCGCATCGGCCAAAGCGACATGGCGCGGCGAAGCCGGGAAGAACACGAAGCCGACCATATCCGCACCTGCATCGAGCGCGACATCGAGCGCCTCCGGCGTCGAAAGGCCGCAGATTTTGATGAGCAGGGTCATGAACGACTATCCGACTTCTCAACTACCGCAATCAACGCGTCGATCTGCGCAATCAAGGGCTCAAGCCGGTTCTCGATGACATCGGCGATAATATTGAGGTCAATCTGCCAGTACGCATGTACGATGAAGTTCCGGAGTTCGTTGGCCGGCTGCCAGGGGATATCCGGCGCGGCGCTTTTGACCGCGGCCGACACTTTGTTCAAGCTCTCGCCGACGACGACCAGACCAAACAGAGCCGCGTGCAGCGGCTGCGAAGCCGCAGCCAGGACATCCGGCGGCAGCCCGCCGGCATTGGTCTGTGCGTGCCACGCGTAAGCCTTGGCATCGCGCAGGCGCTGGAGATCGGATCGGGTCATACGGGCTCGACGAGGCGAGGAAACTCCTCAGCCTCGCGATCCTTCAAGCCGCTGACCAGCACGATACCTACCGGGCGGCCCAGCAGTTCCTCCAGTGCGACCTGTGCTTCCGCCAAGCCGAACAGGTCCAGCCCCGGCCGCTTCTCCGCGAGGAACTCAATCGCATCTTCCTTGTCATACACATGGCCCACGCTGCCGCGCGGAAGCAGCCCGAGAATCTTGATCGGGTGCTTGGCCTCGACCGCGGCGATATGCATGCGCAGGATCGAGCGGTTGATGTCGGGCGCGTTCATGACCGGAACCTCGCCGGTGCTTATACCACGGGCCTCCGGATAGGCGAACCGGCGCCGGCTCAAAGCAAAGCCTCGGCGAAACTCCCAGTGGTCATTCCGGGACGCGCGCAACATGCGCGCGGGCCCGGAATCCATAACCCCTGTCTGTGTATATCAACGAGACAGGGCGTATGGATTCCGGCCCTCCCCCGGCTCAAGGCCGGGGTCGGCCGGAATGACGGCCGAGGGTTTCGCAGAAACCTAGCTACCAGCGGGAGCCACGGCGCTGTCAGCGGACCGAAGTGCCGAAACGCTCAGCCGTGACCGCCGTCTTTCAGCCGCCGCCACACCAGCATCGCCGCGGCGAGGTCTTCGATCGCCGTGCCGACCGATTTGAACAAGGTGATCTCGTCCGGAGTCTTGCGGCCGACGACCGCACCGCGGCAGAGGTCGAACAAATCGCCCTGCACGTCGGCCTCAGTGATGATGCCGCGGCGGATCGGGTCGACGATGTCGCCGGCCTCCTTCAGTGCGCCGGCGCGCGTGTCGACATAGATGCGGGCGCGTCGCACGGCTTCGTCATCCGCCTCGCGCATCGCCGGTGTGAAGCCGCCGACGAGATCGACATGCACACCGCGCTTGAGGCGCGCGCCCTGCACCAGCGGCGCGGCCGAAAGCGTGGCGCAGGACACGATGTCGGCTTCGCCGAGCGCGGCTTCGAGGTCCGTGGTCACGGTCACGTCGAAGCCGTTCTGCAAGCCGGCGGCAAGCGCATCCGCGCGCCCGCGCGTGCGGTTCCACAAGCTCACGCGGCGGATCGGTCGCACCGCGGCATGCGCATGCACGAGATGCGGCGCTAGCGCGCCGGCGCCGATCATCAGAAGATGGCTCGCATCGGCGCAAGCGAGATGGCGTGCGGCGAGCGCGGAAGCCGCCGCCGTGCGCCACGCCGTCAGTTCGCGGCCTTCCATCACGGCGAGCGGCTCGCCGGTCTCGCCCGACATCAGGAAATAGCTGCCATAGACGGAAGGGGTTCCGCGCGCAGCGTTCGCGGGGAACACGGTCACCAGCTTGCAGCCGAGGAAGCGTTCGCCGTCGCGGTTCCAGGCCGGCATCAGCAGCAGGGTCGCATCGGCATCCGGCCGCGCGATCGTATGATGATGGCGCACCGGAACATGGATGTCGCCGCGGAACGCTTCGTCGAGCGCGGCGATCAGTGCCGGATAGGTCAGGACCCGGCGTATCTCTTCGGCGGTGACGGTGCGCATCGCAAGTTCTGGACGGTTTGGCCTGAATGGTTCCGGCTTCCCGCGCCTCGAAGCTTCTCCGCTACCGCGGCGGCGCGAGTGCGGGAAACTCGCGGGCCTGGCGTTCCGCTTTCAGGGCGTCGCGCTCCACGCGCAGCGCATGGGTCTCGGTGGCGAGGTCGCGCGCGGCGCGGCGCCACTTGCCCTGGTTCCACCAGGTCGCCACGCCGCCGATGAGGACGCCGACGCCGAGCAGCAGCAGCACCAGCAGGAACAGCGGCATGGTCGCGGTCAATGCCGGGGAATCGCCACCCAGCGGGTCGAGCGAGACGGTGACCGGATGGCGGTTGGCCACCGCGAACACGACCAGGATCACGCCGAGCGGTACGACCACGAGCGCGATGTACAGCTTGTGAAGCATGGGCTCTCCGAACCAGAACGGCCGTTATAGCAGGCGCGCGGGGCCAAAGCTCCCTTGCGCAACCAAGGCTCTCGCGCGCGACTGCCGGCGCCGCTTCGGCCTTTCGCGCGCGTTTGCGCGAGGCTCCGCTAGGGGTCGTCGCGGTTGAGCCGCTCCCGCATTTCCTTGCCGGTCTTGAAGAACGGCACGGCCTTCTCGTCGACGGAGACGTGGGCGCCGGTGCGCGGGTTGCGGCCGGTGCGCGCCGGCCTGCTCTTCACGGAGAATGCGCCGAAGCCGCGCAGTTCGACCCGGTCGCCGCGCGCGAGTGCATCGACTATTTCCTCCAGGATCGCATTGACGATGTTCTCGACGTCGCGCTGGTAGAGATGTGGATTCTGTGCAGCGATCCGCTGCACAAGCTCGGATTTGATCATTGAACAGCCGCCCCCCTTGGGCATCGGTTATCAGGACTATCGCTCTCGCCTAAAGAGCGAGAGAAATTGCTCCTTCAACCGTTCAGTTCTGGCTTGAAGGGTGCCAAAGGGCCAATAGGCCGTCAAGGTTGAGTCTTTCAATCGTTTGTATCATGCCTGAAGTTTCGATCCGCCGCGCGACGCTGCTCAGGCCGATGACGTCGAGAGCGCCGGCCGCGGCGAGATGCAGGAACGGCAGATCGCTGAGCCGCGGCTTCAACGACCAGTCGGTGATCCGGGTTCCGGCATCGATGCCCTTTTCCTTCTGCAGCCATTCGAGTGCGGTCCGCTCGTCGCCGAGCATATCGACCAGCTTGAGCGGCATCGACTGGCGGCCGGTGAAGACCCGGCCGTCCGATACTGCGCCAAGCTGGGCATCGTCCAGCTTGCGGCGCTCGCGCACCAGCGCCTTGAACCAGTCGAACGAGTCCTGAACGATCGATTCGATCGCCTTGCGCGCTTCGGGGCTCGTCGGCTCGAAGCCGTTGGGAGCGGCCTTGAGCGGCGCGGAGCGGATGAACTCCATCTTCACGCCGACCTTCTCGAGCAGCGGATAGACTTCCGGATACTGGAACAGCACGCCGATCGAGCCGACCAGAGCGGCATCGCGCGCGATGATCTGTTCGCCCGCCATCGCCGCGATATAGCCGCCGGAAGCGGCGAGCCCGTCGACCACCACCACCACCGGCTTCTCCGCAGCGACCCGCCGCAGCGCGGTGTACAGTTGCTCGGAGCCGGCGACGGTGCCGCCGGGGCTGTCGATCCGCACGACAACGGCGCGCGCATTCGACTTGCGCAAGCGCTCCAGCGCCTCGACGCGCTCGTCGTCGTTACGGATGAGGCCCTCGATCTTGACCCGCGCGATGAACGCGCTGCCCCCCGGGGTCAGTCCCATCGCATCGGGCGCCGCCAGCCGCGCCGCGCCGAAGCCGACCGCGGCGATGAGGACGAGAACGGTGAGCACGCGCCAGAACGTCAATTTGCGCCGCATGCGGCGGCGGTCGACGATGGCATCGGAATCGAGCGACATGGAACGCTCCTCTTCTGCTGAACTCGCGGCCGGAATCTGCCCTGATAGTCAGATCTGCTCTGACGCTCAGACCGGATCCGGCCTCAAGTGCAAGCGTAGACCCGAACGGAGCGTTAAGTTCAACAGCGCACATTGATCAAAGAATGGCCACTGTCCAGGACATGGCCATCCATCAGCACATCGCGGTTTTGTCGGCTGTCCCCCCCGGGGAGGGGCTGTTATACGCGCTTTTGTACGCGCTGCCCCGCTATTCTGCCGCCAGCGATTGCTCCCGGCGCGGCAGGCCGAGCTGGCCCCACACATCGACCAGCGCTTCGGCCAGCCGGTCGATCAGGTCGTCGTCGTGATACGGGGTCGGCGTGATGCGCAGGCGCTCCGCGCCGCGCGGCACCGTCGGATAGTTGATCGGCTGGATGTAGATGCCGTGCTCGCTCATCAGGAGGTCGCTGGCGGTCTTGCACTTCTCCGGATCGCCGACATGCACCGGCACGATATGCGTGTCGCTCAGCATCACCGGCAGGCCGGCGGCCAGCAGCACGGCCTTGGTGCGCGCGGCGCGGTCCTGGTGGCGCTGGCGCTCCCAGTCCGAGGTCTTGAGGTGGCGGATCGCCGCCGTCGCGCCCGCGCAGATAGCCGGCGGCAGGGCGGTGGTGAAGATGAAGCCGGGGGCGTAGGAGCGCACCGCGTCCACCATCGCCGCCGAGCCGGAGATATAGCCGCCGAGGCAGCCGAATGCCTTGGCCAGCGTGCCCTCGATCACGTCGATGCGGTGCGCCACGCCGTCGCGTTCGGTGACGCCGCCGCCGCGCGGCCCGTACATGCCGACCGCATGCACCTCGTCGCAATAGGTCATCGCGCCGTAGCGCTCGGCAAGGTCGCAGATGGCGGCGAGCGGCGCGACGTCGCCGTCCATCGAATAGAGGCTCTCGAACGCGATCAGCTTCGGCCGGCTATGCGGCTCCGCCGCCAGCAGTTCCTCGAGGTGGGCAATATCGTTGTGCCGCCAGATCTTCTTCTCGCAACCGGACTGCCGAACGCCCTCGATCATCGAATTGTGATTGAGCGCGTCGGAAAGGATCAGGCAGTCGGGGATCAGTTTGGCGAGCGTCGCGATGCCGGTCTGGTTGGAGACATAGCCCGAGGTGAAGACCAGCGAGGCTTCCTTGCCGTGCAGGTCGGCGAGTTCGCGCTCCAGTTCGACCAGCGGGTGGTTGGTGCCGGCGATGTTGCGGGTGCCGCCGGCGCCGGTTCCCATCCGCGCGGCGGTGTCCACCAGCGCCCCGATCACCTTCGGGTGCTGGCCCATGCCCAGATAGTCGTTGGAGCACCAGATCACGACCTCGCGCGCGCCGTCCGGCCCGTGCCAGCGCGCATGCGGAAAGCGCCCCGCGATCCGTTCCAGGTCGGCGAACACGCGATAGCGGCGCTCGCTGTGCAACCGGTCGAGGGCGGAGGTGAAGTAGCGGTCGTAGGTCATGGCGGTCCGTGCTTGGATTGCAGGCATTTAGAAGCGTTCGAGACTGTTTGTCGAGCCTTTCTGGCAAGAAAGGCCGCGTCTACCCTTGATCTCGATCAAGGGTAGACCGGACCTGCGGATCGGGACGAAATATCAGCGCGTTGTGCTATGGCATATTGCCCGGCCGCCGGGCGGGACATTCGGGAATACGGAACAGGCATGCGCGAGCCCCAGACTGACGCCGGATCGGGCACGGTGGACCCGCGGGAGGTCGCCCGCTTCGCCGCCCAGGCCGGTACGTGGTGGGACGAGAGCGGGTCGATGCGGATGCTGCACCGGCTCAACCCGCTGCGGATCGGCTATATCCGCGACCAGGCGGCCGCCCATTTCGGCCGCGACCCGAAACGGCTCGATTCGCTCGCCGGCCTGCGCATCCTCGACATCGGCTGCGGCGGCGGCATCCTGTCCGAGCCGCTGGCGCGGCTGGGAGCGGACATGACCGGCATCGACCCGGCGGAGGAGAACGTCGCGGCGGCGCGGGCGCATGCCGAGGCCGCCGGGGTGGCCGTGGACTACCGTGCCGCCACGGCCGAGGCGCTGGCCGATGCCGGCGAGCGGTTCGACCTCGTGCTCGCGATGGAGGTCGTCGAGCATGTCGCGGACGTTGAATTGTTCGTGAGGCGGGCCGGCGAGATGGTGAAGCCCGGCGGGCTGATGGTCGCGGCCACCATCAACCGCACGCTCAAGAGCTTCGCGCTGGCGATCGTCGCGGCGGAATATGTGCTGGGCTGGCTCCCCCGCGGCACCCATAGCTGGGACAAACTGGTGACGCTGGCGGAACTCGACCGCGCCTACACGCATGCGGGGCTCTCGCCGGCGCACACTGCCGGCGTCGTCTACGACCCCTTCGCCGACGCCTGGAAGCTCTCCGGCGATACTGACGTCAATTACATGATGACCGCCACGCGCCCTGCATAAGTGTGCTCGTCCTGTTGCTCCGGCCGTGGTTTTCGGCGCTCATCCGAAATCCGCGTGATCGCTTCGGCTGTCATCCCGGCCGAGTGCGGAACGCACGAGAGCCGGGACCCAAGGTGCCGCATACACGGAGCGTGCGGAGAGATGGGTCCCGGATCGCGCTTGAAAGCGCGTCCGGGACGACAGCTTTGGGATCAAGGCTGCTCGGTCGAAATCCACATCATCCCTCGAGACGGCCGCGTTCAGCGGCCTCCTCAGGATGAGGGCTGAGGAAACTGAGACACTGCCACCCGCCCCGGTGCGATTGACCCCGGCGGCGTCCGCAGGCAAAGCTGCGCCTCCCTCTTCGCGTACAAGCCCGCCTCCGCAAATGACCGAACCTCCGAGCTGGCTGTGGGTCGTCTTCACGATCGTGGCGGCCCTCGCCCAGACCGCCCGCAACGCCATGCAGCGCGAGCTTACCGGCACGCTCGGCACGGTCGGCGCGACGCATGTGCGCTTCCTGTTCGGCTTCCCGTTCGCGCTGATCGCGCTTGTTGTCATCCTGCTGGCGTCCGGCCAGGCGATGCCGCAACCGGCGCCGGCGTTCTGGGGCTGGGTGGTCACCGGCGGCGTGGCGCAGATCTTCGCGACCGCGCTGATGCTGGCGGCGATGGGCGAGCGTTCGTTCGTCGTCACCATCGCCTATACCAAGACCGAGCCGATCCATGTCGCGCTGTTCGGCCTCGTATTCCTCGGCGATGTCGTGACGCTGCCGCTGGCGGTTGCAATCCTGATCGCGACCGCGGGCGTGATGGTGATGTCGTGGAAGCCCGGATCGGCCTCGTTCACCGAATTGCGTCCGGCCCTGCTCGGCATCACCTCCGGCGCGATGTTCGGCCTCTCGGCGATCGGCTTCCGCGGCGCGATCCTCGCGACCGGTGAAACGCCGTTCTTCGTGGCGTCGAGCTTCACGCTCGGCGTCGGGCTGGTGATCCAGGCGGCGCTGCTCAGCGCCTATCTCGGCTTGCGTGATCGCGCAGTTTTGATCGCCATCCTGCGGGCGTGGCGGCCGTCGGTATTCGCCGGCTTCATGGGTGCCTTCGCCTCCAGCTTCTGGTTCGCGTCCTTTGCCCTCGCCACAGCGGCCAGTGTGCGCACGCTGGCGCTGATCGAGGTGTTGTTCGCGCAAGCAGTGTCGGTGCTGATCTTCCGCCAGGCGGTCTCGATTCGCGAAATGGCGGGCATCGTGCTGGTAATCGCGGGTGTCGCCCTGCTGCTGTCATCCTACTGAAAGCGCGGGGTGCGAGGTCCCATTCATCTGCCGTTCACTTGGCGCGGACTTTCTGGAGGCTGCCGGAACGCGACGAAGGGAACGATGGAAACGGGACACATGCGACGACCTGGCATGGGACGGCTTGGCATGCGACGATCTGGCATCGGCCGAGCGGCAGCCCGGATTGCATCATTCATCCTGGTGGTGTTCGCGCTGGTCGTGGCGGCCGGCGCGGGCGCCATGGCCCAGACCGGGTTCGACCGTCCGGGCCAGGACTACACCAGCTTCGTGGTGCGTTCGGGGGACCCTGCCGCCTGCGCGCAGCGCTGCGACCGCGACCGGCGCTGCCGGTCCTGGAGCTTTGCCTATCCGACCACCGTCGCCCCGCGCGCCATGTGCTTCCTCAAGCGCGGCGTGCCGCGGCGGGTAGCGAGCCCGTGCTGCGTCTCCGGCGTGCGCGGCAGCGGCGTGGTGACGCCGCGCAACAGGAACAGCAGGGTCGAGTTCGGGATCGACCGTTACGGCGGCGACTACCGCAGCCTCGAAGTGCCGGCGCATCCGGAAGGCGCGCAATGCGCCGCGGCCTGTCAGGGCGACAGCCGCTGCCGGGCCTGGACCTATGTCCGCCCCGGCTATCACGGCGCGGCGGCGCGCTGCTTCCTCAAGAGTTCGGTCACCCGCCCGCGCAAGCGCCCCTGCTGCATATCGGGCGTGGTGCGGTAGGCGTTATTGCCTCGGCTGTCGTCCCGGCCGAGCGTAGCGAGAGCCGGGATCCACGCCGCCGCGCGTACAGAGTTTGAGGAGAGATGGATCCCGGATCGCGCTTTTGGAGCGCGTCCGGGATGACAGCCCGACAAGTGGGGCCGCTACGACGCTACATCCGCTTCGCTCGAAAACGCTCCCCGCGACCCTACCAGGCCAGCGTGCGCGTGATGGCGGTCGGTGCGATGCGCGCGGCATCGAGCATGCGGGCGAGGGTCGCAAGATCGGGGTCGTGACGACCGCCAAGTTCCTCGGCATGGATGCCCGAGGTGATGAACAGCGAGTCGATACCGAGTTGCACCGCGCCGGTGACGTCGGTGCGGATCGAATCGCCGATCGCCAGCACCCGCGACAGCGGCGTTGCGTCGCCGCGCAGCGCCTTCCCTTGCGCCAGCGCGCGCTCATAGATCGGCGGATGCGGCTTGCCGGCATAGAGCACCTTGCCGCCCATCTCGCCGTAGAGATCGGCGAGCGCGCCGGCGCAATAGACCAGCCGGTCGCCGCGCTCCACGACGAGGTCGGGATTGGCGCAGATCATCGGGAGTTCGCGGCGCAGCATGAGGTCGAGCGTCGGCCGGTAGTCCTCCGGAGTCTCGGTGTCGTCGTCGAACAGCCCGGAGCAGACGACGTAGCGCGCCTCCTCCGGCGAAACGCGCGGCGCATCGAGCCCGTCGAACAGCGCATAGTCGCGCGCCGGTCCGATATGGCAGACCGGCTCGCCCGGCCGTTCAGCGATCTCGCCGACCGTCACGTCGCCGGAACTCACGATCGCGTCATAGGCGTCACGCGGCACGCCGAAACCGTCGAGCTGGGCCTTGAGCTTCTCGCCGGGCCGCGGCGCATTCGAGATCAGCACCACGGTGCCGCCCTCCGCGCGGAAATGGGCGAGCGCCGCGCAGGCGTCCGGCCAGGAGGTGATGCCGTTATGGACCACGCCCCAGACGTCGGAGAGCACGAGGTCGTAGCGCGGCGCGAGTTCGGAGAAGTGTTCGGTCAGCGAAAGCATTCGATCGGTCATGGGGGCTCAGACGAAGATTGCAGGATGCTGTAGACGATCCCGGCCGCTGCGTCACGCGGGCGGGCAGGCGGCTGCGGCGGCCGGATTACCAGCCGCGCTGACGTGTCGGGCGCGGGGTGTCCAGCGCTGATATCAACTTATGCTTGCAGGGGCGAGGCTGCATGATATTGTGCTGTCCCTGACCGACAGATTGCCTGGAAAACTCTTCCGTTTGTCCCGAATGCTGTTCAGGAGCGGGAAGTATGGGTGGTTTTTTCTCCGTGGCCCTGGCGGCCTTCGTGCTCGTGATCTTCTCCTGGCCCGCCGAAGCCCAGCAGAAGAACGCGAAGCAACAATGCTCGTTCCAGAAATGCTACGAACGGTGCCTTGCAACGGGCGGCGCCGGCAGGAGTAACCCTGCGCGGGGCTGCTCCATGCGCTGCACACGTCGCGGCTGCAAGTAGTTCGCCGCCGTCGCTTTGTTGATCGCCGTTCGCCATCAGCGCGACACGCGAATCAGCGAGCCAGTCTCTCCCGGATGTTCCTCCAGGCTGCCGGCGTGCGGGGGCCGGACTGCCGTTGCGCTTCGCTCCCGCCTCGCGCATCCTCGCGGCCAAACCCGCGTTGCGAAGAGGTTGCCAGAAGAGGTTACGATGCCGCGCATCTTCACCGGCCTCGAAATCCCGGCCGAGATCGGGCTTTCGCTCTCCATGCTGCGCGGGGGCCTGCCGGGCGCGCGCTGGATTGACCCGGACAACTACCACATCACCCTGCGCTTCATCGGCGATGTCGACGACAGGGTCGCGCATGAGGTCGCCGACGTGCTCGGGCGGGTGCGGCGGCCGGGGTTCGAACTGCGGCTCGACGGGCTGTCCTCGTTCGGCGGGCGCAAGCCGCGCGCGGTCGTCGCCAATGTGCCGGCGCTGGCGCCGCTGGTCGAGTTGCAGGCCGAGCAGGAGCGGCTGATGCAGCGGCTCGGGCTCGTGCCCGAGGGGCGGAAATTCTCCCCTCACGTCACGCTGGCGCGCCTGCGCGAATCATCCAGTCAGCAGGTGGCTGATTACCTCGCGATGCGCGGATTGTTCCTCTCGGCGCCGTTCCAGGTCGGGCGCTTCGTGCTGTTCTCCTCCCGCGACTCGGTCGGCGGGGGGCCCTATGTGGTCGAGGCGGCCTACCCGCTGGCGGCCTGACGCGCGCCGCGCCGCGGCCGGTGCAAAACAGCTGATTTCGGAGCAAAAGTCGGCATTTTGGGATAGTTTTCGCCCAAAAACGGCAATTTGCGATGAATGGGCCAAAACGCGCATTCTCGCGCGGAAAGGAGCATCCGATGGCGGAAAAACTTTCGGGCGAAGCACGCGCCAGGGCGCTCGCCGGACTCCCCGGCTGGCAGGAGGTCGCGGGCCGCGACGCGATCGCAAAGACGTTTGTTTTCAAGGACTTCAGCGCCGCCTTCGGGTTCATGGCACGGGTCGCGCTGGTGGCCGAAAAGCTCGACCACCACCCCGAATGGACCAATGTCTACAAGACCGTCGAAGTCACGCTCTCGACCCACGACGCCGGCGGGTTGACCGAGCGCGACGTCAAACTCGCCCGCGCCATGGATGCGATCGCGGGGTAGGACATCGCTTCAGGGACTGGCGGCGGCTCCTTGCTGTCACCATTTTTCCCCCGCAACTTGGCTCTGTGACAGCAAGCGGGATCGTTCGATGCGCTGGAATCGTGGTGCGACCTGGGAAGATGCCGGCCTCGACGCGGAAGAGGCCCGCCGTGCCGCCCGCGACGAGGCCACGGTCCAGCGCGGCTTCTGGGGCAAGCTGCGGCGGGTTGCGGCCGGTCTGCCCTTCGCGCAGGACCTGCTGGCGGCCTATTACTGCGCCTTCGACTACGACACGCCGGTGCAGGTGAAGGCCGCGCTGCTGGCGGCGCTGGCCTATTTCGTGATGCCGTTCGACGTGATGCCGGACGTCGTGCCGCTGCTCGGCTTCACCGATGACGCCGCCGTGCTGGCGGCCGCGATTCGGCTGGTCGCATCCGCGATGCGGCCGGAGCACTATGCGGCCGCGCGCGAGGCGATCGACCGCGAATTGAACGATTGATTCCGTTTGCGTTTTCCAATCGGACGAGAAGCTTTTCCCACCGCATTGCCGAGCCGCGCAATGCTTGTGTAAGGTCGCCGCCCCGCCGCAACGGAACTTCAAGGCATGGCCCGCGACCAAGTCGATATGACCCCGATTGAGACCCGCGACGAACTCGTCGCGTGGCTCGAAGCGGGCTGCAAGCCGAAGTCCGCCTTTCGCATGGGCACCGAGCACGAGAAGTTCGCCTTCACCACCGAAGGTCATGCGCCGGTGCCCTATGAAGGGCCGCGCGGGATCAAGGCGCTGCTCGACGGCATGGAGACGCGTCTCGGCTGGGAGCCGATTCTCGACGCCGGCAACATCATCGGGCTGGCCGACGAGGAAAACGGCGGCGCGATCTCGCTCGAGCCGGGCGGCCAGTTCGAGCTTTCCGGCGCGCCGGTCGCGACCGTCCACGAGACCTGCACCGAATTGCAGGGGCATCTGGAGCATCTGCGCGCGGTCGCCGAGCCGCTCGGCATCGGCTTCCTCGGCCTCGGCATGACGCCGACCTGGACGCGCGCCGACGTGCCGGTGATGCCGAAGCGCCGCTACCGGATCATGACCGCCTATATGCCGAAGGTCGGCAGCCTCGGCCTCGACATGATGTACCGTACCTCGACGGTGCAGACGAACCTCGACTTCTCGTCCGAGCCGGACATGGTGAAGAAGCTGCGCGTCTCGCTTGCGCTGCAGCCGGTCGCCACCGCGCTGTTCGCCAATTCGCCGTTCACCGAAGGCAAGCCGAACGGCTTCCTCTCTTTCCGTTCGGAGATCTGGCGCGACACCGACAACGACCGCGCCGGCATGCTGCCCTGGGCGTTCGAAGACGGCATGGGCTTCGAGCGCTATGTCGACTATGCGCTCGACGTGCCGATGTATTTCGTCAAGCGCGGCGACGATTACATCGACGTCGCCGGAAAATCCTTCCGCGATCTTCTGGCCGGCCGTCTCGACGTGCTGCCGGGCGAGCGCGCGACCATTTCCGACTGGGCGAACCACCTCACCACGATCTTCCCGGAAGTGCGCCTCAAGCGCTACATGGAGATGCGGGGAGCGGATTCAGGACCGTGGCGGCGGCTGCCGGCGTTGCCCGCCTTCTGGGTCGGTCTGCTTTATGACGATGCCGCGCTCGATGCCTGCTGGCAGATGGTCAAGGACTGGTCTCCCGACGAGCGGCAGAAGCTGCGCGACGATGTCCCGCGCCTCGGCTTCAAGGCGGAAATCCGCGGCCGCAAGATGCTCGACCTCGCGCGCGATCTCGTCGCGCTGGCGAAAGCGGGTCTCGCGCGGCGGGCGCGCCTCGATCGCGAGGGAGACGACGAGACGCAATACCTCAGCGGTCTCGAGGATCAGGTGGTGCGCGGCATCACGCCGGCGGAGGAACTGCTGGCCAAGTATCACGGGCCATGGCGCGGATCGGTCGATCCGGTGTTTGACGAATACGCCTATTGAGCCTGCCCGGGTATAGGCTGTGCGCTGAGGCGTTGACGTTCGCAGACTTCACGCGGACTCGCGGTCGAGACGGCCGGTGATTACCTGACCTGCGTCCGGAGCACGCGATCCGGCAGGCGGATTGTGGTAAGAAGTTGCTCGCTATGGAACAAGATCGGTCCGGCCCGCAACAGTCGGCGCGTATTCTTCGCTTCGAGCGCCGCAATGGAAGAGCGCCGCATAAAGAGTTTGCGTCGCCCAAAGAACTTGCGTCGCATGACGACGCGCGGACACGGCCTCACCCGCCGACCCATCTGCCGCGCATCGACCCTTCGCCGGTCAAAGGCTTCGAGAAATATGAGAGCGGCAGCGAGGATGCCGATGATTATCGCCACCGGCAGCGGACGAACCTCGCCGCCTTCCTGGCCTGCGTGCTTCTCGTTGCGGCCGGCGTGTGGATCGCGATGAAGATGAGTGAGGTGCGGCGCGACCAGGACTGCGTCCTGGCGGGCGGCAAGAACTGCGCCGGGATCTCGGTTACGGGCTCGCGCTAACGCTCAAAGCGCGGCGAAATCGATCGGCTTGAGCCGGTCGAGCGTCCGCGTCACCGGCGGCAGGGGATATTTCAACCCGCTTGCGCAGTTGAACAGCACGGCGCGTTCGTCGCGCCGGATGCGTCCGTCGCTAAGCCCCTGCTTGTAGGCGGCGTAAGTCGCAGCGCCCTCCGGGCACATCAGGAAGCCGTCGGCCTTGGCTACCTCGTCGCGCGCCGATTCGATCGCGGCATCGGACACGGCAACGGCATAACCGCCGCTCTCGCGCACGGCGCGCAGGATCAGGAAATCGCCGACGGCTTGCGGCACGCGGATGCCGGCCGCGACGGTGTGCGCATTCTCCCAGCGCGGCGCGTGTTCCTCGCCCGCATCATAGGCGCGGACCATCGGTGCACAGCCTTCCGCCTGCACCGCCACCATGCGCGGACGCTTCGCGCCGATGAAGCCGATGGCCTCGAGTTCGGCAAATGCCTTCCACATGCCGATCAGGCCGGTGCCGCCGCCGGTCGGATAGAGGATGACGTCGGGCACTTCCCAGCCGAGTTGCTCGGCGAGTTCGAGCCCCATCGTCTTCTTGCCCTCGATCCGGTACGGCTCCTTGAGCGTCGAGGTGTCGAACCAGCCGGTCTGCGCCTTGCCTTCGCCGACCAGCTTGCCGCAATCGTCGATCAGCCCGTTGACGCGATAGACCTTCGCGCCCTGCAGTTCGATCTCGCTGACATTTACCTCCGGCGTGTCTTGCGGACAGAACACCGTGGTGCGTATGCCGGCCTTGGTCGCATAGGCGGCGAGCGCCGCGCCGGCATTGCCGTTGGTCGGCATCGCCATGTGCGCGATGCCAAGCTCCTTCGCCATCGCGACCGCGAGCGCGAGCCCGCGCGCCTTGAACGAACCGGTCGGCAGCCGGCCCTCATCCTTCGCCAGCAACTCGCCGCCGCCGATCGCCTTCGCGCTGTTGGCGAGCCGCACCAGCGGCGTGACCGCTTCGCCGAGGCTGACGATGTCGGCGACCTTGCGCACCGGCAGAAGCTCGCGGTAGCGCCAGAGATCGGCCGGCCGCGCGCGCAGCGCGTCCTTGGTCAGTGCGCCGCGGACACCGGCGAGATCGTAGCGCACCAGCAGCGGCTTTCCCGCGCGGGAGAGATTGTGGACCTTGTCGGCCTCATAGCGCTCGCCGGTATATGCGCATTCGAGATGCGTGACGAAGGTCGGCCGCTCGGTGGTGAGGTTGTCGTCGTGACGCATCGAAGCGCAGCCCTCTGAGGTTGGTGCCAGTCTATCAGAGAAAATCTTTCGTCCAGCGTTCGTAGTCGGCGTCGCGCATCAGGCGCTTCATCAGTTCCGGCGAAGCAACCTGCGTGGCGTCCGGCGGCTTGAGGCCTTCGAATTGCGCCTTGAGCGTGTCGTAGACGGCGCCCGCAGCCGCCATCATCTGGCGATGGCCGAGCAGGCAGATGCGCACGCCGCGGCTGGCGAGATAGTTCATGTCGGACAGTTCGCCGCCCGCGCCGCCGAGGATGATCGGAATGCGGATCGCGTCCGCAGCCGCATCGAGTTGCGCGCGGTCTTTCACGCCGACGAGGAAGATCGCATCGACGCCGGCCTGCTCGTAGGCGCGGGCGCGCGCGATGGCATCCTCGATGCCGTTGATCGCCGCGGCGCTGGTGCGGCCGGCGATGACGAGATCCGAGTCGCGCCGCGCGGCCACCGCCGCCTTCATCTTGCCGACGCCTTCCTCGATCGAGATCAGTTCCGGCTTCTCGCCGGCGCCGAAGCGGCGCGGCAGCACCGTGTCCTCGATCGAGAGCGCGCACACGCCCGCGTGTTCCAGTTCCTGCACCGTGCGCATGACGCTGAGCGCGTTGCCGTAGCCATGATCGGCGTCTACCAGCAGCGGCAGATCGCTGGCGCGGCAGATGCGATAGGCTTGGTCCGCGAACTCGGTCAGCGTCAGCACGATCAGGTCCGGCGCGCCGAGCACCGCGAGCGATCCGACCGATCCGGCGAAGATGCCGCATTCGAAGCCGATCTCCTCCGCGATGCGCGCCGACAGGGGATCGGACACCGAGCCCGGAGGCACGCAGCGGTCGCCATTGAGAATCTGCCGGAAGCGTGCGCGCCGGGCCGGTTTCGTGGTCATGTGCGGGAACCTCGTGAGGGAAGTCGTGAGAGCTAACCTAAAGCCATGGGCGCTCCCCGGCCAAGCCCGCGCAAAGGCGAAGTTTGTCCGGGCGAGATTTTTTAAGATGGCCGTTCCCGGTTCGCGAACGCGGTCTTCGCCGCAGGCTGGAGCGGTTGTGGGGGAGGGAAGCGCCGAGTGTGCGGCTTGCCCCTCACCCCGACCCTCTCCCCGCAGGCGGGGAGAGGGAGCAGGCAGAGCGCTTGGAGTGCGCCTGCTTCACATCGTCGGCCCCGATGCTGACCATTGTTCACGCATCGATGCCGTCCGCGCGGCCCTACCGCACGAAGCGATAGTGGAAGCGGTCGCCGTCGGCCTCGATCCGGCCGGCGGTCGGGCTCGGGAAGTGGATCGGCAGCAGCAGTGTGTCGGTGCCCGCGACGCTGCCGAGGAAGTTGCGCCGCGACTGCGCCGCCTGCTTCGGGTCGGTGTCGAAGATCGTCGACCAGTCCGGCTCGCGGCATTGCAGCGCGTGGTGCATCATGTCGCCGGTTACGACCGCCTGCTGGCCGCGCGAGCGGATGTTGACGCAGCAATGGCAGGGCGAGTGACCCGGCGTCGGGGTGAGCGTGAAGGTCTCGTCGAGTTCGAACGCATCATCGACCAGCAGCGCCTGACCCGCTTCGACCACCGGCAGGCAGTTGTAGCGCCAGACATTGCCGGGCGGGTTCTCCTCGCGCTTCGTCGCCTCTTCCCAATAGGCGTATTCGTCCTTGTGGAAGATGTACTTCGCCTTCGGGAAGGTCGGCACCCAGCGGCCGTCGCGCAGCACGGTGTTCCAGCCGCAATGGTCGATGTGCAGGTGGGTGCAGAAGACGTAATCGATGTCCTCGAAGCGCAGACCCGCCATGCGGAAGTTGTCGAGCCACGGCTGCTTCGGGAAATCCATCGGCGCCGGATAGCCCTTGTTCTCGCCGGTGCAGGTATCGACCAGCACCGTGTGCTTCGGCGTGCGCACGATGAAGGTCTGGTAGGTGATGTACATCTTGCCCGATGCCGGATCGAACACGACCGGGTCCATCTCGGCGAGATGCCGCTTGCCGACTTCCGGGTCGTAGGCCGGGAACATGTCCTCCGGCTTGCGCCAGGGTCCTTCGCGTTCGACGATGCTGGTGATGGTGACGTCGCCGATGGTGAGCGTCTTCATTGCGATCTGCCCTCGTGCTTCCTGCCGTAGTGATTATTGTCGTGACCTTATCACGATGATCCTTAGAATGCGGATGCCGAGGCTGCAATGCTTGTGGTCCGCTCGTCGCGGAGGGATTGCCGAACCTTCGATCGGGCCACGTGCCCAGCGCAATAACGCCTCATTTACCCTGCAGTGATTTTCTTGCCCGGGGACGGTCGGGAAATGCCATGCCTTTGAAATCCTTGCTTGCCTTGACGCTGCTGTCCGGCGCCCTCGTGATGGCCGGATGGGGCGCTATCAGCTTCGCCGGTCTCACCACCGGGGTAGCCGAGAAGAGAATACCTTTCGACATCGGCCCTGACGACAGCGAGACGCCGCCGGTCACTACCGGCAGTATCGACGCGCGGCCGGTCGAGGCCGATCCGCCGGTCGATCAGGATCGAGAACTCAACACGCTGCTGTTCAGCCCGCATTTCATCGCCCCGGCCCCGGCCCCGGCTCCGGCCGTGCCCGAGCAGGCCGCCGCGCCGGTTGAGACGCCGGCTCCGGAAGCGGCCGCTGCGGTTCCGGTCCCGCCGCCGGCCCCGCCGCGGCAGCGGTCGGAAAATAGTGCCGCCGCCGGATCGAAGGCGGCTGCGAACCGGCCGCCGCGCGACAATTTCCGGGGTCCGTTCACGCTGGCCCATGTTGCCCGCATCAAGGCGCGGCTGAACCTCTCCGCCGATCAGGAAGAGCATTGGCGGCCGGTTGAGGCGGCGCTGCGCCGCATCGCCCAGCGCCAGCCGGCGCGCGGCGGTACGGTCAACCTCAGCGCGACCGAATCACAGGATCTGTACTGGGCGGCGGGGCCGCTGATCATGAGTCTGCGCCCGGATCAGCGGGAGGCGGCGCGCAATCTGGCGCGCGGCATGGGCCTGGAAACCGTCGCCGCGCTGATCTGAGCGGTCTCGGAGAGGGGTTTTGAAGCGCTGCCCGTCATTCGGGCGGCGCTTTTCGTTTTTTTCTGGCTATACGGGGTGGTCGGGCCGATTAGACTTGGGTATAATGATACAAAAATTTGCTCAGGGGCAAACGGAACGGTCATGGATCGGAAAGCGCTGGCGATTTTCTCATTCTTCGCTCTCAGTAGTCTGATGGCGTTTTCTGGTTACGTGTGGCTGTCGTCGTCCATGATCCGGATTTCGGAAGCGCCTGTTCCGCTGACGGAAACGACGCGGTAGCCGGGCCGCGATCGCATTGTTGCCCGGGCCGTTCCTTTGCCGAGGAATGGCACAGTTTCCGTGACAGGTTCGTGTCGATGCGCTGCGTCCGTATCGAGGCGTCAGCGTTCTTGATGACTGTACCTGAGCCCTGCGGATTCGCTCGCCGCGTCATCGCTACAATAATCGCCACAATATCCGCGCCATCACCATCTTAGCTCGCGCGTACGCGACAACGCTCCGGTCGCGGTGTAAAAGGCGCGGCATGAACTGGATCACCAACGTCGTCCGCCCGAAGATCCGCTCCTTCCTGCGTCGGGAGGTGCCGGAGAATCTGTGGGTGAAGTGCCCCGAGACCGGGCAGATGGTCTTCTACAAGGACCTGGAGGCGAACCAGTTCGTCATTCCGGGCTCGGACTATCACATGCGGCTCGGCGCCGTCGCGCGCCTGAAGCTGCTGTTCGACGACGGCGCCTACGAGGAGATCGCGCTGCCCGAGGCGCCGGTCGACCCGCTGAAGTTCCGCGACGAGCGCCGCTATGCCGACCGGCTCAAGGATGCCCGCACCAAGACCGGCATGCAGGATGCCGTGCGCATCGGTTATGGCCGCGTGGAAGAACTGCCCGTCGTCGCGGCGGTGCAGGACTTCGACTTCATGGGCGGCTCGCTCGGCATGGCGGCCGGCGAAGCGGTGATCAAGGGCTTCGAGACCGCTGTCGCGCGGCACGCGCCCTTCATCCTGTTCGTCAGTTCGGGCGGTGCGCGCATGCAGGAGGGGATCCTCTCGCTGATGCAGATGCCGCGTACGACCGTCGGTGTGCAGATGCTGCGCGAGGCGGGGCTGCCTTATATCGTGGTGATGACCAACCCGACCACCGGCGGCGTCACCGCGTCCTATGCGATGCTCGGTGACCTGCATATCGCCGAGCCGGGTGCGCTGATCGGCTTCGCCGGGCCGCGCGTCATCGAGCAGACCATCCGCGAAAAGCTGCCCGAGGGTTTTCAGCGCGCGGAGTATCTCAAGGAGCACGGCATGGTCGACATGGTCGTGCACCGCCACGAGTTGCGGCCGACGCTGTCGCGGGTCTGCCGGGTGCTGATGAAGGCGCCTGCGCTGCAGGCTGCTGCCGAGCCCGTTGCGGAATCTGCCGCGGCGGCGGAGCGGGCGGTGGCTGTGCCGGCCGAGACGCCGTAGCGCCTGCGCCGGCGGCTGATATGCCCATGAACAAACCCGGCTCGATCCATCGCCTATCGGGGCCCGCGGCTGCGCGGCGTCCGTCACGTTCGCGTGCGGGCGCCAGCGCGCTTGGCCTAGTGGTGCCGGCATGAATCCGATCGACGCCGTGCTCGAGCGCCTCTACGCGCTGCATCCGAAAAAGATCGACCTGTCGCTCGACCGCATGTGGCGCATTCTCGAACGCCTCGGTCATCCGGAGCGCAATCTGCCGCCGGTCATCCATGTCGGTGGAACCAACGGCAAGGGATCGACCGTCGCCTTCCTGCGCGCCATCCTGGAAGCGGCGGGCAAGTCCGTCCACGTCTACACCTCGCCGCATCTGGTGCGCATCAACGAGCGCTTCCGGCTCGGTGCGCCGGGTGGCGGCCGCCTCGTGTCGGATGCGGCGCTCGCGGAAGCGTTCGAGGAGTGCGAGCGCGTCAATGCCGGCGAGCCGATCACGGTGTTCGAGATCACCACGGCGGCCGGGCTTCTTCTTTTCGCGCGCAATCCCGCCGATGTCCTACTGCTCGAAGTCGGTCTCGGCGGACGCCTCGACGCCACCAATGTGGTCGACGCGCCGGTGGCCACCGTCGTTACGCCGGTGTCGATCGATCATGTCGATTTCCTCGGCGATACGCTTGCGCTGATCGCTTCGGAGAAAGCCGGCATCTTCAAGCCGGGCGTGCCGGCCGTCCTCGGCCGGCAATCGTCGGAGGCGCTGGAAGTGCTGGAGCGCGCCGCGATGCGCGTGCGCGCGCCGCTGTTCGTTGCGGGCGAGCATTGGACGGTCGGCGAGGAGCGCGGCCGCCTCGTCTATCAGGACGATGACGGGCTGCTCGATCTGCCCGCGCCGCGCCTTCCCGGACGGCATCAGTTCGAGAATGCGGGGCTGGCCATTGCCACCCTGCGCCGCGTCGCGGGGTGGAACCTGCCGCTCCCGGCCTACGAGACGGGTATTGCCACGGCCGAATGGCCGGCGCGCATGCAGCGCCTGTCGGCGGGTCCGCTTGCGGAACTGGCCCCGCAGGGCAGCGAACTCTGGCTTGACGGCGGCCATAATCCTGCGGCGGGGCGCATGGTCGCTGCCGCGCTCGCCGACATCGAGGAACGCGCGCCGCGCCCGCTGATGCTCGTCGTCGGAATGCTCTCCACCAAGGACGTCGAAGGGTTTCTGCAGAATTTTTCAGGCCTTGCCCGCCGGGTCATCGCCGTACCGATACCGGATCAGGAAAAGGCCGTGCCGCCGGAAGCGATTGCCGACGCGGCGCGCCGCGCGGGCATCCAGGCGGAGACCCAGCCGAGCGTGGCACAGGCGCTGGAGCGGATCGCCCGGCTGAATATCGAGCCGCCGCCCCGCATCGTGATCGCCGGGTCGCTCTATCTCGCGGGTGTCGTGCTGGCGGAGAACGAATCGCCGCCGGCTTGAGCGATGGTTCCGTTGGAAGCCCAGAACGCAGAATGCCCGGCCGGAGCCGGGCATTCGCGCATATGGCGGTAGCGAAGGGTATCAATACGGACGGTCAGACCGCGCCGTTGATCCACTGCTCGAGCTTCTGCTTGGGGGCCGCGCCGACCTGGCGCGACGCAAGCTGGCCGTCCTTGAACAGCATCAGCGTCGGGATCGACATGATCCCGTATTTCGATGCCGTCGCCGGATTCTCGTCGACGTTCAGCTTCACGATCTTGACCTTATCGCCAAGCGTACCGGAGATTTCCTCCAGGGCGGGCGCGATCATGCGGCAGGGGCCGCACCACTCCGCCCAGAAATCGACGACGACGGGCTCGGCGGAGTTCAAAACCTCGGCCTCGAAGGTCGCGTCGGAGACCTTTCCAACGCCCATGGACTACCTCGCTTCGGGGAACTTGGGACGCATCCGGCGCCCGCGGATTCGGCTGGCACCGAACGTAGGAAGGGGCCCCCCGAGCGTCAAGCCGCCTGCACGTTCAGTCGGGTCAGCGCTGCGTCGAGCGCACTGCCGGGAATCTCGATCAGCGCCGGTTTTTCCGTGTAGATCAGTGCCACGCGCACCTTGCGATCGGTGTAAAGGCGGCCGAGCACGGCCCGGTAGAGTGCAAGTTGTGTCACGTAGGAATCGGGCACGTCCTCCGCGCGCTCCGGCGGTGAGCGGTCGGTCTTGAAGTCGGCGATCAGCACCGTATCGGGCGTGACCGCCAGCCGGTCGACGAGGCCCGATATGCGCAGCGGTGGTCCTTCGGTGCGCGCGAGCCGGCCGGTGATCGGTGCTTCCGCGCGGGTTCCCGGCGCGAACAACGATGCGAATGACGGATCGGCCAGCACGCCCATGACCTGGGCGATGATCGCCTCCCGCTCGCTGTCGTCGGGCGCGTCCGGCGGGTGCGCAAGGAAAACGCGAGCGGCATCCGCGCGGCGTTCGGCGGGAATTGTGGGCAGCACCTGCAGCAGGCGATGTACGCGCAAGCCGCGTGCGAGCGCGGCCCGCGCTTCGGGGCTCGGCACCTGGCGGCCCGGGGTGCCGCGCGCGGCTTCGCCCGCCCGCGAAGGCGCCAGCGCCACTTCCTTCGGGGGTGACGGCGAGGCTTCTTCCGTCAGCCATCGAGGCGCCTCGCTCTCCGCTTGTTCGCGCGGCGTCTCGGCGGGAGCGTCCGACACCTCGGGCGGGCTCGCACCGGATTTCTGCCAGAGCCAGACCGGCGGCGCATCGCCGTTGCTTTCGATCCGGGTCGCGTTCGGCGTCAACGCCGCCTGCACGAGATTGTGCCAGCACGCCTCCGGCAGCTTGTTGCGGCCGCGCGCGCCGCACACCACGAGCCGGTCGGCGGCGCGCGTCATCGCGACATAGAGCAAGCGGCGGTGTTCGTCCTGCACAACTCCGACTGCCTGCTGTCGCGCGTCGGCGACGGGCTCGACGTCCTCCTTGCGCGATGGCGCCCAGACGATCGGCGCCGGCCGGTCGCGATCAGCACTCGATGCGAGTTTCAGCAGCTTCGGCGGATAGGGCCCCTCCGGTGTGCCGGTCGTATCGGCGAGGATCACGATCGGCGCTTCGAGCCCCTTCGCGCCGTGCACGGTCATCACCCGCACCTCGTCGCGCACGATGTCCATGTCGCGCTTCACTTCCGTCTCGGCATCACGCAGCCAGGCGACGAAGCCCTGCAGCGACGGCGTATGCCGGCGCTCGTAATCGAGCGCGAGCGCCAGGAACTCGTCGAGCGCGTCGTTGGCTTCCGGCCCCAGGCGTCGCAGTATCGCCCGGCGGCCGCCGCGTGCGCCAAGGAGTTCGGCGTAGAAGGCGAAGGGCGAGCGCGTGCGCGCCAGCGCGGCGAGCGCATCGAACTGTTCTGCGGCGTTTGCAAACAAGGGCTTCTCGGCGGCCTTCGCGCGCAGCGCGGCGCGCAGCGATCCGCGCCGGCCGTAGGCGACTGCGAACAGGTCGTCGTCATCGAAGCCGAACAGCGGGCTCTTCAATGTCTCGGCGAGCGCGAGATCGTGTTCCGGCAGCAGCAGCGCATCCGCCAGCGACATCAGATCCATCACCGCGATATGCTCGCCGAGCACCAGCCGGTCGGCGCCGGCCACCTCAACCTCGGCGTCCTTGAGCGCCCGGATGATCGCCTCGAACAATCCGCCGCGCTGGCGCACCAGCACCAGGAAATCGCCCGGCGTTGCGCGCCGCCACGTTCCCTTGTCTTCGATCGGCTCTCCACGCGCGATCAGGTCGTGCACATAGGCCGCGATGCGCTGCGCCAGTTTTACCCGCGGGTTCTGCTCGGATCGGGTGTCGAACGGCGCATCCCAGGCCGTTGGGTCGGCCTTCGGCTCCGGCTCTTCGACGGCCCAGAGTTCGACGCAGCCGGGCGCGTTGCTGCGCACCGCCTCGTGTACGGTGCGCACATTATCCGAACTGAGACCGGTGAACGCCTCGGGCCGCTCGAACACCGCATCGACCGCACCGAGGACATCCGGCGCAGAGCGGAACGAGTAACGGAACTGGATGCCCGCGAAAGCAAGCTCGGCAGCGGCGTGCGCGCTCGCGAAGTGCCGGCGCATCTCGTCGAAGCGGTGCGGCGCGGCGCCCTGAAAGGAATAGATCGACTGCTTCTCGTCGCCCACGGCGAAGATGCTGCGGCGGACATGGCTGCGTGCGCCCTCGCCGGCGGTGAACTCGTCGGTGAGCCGGAGGATCACCTCCCATTGCTGCGGGCTCGTATCCTGCGCTTCGTCGATCAGCACATGGTCGATGCCGAGGTCGAGTTTGTAGTGCACCCAGGCGGAGCCCGCATTATTGAACAGCGTCAGCGTCTTTTCGATGAGGTCGTCGTAATCGAGTTGGCCGAGGCGGTTCTTCTCGGCGCGGTAGCGCTGCAGCACCGTATGCGCGACGGTGATGAGCGCCGCCGAGCGGTCGCGGATAATGGCGGCGCGCCGGCGCTCGATCAGTGTGCCGAGACGCGTTTGCTCGCGCGCCAACAGGTCGGCCCATTCGGGATTGGAGGTCTCGAGCTTTTTCGTCAGGACGTTCTTTCGGGGCGACCTGTCTTGCGTGCAGAAGATGTCGAGATAGGCTTCGACGTTCTCTGTACTTTCGCCAGCCTGCGCTCTCGCGAGCCGCTCCACGTTCTTCTGATCGTTCGTCGAGCCTTGCGCGAAGATGGCGCTCAGCGCGGGCCATTCGCTGCGCGCGAGGATCGGGCTTGCAAGAAACGCGGCTTCGATCGACTCGATGGTCTCGTCCGGTGCGATGCCGAGCGTGCGCGACAGTTCGGCAAGCGCAGCATCGAGGCCGCCCGCCTGGTCGATCCAGCTTTCCAGCGCGGCGCGCTGACCGATCGCTTCCCGGATGATGCTGGCGAAGGTGGTATCGGCCGAGGTTGCGATCGCGGTCGAGAGCGCGCGGCCGAGCGGCGATTGCGGCGCAGCCGCCGCTTCCAGCAGCACCTCGAGCCGCAGGCGGTCGATCAGTTCCTTTTCGGCGCGATCCTCCAGCACCTCGAACGAGGCCGCGACGCCGGCCTCGAACGGGAACTGGTGCAGCAGCGACGTGCAGAAGGCGTGAATGGTCTGCACCTTCAGGCCGCCCGGCGTCTCCAGCGCCTGCGCGAACAGCCGCCGCGCACGCAGCCGCCGCTCCGGGGGCGGCGGCTTGCCCTCCACCTTGCGGATGCTGTCGTCGAGCGCGGCATCGTCGAGCGCGGTCCAGGCCGCGAGCGTCGAGAGCACGCGGTTCGCCATATTGGCGGCGGCGGCCTTGGTGAAGGTGAGGCAGAGGATTTTTGCCGGATCGCAGCCGGAGAGCAGCAGGCGGATCACGCGCTGCGCCAGCACGTGGGTCTTGCCCGAGCCGGCATTCGCCGACACCCAGGCCGACGTCGCCGGATCGGACGCCTTGAACTGCCGTTCGATCACTTCCGGGGGGATGACAGGGCCGGTCATGACTCGCCCTCGCCATTGCCTTCGCCGCCGGTGAGCGACCATTCCTTCACGCGCGCGAGGTGGTCGTAGTCGCCGTAGCGCGTGCTCCACATCGAATGCGTCAGCGAATGGTAGGGCTGGGCGGGATCGGCGAAGCGCGCGACCACCTTGCAAAGCTCCGCGAACGCCCTGTCGGCTTCGGCGTCGGGGTCGCTGTCCTTGAACGCGATGCCGCAGAACTCGCCGCCGTCGCGGCCGCCCCGGAGCGCGACATAGCCCAGTTCGGAAACCGATGCGCCGGCGGCAATATCTTCAAAGCCGCCGCGGCGCAGGATCGCGGTCTCGAGCGTGAGTTGCGGCGAGAGGCCGGCCTGCACCTGCTTCGCTGTCGGAGGCTGCCCGGTCTTGAAGTCGAGCACGGCATAGGTGCCGTCACCCAGCCGCTCGATGCGGTCCGCCCGCGCCACCAGCCGGAACGGGCCGGCCGGCGTCGGGATTTCGACTGTGCCGCGCTTTTCGATGCGCAGGTCGGTGATCGCGGCGCGCCGTTCCGTCTCCCAGGCCGCGAACCACGCGGCCACCCGCTCGAAACGCGGCCACCAGAAGGCTTCCGCCTCGGGATAGTCCTTGAGCGGCTCGAAGGCGCTGCGGCCGATCTTCAGAAGCTCGTCGAGCGGATGTTCGGGCAGGGC
>Ga0182739_1001324_pt1 | contig 26513 bp, 20 predicted proteins | sample eDN5th30CBELigBY_FD_128873 | JGI IMG/M metagenome (GOLD analysis project Ga0182739, IMG submission 128873) | Enriched backyard soil microbial communities from Emeryville, California, USA - eDNA 5th pass 30_C BE-Lig BY (version 2) (version 2) | ecosystem: Environmental > Terrestrial > Soil >... | reverse complement strand
GCCGTGGTGCTGGTGGGCGCCATGATCGTGGCAGGTATCGATACGGTGTGGGGCGGACAGGTGGCGCCCGGCTGCGGCATCCCGCAGATAAACCGCTATCGCGAGGCGATGCCGCCGGTGCATCTGGAAAAAGGCCTGGAACTGGGACGCTTCAAGCTGGGTTCCACCGTCATCGTGGTGTTCGGCCCCGACATGATGCGCTGGGACGATACGCTGGCAGGCCTACAGGCGGTGCGCATGGGGCAGCGGCTGGGCGAGCTGTATTGAATCAGGCGCGTTGCAGTGGAAACGCCAGCACGTCGTCGATGGTGCGCGCGCCGCACTTGAGCATCAGCAGCCTGTCCACGCCAAGCGCCACGCCGGCGCAGGGCGGCAAACCGGCCTCGAGCGCGGCCACCAGACGTGCATCGCCCGCAAGCGGCGGCAAGCCAAGCGCTTCGCGCCGTGTCTTATCCGCCTGAAAACGCCGCGCCTGCTCATTGGCATCGCTCAGTTCGTCGTACCCATTGGCCAGTTCCAGCCCGCCGATCACCAATTCAAAACGCCTGGCCACCCAATGCCCCGCTTCGTCCTGTACCACCCTGGCCAATGCGGCCTGGCTGGCGGGATAGTCGCAAATGAACACGGGCTCGCGCAGCGCCGGTTCCAGCACGTGGCTATAGAGCGCATCGAGGCAGGCATCGCGTTCGTCCAGGCAAAGCGCGGCATCCACGCGTTCGCGCACCAAGGTTTGCAGGATGGGCAACGTACAGGCGTGGGGATCGATGCCAAGCCCGCGCGCAAACAGCTCGGCGTAGGACAGCCGCGCGATCGCGCCGCAATCCAGCACGGCCTGCACCAGCGCCTGCACTTCCTCCATGAGCTGTTCCAGCGTGAAGCCCGGCCGATACCATTCCAGCATGGTGAATTCGGGATTGTGGCGCGAGCCGCTTTCGCCGTTGCGAAACGCCTTGCCCAATTGATAGATGGGGCCGCTGTCCGCCGCCAACAGCCGCTTCATGGCGAATTCGGGCGAGGTTTGCAGGTAATGCGGCTGGCCCGGATCGGCGGGATGCCCCTGGTAAGGGGCGCAGAAGGGATGCAGATAGGGATCGCTGCCGCTGTGGCGGCTGAGCAGCGGAGTTTCCACTTCCAGCACGTCACGCGCGGCAAAAAAGTCGCGGATCAGGCGATTGAGCGCGGCCCTGGCGCGCAGGGCCTCGAGTGTAGCGGTGGGGCGCCAGTCAGTGGCCGACATGGCACCCAAGGCTCACTTCTTGACGCGGTTCTGGTACTCGGAAGTGCGGGTGTCCACACGCAGCACGTCGCCGATTTCCACGAACAGCGGCACCTTGACCACGGCGCCGGAGCTGAGTTTGGCAGGCTTGGTGCCGCCGGTGGCGGTGTCGCCGCGGATACCGGGATCGGTCTCGGTCACTTCGAGTTCGACGAAGTTGGGCGGGGTGACGGAAATGGGCGCGTCGTTCCACACCATGACGGTGTAGATTTCCTGCTCCTTGAGCCAGTCGATCGCGTCGGCAACGGCGTTGCGGTCGGCAGCCACCTGTTCGAAGCTGCCGTCGGTGTTCATGAAGTGATAGAACTCGCCGTCGTTGTAGAGGTATTCCATGCTGGATTCGGTGACGTCGGCGCCGTCGAGCGTTTCACCGGATTTGAAGGTGCGTTCCCATACGCGGCCATTGAGCAGGTTGCGCAGGCGGACGCGGTTGAAGGCTTGGCCTTTGCCGGGCTTGACGAATTCGTTTTCGAGAATGGAGCAGGGATCGCCGTCGAGTAAGACTTTCAGGCCCCCTTTGAATTCGCTGGTCGAATAAACTGCCATAGATACCTCTAGGTGGTGGTGCCCGGCCAGGCGGCCCGGCCACCCAGGGGAAACGGAAAGGGGCGCATGATACCTGCCGGGCGGGTTTCGCACCAGCGCTGGACTGCTTCCACGTTCAGTGGAAGGTGCCTACTTTGTTATGGTTCGAGGTAGGGTTGCAGCAGCGTGAACATCCGTTCCGCGATGATGGTATAGCCGTCGGCATTGGGATGGGACATGTCGGACAGCAGCAGCGCGGGATCGCCGGCGAGGCCTTCGCGCAGCGAAGGGATCAGGGTAGCGCCGGTTTCCCGGGCCAGTTCGGCATACAGCAAACCTTGGCCGGCGTCGCCGCCATCGGTGTTTGGGGTGCGGTCGGCCAGGAACACCTGGGCACCGCTCTGGACGTAGGGCGCCACCATGCGGCGCAGGGTTTCCTTGGTAGCCTCAGCGCTCATGCGCATGCTGCGGTCGTTGCCGCCCAGGGCGATGATCACGTAGGCGGGTTGCAGGGCCAGGCCTTCGCCGAGCCGGCTGAGCGCCATGGTGGTGGTGCTGCCGCTGCGGCCGTGGTTGACCACCCGATAGTGGTGGCCGGCATCGTCGAGCAACGCCTGAAGTTGCGCGGGCCAGGAAGCATCGCGCGCCACGCCGAAACCGGCGGTGGTGCTCTCGCCTACCGCGAGGATCACCGGTGCCTGGGCATCATTCTCGGCGGCTACGGCACTGCCGAGGCACAACACCACTCCCAGAAACACGAATCCCCGCGACAATAATCTCTGCAACGATCCCTGCCACGCCCCTCGTCGCGAGAATCCCCGCAATAAGGGTTTGTGCAACAAAACCAATCCGCGCCGCAGCACGTGCATCGTCCGATCCAGGCGTCGCATGGCGTCTCCCCCCCATTGCCGGCACGCGCCGGCCACGTAAACGTTTTTGCCAAGGGGCTGCCGGGCACGGGATAATGCCGCCATGCCGCAGACCCTTCCGCTCCATCCCCTTCCCACCTGGCAGGAACAACTGGCCGATCTGATCACCGACCCGCTGGAACTGCTGCGCCTGCTGCAGTTGCAACCCAACGAGGTGGGCTATGCCGACGCCGCGCTGCGCGCCTTTGCGCTGCGCGTGCCGCGGGCGTATGCCTGGCGCATGCAACGCGGCGATCCGCACGATCCCCTGCTGCTGCAGGTACTGCCCGCCGCGGCCGAGTTGCTGGATACGCCAGGCTACAGCACCGACCCGTTGCAGGAGCAGGCCGCCACCGTGGCGCCCGGCATCCTGCACAAGTACCGGGGCCGGGTGCTGCTGATCGCCACCCAGGCCTGTGCCATCCATTGCCGCTACTGTTTCCGGCGCCACTTTCCGTACACGGAAAACCGCCAAAGCCGGCAACAATGGCAGCAGAGTCTACGCTATATCGAACAGGATGCCGCCATCGACGAGGTGATCCTCAGCGGCGGCGATCCCCTGGCCCTGTCCAATACCCACCTGGAATGGCTGTTCGAGGCGCTGCGCCGAATACCGCACGTGCGCCGCATCCGGCTGCATACCCGCCTGCCGCTGGTGCTGCCCGATCGGGTCGATGCCCCCTTGCTGCGCCTGCTGCGCGAAGAGGAACAAACAGGCGAACGACAGGTGGTGCTGGTGCTGCACGCCAACCATGCGCGTGAATTCGACGCCGCGGTGGACAGCGCCTGCGCCGCGCTGCGCGAAGCCGGCGTGATGCTGCTCAACCAGAGCGTGCTGCTGGCGGGCATCAATGCCAATGTGGAGACGCTCGACGCCCTGAGCCGGCGTCTCTTTGCCGCCGGCGTGCTGCCCTACTATCTGCACTTTCCCGACCCCGTGCAGGGCACCGGGCATTTTGCCGTCAGCGAAGCGGACGCCCTGGCCCTGGTGGCGGCGCTGCAGGCACGGCTGCCGGGTTATCTGGTGCCGCGCCTGGTGCGCGAGGAAGCCGGCAGACCCGCCAAAACCCCACTATAATGCCGCCGGGCAGAAGAGCTGGAGCGAGCGGGTTCTCGTGGATGACGATCAATACAAGCTGCACCTTCTGGTGGTTGCTCCCTCGAGCGAACAGCCGAACCGTCTGATCAGCGGCCTGCGCAGCGCCGGGCTGACGCCTCACACCGGCTACGCCGCCGATGCCCGCGAACTGAGCGCCCTGCTCACCCGCCGCTGGGATCTGCTGTTGTGCTACCCCACGCCCTCCCTGGCCCCCGCCGCGCTGTTGCAAGTCTTGCGTGACCAACGCTGCAAGTTGCTGCTGTTGCTGGTCGATGCGCCGGCGGATGCGTCGCCACTGGCGTTGTATGGCGCCAGCGTGCAGCAGTTGCTGTCCAGCACGGACGCCATCGAAACACATATCGCCGCGGTGCTGCGCGAGGCAAAAAATCTGCAGCAGAACCAGCGCCTGCAGCGGCTCGACGCCGATTGCCAGGCACTGACGCAGCGTCATGACCGCCTGCTGCACGACAGCCCGATCGCCCACGCCTACCTGCTCGACGGCCTGCACACCTATTGCAACGCCGCCTACGCGCGCCTGTTCGGCTTTGAGGACCTCGCCGCCATGGCCAGCACGCCGCTGCTGAACCTGGTGCATCCCGAGGAACGCGACCGGTTGCGCGCCGTATTCGGCGCCGCACCGCCCACCGACCCGCTCGCGCTGCGTGGCCGCCGGCAGGATGGCAGTGAATTGCGCCTGGAATTCCGGTTCGAGGCGCTGTCGGGGCAAAACGCCGCATGGCTGTTGAGGGTGCAGCCGGCAGAGCAGGCCACGGCGGATGCGCCCGCTCAAACCTCTCCCTTGCAGGCAGCTTGCCTGCCTCGGCTTGCGCCAACGTCTGCTCTGCAAACGTCTTCAGTGCCGTCGCCTACGTCCACATCCCACCTGCAAACGCCATCCGTAGCATCGCTTCCGGCAGCTTCCCCGCACACGTTGCCCTCGCAGCCGCTATCCGCAGGATCCACCACTGACGAACTCACGCAGGCAAGCACCGCCGCGCTTGCCCAGGTGCGGCAGTTGCTGCGCGAACGGCGCTTCAGGCTCATCTATCAAGCGCTGGTGCCACTGCGTGGCACCACGCCATTTGGCCTCGACACCTCACTGCAGGCACTCGACACCGATGGCCGCTCGTTGGCCTCCAGCGCCTGCATGGCGCTTGCCGGCCGCCACGGTCTGGGCGAGGAACTGGACCAACTGCTGCTGGTCAGCGCACTCGAAGCGCTTGGGCAAAACGCCGGTGGGCAACGCCTGATCCTCAAACTTGGCGGCGCCTCCCTGCGCAGCCCGCACTTTTTGCCCTGGCTCGGCGCGCGCCTGCAGGCGGTTCCCACGCTGCGCAGCCGCCTCGTCATCGAGCTGAGCGAAATCGACATCCAGGACAGCGTGGCGCAGGCCACTGTCTTCTGCCAGGGTTTGGCGGAGTGCGGCCTGCCACTGGTGATCGGCCATTTCGGCTGCGCCCTGGCACCCTTCGGCATCCTGGAAAAACTGCATCCGGTGCTGCTCAAGCTGGACCAATCGCTGTTGCAGGACCTGGCGCACGACCCCGCCAAGTGCGCCAGTACGCAGGAACTGATCGCGCACGTTCACCAACGGGGGTTGCCCGTGGCAACATGTCAGGCGGACGACACGGGCACCCTGCCGCTGCTCTGGCAGCTCGGGGTGGATTACGCCCAGGGCCGGGCCATGCGCGCGCCGTCCCTGGCACCGGATTGCCCCGTCGTCACCGAACAAGTCATCACGCTCACCGCCAGCCAGCTTTAGGTACACAATGGCATTGAAATACAAGATCGCCGTCAGTTTCGGCCTGCTGCTCACCGCTATCGTCGTCGGCTTCTGGCTGGCGCTGAAACTGCAACTGCAACAGTCGCTCAGCCAGCAGACGGAAACGCTGGGATTGATCCTGGCCAAGCAGACCGCCGATTCGGTCACCGAACTGGTGCTGGCCAACGACGTGCTCGGCCTGAACGTGGTGGTGAACCAACTGGTGCAGGAACCGGGCATCACCCGCGCGGTGATCACCAACGTCGACGGCCTGGTGCTTGCCTCCACTTCGGTGGACACCCTGCAGGGCGGCGCCTCGCCCACCACCTACCAGGCCGGCATCACGCTGCAGGGTTCGGTGGCCGGCTACGTGCTGCTCACGCTCGACGAAGCGCTGCTGCGCAACCCGCTCGGCAGCCCGCAGCTGGTCTTCTACGGCGCCATCGCCATCGGTCTGTTGCTCACGCTGATCATTGCCCTGGTGCTGTCCACCCAGGTGAGCGCGCCGCTGCAGATGCTGTTGCACGACATCGACCATCCGGAAGACGACGGCGAGCCGCGGCCGCTTGCCGACGGCGAACTGGGCGTGCTGCAGCAAAAGGTCTACGACCTCTTGAACCGCCAGGGCGAGCTGGAGGAAGAACTGGCCCTGGCCGGCCTGCCCGACCCCGCCGAGGACGACACCGCGCCTTCGCCGGCCCGGCGCCGTCTGGCCACGCTGCTGGCAGTGCGCGTGAACGACAGCCAGCAGACAGTGGAACTGTTGAATCCCGCCACGCTTGCGATGCTGCTGCAACAGTTCCAGTTCTACCTGCGCCAGGCGGCGCGGCTGTACCGCGGCGTGCTCACGCGCATCGAGGGCGACAGCGTGCTGGTGTGCTTCGATGCGCGCCGCTGCCGCGACGATCACGCCTTCAACGCGCTGTGCTGCGCGCAGCTGTTCCTGCTGCTGATGCAGAAAGTGGCGGCCAAACATCGCGGCCGCAGCATCCAGAGCCTGGATTTCAACGTTACCGTACACAGCGGCGAAGTGTATTTTTCGCCGTTGTGGACCAAGAAACCCAAGGACGGCACGGTGGTGCCGCAGCAGGAATCCGCCATCGGCAAGCCGGTGGATCTCACCTACGCGCTGCTGGATCACACCACGAGCGGACAGTTGCTTGCCAGCGCCTTCACCTACCAGCTGGCGGGCGGGCAGACACGTTTTCCCACCGACGAAACCCGGCTGCAGCGGGTGGAGATCGGCAACGAGGAATACTCCACCTACCGACTGGACGCCACCAGCGGCAGCCACACCGAGCTGCTGCAACGGCAATGCCAGTACATGATCCCGGACGCCCCGGAAAAGGCAGGTACCGTATGAGCGCCATACTGAGCAATTCGCAGATCAGCGTCGGGCATCCGTTCTACTTTCCCACCCAGGCGGTCCTGGTGGATGACGATCCGGATTTTCTCGACGGCATCAGCCTGATGCTGGACAAATCGCTCAGCTACCGCCTGTTCCAATCCGCCAACGCGGCGCTGAAATACGTCAACGAATCCCACAAGCACGTGCAGTTCCTGCAGCGCTGCTACACCAGCTACAAGACCGGCCCGCTCGAATCGGATGCGCTGTCGCACATCGACATCGGCAAGCTGCACCACGAAGTGCTCAACGGCTTCCGCTTCCAGACCTGCTCCACCGTGATCGTCGACTATTCAATGCCGGAAATGAACGGTCTCGAATTCCTGATGTCGCTCAAGAATCCCTTCATCCGCAAGGTGCTGCTCACCGGGCAGGCCGACATGGAACTGGCGATCAAGGCCTTCAACCAGCAGCTCATCGACCAGTTCATCGACAAGCACGACCCGCGCCTGAAGCAAAAGCTCAACGCCGCCATTGCCACGTTCCAGGACCAGTACTTTCGCACCAGCTTCAAGCTGATCACCGACCCCATCATCGCCAACAACCAGGATGCGTTTCTGGTGAACCTGGAATTCCAGCGCTTTTTTACCGAATTGCGCGCCAAGCTCGGTTGCGTCGAGTACTACATGCTGGACACGCCGCACAGCGGCTTCCTGCTGGTGGACAGCAAGGGACGCACGCAATGCCTGCTGGTCTACACCCGCGAGGCACTGCTGCGGCACTGCGACCTGCTGCGTGAAATCAAGGCGCCGGCTGCGTTGTTGAAGGAAGTGCAGAGCGGCCAGCTGCTACCGGTGTACGACGTGCAGGCCACCGCGCTGCGGCCCAACCACCCGATCCTGCAGGATTGGGAGGCGTTCTATGCGCCGGCGCACGAAACGCGTTCACAGATGGCCACCTACTACACTACGCTCACCGACTGCGGCGCGCTGGAAGCGCTGCACGACAGGCCGCTGTTTTCCTACGACGATTTCCTGGAAACCAACCCCGGCACCCAGCAGGTGATGCACTGAGCGCCTGCTCAGCCGTGCCGCTCGAACAGCGGCAGCTTGATGATGAATTCGGCGTACTCGCCGAGCATGGAATGGCAGTCGATCTCGCCGCCGAAACTGAGGATGGTGCGGCGGCAGAAGGCCAGCCCCGCGCCGGTGCCGTCGCTCTTGGTGGTGAAGAAGCCGTCGAAGATGCGTCCCAGGATCGCTGGATCCACCCCGCCGCCCGTATCGCGAAAATACAGGCGATTGAAATCGCTGCCGCGCTGCAGGCGAATGGTGATCTCGCCCTTCTGCGCCGACTGCAGTGAATAGAGAGCGTTCTTCAGCAGGTTGAACAGCACGTAGACGAAAAAGCTTTCCACGCCAAGAAAGCTGAAATCCTGCTCCAGATCCAGATGTATGCGTTCGCGCTCGCCGCTGCGGAAAGGATAGCGGTCCACCGCCTGCTCCACGATCGCCGCCGCCCGCACCACGTCGAGCTGGCGCCGCTCCGGCGAATTGCCCTTGAGGTTCACCAGCAGCATGTCGATCACCGTATTGGCCTGATCGATCATCAACATGATGCGGCGCGGCGTGGCCCGCAACTTCTGCAGGTGGCCTTCTCGTATCGGAGAAAAGCGCTGCGGAGCCTGCTGCACGCCGTAGTCGTGGCTTTCCAGCAATTGCGGCAGATATTCCTCCAGGCCGGAAATGCTGCCGCGGATGCCCGCCAGCGGCGTGCGCATCTCGTGCGCGATGTTGGCGCTGAGGCTTTGCATCACCTGCATCTTTTCCGCATGGTCCATGGCGGTTTTCTGCAGCACCTTGGCATAGACGCGGATGCGGTCGATGATGATCGACAGCTGGTTCGCCAGGTAATCGAACATCTGGCACTCGAATTCGGTGTAGGGGATGCGGTTGTCCGAACGGCCGAGCAGCAGCACGCCGAGCAGGCGCTGGTTCTGCATGATCGGCAACAGCAGGTTGGTGCCGGTTTCCCCAAAGGCGGCCTGCACCGCGGGGAGAGCGTCCGCGAAGGACATCACGCGCGCCCGCGCCTTGACCTCCGCCTCGAACCGCGCGTCATGGAACGCGCCGCCCCTGCCCTCGCCCCAGCTGCGCAGCTCCAGGCCGTCTTCCGTTTCCTCCACCGTTTCCTGCTGGCGGGTAGGCACGTCGCGCGCCAGCAGATAGCGTATCTGCCGCACCTGGATGTGGTGGCGCAGGGCATCGTTGACCAGCACCAGCACGTCTTCGACGTCGAGAAAATTGTGGATCTTGCGGTTGAGTTCGACGAAGGCCGAGAAATAGCCGAGCTCGTTGCGCTGCCGGTAATGGCCCGTGGCCTGGCTGATGATGCGCAGCATGGCATCGTGGCTGACCAGCACGAACAGCACGAAGCCCAGCGTGGCCCACAACACAGGTTCGGGATTCTGCAGGTCGTGCAGCACGAACGACAGGTAAAAAAGCCCCATCGCCAGGTAGATGAACACCAGGTAGATACGATTGCGGCCCACTCGCAGCCTCATGCGCGCCTCACTGGCAAGCAGGGGCGGCAGACGCAAAAGGGCGGAAAAAGCGCGGGAGAACGAAGGCTGAAGGCACAGAGGCCGGCTCTGGTATACTCCACAGCGATCGATAGGGACGGGGTCTCCACTTTCATGTTCTTACAGGCACCGGCTGTTGTTTTTTACCCTTTGCTGCTGATCTGGAGCATCGTGTACGGGGCGCCCGCGGGAGTCCTGTTCAAACTGCTGTCCGTCATCGAGAACTGGCGCGCCACCAACCACTACCACCTCCTGCTGTGGAAAAAATACCCGAGACGCAGCTATCAAAAATATATTTCGGGAATCTGGGCGTCCGAAATCAGGGACAAGCCGGTCGAGCTGGCAGAATACACCAGGCAACAGGTCGAAAAAAGCCACCCCACAGAGCCCTTCCCGCTGATGAAACTGGTGCTCAACACGCTGTTCCTGCTGTTCATCGCGCCCTTCCTGATGCTGTCCGGCATGGTGCTCGGCCCTTCATATGTATTCAAACGTGCGGTAATCTCGCGGCGTAGGCTTTTTTCCCATAACTGAAACATGACCTGGTTCTCCAAAACGCCTCCCGTCAAACCCCGCGTGCTCGTCATCGAGGACAACAAGGTTCAGGCGGACCTCATCGCGCAGGTAGTGCGCGAACCCGGATTGTACGAGGTACTCGTTGCCCACAATGGCAAGGAGGGCCTGGACATGCTTTCCCGGCACGAGCGCGGTTTCGACTTTCTCACCAACGCCATCACCTGCATTCTGCTCGACTGGCAGATGCCGGAAATGAACGGTGAGGAGTTTCTGCGCACACTGCGCAACAAGGAAAACAAGAGCCCCTTCAAACGCCACGTACCGGTGGTGATCATCACCGCCTACGACGACGACGAGCTGCGGCTGCTGGCCGAGGATTCCGCGCTTGGACTGGCCTCCGCCTATCTGCTGAAGCCGCTCGACGAACGCGAGCTGCTGCAGGTACTCAAACGCATCGTGATCGACAAGGAAGCGGAAGTCATGCGGGAACTGCTGGTGGACCAGCGTTCGCGCTGGCTGCAGGCCATGTCGGAACGCCGCCTCAAGTAGAAGCCATCTCAGAAACTACTGCGCGTGCGTCTCTCTACGTTTCTGAGACGGCGTCTGGATACTTCAGCGATTGCGTGGCAGCGCCACCACCCTGCCCTCGTGCGCTGTCGGCGCTTCGGCTTCCGCCGCTTTCTCTTCCATCACCCTTTGCTCCACCGGCAGCGTGATGGTAAAGCGGGTACCGATGCCTTTTTCGCTGACAAAGCGAATCGTGCCACCGTGCTCCCCGATAATGCGGTTGGCGATGGTCAGGCCCCAGCCGCGGCCCGCCGTGGAATTGCCCACGCGCGTGGCGCGGCCGCTGAAATACGGCTCCCATACCCGTGATTTCAGGGTTTCGTCGATGCCTTCGCCGGTGTCCTCCAGCGACAGCAGCACCGCATTGCCCGCCACGCGAGTACTGAAGGCCAGGCTGCCACCGCCGGGCATGGCGTCCATGGCGTTGTGGATGAGGTTGGTGAGCACCACCTGCAGGTCGCTGAAATAGCCGCGTATCGGCGGCACTTCGCCGAGATCCAGCACCACCTTGTACTTGAACGTATCGATCAGGCGCAGGCAGCGGCGGATCACGTCGTTGACGTTGATCTCGCTGAACTGCTTGTCGCCGCTGCGGTTCACGTCCGCGATGGTCAGGGTTTCCTCGACGATTTCCAGCGCATGGTCGATTTCCTCGCGCGCCACCTGCTTGAAGTTTTCCAGCTCTTCCAGCGTCTTGAGCCGGCCGAGACCGAGCCGGATGATGTTGAGCGGCGTGCGGATTTCGTGGTGACACTGTCGCGTGGCATGTACGATCGACTCGATTTTCTGCGCGCGGATCAGCTGGATTTCCGCTTCATGCAGCTTCTGCTTGTTCTCGAAATACAACGCCTCGAGCGTTTCCATCGGCGTCAGGCGGTACAGAATCGGCGAGAGGAAGGTGAGCAGGTTGTCGAAGAAACGCAGATCCTGCTCGTTATAAGACATCTGATTGCTGCGTTCACCCAGAACGATCAATCCCTCCAGGTATTCCGGAGAATGAAAAGGCAGCACCATACCGCGATGCCCAAAGCCTGGCTGCAGGGCTTGCAAGCGCCCCCGCAGTTCCACCGGCGATTCCTCCAGACGCTGAGACGTATTCCAACTACCCGCCAGCTTGATGAGCGGATCGTTGGCCTCGATCCTCCGGAAATCGCCCAGTGGTCGATAGTGATAAAGCTGTTCGCGCTCGTCGCGTACCGCAACGAGGATCAGATATTCCTCCAACTCGAAGACCTCATCGAGCACTTCGCCTATTTCGCGAAAAATCGCCTCCCGGCTTTTCTCCTGAGTAATACGGCTAGACAGACGATTGATCACTTCTTCGGTGACATACCAGCCACGCACGAACTTGCGCTTGGCCGTGGTCAGCAAAAAACGCTGCAATCGTTCAGCGCATAGCCCGGCGGCTGCGATCGCCACCATCATGGCGATGAGATTCAACCAAGGGTGAGGCAGGGTCAGCTCATACAGAAGCACACCCCCCATGAGCAGAAGCAGCAACGCACCCGCCCAGGCGCTGTGCCTGTTGATGATCACCGTGATGTCGAGAAAGTCATGCTTGGTGATTGCATAGAAAAACATCACAGGCGCCACTGTGGCACTGAGGCGCCCAATCATCAGATAGTCGTAGATACCAAAACTTGGCAGGATGAGGTTGAACGTGATGGCACAGACCACGTAGGTGGCCACACCGATGAAAAAATAGCGAATTCTTGCACGATGCTTCGGATATTGGCGCCATGCACTGACGAGCCGGTACAACGCCGATATCCCAAGCAACGACAGGTACACGGAGTAAATCAGATAGCCAGCGCCATCGCTGTAGACGATCTCGCCGTCCACCAGCTCCGCTTCAGTGATTACGCCGGTGAATGCAATCAACAGAACGAAAACACACACCAGCGCGAGATTCACCCATCTACCTCTTTCCACCCTATAAATCGGATAAGTGGAACAGAAGTAATACAGGCCATTGGCGAACAGCAACGCCGATATCAACTGCACCCGGACAATGCCGCTCAGCCAGGGCGCCAGCACGCGCTCTTCCAGCAAATAAATACAGATACTCCACAGTGCCAGCGCTACCGAGGCCGCACAGAATATCCACGTACTTGGCGTACGCTGGCGCCAGGCGAGAAAAGCCGCAAGCAGCGCCAGCAAGCCTGCATTGACAAGAAAAAGATAGTTAACCGACCAGGCAATCATGTGGCGTAGACTTTAGGCAACCAGCCGGAAATTCAACGTTCCGGCAGAAAATACGCTGTCTTTTGATCACTCACACAGATATCGCTTGATATTGCCTATGATTTCACTCTGACTCTGGCGACGGCGATGCTTGTCGATAGAGCCATAGAGCAAGTTCATTGCATACTTGACGCTACCCTTCATCAGCAACAACCCATCCACCATGAACAGTTCCAGCGGCACGAAGCCAACGCCCAGGCTCCATTTGAACGCCTGACTACTGAGCTTGGTGCGGAAGAACGCCACATTGCAGTCGAGGCTCTTCGCTTTCTCGAAAATCGGCAGGGTCAGGAAGGGAGTCTTGTTCTGGCGATAGTCCTTGAGCACTCCCAGCTCGCGAATCGAGATAAAGCTGTTTTTATGGCTGACCTGGTTCAGCCAATAACGCGCTACCGCGATGCTCTCGTGGCGCTTCACGGAAGATGCGGAAAACGGCGCACTGTCATCCGTCAAACAGTCGCGATCCATCAAGAAACCCCAACTGAACCCAATGACTCGTTCCTCCCGGAACAATAAAGTCATTACTGGCATGTAGCGAGCGTCACAACGAATGAACCCTTCGATCTCTTCAAGCGCCGATTCGCCGGTCCAGCTTTCTCCCCAGCTTTCGTTGAATACATCCGCGTAACATTGCGCGGCGCTGAGCAGTATGCTGCGTGGAATCTGCTCCAATTGCTCACCGCTGTAAAAGGAGACATGGAATCCTTCGCCACATTGCTCTTGTAATTTGAGGTTCAGGCGCGCGAGATTGAGCTGCTCGTCGCTCTGTTCGAATACCTTGTAAATATTGGGAGCGGACGGAATTGGGCGCTGGTACTGAAATGCAGTATTCGCGTGGACATTGACCATGGAGATCTCCTCTCATTCGGGGTAGCAGGTGTCTGGCGCCGAACCCTGGGGTTCCGGTTGCTGCAACTGGGGCCTCTGCCGAGTTCGCGATCCGTTTAGATAGACAGGCTTAGCATAGCGCATAGCCAGAAAGCGTGATCATTCTAGCAGATAAGATTTAAAGAATGCGTAAGGGGAATTCTGCGAAGCTTGCGCATAAATGCTTGAAATGATGGCAAAATGCCAGCAAGCAACGAACCGTCCTGGGCACTCCGGGCGACGCCCTACATGCGGTAGCTGAGGCTCAGGCCCACGGAACGGGGCTCGCCATAGAGCGCGACGAAGCTGTTCAACCCATCGTTCTTGATCCGCGGCACATAGGTACGGTCGGCGGCATTGCGGACCCAGCCGCCCAGTTCCCAGGGCGAACCCGCCGTGTTCAGACGCAGCGAAAGATTGAACAGCCCATAGCCGGGCAGCTGGTTGATCGCGGCATCCACCGGCGAGCTTTGCGCGCCGGCAAAATCGCTGCGGTAGTCGTAGCTGGCATCGAATACCAGCCGGCGCCCCTGCGCCAGCGGCTGCAGGTAACTGAGCAGGACACTGCCGCTGAAGCGCGGCGCATAAGGGCGGCGGCCCTGGATGCCCACAAGCTCACCCGCCAGATTCATGGTGTGCGCCCCCTGCCCGACGAACGTGGCATCCAACCAACCCAACCCCACATCGAATGTCAGACGTTCGTAGGGACGCCAGCGCCATTGCAATTCTACGCCCTCGTGTTCGGCGCCGCCCTGGTTGCCGAGGCGGTCGATGCCGGTGCCGGTTTCCGGGTTGATGTCGCGGATGAAGCCCTGCACGTCGTCGATGTCGTAGTGGAACAGGGCCAGTTCCACGGCCATCGCCAGCGTGGGCAGTTGCAGCTTCAGCCCCGCCTCCCAGGCATCAAGGGTTTCCTCGCGATAGGGTTCCACCTCCAGCGGGTTGAAGGGAAAGCCGCCGTAGAAGCCGCCGCTTTTGAAGCGCTGGAATATTTGACGTAAACCAGCGCATCGTCCGTGGGATGCCACTTCAGCCCAAGCGAGCCGGCGAACTGGTCGTCGAGTGAATAGTCGGCCGCCAGGTCGCGCGCCAGATAGATGGGCGTTTCGCGCGGCATCCAGAAGTTGCCGTTGCGGTAGCGCTTGTTCTCGTCGGTCCAGCGCAGGCCGCCGGTCAGCGCCAGGCGCTCGGCAAACGGCCATTCCATATCGGCGTAGGCGGAAACGGAGCGGGTGTGCTGATCGTATTCGAGTATGCCGCGTCCCAGGCGCACGATGTGGTTGTCGGCCAGGCGGAAATCGCGGTGCTCCGCGAATTCCTCGCCGCTGACGCTCAGCCCGGCCAGCCAGTACACGCGGTTTTGCGCCGGCGCGCTCAGCCGGAATTCCTGGCTCCAGGTGCGCAGGTCGCTGCTCGAATAGCGGTGGCCGTATTCCCCGGCGCTGCCGTCGAGATCCAGCATCACGCCATAGTCGAAACGATCGAAGCTGGTCAGCGACAGGAAGTCGGCATGGCGCCCCTGCCAGTGCCATTCCAGCACCGAGCCCATGTAGTCGTTTGCCTGGCGGTTCATCAGTTGCGACAGCACCCGTTTGCCGTCGTCCGATTGCGCCAGAAGATTCTCGGGCACGCCGCTGCCGTCGGCCACGCGGTTCACGCCGGCCCAGTTGATGCACTCGCTTTCATCCCGCCGCCCGGCCAGTACCGGGGCACAGAATTCCCCGTTGCCGGAAGGATCGTACACGCCAAGCGAACGCCCAAGCGGAATGTCGGAATCGTCGCGTCCGCCCTGCAGCTTCCATTCCACGCGCGTGCGCGGCGAAAAATCGTGGCGCCACCAAGTGCGCAGGTCGAGCTTTTCGCGGTCGCCCTGCATGCCGCGCTCGGTGAGCGAATGCTGCCAGCCGTCGCGGCTGTTCTCCAGGTTGAACGCCACGCGCAATGCGCTGGCATCGCCCACCGGCAGGTTATAGGCGCCCTGCGCCAGACTGGTGTTCCAGCTGCCATAGCCCAGATCGAGGCTCGCTTCGCGCCGCCCCAGAACCGCGCGCCGGCTGTTGAGCAGCACCGCGCCGCCGGTGGTGTTGCGGCCATACAGGCCGCCCTGCGGCCCCTTGAGAATTTCCAGATCCGCCACGTCGAACAACGAGGCCGCCCCCATCACGGTGGCCACCTGGTAGGCGCCGTCCAGATACACGGCCGCGGTGGGCGAGTTGTTGCTGTTGAAATCCTGCAGGCCCACGCCGCGGATCACCCAGGTGGGAATCGCGGCACCGGCAAAGTCCTCGAACAGCGCCACGTTTTCCACCAGCGCGGCGGCCTGCGGCAGCGAACGGAAATTCAGCGCCTGCAGTGCTTCGGGCTCGAGCACCTTCACCGCCACATCAACATCCGTGGCCACCTGCTGGCGCTTCTTTGCCAACACCACCACTTCGTCCGGCACGGACGCCGGACTTTGCGCCACGGCGGCAGCCAGCGGCAACAGACTGAACAGGGCCAGCGCGGCGGCGCCAGGGAAAGAAGAGCACAGCGCTCTGGGTTGCATGGGGGCTCCTCGGACCTGCGGTTTTACTTGTCCTGCACGTGTACGGCATCCACTTTCTGGAAGCCGCGCGGCAGCATGTTACCGCGCCTGCCACGCTCGCCACGATAGTGCGCCAGATCCTCTTTGCCCAGCCGCACGTGACGTTTGCCCGAATACACCACGAGCTCCTGCGCCGGGCCCAGCACCGCGTAGGCCACCACGTATTCCGAGCGGTCGGCCACACGCGCCGAGGGAATGCCGATGATCTTGTTGCCCTTGCCCTTGGGCAGTTCGGGCAGTTCCGCCACCGGAAACGCCAGCATGCGCCCTTCGCTCGTCACCGCCACCACTTCGTCGGCGTCCAGGTTGCCCACCGCCACCGCCGGCATTACCCGGCTACCGGATGGCAGCGAGAGAATGGCCTTGCCGGAGCGGTTCTTGCCCAGCAGGTTTTCGAAGCGGGTGACAAAACCATAGCCGGCGTCCGACCCGATCAGGCACAGGCTGGCGGGCTCGGCGATCATCATGCTCGCGAACGTGGCGCCCGACGGCGGGCTGATACGCCCCGTGAGCGGTTCGCCCATGCCGCGCGCCGAAGGCAGACTGTGCGCGGCAAGCGCGTAGGCGCGCCCGGTGGAATCGAGGAAAGCCACGGTCTGGTTGCTGCGACCGCGCGCCACCAGCTTGAGCTTGTCGCCGGATTTGTACTGCAAGGCTCCCGCGTCCACCTCGTGGCCCTTGGCGGAACGCACCCAACCGGCTTCCGACAGTACGATGGTCACCGCTTCGGCGCTCACCAGCTCGGTTTCGGTGAAGGCCTGCGCTTCGGCCCGCGCCACCAGCGGCGAACGGCGCTCGTCGCCGAAGGCTTCGGCATCGGCGGCCAGCTCTTTCTTGATCAGCGTTTTCATGCGGCTCTTGGAAGCCAGCGTGAGCTGCAGCTGCACGCGCTCGGCTTCCAGCGCGTCCTGCTCGCCCTTGATCTGCATTTCCTCCAGCTTGGCCAGGTTGCGCAGTTTCAATTCCAGAATCGCTTCGGCCTGGCGGTCGCTCAGGTTGAAGCGCGCCATCAATGCCGGCTTGGGATGATCCTCGGTGCGGATGATGTGGATCACTTCGTCGATGTTGAGATAGGCGATCAGCAACGCTTCGAGGATGTGCAGCCGCGCCAGGATTTTCTCCAGCCGGTACTGCAGGCGGCGGGTCACGGTCACGGTGCGGAATTCGAGCCATTCGCGCAGGATTTCCAGCAGATTCTTCACCTGCGGCAGGCCGTTGGTGCCGATCATGTTGAGATTGACGCGGTAGCTGCGCTCGAGGTCGGTGCAGGTAAAGAGATGGCTCATCACCGCGTCGACGTCGATGCGGTTCGAGCGCGGCACGATGACGATGCGGGTGGGGTTTTCGTGGTCGGATTCGTCGCGCAGGTCGACGATCATCGGCAGCTTTTTCTTCTGCATCTGCGCCGCGATCTGTTCCAGCACCTTGGCGCCGGACACCTGGTACGGCAGCGCGGTGATCACGATGTCGCCGTCTTCCCGATGATAGACGGCGCGGCATTTCACCTGGCCCTTGCCGCCGGCATAGAGCGCGGCGATTTCCGCGCGCGGCGTGATGATTTCCGCCGCGGTGGGAAAATCCGGACCCTGCACCAGGTGCAGCAGATCGTCGAGGCCGGCACCGGGGTTGTCGAGCAGATGGATGCAGGCGTCGGCGATTTCACGCAGGTTGTGCGGCGGAATGTCGGTGGCCATGCCCACCGCGATACCGCTGCCGCCGTTGAGCAGCACGTTCGGCAAACGCGCCGGCAACACCACCGGTTCTTCCAGCTCGCCGTCGAAGTTGAGCTTCCAGTCCACCGTGTCCTGCCCCAGCTCGCTCAGCAGCACCTCGGCATAGCGCTGCAACCGCGACTCGGTGTAGCGCATGGCGGCAAAGGATTTGGGATCGTCGGGCGAACCCCAGTTGCCCTGCCCGTCCACCAGCGGATAGCGGTAGGAGAACGGCTGCGCCATCAGCACCATGGCTTCGTAGCAGGCGGAATCGCCGTGCGGGTGGAACTTGCCGATCACATCCCCGATGGTACGCGCGGATTTCTTGAACTTGGCGCTGTTCTTCAGCCCCAACTCGCTCATCGCGTAGATGATGCGCCGCTGCACCGGCTTGAGGCCATCGCCGATGTGCGGCAGCGCACGATCGTTGATGACGTACATCGAATAGTTCAGGTAGGACTGCTCGACGAACTTGCGCAGAGCGATCTGCTCCATGCCTTCGTCGTTGAAAGTAGTGAGGTCGGTCATCGTGGTTCAGCCGCTCGCAGGCTCATAGGTCGGCCAGGTTGCCGCAGGACTCCAGCCAGTCCTTACGATCGCCCGACCGCTTCTTGGACAGCAGCATGTCCATCAGTTCATGCGTTGCCTCGTAGTGGTCCACGCGCAGCTGCACCAGCCGCCGCGTGTCGGAATTCATGGTGGTTTCACGCAGCTGTATCGGGTTCATTTCGCCGAGACCCTTGAAGCGCTGCACGTTCGGCTTGCCTTTCTTGCCCTCGGAAACCAGACGGTCGAGGATGCCGTTCTTTTCGTCTTCGTCCAGGGCGTAGAACACTTCCTTGCCCAGGTCGATGCGATACAGCGGCGGCATCGCCACGTAGACGTGCCCGGCTTCCACCAGCGCGCGAAAGTGGCGCACGAACAGGGCGCTGAGCAGCGTGGCAATGTGCAGCCCGTCGGAATCGGCGTCAGCCAGGATGCAGATCTTGCCATAGCGCAAGGATCCGAGATCGTCCGAGCCGGGGTCCACGCCCACCGCGGTGGCGATGTCGTGCACTTCCTGCGACGCCAGGATTTCGTTCGAGCCCACCTCCCAGGTGTTCAGTATCTTGCCGCGCAGCGGCATGATCGCCTGGGTTTCGCGGTCGCGCGCCTGCTTGGCCGAACCGCCGGCCGAATCGCCCTCCACCAGGAACAGCTCGCCGCGCATCACGTCCTGCGTGGAGCAGTCCGCCAGCTTGCCCGGCAACGCCGGCCCCTGCGTGATCTTCTTGCGCACCACCAGCTTGCTGGCCTTGAGCCGGCGCTGGGCGTTGCTGATGCACATCTCGGCCAACTGCTCGGCTTCCGCCGTGTGCTGGTTGAGCCACAGGCTGAAGGCGTCTTTGATCACGCCGCTGACGAACACCGCGCACTGGCGCGAGGACAGCTTTTCCTTGGTCTGCCCGGCGAACTGCGGGTCCAGCAGTTTGGAGGACAGCACGAAGCTGCAGCGTTCCCAGATGTCTTCCGCGGCCAGCTTGATGCCGCGCGGCACCAGGTTGCGGAACTCGCAGAATTCGCGGATCGCCTCGATCAGGCCGGTGCGGAAGCCGTTGACGTGGGTGCCGCCCTGGACCGTGGGAATCAGGTTCACGTAGCTTTCGTTGATCACCTCGCCGCCTTCTGGCAGCCACAGCACCGCCCAGTCCACGGCTTCGTCATTGCCCTGCATGGAGCCGGTGAAGGGATGTTCGGGCAGGCAGACATTGTCCAGCGTGGACTGGCGCAGGTAATCGGCCAGGCCGTCCTCGTAGCACCACTGCGCGCTGCGCGCCTTGTCCGGCGCCACGGTGTTGTCGATGAACGTAACGCGCAGCCCCGGGCACAACACGGCCTTGGCACGCAGCACGTGGATCAGACGGCTGATCGACACGTTCGGTGAATCGAAATATTTGATATCCGGCAGGAAGCGCACCGTGGTGCCGGTGTTGCGCTGGCCCACCTTGTCGACGATGGCGAGCTCGTCGGTCTTGAGCCCATGCGCGAAATGCATGCGATAGACGTTGCCGTTGCGTTTGACCAGCACTTCCAGCGAGGACGACAGCGCATTGACCACCGACACGCCCACCCCGTGCAGGCCGCCGGAAAAACGGTAGTTGTCGCCGGAGAACTTGCCGCCGGCGTGCAGGCGCGTGAGGATCAGTTCCACCCCGCTCACCTTTTCCTCGGGATGGATGTCCACCGGCATGCCGCGGCCGTCGTCGCTCACTTCGATGTGGCCATCCTTTTCCAGCGTGACGATGATCTCGGTGGCGTGGCCGACAAGCGCCTCGTCGACGCTGTTGTCCAGCACCTCCTGCACCAAGTGATTGGGCCGGGTGGTGTCGGTGTACATGCCGGGCCGGCGTTTTACCGGGTCGAGGCCGCTCAGCACCTCGATGGAACCGGCGTTGTACTCTTTGCTCATGCGTGCATGCTCATCGTGCGTGATTGCCCGCCGGCACAGGCATCGCGGCGACACACCAACATCCATACCGATCGGATGGGCGACGCATGCGGGCGAGGCAAGGACGGGGGAAGGAAACGTAACGTTGGGAGCGGCTCATTACTGCGGATAGCCGGTACTGACTTACGTTGCGAAGCTGTATTTCATGCGTGAAAGATTAATAGCCGACCCCTGAAAAATCAACCGCATAGCGCTTGTCTTCCACACGTCTTACGCCGGTTTCGAAGCGGCCGTCGGGATGCAGGTTGAACCAGCGGTAGCCGGGATTGCGATGATCCAGGGCAAAGTCGTGGCTGTCGGGATGAAACTGGATACAGGTGGAAGGCGTGCCCAGGTAGCACACGCCCTGCCGCTCGCGCGCCAGTTCATGGTGAATGTGCCCAAACAGCACCGCCCGCACCCGCGGACAGGCATCCACCAGGGCGAACAGCGCTTCGGCATTCTTCAGGGAATGGCGCTGCAGCCAATGCGCCTGCACCGGCACCGGATTGTGGTGCAGGCACAGCAGGATGTTGGGTTCGGTGGCGGCATTGAGTGCGTCGGCGAGAAATTCCAGCTCGGTGGGCGACAGCCTGCCGAACACCTCGCCTTCCACGCTGCTGTTGCCCAGGATCACGCGCCAGCCCGGCACCGCGAAGCTGCGCGCAAAGCACGGGTTGCGCTCGCCGATGGCCACGCGCATGCGTTCAAGTTCGTCATGATTGCCGGGCAGCCAGTACTGCGGCACGCCAAAGGCGCCGAGGGCATGTTCCAGCCGCTGGTAGCTGGCGATGCTGTTGTCCTGGCTGACGTCGCCGGTGCAGACGATGACCTTCAGGTCCGGCTCATGGGTCCGGACCAGCTGCAACACGTCCCGCAGGCTCTCCTCGGAGTTCATGCCCACCAGCAGCTCTGCGGTATTCGCGAACAGGTGGGTATCCGTTATCTGCACCACCTTGGTTGCATCCGCGCTGCCTGTTGCTTGTTCAGTCAATGTGGCTCCGGCATGTGGATATTCAGATCAAGTATTCCTCTGCCTGAAGCGGCGATGCCGGGGATTGCCCCAACCCAGCGTCCAGGCACCACGTCAGCCACTCTGCCAGGAACTGGTTAACCTGCTCCTTCTCATCGGGGGTGAACTCCAGCGATTGGGCGAACCGCGGCTGAAAGCCCGCGGTGCGGCGATCCTGGTAGCTGACGACTTCGGCGGTATTGGCGTCATGATACAGACGAATCCGCATCACGGGGGGACGGTAGTACGGATGTGTGAAATCGGTATCAAACAGGCGCAGTTCCAGCGTGCTGGTGTAGCGGAAGCTTTCCAGCACCTGCAGTTCCACCCAGGCGCCCACCGCGCTCACGCTGCCGGGCAGGCCGATGCGGCGCGCGGTGCCGGGATCGAGCCGGGGCAACAGTTTGCGGACACGCAGATAATTGGCGTCACATACCGCCATGGCGGCGGCAAGATCGACGGGGTGGCGACGATAGCACAACCCTGCGCCGGCGCCTCCGCTAGTGCGGGTTGTGGGGAAGCTCATAGGATGGGGCTATTTCGTGGTACTCGGTCGCCAACGGTTCATGAAGGGCGCAAGGCCCGCCGGGTTTCGGCAAGATTCAGCTCCAGCCACTGCAGGGCGATGATGCACATCGCATTGTTGATCCGGCCATCCCGAATCCACTGCAGCGCCTGCTGGCGATCCAGAATATGGCTGCGAATGTTTTCCGATTCCGCCGCCAGGCCGAAAATGCCGACCGGCGTCTTGGCGGCGTCGAAACCGGCGCAGTAGACCGTCAGCTTTTCGCAGCTCCCGCCCGGGCTGTTGTAGTACTCGCAGACCTTGAACAAGGCCCCCACGTGCACCCCGGCTTCTTCAACCGCTTCGCGCTTGGCCACCTCCTGCGACGTCTCGCTCGTATCCTGCAATCCTGCCACCAGTTCCAGGGCCCAGGGGCCGTTGCGCTCGTCGCCGAGGCAACCGATCCGGAACTGCTCAACCAGCAGCACCTTATCCAAAAGAGGGTCGTATAACAAGACGCCTATCCCGGGGGGACGCACCAGCGCTTCGCGGCAGAATTCCGGGCTCCAGCCCCCTTCGAACAGCCGGCAGCGCAGGGTGTAGCGATCGATCTTGAGGAAGCCGTCGTACAGGCGTTCGCGCCGGACTATCTCGGCGTCGCGGCGATCGAACCGGGCAGGACTTGAAACGGGCATCGGGTTCCTCCAAATACGGGTGGCGTACCGCCACGGCGCCCCTGCGGACTGCGTGGACCGACGGCAGAATCCGGCTTTGTTTGCTACAATACAAGGCGCTTTGTAGTGATACTGGCCTGCGCAATCGCCATGGCGTACCTTGCGTGCTCTTCAGATATAGAGATAAATACAGCTGCCTGATGTCAGCACTGGTGAGACCCTGTCCAAAAAATTTGCTGACTGACCAGTCAGTCACCGACAAGACCAATTGAGGAAGCTTCACATGCGACACGCCGTACCCCGCCGTTTTCCCCTTGTGCGTCAGGCGCTCGGCCTTGCCATCTTCAGCCTGTGCGCAAGCAGCGCGCTGGCCGACGATCTGCTTGGCATCTTCAACCTGGCGGTGCAGAACGACCCTGAAATACGTCAGGCGCGGGCCAACTACAACGCCAACCATACCCTGATCGACCAGGGCCGCTCCTTCCTGCTGCCCACCGTGGAACTCACCGGCCGCACCTCGCGCGACACCAACGGCGTGGACGGTAAGCCGCCCGAAACCGACGGTATCTTCAGAACGCCGGAACACAGCTTCGCCAATGGCTACAACAACAAGGGCTGGGGGCTGAGCCTGCGCCAGGCGCTGTTCAACGCCGAAGCCTGGTATGCCTTTCAATCCGCCCGCAAGCAGGATGAAGCCTCCGCCATCAACCTGGCCAGCGCCGAGCAGGAACTGATCATGCGGGTGGCCACCGCCTACTTCAACGTGCTGCGCAGCCAGACCAACCTGGCCACCTTCATGGCGGAAGAGGAAGCGGCGAACAGCGTGCTGGAACAGACCCAGCAACGCTTCGACGTCGGTCTGGTGGCCATCACGGACGTATACGACGGCCAGGCCAATGCCGACCTCGCCAGCGTCAACCGCCTGGTGGAGGAAAACACGCTGAGCCAAAGCCTCGAAGCGCTGGAAGCCATCACCGGCCAGCCGCACATGGACCTTGAAGGGCTGTCCACCGATTTCCCGATCATCGCGCCCGACACGCCAATGGAAGACTGGATGGCGGTAGCCAACCAGAACAGCCCGGCGGTGCGCGCCGCCGAACTGGACGTGGCGGCACGCGAGGAAGACGCCAAGTCGGCCAAGGCGCGGCTCTACCCCACGGTGGACCTCAACATGGCCTACAACTGGAGCCAGTCGGGCAACCCCATCAGCATCACGCCCAACCTGGCGCTGGAAAACTCGGCCGTGACGCTCAACCTGACCGTGCCGATCTTCTCCGGCGGCCTCAACTCGTCGCGTCTGCGCCAAGCCTATTACGTGCGCGACGCCAGCGAGGAAGCACTGCTGAAATCGCGCCGCGACAACACCCAGAGCGTGCGCAACGCCTTCCGCAGCGTGGAAACCGACATGCGCGCGGTGGAAGCGCGCGGCAAGGCCATCACGTCGGCGCAAAGCGCATTGGAAGCCACGCAGGTGGGCGCGGAAGTGGGCACCCGCAACGTGGTGGACGTGGTGCTGGCACAGCGCACGCTGTTCCAGGCCCAGCGCGACTATGCCAATGCCCGCTACAACTACGTGATCGACGGTCTCAACCTGAAGCGCGCCGCCGGCACGCTCAGCCCGCAGGACGTGATCGATCTGAACGAGTGGCTGGTGCAGGGAGCGCCCTGATCGTTGCATGAAAACACGGCGGCGGCACGAGGGTGCCCCTAACCTTTTGGCAGTCCGCCGCCGTCCAGCAATGCCAGCAACCGTTCGTTCAGGCGCGCGGTGGCGCCCTGGTTGCGCGCCACCACGGCGCGTCCGCGTGCTCCCCTCTGCCCACGTTGTCCGGTATCGTCCAGCAGCGCCAGCACGGCTTCGGCCAGCTCGGCCGGATTCTGGACGATGGTGAGCGCCTGCGCCTCCAACAGTTCGTCGGTCACGGCCTGGAAGTTGTAGCGCGACGGGCCGATCACCACTGCCAGGCCAAGTGCCGCCGGCTCGATCACGTTCTGGCAGCCGGTATCCACCAGCGAACCGCCCACGAACGCCACGTCGGCAAGCCCATAGTAATAGCCGAGCTCGCCCATGGTGTCGCCCACCAGCACATGCGTATCCAGTCGGATGGGTTCCCGGCGGCTTGCCCGCTGCACCCGTAGCCCTGCCTTTTCCGCCAGCGCCGCCGCTTCCATGAAGCGTTCCGGATGCCTCGGCACCAGCACCAGCATCAGGTGCGGCGCCAAACCCACCGCCCGCACGAAGGCTTCCAGCACCAGCGGATCCTCGCCTTCGCGCGTGCTGGCCGCGATCCACACCGGACGGCCGGCCAGTTGCTCGCGGTCGGCATCGGCTCGGCGCTGCTGCTCGCCATTGACGCCGTAATCGAATTTCAGCGAACCGTTGATGCACAACCGCTCAGGCGCCAGGCCAAGCACCAGAAAACGCTCCCCGTCCGCCGGCGCCTGCGCCGCCACCAGCGTCAACCGCCCCAGCATTTCATGGGTCAACCGCGCGATGCGGGCATAGCCGCGGCGGGAACGCTCGGACAGGCGCGCATTGGCCAGTACCACCAGACAGTCTTGCCGCGCGCAGGCATGCAGCAGATTCGGCCACAGTTCGGTTTCCAGCAGCACCAGCAGCTGCGGGCGGTAGCGCGCCATGAAGCGCCCCACCGCGTCCGGCAGATCCCAGGGCAGATACACATGCTCCAGGGTGTCGCCGAACAGCTCCCGCACCCGCGCCGAGCCGGTGGGTGTGGAACAGGTGAGCACCACGCGCAGATCCGGCCGCGCCGCGCAGAACGCCTCGACCAGCGCGCGCGCCGCATGCACCTCACCCACGGACACCGCGTGGAATATCACCGTACCTGGCGCCGCCGCCCAGGGCGCGCGCGCATACCAGCCAAGACGCTCGCGCCAACGTTGACGGTAGGCGGGCTGTCGGCGGGAACGCCATAACAGGCGCAGCAGCATGAAAGGCAGCGCCAGATAAGCAAACAGGGTATAGCACCAGCGCAAGAGAAAAGGCCTCATCTTTTTGCGAGGGATTGTCCCGTGAACCCGCGCCGGCGGCAACCACCGGGGCGCTACGGCGCAATGCAGCCATGCACGGCGCAAAACCGGCCTCGACACAAACGTGGCCAGCGCCGGATTTCACCCGCCGGCACAGTCAGCCGCCCGGTGCCCACGACCAGCCGGACGCGTCATTCGCCGCCGCCTTGGGTATACTGCGCGCATGACCCGTTTCCCTTCCCGTTTCGACCTCTCCGCGTGAACCTGCAGCAGGATCTCATCATCGTCGGCGGCGGCATCGCAGGCCTGTGGCTGCTGGCGCGCGCGCGCCAGGCCGGCTACAGCGCCCTGCTCCTGGAACGCGATGCCCTCGGCGCCGGCCAGAGCGTGGCGTCGCAGGGCATGATCCACGGCGGCATGAAGTACGCGCTCGGCGGCACGCTCACCAACGCCTCCGAAGCCATCGCCGACATGCCCGCGTACTGGCGCGCCTGCCTGCGTGGCGAAGGCGACGTGGACCTGCGCGGCACGCGCCTTTTGTCCGACACCTACTATCTATGGCCGCGCCGCAGCCTGCGTTCGCGGCTCAATGCCTTTCTCGGCTCGAAAGCGGTGCGCGGCAAAGTGGATGCGGTGGCGGCAGCCGAACAGCCCGCGTTCTTCCACGGCCACGATGCCGGCCCGCTGTATCGTTTGCACGACCTGGTATTCGACGTGCCCTCGCTGCTGCACACCCTGGCTGCGCCACATGCCAACTGCATCGGGCAACTCGACCCGCTGCAGTGCCGCTTCGAAACCGACGCCGCCCAGGGTGGCCTGCGCGCCCTGCTGCTGCCGGACGGCACACGCCTCGGCGCCGAGCGTTTCATATTCAGTGC
>Ga0182739_1001321_pt1 | contig 26557 bp, 23 predicted proteins | sample eDN5th30CBELigBY_FD_128873 | JGI IMG/M metagenome (GOLD analysis project Ga0182739, IMG submission 128873) | Enriched backyard soil microbial communities from Emeryville, California, USA - eDNA 5th pass 30_C BE-Lig BY (version 2) (version 2) | ecosystem: Environmental > Terrestrial > Soil >... | reverse complement strand
CCACGTCGATGGCGACCCGGCAGCAGCCTCGGAGATCGCTCGCGTGCTGGTCCAGGCCAGCGTCCGCCTCTTCGAGCTCCGCGTCGAACGCGCATCGCTGGAAGACATCTTCCTGGCGCTCACTCGGGAAGAGGAGATTGCCGCATGACATCGAGCATCCGTGTCGAGCTACTCGTCCTTCGTAAGCGCATGGCGACGTGGATCCTGCTGGGTGTCTGGGTCATCCTGGCCGCGATCTTCGCCTACATCGTCCCCTACATGCTGAACCGCAGCGGCGCGACGCCACAGGAAACGGAGCTGATTCGCCAACTCATGCCGGACCGCTTCGCCGGCAACGTCAGCTCCGGCTTCCCGTTCTACGGCGGAGCGTTCGCGATCATGCTCGGCGTGCTGGCGATCGGCAGCGACTACACCTGGGGCACGCTGAAGACGCTCTTCACTCAGGGGCCGGGCCGCTTGCGCATCTTCGCATCGAAGATAATCGCGATCGCCATCACCCTGATCCCGTTCGTCCTCGTGCCGTTCATCATCGGCGCGACATCCAGCGCGATCGTCGCTTCGCTGGAGGGCAACGCGATGAGCTGGCCGTCTATCGCGACGATCGGTCAGGCGATCCTGTCGAGCTGGGGCATCATGCTCGCCTGGGCCGCGTTCGGCGTCGCCCTCGCCGCGCTCACGCGCGGGACATCGCTGGCGATCGGCGTCGGCATCCTCTACACGCTAGCGCTCGAAGGATTGCTCAGCGCGCTGGCTGGCTCGGTGAACTTGCTGGAGCCGCTGGTCAAGATCTTCGTCCGCACCAACGCCTACTCGCTCATCGAACCGCTCGGCGCGATGAACGCCGGCAGCGCCGGCGACGGCCCCGGCCGCTTCACCGGCCCGTTCGTCTCAACCACGCAAGCGCTGATCATGCTGGGGGTGTACGTCGTGGTGTTCGTCGGTGTTGCAGGCCTCGCGCTGCGGCGGCGAGATGTGGGGTAGATACCCAAGATCCACACGTAGGAACAGATGAATTCGTGATTCATACCGTCAAGACGGTATGAATCACGAATCTATCACTAATCGCGGCTGTAACTCGCACGCACTTAAACGATGATGACGTAGTCTCCATTGTCGCTGTTTATCTATCAGTCAGGACAGCAGGGTCGCCAAGTAACTGGTAATAGGGAACGACTATCGAATTGCTTTCAAAGACCCTTCCCGTACGGTCAGTGAATCGCCCAACGAGTCGAACCGTTCCGGACCGCTTTCCGAGTTTAGCAATAAGACCATGAGCTGGGATGCAAATCTCCGCAAAGCCTCCACGCGCTGCAAGAACTTCAGGAACAGCGCTTTTCCTTGCCACAAGTTCATCGGCAAGCAACTTGGGAGGTCGTTGGAATCGTGCGAGCTTTGTGGTCAGAAATCGACAATCGAGTCGCGTTGCCAGACGCAAACCATGCTTACGAGCGTTAAGTGCGAGCGGTACAGAGGACTCTCCGTCGTTCTTCGCACTAAGCACCAGAACGGATGGAAGCGGATAGCCATGATCAAACCGATGAAACACTTCGTACCGAAGTTCCACGCGAGGTTGAGAAACTCTAAGGTGATCAGTCGCCCAACGAATCAACTCCAGAACCTCAGTCAACCAAGGCATCTCGAATCCCCCAACTTGTGCACACCTTGTGTAGACGTCAGGCGGTATATTCACTGACCACATTAAAACCGACGTGACCAGGATGTTTCATGCCAATGTTAGTTGTTCAGATCACTTCGCACCGTCAATTGCTTGGTTATTGTTGTTGCTACTGATTCCTTGCCGTTTCCACTTCTCAAAACGAGCTGAGAATAGTTGGGATTGTTGGCTCGGTCTGTGCCGACCATCGGATTTCGTGCCGTCGCCGAGTTCTTGGAGACTCACTCGATTCCAGACTACAGTGCCCGTCTATCCGCGCATCACGCCCTTACGGCTCTTCCAGCGAATCCCGCAGAATGTCGAAGTACTCCAAGGCGAGGCCGGTGCCGACGGCAACGGCGGAGAGGGGGTCGTCGGCGACGTAGCAGGGGACGCCGGTGACTTCGGTGAGCAGGTCGTTGAGGTGACGCAGCAGCGCGCCGCCGCCGGTGAGGATCATGCCCTTGTCAATGATGTCGGACGATAGCTCGGGTGGCGTGCGCTCAAGGACATCGCGGACTGCGCCGATGATCGACTCCAGCGGTTCGGTGATCGCCTCGACGACTTCGTTGGAATGCACGCGAATCGTCCGCGGCAGGCCGGCAACCTCGTCGCGGCCACGCACGTCCATCGCCTCATCCTCTTCGAGCGGCATGGCCGAGCCGATGGCGATCTTGACCTCTTCAGCGGTTCGCTCGCCGATCCGCAGGTTGTACTTGCGCTTGATGAAGTTGGCGATGGCCTCGTCGAACTTGTTGCCACCGACACGGATCGAGTTCGCGACGACGATGCCGTTGAGCGAGATGACAGCGACCTCGGTCGTGCCGCCGCCGATGTCGATCACCAGGTTGCCACTCGGATCAGCGACCGGCACGCGCGCGCCAATGGCGGCCGCAAGCGGCTCGGAGATCAGGTAGGCGCGGCGGGCACCGGCAGCCAGCGCCGCGTCACGCACGGCACGGCGCTCGACACCAGTCACGCCAGCCGGGACGCATATCATCACATCCGGCCGGGTCAGCGAAAAGCGCCCGACGGCCTTGTTGATGAAATAGCGCAACATCTCCTGGGTAACGACGTAATCGGCGATAACGCCGTCACGCATCGGGCGGACGACCTCAATCGTCTCGCGCGGTTCGCGGCCAAGCATGTTGCGCGCCTCAAGGCCGACTGCCTTTACCTTGCCATCGCGCGCCGAGATCGCCACCACCGATGGTTCGTTGATGACAATGCCCCGACCACGCAGAAAGACCAGGACATTGGCAGTGCCGAGGTCAATACCGAGCTGCTTTGCCAAGAGAGCTCCCAGGGTTTGATGACGCGTGTTGCGACATACGCATGTACGGACACCCCGCCTCGGGCGTCCGTACATGTCGATTCTATCATACGGTTGCGTGATTCTTTGCCTGCGTACGTACGCAAGTGGAGCATACACCAACGGTCAATGTGCGTCAGGAACGCGCCGTCGTCTGCGAGTGCTCCCGCCAGAGAGCGGCGAGCCAGACGACGCCGAACGCCAGCGATATTGCACCGCCGACATAGCCCCAGCTACCGGCCTGATCAGGAATGCTGATTGCGGCGGCACCCAGGTACAGGTACACCAGTCCCAGGATCGTGCCGAGTGTGAGCCATCCGCCGTTCTTCGACGACGCGAGCAGGCCCGCGATAATGAGCGCAATCGCCATGATGGCACCAGCGCCCCAGCGCCGTGGATCGGCCGCGCCCTCAAACGCCGGAGATTCGAAGGCATGCATGAAGCTGCGAATGATGACCGGAGTCAGGCAGGCCGCCGCCAGAGCCGTCAGCCCCAGCAGCACACGGCTCGCGCCCGGCCGCGGAATCCGCAACAGCACCTTGCGGTCGGGGAACGCAGCGAACAGCATGCCGATAATGGCGAGCACGATCGGGAAAAAGCCAATCGCATCACCGGCGTCAATGATGGTATAGACCGTCACGAGCGTCAGGAATCCAAGCATATACATCTGCAGCAGCAGCGGCTTCCGCATCGGCTGCCAGACGAGCGCGAGCATGCTGCACGAGAACAGAATACCAACCGATGCGCCGTGGGAGGCGTAATGCCAGAGGGTCAGTTCCGGCTGCGGATCGTAGTCGATGTGGAGGCTCCATGGGGCAATCGCTTCGCGCACGCCATCGAGAAACGCAAACCCGAGCAACGCCATAAGTCCGGCGATGATGGGGAAGATGATGCGGCGCTTTCCGCCAGCCACCATCCCTGCCGCACCTGCGGCAGCAACTGTCGACATTGAGGCTTCCCTTCTGCACCATTGCACCGTTGCCCGGCCACGTTGCCTGGCAACTTCCGAATCCGTACGATAGCGACGGGGCTTCCCCAGCGGCATCCCTGAAAGTAGTGAGATCACCGCCACAGCATGAGACTGACCAAATCCCAGATCGCCGCGCGAACGCGCATCGAGCAGCTCGCGCAGCAGGGGCTTACGCCAATTTCACTCGCGGCAGGCATCGGTGCGGCGTTGAGCCTGGCGATCCCGAACGATGGCTACCGAATCTTCGGCACCGATCCATCGACCCTGCTGATCAATCGTCTGCTCGCGGCCACTGACACCGACGACTGGGCGCGGCGTGAGTGGCTCGACGAGGTCTACCTCCGCGCTGACCCTCTGCCTTATGTTGAGCTACCGACACTGATGCGCTTGCGCATCCCCGTCGTCGCCAGCCACGCAAAGCAGGCGGAGTGCTGGGGATTCCCGGCCGACATCTTGGCGACGATTCGCGCCGATGACCACGAGCGAGCGTTCTTCGATCTTGGCTCGCCGCACGGTGGGACGATCCTGGCCAACTTCTCGGCTGGTGGTCGCTGGGTTGCGTCCATGCAGATGTATCGTCGCGATCCACAGCACCAGTTCAGGCGCTCGGAAGTGGCCTTCGTGCGCTCCGTTGGAGGAACTATCGGCGATGCGTTAGCAACTGCGATGCAGCTGGAGCGCGCCGCGCTCCCGAGCAACGCGTCCGATCAGCCCTCGGGCGTCCTCATCCTCGCGCCGGACAGCGAGCCGACATTCTCGTCGCCGGTAGCCGACGAAATGCTGGCGATGCTCCGCGACAGCGACGCTCGCAACGGCTCGCACCTGCCCTCCCCCGTGGCGGCAGCCGTGGCGGGATTGCGCTCGAACGGCAAGCCCCGTCAGCAGGTCACAACACCAACACCACTGGGATTGATCGCGATTGAGGCGTCATCGGGCGGACGTGACGGCTCGGTCGCTGTTGTGCTGACACTCCAGAAGCCGGCCGGCCCACCGGCAGTACCGCTCAACTGGCCGCTCACGCCGCAGGAGCGCGAGATCGTCCAGCGGTTGGTCAGCGGCGACAGCAACCGCGCCATCGCCGAATCGCTGTTCATCAGCGAGAACACCGTCCAGACACACTTGCGCAATATCTACGGCAAGCTGGAAGTGAGCAGCCGCAACCAGCTCCTCGCCCGCCTGTTCCACGCGACCCAGTAACGCATCCGTCGACCGCTCGACACCGGCGAGCAGCATGAGCGCTGTCGTGTACCTGGATGCGAACGCTCACATTGGTTGCTGTGGGCGTCAACGCCAACAAGTCACGTACGTGAACGCGACAGCCAACCCGCCAAACACAAGACACCCCCTCTCCCAACGTTGGGAGAGGGGCGGGTTCCCTCTGGGTCGCGGGTGAGGGCTGTCCCCTTTTACGCGTACTGAATGTTCGCCCCGAGCTTCTGGAAACGACCGACGATGTCTTCGTAACCACGGCGGACGTGCTGGATCTCGTGGACGCGGGTCTCGCCTTCGGCGACGAGGCCGGCGAGGATAAGGCAGGCACCGGAGCGGATATCGAGGGCCTGCACATCGGTGCCGCGCAAGCGCGACGGGCCAGTGAAGCGCGCTTCCTGCGAGTTGACGAGGTGGATCTCCGCGCCCATCTTCTGCAGCTCGGAGACGTAGCGCAGACGATCGTTGAAGACACGCTCGTTGATGCGGCTCGTCCCCTCGGCCTGCGTCAGCAGGACAGCGAAGGCGGCCTGCAGATCGGTTGGAAAGCCGGGAAACGGCAATGCCTGAATCTCCAGCGACTCCAGCGTATGGCCAGCCCGGACCATCATCGCGTTGTCGTTCCACCAGACCTCAGCGCCTGCCTCACGCAGCTTGTAGGTCAGCGGCGCCATGTCGTGCTCGTTGACGCGGTCGAGGATGATTTCGCCGCCGGTCACGACGCCGCCAATCGCGAACGTCCCGGCCTCCAGCCGGTCGGGCAGGATGGAGGTGTGGAATCCGCGCAGGCGCTCGACGCCCTTCACCTTGATATAGGGCGTGCCGAGCCCGCTGATCTTCGCGCCCATCTCGCGCAGCGCATTGCCGAGCGCGACGATCTCGGGCTCTGACGCCGCGTTGGTGATCGTCGTCTCGCCACGTGCAAGCGTGGCCGCCATCAGCAGGTTCTCGGTGCCGGTATGGCTGGGGTAGTCCATATAAAGGTCAGCGCCTTCGAGGCGCGGGGCCGTCATGCTGTAGTAGCCATCACCGACGAAGACGTTGGCACCCATGCGCTTGAAGCCACGGACATCAACATCGACCGGTCGGCTACCGAGCTTGCAGCCACCCGGCGCGGGCGTTTCCATCTCACCGGTGCGAGCCAGAACCGGCCCGGAGACGAGGAACGACGCGCGCATGCGCTGGACGAGCTCGGCCGGCGCACTGCGCTGGTCGAAGTCTTTCGCGTGGATCCGGACGCGGTGCTTGGTGGTGTCGAGGTCGACCTCCGCGCCAAGATGGCGCAGGAGCTCGACCATGACATAGATATCTTCGAGGATCGGCAGGTTTTCGAGAACGCACGGCTCGTCGGTCAGCAACGCCGCAGCCATCATCGGCAGCGCAGCGTTCTTCGCCCCGCCGACACGGATGCGGCCCTTGAGCGGCGTACCTCCGTTGGTGACGATTACGCGGGCGGCGTCGTCAGCGGAAACAGTCGTTCCGCGAATGGTCGATAGCGTCACGTGGAGGCTCCTCTGGGTCGATCATGTTCGCGGCACATGCCACCCTGAGTTTACGGGTTATCAATCATGTTTGTCGCGCCGGGCCGTGCGCGGCCATGCTGGCGACGCTGGGCGACACGGATCCGAACCGCCGCGCGCTGCAGCGACTGCTCGGCGCGGGCCAGGTCGAGCCCCTCGCCACGCTGGGCAAGGCGTGCCTCGGCGCGCTGACGTGCCGTTTCGGCACGCTGCATGTCGATTTCCACGACCCGCTCGGCCGTATCGGCCAGGACGATGACCCGGTTATTGAGGACTTCCAGGAAGCCACCGAAGACGACGAGCGACTCCTCATTCCCGCCCTGCTTGATACGCAACTCACCCTCTGCAAGCAGTGAGAAGAGCGGCGCATGCTTCGGCAGGATACCGAGCTGTCCTTCTGCGCCCGGAGCAACGACCATATCGACGTCGGCGGCCTCGTAGACGACGCGTTCGCCGGTAACGATCTCAACGCTCAGCTTTTCCGGCCTTGCCATGCAACCTCCCCGTCAGGGACGAGGGACGGTGGTGTTGGATGCTGTTCGCACCCGGCCCCGTCCCTCATTCACTGGCTCTTGCTCTAGCCCTCTGCCGCCATGCGCTCGGCCTTCTCGACCGCTTCCTCGATCGGGCCAACCATGTAAAACGCCTGCTCTGGCAGGGAGTCGTGGCGGCCTTCGAGGATCTCGGCGAAGCCGCGCACGGTGTCTTCGCGGGTAACGTACTTGCCGGACTGGCCGGTGAACGCTTCGGCGACGAACATCGGCTGCGACAGGAAGCGCTGCATACGGCGGGCGCGGGCGACGGTCTGCTTGTCCTCGTCGCTCAGCTCCTCAATGCCGAGGATGGCGATGATGTCCTGCAGGTCGCGGTAGCGCTGGAGCACACGCTGCACCTCACGAGCGACGCGGTAATGCTCTTCACCAACGATCAGCGGGTCGAGAATTCGCGACGTCGACGCCAGCGGATCGACGGCCGGGAAGAGACCCTGCTCGGCGATCGCGCGCTCGAGCGAAACGGTCGCGTCGAGGTGAGCGAAGGCCGTGGCCGGGGCCGGGTCGGTGTAGTCGTCTGCCGGAACGTAGACCGCCTGCACCGAGGTAATCGAGCCCTTGCGGGTCGAGGTGATGCGCTCCTGCAGCTGGCCCATCTCGGTGGCCAGTGTGGGCTGGTAACCCACGGCGCTCGGCATACGACCGAGCAGCGAGGATACCTCGGAACCTGCCTGCACGAAGCGGAAGATGTTGTCGATAAAGAGCAGGACGTCGCGGCCCTCGTCGCGGAAGTACTCCGCCATCGTCAGGCCGGAGAGCGCCACACGCAGGCGCGCGCCCGGCGGCTCGTTCATCTGGCCGAAGACCATGGCGGTCTTGTCGATAACGCCCGACTCTTCCATCTCGCCATAGAGCTGCGTGCCCTCGCGAGTGCGTTCGCCGACGCCGCAGAAGACGGAGTAGCCACCGTGCTCGGCGGCGATGTTGCGGATCAGCTCCATGATGATGACGGTCTTGCCGACGCCGGCACCGCCGAAGACGCCTGTCTTACCACCCTTGGTGAACGGCGCGATGAGGTCGACGACCTTCATACCAGTCTCGAACGGCTCGACCGAGGTGGACTGGTCAACGAAGTCCGGGGCCGGGCGATGGATGCTGCTCGTCAGCGAGCGATCGACATTCGGGTTGCCGTCTACCGGCTCACCGACGACGTTGAAGATGCGACCCAGCGTCGCCTCGCCAACCGGCACCCGGATCGGGCTGCCGATATCGACGGCCTTCGAGCCGCGGCGCAGGCCGTCGGTCGACGACATGGCGACACAGCGGACCCAGTCGTTGCCGAGGTGCTGCTGCGTCTCAAGCGTCAGCGTGTTGCCACCGGGCATCTCAACCTCAATAGCGTTGTAGATTTCCGGAAGATGTTCTGGCGGAAACTCAACGTCGACGACGGCGCCCTGAACCTGGACGACCTCTCCCGTTGCTCCGCGTACGGCTGTCGTTGCCACTCTCTATCTCCTGCCTGCCTGCATTGAATCCGGGATGCCGATCCGCACTCCGCTCGAACGTCCGACTATGACCCGAGCGCCGCGGCACCAGCCGCGATCTCGGACACCTCGCGCGTAATCGCTGCCTGACGTGCCTTGTTGAGGGACAGCGTCAGCTCGTTGATGAAATCGCGTGCGTTGTCTGTTGCCGCGCGCATGGCAACCATACGTGCCGAGTGCTCGCTGGCCAGTGACTCCAGCATCGCCTGATAGACCTGCACCTCAACGTAACGCGGGAGCAGGGCCTCAAGGACTGTCTGGGGATCCGGCTCAAAGATGAAATCTGCGACGGCCTGATCGGCCGGGATGTCCTCAGGTGGCTCGATCGGCAGCAACTGCAACGTCTCGGGCCGCTGGGTCAGCGTATTGACGAACTTTGAGTAGATCAGATAGACCGCGTCGAGCTCGCCCTTGTTGAACGCTTCGGTCGCAACGCCAATGATCGGACGCAGCGAATCGAGCGATGGGTTGTCACCAAGCTGCGTGAACTCGGCAACGACGTTCTGGTTGGTTCGTACGAAAAAGTCGCGGCCCTTGCGTCCGACCGTCACGACGTCGGCCGGATGCCCGGACTCTTGCAGGAAGCGAACCGAGTGCCGGATGATGTTCGTGTTGAACGCGCCGGCCTGGCCGCGGTCGGCAGTCACGATGATGACGCCAACGCGGTTGATCGGGCGCTGCTCCAACATCGGGAACTGCGACACATCGACCGACTCACCGGCTACGGCGAGCCCGGCGATGATCGTGCGCAGGCGCTCGGCGTACGGTCGTGCCGCTCGCACCCGCTCCTGGGCGCGACGCATCTTCGCCGCCGAAACCATCTCCAGCGCGCGGGTGATCTGCGCTGTGTTCCGGACTGAGCGAATGCGCCGCCGAATCTCTCGTGGGCTCGCCATCGTGTCTCCTTCAGTGTGCGGCCGGCAACCCGCGGCCGGCCTGCCCGATCGTTAGATCGTCACTTCAAGCTGATCGGCCGTGATCGTCTTGGCGAACTCTTCGGCCGCCGAGCGCAACTGTGCCGTCAGATCATCATCGAGCGCCTTCTTCTCCTTGATGGAGGGGAGCACGCCCGAGCCGCTGTTGCGCAGGTAGTCCAGATACTGGCGCTCCCACGAGCGGACGCGATCGACCGGCACCTCATCAACGAAGCCGTTGGTCGCGGCCCAGATCAGGGCGACCTGCTCCTCAACCGGCATCGGCTGGTACTGTGCCTGCTTCAGCGCCTCGGTCAGGCGCATACCGCGGTCAATCTGCCGCTTCGTCGCCGGGTCGAGGTCCGAGGCCATCTGCGCGAACGCGGCCAGCGAGCGGAACTGTGCAAGCTCCAGCCGGAGCGAGCCGGCCACCTGGCGCATGGCGCGAATCTGCGCCGAACCACCGACGCGGGAGACGGAGATACCGACGTTCAGCGCCGGGCGAACACCGGCATAGAACAGGTCGGACTCCAGGAAGATCTGGCCGTCGGTAATCGAAATAACGTTCGTCGGGATGTAGGCCGACACGTCGTTCGCCTGCGTCTCAATGATCGGCAGCGATGTCAGCGAGCCGCCACCGCGCTCCTCGTTCAGCCGCGCCGAGCGCTCCAGAAGGCGCGAGTGCAGGTAGAAGACGTCGCCCGGGTACGCTTCGCGGCCCGGCGGGCGGCGCATCAGCAGCGACACCTGGCGATAGGCCCAGGCGTGCTTGGACAGGTCGTCATAGACGATCAGAGCGTCGCCGCCCGACTCCATGATCTCCTCGCCCATCGCGGTGCCCGAGTACGGCGCCAGATACTGCAGCGGGGCCGGCTCGGAGGCCGACGCGGCCACAACGATCGTGTGGTCCATCGCGCCGTAGCGCTCCAGCGTCGCCACGATCTGGGCGACCTGACCCTGGCGCTGTCCGATAGCGACGTAGATGCAGATGACGCCGCTGTCCTTCTGATTGATGATCGTGTCGATTGCCAGCGCGGTCTTGCCGGTCTGGCGGTCGCCAATGATCAGCTCACGCTGACCTCGACCGATCGGGATCATGGCGTCGATCGCCTTGATGCCCGTCTGCAGCGCCGTATCAACGTTCTGCCGCTCGACCACGCCCGGAGCAATACGCTCCATCGGGCGGAACTTCTCGGTTGCGATCGGTCCCTTGCCGTCAATCGGCGCACCGAGCGCGTTGACGACGCGGCCGACCAGCGCCGGCCCAACCGGGACCTCAGCGATGCGACCAGTCGAGCGAACTTCGTCACCCTCTTCGATGTTGGTGTACTCGCCGAGGATGATGACGCCGACCGAATCCTCCTGCAGGTTGAACGCCATACCGATGACGCCCTGCTTGGTGAACTCGACCAGCTCGTTGGCCATGACATCGCTCAGGCCATGGACGGACGCGATACCGTCACCAACCTCGACGACGTTGCCAACGTTGGTCACCGTCATCCCGGCTTCGAATGACTGGATCTGATCCTTGATGATGTCGCGAATCTCGGTGGCGCGTACCGCCATATCGGCCTCCTGCTCCCGCACGACCCGTCCGCGCGGTGTCGTTCTCGTCCTGCTCTGCTACTCGAACCTCACGCCGCCTCAGCGCGCGAGTTGCGCTCGCATCTGCTGAAGCTGTGCCGCGACGCTCGCGTCAATCAGCCGATCGCCAACGCGTGCGATCAACCCACCGATCAGATCGGGATCGGTTGTCGCTCGCAGCTCAATCTCCTTGCCAACAATCTGCTGGAGCTGCGCCCTGACCTGCTCGCGCTCAGCCGCTGTCAGCTCAACTGCGGTGGTGACGTCGGCAATGGCAATCCCGCGTGCTTCAAGGATCAGGTCCCCGAACACGTCGAGCAGCTCTGGAAGGGTGCTGAACCGGCGCCGCTGGACAAGCAGATAGGCCAGGTTACGCGCATACTTCTGCGCCTCGCTCGGCAGCAGCCGATCGATCGCAGCGCGCTTGGCCTGCTCTGGAACGTTCGGGCTCGTGAGAAACTCCCCGACCACGCGATCGCTCGCCGCATTGGCCAGCGTCGTCAGGTCGGCAAGCCACTGCTCCTGCGTTCCATTCTCGGTCGCCAGGTCGAACACGGCCTGGGCGTACCGCTTGGCTACTCCACGAATCGCCATTTAGAAGTCCCCTCTCCGGCGCCGGTGCAACCAGCTCTCGCTAGTCATCCGTCACCGGTGAGCTGCCGTTGCTGCCAGTGCCACCGGCCTCGGCCAGTGCTTCCTCGATCAGCCGCGACTGTGCGTCGCGATCGAGATTGGCCCGGATGATCTTCGACGCTGCCATGACAGCCAGATCGCCGACCTCGCGCCGCAGATCGGCGCGTGCCTGCACGATCTCGGCTGCGATTGCCTCGCGTGCCTTCTCGATCATCTCGTCGGCCTGAACCTGTGCCTGCTCCTTCGAGCGAGCGATGTTCTGATCGCTCACCTCGCGAGCGCGGGAGATCAGCGCCTGCGCCTCGCGGCGCGCCTCAGCCATGATCTCCTCGTTCTGAGCGCGAGACTTCTGGAGTTCTTCTTCCATGCGCTGGGCAGCTTCGATGCTCTCGCGAATGCGCTCCTGGCGCTTGTCGAGCATACCGGTAATCGGCCCCAGCGCGAACTTCCAGAATAGCCAGATGAAGAGCAGGAAGGCCAGGATCTGGACGAGCAGATTTGCCCCGTTAATACCTAATGCGCCCATGAGTCCTCTCGACCTGTATCCAGTCGATCTGCCGGCATGGGGTAGGTACCCCGAACCGCCCGACCCATCCGTCGCGCGGCCTGCCGGCTCGCCAGCGTCTCGCTATGGCGGAGAGGGGAGGCAGAGCCACCCCCTCCGGCCTGCGTGCCGCCGACGACCGCCGGCACGCCACGCTCGGTGTTAGATCACGAACGCGATGATGATGGCGATAACGAAGGCGTAAATCGCGACGGCCTCGGCAAGACCAGCGCCGATGATCATCGTTGTGCGGATATCGCCGGCTGCCTCCGGATTGCGACCGAGGGCTTCCATGGCCTTGGCAACAGCCATGCCAATACCAATGCCTGGGCCAATTGCGCCGATACCAATCGCCAGCGCGGCGCCAATTGCCTTCGCGGCGTCGACACCCTCTGGTCCGCTTACACCACCAAACATGCTGTAGTTCTCCTCTCGCCGGAAGGGCCGCCCCCAGACCCGGCTCTGCCAATCGATTGGAGTCACCCCACGCGGGGTTCCCCCTCCGCCCAAATAACCCCTTGGGCCGGTTGGCCCGCAGACCCGTACCTATCGGAGAGAGTCGCCTCTCTCCCCGCCGCCTAGTCGCCCCCGCCTGTTGCGGGTGCCGCGACCGGACGCGGCTCCTCACCCGGCTCGGTCGTATGACCATGATCGTCGTGCCCCGCCGTGGCCAGCGCAATGTAGACCAGCGTCAGCAGCGCGAAGATCAGCGCCTGGATGAAGCCAAACAGAACCTCGAGCAAGAGGAAGACTGTCGGCAGGCCGAACATGATGACGACCAGCCACTTCGTCTTCTCGAGGATGGCCGCGGACATGGCGATCATGACCCCGACCAGCACCTCTCCAGCGAAGATGTTGCCGAAGAGACGGAAGGAAAGCGAGATAATGCGTGAGAGTTCCGAGATGAGCTCAAGCGGGAACATGAACGGCGGATCCGCCATGTGCTTGATGCGCCCCGCGAAGCCGTGGACCGAGATACCGGCGATCTGAACCGAGACGAAAGCGATCAGCGCCATCGCCAGTGTCATATTGAGGTCGGCGTTCGGCGCGCGCAGCAGCGGCGGCGCGACTTCGTGCTCAGCATCCTCGTCGGTTGCGGCCAGAACAACAGCATCACCGCCGGGATGCTGCGCAGACGCAACGACGGCGGTTGTCTCGGAGTGATCTTCCCAGCCGCACAGGCTCTTGCACTCGATCGTGCCGACGCCCGGCAGCAGGCCGGAATAGTTGGCCAGAATAATGAAGATGAAGAGTGAGCCAATAAGCGGGAAGATGCGGCGACCGACCCGGCGTCCGGCTGCGCCCTCAACGAGGTTCAGCAGGAACTCTGTCACCATCTCGAACATGCTCTGAGCGCGCCCTGGAATCAGGGTTGCCTTACGGGCGATCAACGCTCCAACGATGATGATCAACGCCATCACGATGATCATCTGGAAGAACGCGTTCGTGATGTTGAGCGTTCCGAGTGGCCCGAGGTCAACGGACCAGAGCGTTTCCGCCTTAACCGAGACGTGGACTTCCACTCAATGTCCCCCTCCGCGCGGCCCCACGTTTCAGCGGCGCGACCGCGAGTCAGAATCCCCCTGCGACCGGGCGTCCGATTTCGACTTCAGATGCACTCGCCCCCGATTGGGATCTCCGAGTACAGCCAGTTCGTACAGTGAATAGCCGGCCGCCCCAAGGCCAAGCGCAACACCGATGAGGGTGAAGATCGGAGTCATATCAAGCCAGCGATCGATCAGGATCCCGCCCCCGATACACAACAAAAGACTGCCCACGACCGTGAATCCTAGCCCTGAGGCCGCGCCGATCGCTTGCCAGTCTCTTTTAGTCTTGGGATCCTGCGGGTTTTCCATCGTGGCCCCGCCCCTCACACTCCGTGCAGTGTATCACAATCCACCCGCCGCCAAAACCTGAACCATCAATCGTGGACGGCCTGCGCGGCACGCGATTCGCTGCCCGCGATCGGCAGCGGACGCTGGTCTCCTTCGCGGAGAATCTGCGTTGCCGCACTGATGAAATCACGGAACAGCGGGTGCGGTCGAGTCGGGCGCGATTTCAGCTCCGGATGGAACTGCACGCCGACGAACCACGGATGATCGATCAGTTCCATGATCTCGGCCAAGCGGCCATCCGGCGACTCGCCAGAGACGATCAGGCCACCCTCAGCGAGGGCATCGCGATAGGCGTTGTTGATCTCGTAGCGGTGACGGTGGCGCTCATTCACCAGCTCCGTGCCATAGGCTGCGGCAGCGCGAGTGCCCGGGATGAGCTTGCACGGCCAGGTGCCCAGCCGCATCGTGCCGCCCATCTCGACATCCTTCTGATCCGGCATCAGGTCGATCACAGGATTGCGCGTGCCCGGTTCGATCTCAGTCGAGTTGGCGTCGGAAAGGCCCAGCACGTTGCGGGCGACATCAATCGCCGCCATGTGCAGGCCATAGCACAGGCCGAGGTACGGCACGTTCTGCTCACGCGCATAGCGGGCAGCAAGCACTTTCCCTTCAATACCACGCGCACCGAATCCCCCCGGCACCACGATGCCGCAGGCGTGGCTGAGCTGCTGACGCATCTCGGCCTCGGTCAGGTGCTCCGAGTTCACCCAGGTGATGTCAACCGCGACATCGTTCGCCAGCCCGGCGTGGGTGAGCGCTTCAGCGACGCTCATGTAGGCGTCGTGCAGCTCGACGTACTTGCCGACCAGCGCGATCTCCAGCCGGCGGCGCGGTGTCTTGATGTGCTCGACCAGCTCGGTCCACTCGCGTAGATCCGGCTCGGCCGGCCACGAGAAATGCTGCGACAGATAGTCTCCCAGGCCCGCTTCTTCCAGCATCAGCGGCACCTCGTAGATCGTCTCGGCCGTCTGCAACGGGATGACAGCGTCCTCGTCGACATCGCAGAACAGGGCGATCTTGGAGACCACCTCCTGCGTCACCTCGCTGTCGGCGCGGACGATGATGACGTCGGGCTGAATGCCGGCAGCGCGGAGTTCGCGAACCGAATGCTGCGTTGGCTTGGTCTTCATCTCGCCGGTCGCGCCGACGCGCGGCAGCAGCGTGACGTGCATATACAGAACGTTGCGCCGGCCCTCGTCCTTACGCATCTGGCGGATCGCCTCCAGGAACGGCTGCGACTCGATATCGCCAACCGTACCGCCGACCTCGACGATGACGACATCCGGCTGGTGCTCGTCGGCCAGTCGATGGATGCGATCCTTGATTTCGTTGGTGATATGCGGGATGACCTGGATCGTGCCGCCGAGATAGTCGCCACGGCGCTCCTTGGCGATCACCGACGAATAGACCTGCCCGGTCGTGATGTTCGAGCCGCGCGAGACGTTCTCATCGGTAAAGCGTTCGTAGTGGCCCAGGTCCAGATCGGTTTCAGCGCCGTCCTCGGTGACGAACACCTCGCCGTGTTGATACGGCGACATTGTGCCAGGATCGACGTTGAGATACGGGTCGAGCTTCATAATGGCGACACTGAGGCCACGGGCCTTCAGCAGCCGGCCAATCGATGCGGTCGAGATGCCCTTGCCGACCGACGACACCACACCACCTGTGACGAAAATGAATTTGGGCACTGCTCCGGTCCTCCGCCCGAACCGCCCCAGCGCGCTGCGACCCACTGCGCAGCGCTCGCTGGTAGCTCCTCGACCCCCACAACCAAACACGAGCCCGCACTCGCCGGGTTGGCGACTGCGGGGCCTTCCACTGCGTACGTCAGCCAGACCGCGCGCAAGAGGCGCGCCGCCGGGCACTACAGACTAAGAATGACCACCTCGGGTGTCTCGCTGAGATCGCTCTCCCGAACAACGAGTTTGTCCCGCGGCGTTGCCTCGGTGACGCCCATCTCGGTCAGGAACCGCTCCAGCGGGTCGCGCTCTGCATCACCATTCGCCGTGCGATATTGCATGGGAATGATGATCTTCGCATCCAGCGAACTGATGACCTCTACTGCCTGCTTCGCATCCAGCACCGGGCCACCCCCGACGGGCACGATCACAATATCGGCGGCGCTGAACTTCTCGGCCTCGTCTTCTTCGAGCAAATGCCCAAGATCGCCGAGGTGCAGCACAACAAGATCCTCGACCTCAAAGAGGTAGGCCGTGTTGCGACCGCGTTCTTCGCCCTTTTTGTCATCGTGATAGGTGCGGATACCGGTGATGAAGACGTCGTTCATCTCGTACTCACCGGGACCATCGACGATCTTCGGCTCGTTCGACACGATCTCGATCGCCGTGTGACCGGGGTGCGCGTGCGAGAAGGTGACGATGTCGACCTTCTGCTTCTCGACCTTGTAGCCGAACGAGCGCGGGACCGGGTCGGTCAGGATAGTCGCGTCACGCGACTTAATGCGGAAACAGGCGTGGCCAAACCACTTGATCTCAGCCATCGTCCCCCAACTTGCCAGGACGCATTTCGAGTGTTCAGGTGGGCCGTGCCGATGTTTTCGGGGTGCCTAGACGAGCATATCACACCCTGTCCGGACAGGCTATTGTACCTCTCCGGTCGATCGTTCGGGCCCGTGCTGCGATGCCGTCCGGGCAGCGCGCAGCAGCAGCGTCTCAGTGCCGCAGCGTCTCATTCACGGCACGTCAACGTCTTCTTCGCCATCCTCACCCAGCTCGCCATACAAGCGATCCAGGACGGGGCGGATGACGTCCCAACCGTAGCCGCGGCGGCCGAGGAAGGCGGCGAGGCGGCGGCGCTGGGTTGGCTCGTCGAGCGCGGCGAGCCGCGGTTGGCGCTTGCGCGCGAGGGCGAGGGCAGCGTCTTCCTCGCCCAGGTCAACGTCGGCCAGCACATCGCCGGTGACGTTGCGGTCGACCCCCTTGGCACGCAGCTCGGCCTCCAGCGCCCGCCGACCGCGCGGTGAATGCTCGGTGCGGTTCTCGACCCAGAATTCGGCGAAGGCGCGGTCGTCGAGATAGTTCCAGCCACGCAGCCGCTCGACCGCGTTGTCGATCGCTCCCGGAGCGAACTTGCGCCGCCGCAATCGGTCGCGCACTTCGCGCTCCGAGCGCGGTCGATAGGCGACGAAGACGAGCGCCGCTTCGACGGCGCGTTCAGCCTCAGCCACCGCCGCCAGCTCGTGCACGGCTGCGTCATCCAGCTCGACGCCGCGTTGCAGGCCACGCTGCAGCGCGACGATGGCCGGCAGCGCAAACGCGAAGGTTCCTTCTATATAGATGCTCACCCGCTCCGGATCGCGCTGAGTCGGCGTGACCTGCGTGATCGTGCCGGGCTGGATCTCGCGGGGTTCCTGCGCTTGGCGTTGCTGAGATGTCGGGCGTCGACGCATAGGATTCATCCAGACTAGAACGTATGTCCGGATTTTACTATACGCCTACGAGCTCCAGGGCATCCGGATGTCGGATATAGCCTTCGTCCGGAGTGTTGTGTGGCAAGTACCGGCGAGTTCCTCTCTCAATAGCGCACACCCTTCCGCGAGCAGGCGGATCGTCCAATCGGTCGCCCAACCGTGCCGAGCAGGAGCTCGCCTTGTGTTTGACCTTGAGACGGCACTCAACCCATCTGGACGCTGACCCACACCATCGCGAAATGTCAAAGCAGATCGCAGTTCGCCTTCAGCCTCTGAACCTCAGTCCCAGGCCCGGTTCTTTGGCACGGCTCCGGCCATCTCGCCGCGAGGTCCCAAGTCACTGTTTCTATATGCTGAATCTGACTCAGAATTTCTTGACGAGGCATGTGTCGCATTCGATACTACGTCGCAACGTTGAACGAGGGTCATATCGCGTCGGAAGACCTGACCTTCGAATCGTCAATCCTTCCTGGTACGTTCGATTATCTATGAGGCGGGGGTATGAGAAGGCACTCAATGAGAACGAAACTCGTCTGGGTAGCAATCGGCGCGATCATCACGATCGCGCCGATTATGAGCGTCATACCGCTGCGCGTCGCGCAGGCGGCCGATCCAGATTGCGTGCAGTCCGGATCACAGACTGTCTGTACATTCTCGTATACCGGCGCAGCCCAGACCTGGACTGTTCCAGGCGACGTGACATCGGCGACGTTCGATGTCTATGGCGCGAGTGGTGGTTCCGCCGGAGGACTCTCATATCCCGGCTACGGGGGTCGCGCAACAGCCATCCTCACCGTGACGCCGAGCACCGAGATCACACTGATGGTCGGTGGCGCTGGTGACAGCGTCTCTAAAGGCCAGAGCAGCGCTTGTGGGTCCCATATTCCGTCCGGCGGCTTTAACGGCGGCGGCAATGGCGGTGGCGGGGCTTGTCCCGGCTCTGGCGGCGGGGGCGCATCGGATGTTCGTATCGGTGGTGCGGAACTATCGAACCGCGTCATCGTTGCGGGCGGGGGCGGCGGCGCAGTCAACCGCTTTGAACCGACCTCGGGCATACGCTTCGGCGGGAATGGCGGAGGAACCGTTGGGCTAGACGGTGGACCAGCTGTCAGTGACTGGCTCTCTATCCGGGGCCAGGGAGCCAATCAGACATGCACCACCGGCAGTGGGCAACTCGGAATCGGCAGCAGCGGCATGAACACCGGCTACTCCGGGTCAGGTGGCGGTGGTGGTGGCTATTGCGGCGGTTCTGGTGGCCAGACAGCGCCCGACGAATCGGGCACCGGCGGCGGCGGCGGCAGCGGCTACGGCCCCGCCGGTACAACCTTCGAGACCGGCGTGCGGGAAGGGGATGGCCTCATCATCATCACGTACGGCCCACTCGATGACATTGCGCCAGTCACAACGCCGTCGTTTAGCAACGGCTATGTCTCAGGAACCTGGACCAACCAGCCGGTAACGGTCTCGCTCACGGCTATCGACAATGTCGGCGGCAGCGGCGTGGCGACGATCTACTACGCAGTCAACGATACGGACTGTGATTCGTCAGACCGTGCAGCGTGCAGCACATACACCGCACCATTCACCATCTCCAGGGAAGGCACCGCCACACTGACGTTCTTCAGCGTCGACGCTGTCGGCAATGTCGAAGCGCCGCAGACGGTCTTGGTCGCGATCGATCTGACTGATCCGGTCGCCGATCCAATAATCACCGGGACCCTCGGCAGCAACGGATGGTACGTCAGCCCGGTCGCCGTCACCTGGAACTGGTCCGATCTGACCTCCGGCATCGATGCAGCCAACTGCCCGACGACCAGCAGCACCAGCACCGACGGCAGTTCGCCAATCACCACTACCTGTGCTGACCTGGCCGGCAACAGCGCGTCGGCAGCACTGCCGGTCAAGCTCGACCAGACGCCCCCGACGGTGACCTATACTGGCAACGCAGGCAGCTATACCATCGACCAGCAGATCACCATCACCTGTACGTCGACCGATGCCACCTCAGGGATTGCCTCAACCACCTGCCAGAACATCAGCGGCCCAGCCGCGAGCTTCGGCCTCGGTTCGCACACTGCCACAGCATCAGCAACGGACTACGCCGGACACACGAGCAGCGCGTCGGAGACATTCAGCGTCAGCGTGGACTACGCTAGTCTCGCGAACCTCACCTGCCAGATGCTCGAGCGGCCAACTGCCTGCCGCACGCTCAGCTACTACCTGGCTTCGGCGGAGTGGGCCGAAGGCCGCCACATCGGCATGCTGCAGCAGCACTACCTCAACCTGTACGTCAAACTGGTGAAGTCCACGGCGAGACACGGATTGTCCAGCGAGCAGGCGCAGATACTCATGGACCTGGCAGGCCAGCTCTATCCGTCCCGACGTTGACACTCACGGAAGCCTGAACCCTGCTCGGAAGATGACGCTCGCTCCCGTTTCCAGTGTTGGGAACGGGAGCGTCATTTACTCGGCTCAACGGCTAGTTTTCGCGGCCATGGTTGCTGAAAATCTTGTTACGTTCAATCTGCCTCACAATTCCTTGACCGTCGCAAATCACACCTTCATACTGCGATAAGGGTAAACCTGTAGATCCAATGAACGGTTCGCGAAGATCTGCCCTCTGATACAAGGTATGTCCGCCAGACGCATCCTCCGTATCAGATATGGGCGTGTGCTTTAGCGAGTGTGAGATTGTGGGAGAGTGACGCACCATGCGACGCAGCACGATCGGTACACGACTCATCTGGATGACCATCGGCGCGATTCTGACAATCGCGCCTCTGCTGACAACGTTCCCCGCACAGGTGGCGCAGGCCGCCGAACCTGCCTGCGTGAAGACTGGAACTACCTACGTCTGCACGTTCTCCTACATCGGCGCGTCACAGGTCTGGGTCGTGCCAGACACCGTCACATCGGCGACATTCGACGTCTATGGCGGCAGCGGCGGAGGGCTCGGCTCGTCTCCCTACGGTGGCAAAGGCGGTCGCGCAACGGCGACGCTCGCTGTCACACCGGACCAGCAGATCCTCCTCGTAGTTGGTGGAGAAGGTGGCACTGCCAACTATTGTGACGGCACCACTCCTATGGGCGGGGGCAATGGCGGAGGCAACGGCGGAGGAATCTCCTGCCCCGGTGCTGGCGGCGGCGGCGCGTCTGACATCCGCATCGGCGGGGCCGCGCTGACCGACCGCGTCCTCGTCGCGGGCGGTGGTGGTGGTGCCGCTAACGCCACGGGATCCTCTCAGAGAGGCGGCGGCGGCGGCGGGCTCATCGGTATGGATGGTAGCGCGGATATCGGTGAAACTGGAGCCCAGGGTGGTAACCAGGACTGCACGACCGGCAGCCTTGCGGCTGGCGTCGGTGCCAGCGGTGTAAGCGTGGCATATCCGCAGACCGGTGGTGGTGGTGGCGGCGGCGGCTGGTGTGGCGGTGCTGGCGGCGCATGGGGCCATGGCGGTGGCGGCGGTAGCGGCCACGGTCCGGCCGGAACGACCTTCGAGACTGGCGTCAATACCGGCGACGGCAAGATCATCGTTACCTACGACGTGATCGATGTCGCGACGCCATCGACGACCGTGTCGTTCAGCAACAACTATGATCCCTACACATGGACGAACCAGCCGGTGACGGTGACAGCCTCCGTGATCGACGACATCTCAACGCCAGCCGAGATCACCACCTACCTCGGACGCGACAACGGATCTTGCGCACCAGCGACTCCGACTCATTGCCAGGTCTATACCGGACCGGTGACGTACTCGGTCAGCGGGGACTACGACCTGATCTACTTCAGTATCGATGGTGCGGGCAATGCCGAATCGGCGCACTATACCGGCGTCCGGGTAGACGTGGATTCTCCGACGGCGACCCGGACGATTACCGGAACCACAGGAAACAACGGCTGGTATATCAGCCCGGTGACGGTGGATTGGACCTGGACAGACCAACACTCCGGCATCAACTGGGCAGATTGCCCAACGTCGAGGAGCGTCCCCGTTGATGGCCGGTACACCGTTCAGACCTGGTGTTTCGACAACGTCGGCAACTACGCGGCATCGGGACAGGACATCAACGTCGACCAGACAGCGCCAGCCGCCTCGCCGACGTTCAGCGGCCAGCTCGGGATGAACGACGCCGGGTTCACCGGCTGGTTTGTCAGCCCGGTGACGGTGAAGTGGAACTGGTCCGACGCGACCTCAGGTATCGATCCGGCCAGTTGCCCGGCGACGACCTTCGTCGACACTGACGGGGATCAGAGCGTCAGCGCGACCTGCACCGATATGGCCGGCAATAGCGCGACGAGAACCGTGTCACTGAAGGTGGATCTGAACACACCTGCGGCGAACCCGGCCTATAGCGGCACACAGGGCAACAACGGCTGGTACACCAGCCCCGCGTCGGTGCAGTGGAACTGGAGCGACGCGGGCAGCGGTATCGACACCGCGAGGTGCGACCTGCAAGTCGGACCGCTCGGTGACGGCTCCCACCCCGTGAGTGGCCAGTGCCGCGACATCGCCGGCAACCTCGGCGCGACTACGGCGACGCTCAACGTCGATCAGACAGCGCCCGTCGCCGCGCCAACGCTCAGCGGGCCGACCGGGAAGAACGGCTGGTTTACCGGCCAAGTGACGGCAACCTGGAACTGGTCCGATCTGACCTCCGGCATTGACGCGGCCAACTGCCCGACGACCAGCAGCACCAGCACCGACGGCAGTTCGCCAATCACCACTACCTGTGCTGACCTGGCCGGCAACAGCGCGTCGGCATCACTGCCGGTCAAGCTCGACCAGACGCCCCCGACGGTGACCTATACTGGCAACGCAGGCAGCTATACCATCGACCAGCAGATCACCATCACCTGTACGGCGACCGATGCCACCTCGGGGATTGCCTCAACCACCTGCCAGAACATCAGCGGCCCAGCCGCGAGCTTCGGCCCCGGTTCACATACGTTTTCGGCGACGGCAACGGACTACGCCGGACACACGAGCAGCGCGCCGGTGACATTCAGCGTCAGCGTGGACTACGCCAGTCTCGCGAACCTCACCTGCCAGATGCTCGAGCGGCCAACTGCGTGCAGCACGCTCAGCTACTACCTGGCTTCGGCCGAGTGGGCCGAAGGCCGCCACATCGGCATGCTGCAGCAGCACTACCTCAATCTGTACTCATCGATGGTGACATCGCTGCGCGGTCATGGGCTGACCGCACAGGAAGTGCAGACGCTGCTGGATCTGGCGCGCGTCTTCTACCCGCAATCCTCACGAGGACGCTAGGGTCGGCAACGCATGAGCGAGACACGATCTGCAGGTGATCTTGGAACGGATGACGTCGCGAGACACGCTCTAGCCAGTTGACGCCATAGGCTCGCCTGCGTACGCTGCATCGGCGGCGTCGCAGGCGGGCGGCGCGGACGATGTTACGATCAGGAACCTGGGTGAGTGTCGCAACTTCGGAAACCGAGCCAACAACAAGCGTCCTGCGCAATCGACCGCTGATCACGCTCTTCCTCGGCCACATGACAATCGACCTCTACGCCGGACTCCTGCCGGTCATGTTCCCGCTGCTGTCGCGCGACTACAACCTGGACCTGGCGACGGTCGGGCTCGTCGCGCTGGCCTATAGCGGCGTCGGCTCGATCTCGCAGCCGCTCTTCGGCTGGCTGGCCGACCGCTACGGCACACGCTTCACTGGCCTGGCGCTCATCTGGACTGCCGTGACGTTCGCAGCCATCGCCATCGTCCCGGAGTTCTGGATGATCGTCGCGCTAGCCGGCGCGGCCGGGCTGGGCTCCGGCGCGTTCCATCCCTTTGGCGCACTGAACGCGAACGCCGTTATCGACGAGCGCCGACGCAACAGCGCCATGTCCGTCTACGCGTCTGGCGGTACAGTCGGTTTCGCGATCGGACCGCTCATCGGCGTTGCACTGCTAGCGATGTTTGGCATCCACGGCATCGCGCTGATGATCGTGCCGGGCGCAGCGATCGCCGTCTGGCTGCTCATGGAGATGCGGCAGATCGCCGTCAAAGGCACCGGCTCACGGCGTGGGCGGACCGGCCTGCCTCCCATTCCCTGGCTGGCGCTGTCCGCCGTCATTCTCGTCATGATGGCGCGCTCGTGGACGATGAGCAGCCTGCAGGCGTTCATCCCCACCTGGTACGACGATATGGGCTACTCGGAAGCGTTCTACGGCTTCCTGGCGACGACGATCACGCTCGCCAGCGCACTCGGCACGCTCGGCTCCGGCTCGCTCGCCGACCGCTACGGACGCCGCGCGCTCATCATCGTCTCACTGATCGCGACGATCCCGGCGATCCTGCTATTCACCCAATTCACCGGCGGTATCGCCTTCCTGACTGGCGCGCTGGTTGGTCTGCTGGCTGCCTCAACCGCGCCGCTGCTGCTGGTCATGGCGCAGCAACTGATGCAGGGGCGCGCTGGCGTCGCCTCGGGGCTGATCCTCGGGCTGGGCTTCGTGACCGGCGCGATCGGCGTGCCGGTTACCGGCGCGATCGCGGATATGTTTAGCATCCAGACTGCAATGCGCGCGCAGTCGATTATTATCCTGATCGCAATTCCGCTCGCGCTGATGCTGCCGAACGAGCTCCGCGTGCGCCAGCTTCAGCAGCGCGGCAGCGAGCGACCCTGACGACCGGCGATCACTCCGCCGCAGCCGACGACCAGTACTCGTACTCCATCAGGCGCGCGGAGCCAGCGGCGACGTCGCGGCCGCAGAGCCGCTCAATGACGTAGAGCGACATGTCGATCCCGGCCGACACACCAGCCGACGACACGACTGCGCCGTCATCAACGAAGCGCACACCCTGCCGGACAGCAACGCTCGGGTAGGTCGTCTGCATCCGCTCGACGCTGGCCCAATGGGTCGTCGCCTGACTGCCCTCGGCGAGCACACCGGCTTCGGCTAGCAGAAACGCGCCGGTGCAGACGGACGTTGTCAGCTCGGACGCGCCGGAGACCGCAGCGATCCACTCGACGAGCTTCGGGTTGTTCACCTCGCGTCGCGTGCCCTGCCCACCGGGAACGACCAGGATGTCGATCGGTGGTGCCGAGTCGAACGTATGGTCCGGCGTCACGCGGAGTCCAGCACGCGCGCGCAGCTCGCCCGGCTGTTCGGCGACAGTGAAGACGTCGAACCACGTCTCACCACTGCCGCCATAGTTCGCGGCAGTGAACGCTTCATACGGCCCGGCGAAGTCGAGCAGCTCAACATCCGGAAAGATCAGTATTCCGACGGTTCGTGCCATCTCGGCTATCCCTTCTCTCCGGATCGCAGACCAACGCCCCGCGCTCGCAGGTCGGCAAAGCAAGCGGCAGTGCGACGCAGGCCTTCGGCAAAGACGTCCGGATCTTGTCCAATGCCAATGCGCAGGTGGTGCTCGTAGCCGAACGCCGCCCCCGGCGCGAGCATAACGCTGTACTCACCAGCCAGCCGATCGGCCAGGTCGGTCGATGGAATATCAAGGTCGTAGCGCATCAGCGCCAGCAGCCCACCGCGTGGTGGCGTCCATGCCACGACATCGGCATTGTCGGCAAACCACTGCTTCGCCGTTACCAGATTGGCCTCGACGATTCTGTGTGTCCGCTCCGTAATCTGGTCACGATGCTGAAACGCCAGCACAGCCAGCGCGTCGTTCAGCTTGCCCGGCGAAAGGGTGATGTAGTCGCGCATCCACCAGCAACGCGCGACGATCTCAGCCGGAGCGGCCAGCCAGCCGATCCGCAGGCCGGGCAGCCCGAACGGCTTCGAGAATGTCCCGACGCTGATCGCCTGCCCACCGAGATTACGCACTGGCGGGGCAAACGCATCGCCACCGGGGACATCCAGCCAGCGATACGCCTCGTCGCACAGCACCCAGCCGCCGCGCTCGGCAGCCAGCTCATGCACACGGGCGAGGTCGTCAGCCGACAGCATCGCGCCGGTCGGGTTGTGCGGCGTGTTGACGACGATGAGCTTCGTGTTCGGGCGCAGCAGCGCCTCCAGCTCACTCAGATCGTAGCGAAAGTTGTTCTCCGGTCGTAGCTCCCAGAGCGACACATCGCAGCCAATGGCGCGCGGCACGCTGTAGAGCTGCTGATAGGCAGGATGTACGGCGACGACGTGATCGCCGGGATCAAGGAGCGTGTTGAACGCCAGGAAGTTGGCCTCGATCGCGCCGGTGGTGACCAGCACCTCATCCGGCCCGGTATCGTGGTACGTCGCGGCGATCAGTGAACGCAGCTCAATCGACCCCGGCGCTTCGCTGTAACCGAGGCGCGTATCGAGCAGCCGCGTCTGCGCCGCTGCTCGCTCCTCCTCCGGCAACAGATCCAGCAGATCGTTCACCGTCATCGGCAGGATGCCACTCTCGGCAATGTCGTACTCGACCTGCGTCTCCCAGGTCGTCATCCAGCGCTCAAGCGCGAAGGTCTCTATCTTCATGGTGTGTAGGCGGCCCTCACCTTTGCCCAGCGGGCTCCCACCCCCTCTCCCAACGCTGGGAGAGGGGGAGTCAGGTATCTAGCGGATTGTGTTGTGGACAGGATACCCGCAACCTGAAGGTTGGGGAACGAGCACTCGAGCATCGCCGCGAACGCCGTAAAAACACGACACCTCCTCTCCCAACGTTGGGAGAGGGGGTGGGAGCCCGCTGGGCAAAGGTGAGGGCCGCTTCCCCGCCTACGTCGGCTGCAGCGAGTGCATCAGCGGCTCCAGCTCATAGAGCAGGAAGCCGAGAATGAACATCAGGCCGAAGTAGATCGTGCCGATCGTCAGGCGCTCGCTCATCGGCACGTCGTAGTAGTCCGACGTATCGCGCGAGCGGAAGACGCGCAGCAATTCCGGCGCGCCGAAGATCAGGAT
>Ga0182739_1001317_pt1 | contig 26673 bp, 11 predicted proteins | sample eDN5th30CBELigBY_FD_128873 | JGI IMG/M metagenome (GOLD analysis project Ga0182739, IMG submission 128873) | Enriched backyard soil microbial communities from Emeryville, California, USA - eDNA 5th pass 30_C BE-Lig BY (version 2) (version 2) | ecosystem: Environmental > Terrestrial > Soil >... | reverse complement strand
TACTACCCGGCGCCGTTCATGACGAACGACAACCTCGAGTACTACGAGGACGCGTACGAGATCGGCTACGAGAAGGTCATCGACACGTACGCCGCCGCCACCCAGCACGTCGACCAGGGCCTGTCGCTCACGCTGTTCTTCAAGGACACCGCAACCACGCGCGACATCAACCGCGCCCAGATCTACGCCTGGAAGAAGGGCATCAAGACGATCTATTACATCCGCCTGCGGCAGATGGCGCTCGAGGGCACGGACATGTCCGAGTGCGTCAGCTGCATGCTGTGATGCGCTGATCAGGAAATCTGCAGAGGAAAGACGATGGCTGAGAAGCTGCAACTGCTGGATCACGTCCAGGCGATCAACTGGAACCGCATCCAGGACGACAAGGACCTCGAGGTGTGGAACCGCCTCACGGGGAACTTCTGGCTGCCCGAGAAGGTGCCGCTGTCCAACGACATCCAGTCGTGGAACACGCTCACCCCCGAGGAGCAGACCCTCACGATGCGCGTGTTCACGGGGCTGACCCTGCTCGACACGATCCAGGGCACGGTGGGCGCGGTGTCGCTCATCCCCGATGCGGTCACCCCGCACGAGGAGGCCGTGTACACGAACATCGCGTTCATGGAGTCGGTGCACGCCAAGAGCTACTCGTCGATCTTCTCGACGCTGTGCTCGACGAAGGAGATCGACGAGGCGTTCCGCTGGTCGGTCGAGAACGAGAACCTGCAGCGCAAGGCGCAGATCGTCATGGAGTACTACCGCGGCGACGAGCCCCTCAAGCGCAAGGTCGCCTCGACCCTCCTGGAGAGCTTCCTCTTCTACTCGGGCTTCTACCTGCCGATGCACTGGTCGTCGCGTGCGAAGCTCACCAACACGGCCGACCTCATCCGCCTCATCATCCGCGACGAGGCCGTGCACGGCTACTACATCGGCTACAAGTTCCAGAAGGGTCTCGAGCAGGTCGACCAGGCCAAGCGCGACGACCTGAAGGACTACACGTTCTCGCTGCTGTACGAGCTCTACGACAACGAGGTGCAGTACACGCAGGACCTCTACGACGCCGTCGGTCTCACCGAGGATGTCAAGAAGTTCCTGCACTACAACGCCAACAAGGCCCTCATGAACCTGGGCTACGAGGCGATGTTCCCGTCGTCGGTCACGAACGTGAACCCCGCCATCCTGTCGGCGCTCTCGCCGAACGCGGACGAGAACCACGACTTCTTCTCGGGGTCGGGCTCCTCGTACGTCATCGGCAAGGCCGTCGCCACCGAGGACGAGGACTGGGACTTCTAAGCCCCTGTGTGCGGCGTCACAGCAGTTGGCTCTTCTGCACAGTGAAGTCGGCACGTGTCAAATCAGTTGGCACAGATCACGCAGTTGGCACATGAAGCGTCTGGGCTCGCGTCGACCGGTTCCACAGGAGCGATCCTGTGGTTGACCGGCGACGCGAGACTCCGGCCCATCTGGCTGAGTCGTGGAGCCGGTGACGCTGACCGCGTCGGCTGGCGGGGATATCGCTGGGACGCCATCGAAGTCCAAGCGCGGCGGAAGAGCCGTTGACGGTCGGTCAGCGTTCGGTTGCAGCCAGGGATCGCAGCGCGTCGCGCAGGCGTTCGGCGCGGGTTGGGTCGCTGCGCTCGATTTCGTCCAGGAAGAGGTCGATGGAGGTGCGCAGTGAGGCTGCGAGCGCTTCCTTCGTGACTTCCGGAGCGCGAGTTCGCGAGATCTGCGCGAGTTCCGTCGCAGGGAGCTGATCGACCTCGCGCCCGTGCCACGCAGTGAGCCCGTGCCTCGCGCAGGCGAGGGCGAAGATCTGATTCCGCAGGTCATCGAGCATCTCCACGGCTTGCCAGAGCTTGCCCCTCGCGATTGCGGAGCGGGCGTGCAGGGCGTACAGCCACCCCATCCCGACCGTCCCGTCCAGGTCCGGATCGGCGGGCGTGGTCGGGGGATTGGCGCTGCCGAAGATCAGTTGGAATCCTTCGTCGGTAGTCGCGCGGAACTCGTCATGCGGCCAGAACGAGATGTCGACCTGCAGCGATGACGCCAACAGGAACACCCGGTAGAGGACCCCTCCGGCCCTCACGTCGAGGGTGTCGACGGTCCCTTCCTCAGCGTCCATCCAGCGGGTGAACCGATCGACGACCGCTGCCTCGTCAGCCGCGGGGGCGAGTTGGAGGACCAGGTCGATGTCCGACCAGTCGTCTTCCGCGCCACGCGCGGCCGAGCCGACCAGCGCAGCGCCCACCACATCCGCATCCTCGCGTGCAAGCGCGATCAGTGACTCCCGAAGACGCGACCTGCCGGTGGATGTGAACACGCCCCAACTCCAGCGGGTGAGCGCCCTCCTGTCAAACGGAGAGCCTCGGGCCACGAACGGCAGCCGGTCGCTGAGCGCGCTGATTCGTCTACTCCCCGAACCGGAGACCTCGACGGGCGAGCTCCTCGGTCAGAATCCGCACTGCCTTCGGCCCGACCCCGTGCATCGACAACAGCTCTTCGGGTGTGTGGGAGACGAGTTGGTCGTACCCGGTGATGCCGTTCAATGCGAGTTCTCGAAGCGCAACCTTGCCCAGCGATGGTGGAAGCTCCGATTCGACCGTCATATGCGTGACCATACCTGGCGGCCGCCGCCGCGACGCATGGTGAGCAACCCGTCGTCCAGCGGTCCGACTGCCGGTGGTGGGCGCGAGTCAGAACAGGATCGATACGAACAGCCGACTGTCCGCGCCGAGGACCGCACCGTCGAACGGGTCGTCCTGACACCGCTGCCGGCAGGCGACGCCGCAGGCGGGCTTGCCGCTGCGCGTGACGCGGTCACCGTTCGAAGCGGCGGGATCCTGCGAGGTCCGGAGATCGGCTCAATCTGCTGCGGGCGCCCCCACAACCACGACACTGTCTTCACCATCCGCCGACACTCGACTGCCGACGACGACGACTACTGCCGTCTCTCCTGACGCCGAGTTTGGTAGCACGTGCCGGCTCGCCCCACCATGCTCGTCGACGAGCTCACGGATGTCCGCAAGTGCCTGGTCCCGTGAGTCCACCATGGAACGACCATAGTGCGGTGCTGTCCGCGGCCGCGGCCGCGTCCGCTATCGTGACGCATCGGCGTGCGCGAGCGTGCGGGTGGCTCCAGCCCGCACTTGAGCCGACTCCGACCGATCCGTGCCAACAACCGTGACGCCAACAACGCCTGCGTCCTCCACCATGACTGCGAGGAGTCGATCATGGGTACAGAATTCAAGGCCCGCTGGGGCGCAGCTATGGGCCTGGCGGCAGCAAGCGTCATCGTCGCTATAGCCGCGCTCGTTTTCATAGCCAGCCCAGCCTTCACCGAGGCCACTGCCTCCTATGTGCGGGTCGCACTCACAGGGATCGCGCCCACCTTCGCCATCCTCGCGGTCGCTACTGCGGCTCAGGCGTCATTTCGCGTCTTCAGGACTCCGTGGCCTGCCGCGCTGATCGCAGTTGTCGGAGCCGTCGCGACCAGCGTCGCGTACGAGCTGTGGTACGCCGGGGTTGACAGTACGCCTGCGTCGCCCGCTCCGATGCTCGTCGCGGCCAGTGCGTCTGTTGTGCTCAACGGCACGGCACTCGCCGTTCTGGTTCGTCCCGCCCTCCGACAGCTTTCGGTCGGATCTACCATCGCCGTATTAGCGCTAGTCGTCGTCTTCGGTGGCACCACTGCCCTTCTGATCGTCTTCCCGATGGTGTCGACTGCGCTCATTTCCGCCGCGGCCATGACTGCGGTGCTCCTCTTGCGTCGCTCCGACAGCAGAGCGACACTCGCGCACTCGGGATAACTGGCGTGCCACAGCGCCGGTGCCGGCATAAATCCTCCTGCGCTGGGCAACTAAACGGAGCCCACGCTATAGCGCAGCGGTTGATCGATTCGCCTCCGTGACGGGCTCGCTCTCGCCGAGACCAGGCGAGGTTCCGTTGCTGACCGACGTGCCCGCGCCGCACGAGGCGCTGGCGCTGCGTTCCGAGGGCGAGCCGGCGGACCGGCCGCGCGATCGCCAGGGCGTCCTCGAACGGCTCGGCATCCGCCTCGACGAGCTGCGGCGCTACGAGAGCTTCGACGGCCTCAGCGTCTGGAGCGGCGAGTCACGGTACGGGATGGTCTGCCTGTTCATCGCGCTCCCCGCCCAGGGCATCAGCGAGGGCTATGGGGCGGAGGGCTGCGCGCCGGAGGGCTACATCACGATCGCCGAGATGCCCAGGAAGGGACGCACGGCACTCATCCGCTTCGTGCTGCGGGGGGACCAGGTCAACGTGTACGTCTACGAGATGGCCGCGCATCCCCGCCGCACTCGGCGCTCCTGACCCGCCGAGCGAGCGATCGCGGCTCACTCGCAGCCGACGCCGTCGCCGTCGCGATCCAGGTGGCGCCCATACCCGGGCTCGCCCTTGCGGATGGGGTCGGCGCCCGCCGCGCGCACCGCCGAGCAGTTCTTGTAGTAGACCTGCTTCTGCTTCTTCTCCTTCTTTGGGCTTGGCGGGAGCGGCCTTCTTCGGGGGAGCGGGGTCGGCCTTCTTCGTCGGCGCGGGGGCTGGCTTCGCGGTGGGGCTCGGCGCCGGGGGAGCCGGAGCGAAGGTCGACGTGAACGCGACCTGGTCCGGGCAGCCCTGCAGGACCCGCTCGATGGCATCGTGCTCCGCCGGCGTGACCCACAGCCCGTACGTGGCCTTCACGCTCACCTGGCGGGCGACGTACTCGCAGCGGAAGGAGGTGTTCTCCGGCAGCCAGGTCGCGGCATCGCCGGCGCCCTTGGCCGAATTGCCCTCCTCGCTGACGGCGAGGAGATTGATCGGATCGTTCGCGAGCGTCGCCCGCTGGTCCGGCGAGAGCAGCTGCGCACCCTTCTGCCATGCGTCGGAGAGCGCCACGACATGATCGATCTGCACGAGGGTCGACGTCCGCTCGCCGCGCTCGAACTCGATGACCTGCCCCGTGAACGGATCGGTCAGGGACCCGGCGTAGACCCGGCAGTTCCGGATGGCCGTCTCCGTGAGATCGCGCGCGAGGATGTCGTTGCGGGTGTCGCATCCGTTCCGGTCGACGTCCAGCCAGCGCTGTCCGAACGCATCCCGGTCGTATCCCGTCTGCGGTGCGCGGCCCTTCACCTCGAGCGTCGCGAGGACCGCCAGGGCGGTCAGCCCCGCGGTCGCCGACTGGTCGCGAACGGTCCGGGCCTGCCCGGTGAACGGCTCAGGGGATTCGACCGCGTCGACGGGCTCGATCGTCTCCTCCGGCTCCGGCTCAGCCTCCCGCGTCGGTGTCGCGGAGGGCGTGGACATGAAGGCGGCCGGCGTGGACGTGGGCGCCGCGACCTGACCACCTCGCTCCGCTGCCGCCGGGTAGAGCACGCCGGTCACGGTGCCCGCTCCGAAGAACACGACCGCAGCGATGATCGTCGCGAGTGTGGCCGTGGTCCGCGAACGGAAGCGGAGCCATGTGGGCTTGTCCTTGACGAGGGCGACGATGCCGGTGATCGCCACGACGAGGGCGATGAGCGCGATCACCGGGGCGGCGATGACGAGGAGGAGGAGGGCGACGACGGCGATCACCCACCACATCCACGGCCGGATCCTCCGCCGCTCCGGGGTCGGTGCCGGCGCGGGCGGCGGTGGTGGGGTGAGATCAGGGGTGGGCACGGGTGAGCTCCTCGACGCTGAGTGCGGATGGGTTTCGGGTGCGCCGGATAGGCGTGCCGGGAATGCTACGCCGAAGATGAGACATCTCTCATCTTCGCTGATACATCGGCGCGCCCATCCCGCAGAAAAAGGGCCCAGGACAGGGAAGATCCGCGTCCGCGGCACGGTTGCGCCTCGTATGAGAGCCATCGTCTACACCGAGCACGGCGACGCAGCCGTCCTGCAGCTGACCGACCGCGATCTGCCCGAGCCCGGACCGGGCGAGGTGCGCGTGCGCGTCGTGGTCTCGGGCGTCAACCCCACCGACTGGAAGTCCCGCCGCGGCAGCAGCACCCTCCCCGTCACCGGCAGCGCGTTCGTGCCGAATCAGGATGGCTCCGGCGTCGTGGATGCCGTCGGCGACGGCGTCACGCAGCTCGCCGTCGGCGACCGGGTGTGGCTGGCGCTCTCGGCGTGGCAGCGTCCGCTGAGCGGGACGGCGCAGGAGTACACGGTGCTCCCGGTCGAGCGGGTCTTCCCGCTCCCGGACGAGGCCGACTTCGACCTGGGCGCCTCGCTGGGCGTCCCCGCGCTCACGGCGCACCGCGCGCTCACCGTCGCCGAAGACGGACCGAGCCGCCTCGCGCCGGGCGCCCTCGCGGACCGGACCGTGCTCGTCGCCGGAGGGGCCGGCGCTGTCGGCCACGCGGCCGTCCAGCTCGCCCGCTGGGCGGGCGCGACCGTGATCGCCACCGTGTCCAACGAGGAGAAGGCGGCGCTGGCCGCCGCCGCGGGCGCACACCACGTGGTGCGGTACACGGTGCCGGATGCCGCGCAGCAGATCCGCGCGATCGCTCCCGGCGGCGTGGATCAGATCGTCGAGGTGAGCGTGGGCGGGAACAACGCGCTGAACCTCGCGGTCGCGCGGGCGCGGACGACGATCGCCACGTACGCCAACGACCGGGCGGAGGGGTTCGCACTCGATGTCGGCGCGGCGATGCGCCTCAACCTGCGCTACCAGTTCGTGCTGCTCTACACCGTCGGCGCGGACGCACTGCGGCACGGCGCCGAGGACGTCATCGCGGCGATCCGTGACGGAGCGCTGCCCGTGGGCACCGCGGGCGGACTGCCGCTGCACCGCTTCCCCCTGGAGCAGACCGCCGACGCCCATCGCGCGGTGGAGGCGGGTGCCGTGGGCAAGGTGCTCGTCGACGTGGGCGAAGCGTAGCGCTCAGCGGCGGGGCGGACCGCGCAGCGCGCGCCGCCGTCGCTTGCGTCTGGCGCAAAGGTCCTGGCGAGGTCCGATAAATGAGAAACCTATAATCAAGAGGTCGGACCGCGATCGGGCCGTCCGGCGTATCGACACCCGCCCCAGACGGTCTCGTCGTCCTGCCTCTTCACCGCGGCTCTCCCCAGCGGCGCGGTGCTCTGTGCTGTGCCATGAGTCTCGACGGCCGTGCGGCGTGCCAGCACGGGAGCCAGCGCAGTGCACAAGACCTTCTCACGCGTCATCGCGAGCCTTCTCGTCGTCATGCTCGCCTTCCTCGACGTCGCGGCGAACAGTCCGGCCGCCGTCGCCGACACCACGCCGACGATCACGCTCAACGGGACGGTCTCGCAAGAGGACCCCGGCTCCTTGAACTCCAAGGCGATCATCCTGTCGTCGGGGAACGAGACCAAGGTCAACTACCGGCTCGTGCCCGACTACTCGCGCGGCGCGGCGACCGACGTGCGGGTCACGCTCTTCCTGCCGTCCCTCGAGTACGTCGACGGCGAGTACCGGGTGGTCGGCCGCGATCGTGAGCCCACCCCCCTCGGCGTGCAGGGCCGCGTCAGCGGCGGCGACGGGTGGACGGTGCTCTCGGAGAGCGCGACGGCGCGCGGCGGGCGCCTCGTGCTGCAGTACAACGGTGACCTGCGGCCCGGCATCAACCCCGCGTTCGACATCTACCTGTCGACCTACAACGACGGCAGCGAGGGCGTGTACGGCGGGGTGCCCGAAGGCACCGCCTTCGAGATCAACGGGTTCGTGTCCTACGAGATGTTCGATCGCGCGCCCGGCTCCTCGTGGCAGACGCCGCGCCAGCTCGACGATCACTCCCGCGTCTCCGTCATCTCCTCGGACCTGCGCTGGGAGCCGACGATCGAGCCCTACGTGCCCGACGGCGGCTCGGCGCTCGTGCCGATCTGGGACCGCTACCAGTACGTCGACTACCGGTACACGCTGCGGAACACTTCGGACAACCCCGCCTCGAAGATCGACGGGTACTCGGTGACCCTCGACATCGACTCCACCGACAGCAGCGTCAACGGCATCATCCCGTTCGACATCAACCGCTGGATCTATCACGAGGGCTCCGCGCCGACGCTCAACGACGACATCGACAACGCCGAAGGCCTGTTCGTCGGCGTCCCGGGCGAGGGCGGCCTGCTCATCTACGACATCACCGACTGGGACGGCGAGAGCGAGCTCACCGACGAGATCCCGTACTCGTATTCCGGTACGGGAATGATCGTGATCGATCGCGAGCACGGAGCGGCCAAGCAGGAGCTCACGCCCGAGGCGACGCCCGGTGCGACCGAGCGCAGCTACCTCGTCTCGATGCCGCTGAGCCGGCAGGGGTTCCCGAACCCGCCGACGATGTTCAAGGTCCGCGCGATCACCAACATCCTCTTCGCGAAGACCGCGAACTGGTCCAAGACGCGGGTGAGCGAGCGGGAGGTCGCCGCGCCCACCTACGACCTGTCGTTCACGCACACCACGAAGCAGCCCGATGTGGTCTACGGGTACGAGACGTACAACGAGATCACCGACATCCGCAGCGCGTCGAACGCCCCGATGTTCCGGCCCCGCGTGGACTACGCCGTCGACTCCGAATTCGCCGTCGACCGGGTGACGTACGAGTTCGACGCCGGCCTGCTCGACCTCTTCGGCGCGACGGAGATCTCCTACCCCGTGACGGATCCCGAGACGGGGGAGACGACCACCCGCACGCTCCGCGGCACCGCGGGTGAGCCCGACGAGGATTCCGGGCGCATCGCCCTCAGCTTCGACCTCTCCGGACTCGCCGACGAGGGCTGGGACCGCACCCTGTCGCTCCCGGTCGGCGACCGTGTGGATGTGGGCGCCACGGTGCCGCTGGACATCAAGGTGCACGGCACGCCGTATCGCCTCGGCACCATGACCGCCACCGCGACCGGCGTCTTCGCCGAGCGCATCGCGAGCAACGACGACTACGGGCGCGACACGACCTACACCGAGGTGGAGCACGAGAAGGCGATCGACGCGGCATTCGAGGTCGTCACGCCCAAGGAGGTCGTCCCCTCCATCCGCGTGCGCATCGACGGGACGGACGACCGCGCCACGGTGGCGTACGGCGCGGCATCCGTCATCGACCTGCTGTTCGGCGTCAACGACTCCACCGCGCAGGACTCCACGACGACCCTGACGCTCAACACGTCCGCCGAGACGGTGTCGGATGCCACCCTCATCCTCAAGCGGGCGCTGTTCGCGCACGCCGAGAACGTGCGGGTGCGCGTGACCACACTCGACGGCGACGAGCAGACGCTCGACCTCGGCGCACCCGACGGCTCCGAGGACCTCCGCCTCCCGCTCCCGGCCCGCGTCGCGACCGTCGTGATCGATACCGACGAGCTGTCGACCGACGGGCCGCTCAACCTCGTGTCGGTGACCGCCACGATCGGCCACGGCCTCCAGACGGAGCACACGCTCACCGGCACGATGCGCACGTACCAGCCCAAGCCGTTCGACAAGAACGCGACGAAGGATGCCACGGGCGTCATCGACATCCGGCTCCCGAACGAGCTCGCCCCGGCCGTCGACGTCGTGGGCGTGTACGGCGACCGCCGTACCCCGGCGAACACGTACGTCCCGTACGAGGCCCCGTTCCAGGCCGAGTATCAGCTGAGCACCGGGGGGATCCTCGCCCCGACGTCGCGCTACGCGATCGACATGCTCGCGCCGACGACACCCGGCTCCCTCTCGGTCACGAAGATCACCCTCACCGACGCGTACCTCGAGCACGTCACCGACCCGGTGATCACGTTCCTCGACGCCACCGGCGAGGAGCAGTCGTTCACCACGCGCGAGGTCGACGTCGCCGACGTCACCCTCGACGGCATCGCCAAGATCATCGTCTCGGGCACAGATCTCACCCTCGCGAGCCTGCAGACCATCGCCGTCGTGGAGTACGCCTCCGCGCTCGACATGGGCTCGTCCCAGCAGCTGCGCGCGGCCTTCTCCGGCACACAGCTCCCCCCGTACACCACCTCGAAGACCGCGACGAAGACGAACACCGTGTCGGTGCTCGACACCAGCACCGGCGTCGAGATCGAGGGCGTCAACCAGGTCGCCCAACCGCTCGGCGCCGGCAGCACCTACGACATGCGCGTCAAGCGGTACTGGTCGTGCAGCTATCCGTGCAGCTCGAAGTGGGACTACACGCTCGATCAGGGCTACAAGTCGCTCGGCGGCTTCACCGCCTCGGTGACCCGACCCTCCGCGACCTACCACAACAACGATCAGCTCGTCACGCTGGACGTGACGCTCCCGCACACGCAGTTCGACCTCTACTACCTCAAGCTGCGCGACGAGCTGCGGCCCTACCTCCAGGACGTGCGCATCTATCGCACGGTCGACGGCGCGGAGCAGCTGTGGCGGACCGTCGACGGCGACCAGTGGGTCGACAACACGGCGGAGGGCGAGGGGTACTGGCGCATCGCCACCGCCCGGCCCGACTCCGACGACCTCTTCACGACGCACGACGGGACGGACCTCGCGGACCACCCGTACTACAAGGACCCGTGGGACCCCGACGTGCGGCCCGCGGCCCCGGTGAGCCGCGTCGTCGTGACCCTCGAGTTCCAGCGCGAGGGCGCGAACGCCGTCCCGCAGCTGGCCGGCACCCACAAGGACGTCGTCGAGTACATGGGGCGCTTCCCCGCGACATCCGTGGACGGCAAGAAGCCCACGCGTCTGGCGGCCACCGACGCCTTCGGCCACGAGCACGACCTCGTCCGCACGCAGAGCCCGGTCTCGATCGACTCGCTCGTCGCGTACCCCTACGCCCAGACGCGCACCGGTGCCGAAGACAGCACGTCCCTCGCGAACAAGGTCATCACGATGGGCGAGGAGGGGCACTACCTCGCGAGCATCTGGAACGTCGACGACGCCTCCTGGACGTACAACAACGGCCACGGCCCGGATGTCCACACGCCCGCCGCGACCGAGCTCGACGAGTGGCTGCGCCTGTACGACCCGGCGTCGTTCCACGATGAGCTCGTCTACGAGTTCGTCTACCCCGACGGGCCCGATGACGACCCGCTCTACCATCTCGACCCGACCGACATCGTCCTGCCGCAGACGAGCGCGCTGCGCCACCTCACCCACCTGCGCGTGCACCACGGCACCGGCGACGACGAGTCCGTGGAGCTCGCCCTCGACGACGCGATGCGCGCTCGGCTGCAGGATGCCGCGCAGCTGCGCATCGTCTACGACGACTCCCTTCCCGAGGGGTTCCACGTCATCGACGAGACCACGCTCGCCGTCTCGCTCGGCGAAGACCGGTACCCCACGAGCTTCGAGGCGACGTTCACGCACATCGACGGCTTCGGCGACCGGACCGCCGAGATCGACGGCGTCGCCCCCGACACGATGGGCGCCGGCCTCGCGGAGATCGACGTGCGCGTGGGCGGCGTCGTGAACGGCAACAAGGCGCTGCGCGGCACGACGAACCTCTACCGCGACCCCGACGACACCGCGCGCACCCTGCTGCACACGAGCTCGGCGACCCTCACCGGCTACACGCCCAAGGCGGGCGCCGCCGTCGGCATGCGCTTCGACGCCATGTCGGTGTACGACTACCAGCAGGACGGCGTCACCCCGAACACGACCACGATCGAGGCCGATCTGGCCAACACCGCCGAGGCCGACCTCGCCGGCTTCACGCTGCACATCGACCCGGACAGCCGCTTCCGCTCGCAGATCGCCGCCATCCCCCAGGAGATCTTCGACGGCGTGTGGTCGGCGACCGCGGTCACGATCCGGCAGGGCGCCGCCGCCGTGGCCGTCGACCTCGACGAGTTCCGTCTCAACCCCGCCACCGGCCGCTACGAGCTCGACCTCCTCGATCTCTTCGAGCGCGGCATCCTCACCTCCACGACCGAGGGCGTGACGTTCGGCGGCGCCGCGACACTCGTCACCCGCAGCATCTCGCGCATCTCGGTGACGTTCGCCGCCGCCGTGGACGAGGACGAGATGCCGCTCGCGCGTCTGTGGGGATCGCTCGCGGTCCCCGCAGAAGGCGAGACCCTCCCGAAGCGCATGATCGAGGGCGGCTACGTCTTCGTGACCGGAGTGTGGGTCGACGAGACCGCGGACGGAGCCGGCTGGGATTCCAAGCCGACCTTCAAGGCGCAGGGCGCCAAGAGCGACACCTCTGTGCAGGTCTACAGCGCGTTCACCGTGTCGGCCTCCGACCTGAAGAGCGTGCAGCGCCTCGTCACATCGGCCGGCGGCGGCAACAGCGGACTCGCGCCGACGCTGACACGCAACAACGGCAACGCGCCTGCCCTCTACACGCGGGTCGCGATCCTGCAGTCCCACGCCGTCCACCTCACGAACGATCTCACCCGGGCGAGCGGATCCGCGTTCTTCTACGACGCCGACACCGGCGCGCAGATCGAGGCCGGCAACATCGCCGTCGGCGACACGGCCACCGTGCTGTACGAGCTGCGCAACGCGGGCACGGCGGGCACCGCGCCCAACGGCGCAGGAAACCTGCCGGTGCGCGACCCCATCGCGCACATCGAAGCGCCGAAGGGGCTCGACATCACCGACGTGCAGGTCGTGACGGCCGGAGGCCCCGAGGCGGTGGACCAGCTCGTCGACGCAAGCGGCCGCACCGTCATCCGGCCCGCCGCGGGTCAGTTCGCGATCTCGCGCCTCACCTCCAAGCGGGCGGATGTCGCGTTCGACGACGTGCAGCTGCGCGACCAGGAGTCGGTGTACTTCCTGGTGAGGTACACCGCGGTCAACGACATCGGTCCCGACCTCGACGACACCCAGAACGTCGCGCTGCAGTGGAACGCCTACGCCCGCCCGGCGTACCTGCACCACGTCATGAACTTCGTCGTGACCGGGGTCAGCGGCAACGGCGCGACGGGCACGAGCCGTCAGATCAACGTCGACGGCGACGGCACATCGGAGCACCTCGCCTGGCTGTACCCGTCGTACCGCTACGCCAACCCGTCGAAGCTGCGGATCGCCAGCCGCTTCGACGTCGAGAGCCTCTCCGGCACCGGCATGACGCTCACCGTCAGCGGCATCGAGAACGAGATCCTACACAGCAACACGCGCGCCGACCTCTACATCACGCTCGACACGAATGCGACGGCCGCGAACCCCGTCTCCGGCTTCGAGCTCACCGAGCTCCCCACCCCGGCATACCCCGACGGCTTCACCGGCGAGTTCGACGCGCCGAAGGTGCGGATCCGCGACGCCGCGGGCGAGTGGGTCGCGTTCGATCCCGCCCTGCACGACCTCGCCGACGTCACGCAGCTGCGCATCGAGTACGGGGCCCTTCCCGCCCGCGCCGCCGACGGATCGGCCCTGCGCCTCCCCGACGTCGCCGTCCACGGGATCGGCCATTGGCGCACGCTCGGCGCCGCCACGACCAAGTCGTACCAGATCGCCTCGCGCGCGCAGATCGTCCTCACCCACCTCGACGGTGCGCGCGACGACCGGCCGGTCGCGGAGTACGCGTTCACGCACAGCGCCGCGCAGACCCTCTACAAGGGCATCCCCGTCGTCGAGTTCAACCTGCAGTCCTTCGACACCCCAGACCAGGCTCTCCGTCCCTACACCGACGCGACCGCGGCCGAGGTCGGCAAGACCGACTACCGCCCGGGCGATCCGGTGAGCATCAAGGTCACCGCGCGCAACCACAGCACGCCGGCGAGCACCCACACGGGCAGCGGCAAGGCGCCGCTGCGCGACCCGGTCGTCTTCGACAAGGTGCCCGAGTACATCACCCTCGGCGCGCTCGAAGCGTTCGTCCACGACGGCACCCTCGACGTGGCCGCGGCCGTCGAGGCCGACGCGCTCGTCATCCGGCACTACAGCGCAGCGGGCGCACTGCGCGACGACGTCGGCCTCCCCGCCGTCACGGTCGAGGACATCAGCGGCCTCGACGTCGCCGGTGCGCAGACCTTCGGCAACGGGCGCCACAACGACGGGTGGGGGCGCCTGTCGACGACCGAGCCGGTGAACACGACGGCCAACCCGACCGCGCGCATCGACTTCCGTCTCTTCACGTACACCTTCCCCGACGATCTCGGGCGCGGCGAGCGCATCGAGATCGTCTACACCGGCGCCATCCGCACCGACGACCTGCCGATCGCGCGCTATCCGGGCGCCGACGGGAAGGACGGACCCGCGGTGTATGCGCCGCTGTTCGGCTGGTACGGGAGCAACTCGCCGACCGCGGCGAACGCGAACGGCGTCGCCATGGACATGGCCGCCCTCCTGCACGACGCCGGCATCTCCGGCGACCGGGGTCACGAGCTGACCTCCGGCGAGTTCCTCACCGGCTCATCGGCCTGGCTGCCCGGATCGACCGCGACCCGCCGCGCCGCCAACAGCAACTCCTCGTCGTACCAGGACACCTACTACGACGCGTCCGCGGACAGCGAGCGCACGCACCGCGGCTACCTCCAGGAGCGCACCGCCGCGCCGGCGAGCACCCTGTACGAGGCGGCATCGGGCGGCGCGGTGGACGACAACTACGCGTTCGCTCTCACCGCGCGCGTCGACGACGGCGTCGTCACCCACCCCGAGCGCATCCTCTGGGCGCAGGACGCGATGCAGCTCAGTCGCGCCTGGCTGTACGGGGCCAGCGAGATGGTCCCCGACATCCGGCGCAGCGCCTCCGGCACCTCGGACGCGAACTTCTACGAGCACGACGGGACGCTGTCGTCGTACAACCTCTACCACTACGGCTACAACGCGTACGTCGAGGACGACTACACGTACGCCGTCCAGCTCGACGAGCGCTTCACCGTGCGCCTGCACGCGACGAACCTCGGCGACCACCCGGTCACGAGCGGCATCGAGTACCTCGAGGTGCTCCCGCCGGGGATCAGCCCGTACGACGAGGACGGCAAGATGCTCGGCGTCACCGCCTACGACGGCGACGGTCGCGAGGTGGATGCCGACCTCGTCGACGTGAAGGTGCTCCAGGAGCCGGGGGATGAGCGGGTCTACGCGGCCCCCGCCCAGTCCCAGGAGGCCGGGACGTACCGCGCCGACGGCACCCTCGACGACGTCACGCCCTACGTCGTGCGGGTGCGCGTCCGCGCGCCGCTCGCCGGCATGTTCCACGCGGACACGGCGACGACGACGGCCAAGCACCAGCGTGTCGACATCCGGGCGCGCGTGGCCGAGGAGCGGCCCGCGGGCGCCGACGGGAAGTCGTACTGGTACGACCAGCTCACCGTCACGAGCATCGCCCGCGAGCCGTACCTGGAGATCTACGGCGCCGAGTACGGCGCGTTCGATCTCGCGCACGGGTACTACAACCGCTTCCGCTTCCCCGATGACGGCATGGTGCAGGGCGCCGACGTCACCGATCTGCTCTACGACTTCGGCAGCTACACCTCGTACGTGTCCTTCGAGCCGTACGGGCGGTACATCCGCGGCCTCAACGCGCAGGGCACCCGCACGACGCGGGACGGCAGGCCCGCACTCGTCACCGGCGACCGCATCGCGATGCGCGTCCCCACGCTGCGCGTGTGGAACAGCGTCACCAAGGACGCCTACACCGACGACTACGACGCGTCGATCCAGGACTACACGGTCGACCTCTACGAGCGGTTCACGATCGACGCCACGGTGCAGAACCAGCAGATCGAGACGCAGAACGCGTACATCCGCGGCCGCAGCGGCTACGACTACTCCTCGTCCGACCACCTGAACGACGACGTGTGGCGCATGCAGCCGCAGACGATCGGCGGCGCCCGCGGCTCGTGGTTCGACCCCACCGTGACCGTGGCGCTGCCGTACGGCATCGTGCCGGTGCTCGAGAACGGCGACTTCGCGCGCTACTCCGATCCCGTCTCCGCGCAGCAGGACGTCGACTTCACGGCATCCGTCTCCCGCGTCACCTACCGCTCCTCGACGCCCGAGCGGGACGTCTCCGACGCCTTCGACGTGACCGTCGAGCGCCTCGACGACGCGGCCGGCACGCGCTTCCTGCTGCACTTCACCCCGAAGGACGACGCCGCCGCCGCGCGCGCCGTGCACGAGATCGCCTACGGCGAGGCGCTCACCGTCTCGCCGCGCGTCGTCACGGTGGACTCGCCCTCGTACGGCGACGACACCGACGAGACGACCTACCAGGAGATCCTCACCCTCGCCCACAGCGAGCGCCCCGTGTTCACCCCGATCGTGAGCACCCGCCACGCGACGGGATCCGTGCCGCAGGGCCTGGACGGCGTCTACGACGCGAGCCTCGCGGGCGGCACGCCGTTCGCGAACGACCACTTCCGCGCCGATTCGACGAGCACCTGGCGGGGCGAGATGGGCGCGCTGAAGATCACCGAGCGGCTCATCTCCGCCACGAAGGCGTTCACGCCGTCCACGGCGATCGCGCTGCACACCGACGGACGCTGGACGGCGCCGGCGCGCACACTGATGCCCGACGAGGTGACCAGCGGCATGGGGAGCTTCGGCGCCTACGGCGGGACGCGGCTCAAGCTCAAGCACGCGACCATCGTCAACACCACGACGGCCGCGCGGTACCCGGATGCGGCGACGGCCGACATCGTCCAGGTGGACCCCGCCGGCACGCACTGGATCTCGACCGAGGTGCGCAACCGTCCGGTGACGATGGAGAACCCGTTCGAGCAGATCCTCACCGCCGGCGACGTGCACAACTCGCGCCTGCTCGTGACCGCGTACGTGACGGGATTCGCCGAGCGCACCGGGCAGGCGCGCCTCGTCGTCGACGGAGAGGTGCTCGACAGCAGGGCGTGGAAGGACCGCGGCTACACCGTCGAGGAGGTGGAGGCCGATCCCACGGTCTTCGCCGACGGGCGTCGACGCCTGCAGTGGATCGTCACGACCCCCGACGAGGGGACGGGGACGTTCGGCAAGCTGCGCAGCGGACAGAGCGTGACGCTGCGCGTCGAGCTGCGTCTCGTCGACGGCTTCACCGACGACGTCATCGACGACGAGGTGGCGTGGCGGGACCCGTCGCTCACCGCCGACACCTACGTGTCGCTTCTGCCGGCCGATCGGTCGCTGGTCACCGGTCCGCAGCGCACAGAGGACTTCATCGTGCAGCCGGTCCAGGCGATGCGCTACGAGAAGCCCGTGGCGGAGAGCGCCGACGAGCCCGAGCGGGACATCGACGCGGACGGCGAGCTCACCGGCCGCTTCGCGTGGGATCCGGTCGAGATCCAGATCCTCAAGCCCAAGGCCGAGGTGCGCGTCAACACCGCCCGCCCGCGCCTCGCGTACACGAACGGTCTCACCGGCGACACCTACTTCAACTCGTCGGACACGATCGAGTACCTTGTCACGCACGCGAGGATCACCGGGTCCGCGCTCACGCAGTTCGTCGTGGAGAGCATCCTGCCCACCGACCGATCCGACGATCCGTCCGTGCCGGTGAGCGACGCCGCGCTCGACACGAGCACGCTGTCGGTCAGCTCCGGTGCATGGGAGCTCCCGCAGGAGACGCTGCAGCGCCTCGCCGCCGCCGGCAAGAGCATCGACGACGTGTTCGAGACGCAGGTCCTCATCTCCCGCGAGCACGCCCAGCCGGGCTACGAGGCGGGGGAGTGGGTGCTCCTCGGCACCGGCAGCATCACGACGAACATCCGCTACGACATCCCAGAAGAGCTGCGCGAGGCACAGCAGAAGATGCGCGTGGTCGTCCGCTCCCTGGACCGGGACTTCCTCCTGCCCACCGGGCTGCGCCTCGCCGTCGATGCGGACCCGGAGACCCCGGGCATGCAGGACGTCCTCGAGACCGATCCCGACAACCGCAGCACGTCGACCTACCCGGCCACCGTCACCGACCACGCGATCTCGATCTCGATGCGCGCCGCGTCGGACAAGAAGGCCACCCTGTTCATCTACGACACGGCTCAGGCGTGGGGCACGTACGTCGCCGACGCGAAGGCCAAGCTCGCCCAGAGCGAGACGCGCTCGTACCTCACGCCCTCGCGTCCCGTCCTCAACGTCCTCCACGACGCCCGCTACTACCGCGTCGACTCCACACGGCCCACGGCGGAGCGCTTCGGCTGGTCCGACGTCACCGCGATCAACCCCGTGGTGTCCCCGCACCTGAAGTTCCGGGGCGAGGTCGTCAACGCGGACAGGTCCATGTGGTCGCGCGAGGAGGACAACACCTACGCCGAGGACACGCTCATCGACCCCGTGGTCACCTTCGAGCTGCCGACCGTGATGTCGATGAACGAGCCGTTCACCTACGTGCCGGCGGACAAGGTGACGCCCGGCCACCCGCTCAGCGACGACCACCGCACCCCGTACCCGCTGACCGAGAAGGACGCGTACCAGTGGACGTGGAAGCTCGTCCACGCCGACGGCAGCACGGCGCGCCCCGAGTCGTGGCTCACCCACACGCGCATCCACACCGGGGCGTGGGACGGACTGGACCGGAACGTCGTGACGGTGTGGTTCGACGGCATGGTGTACCCCGGCGATATGATCGTCGTCGAGTTCATCGGTCTCATCGACGCGTACGCCACGGGTGCCGGCGCGGACGACCTCAAGTCGACGCTGCTCGTCAAGAACAACACCGGCCTCGTGCAGCCGCTCAACTCGCTGTGGAACTCGGCGAACCGTCTCGGCTACACGACCGACCGCGTCGACCTCGACGACAACGCGCTGCTCAACGACCGGCTCGTGTTCGCGGAGCGGTCGCTGTTCCAGTACGAGACCTACGACGACTTCGGCAAGCGGAAGACGGCCTCCTCCGACCTCAACCGCGCCGGCACCCTGGCGCCCGGCATCACACCGGTCCGCGAGGGCGGCACCTTCAGCTACGAGGTGTCGCTGGCCAACACGAAGGCCGCCGGATCCTCCGCCTACCCGTATCCGATCATCTACGACGTCCTGCCGTTCCCCGGCGACACCTCCATCAAGAATCCCGCGGTGAGCCGGCAGTCGCAGAGCTCGTCGGTGCTCGTCCCGGAGAGCCTGCGCCTGCGCGTCGAGGGGACGGAGAACCGCACGTTCCGACCGGACGAGTACACCGTCTACGTCGGTCCCTTCACCATGAGCGCAGGACGGATCGTCTCCGCCGATCCGGTGACGCCCGCGGATGCCGGTTCGGAGTCGTTCTACGACGCCCTCGGCACGCCGGGCGCGGCCTCGGCCGTCCGGGATGCGCACTTCGTCACGCTCACCGATCTCGTGGCGGCGGCCCAGACGCGACCGGACCTGCTCACGGACGTGCGCAGCATCCTGGTCCTGTTCACGGACCCCGCGCAGTCGCTGCCCGGGGAGAGCAAGCTCATCCTGTCGTACGACATGACGTCGCCCTTGAACGCGCCGGTCTACCTCGAGCAGACCGACGAGGTCCACGAGCGGAGCGACTACGAGCAGTGGAACTCGTTCATGGCGACGCAGCGCGCACAGGGCTTCCTCCCGCAGGAGTCCAACAACGCCGGCGTGTTCGTCACCGAGCAGGCGGGCACCGTGTCGATCGGCAACTACGTGTGGCACGACGCGAACTACAACGGCGAGCAGGACGAGGGAGCGACGTACGTCGACGGCAACGGCCGCACGCTGCTGCGCCCGTCGGAGGACTACGACTTCGACGGCGAGATCGACGACCCCGGCATCGACGGCGTCACCGTGACCCTCCTGACGGCCGCGGGGAACCACGTCGACGCGAAGGGCAACCCCATCCACGAAGAGGGCGACCAGTGGGTCGTCGTGGACGAGGCCACCGGTCGGACCGTGCGTGACGACCTCGGTCAGGCGACGGTGTCGGAGGGGCCGCTCACCACCGTCACCCGCTCCGACGTGCACGGCAACGCCGGCTACTACGTCTTCTCGAACATCGCGCCCGGCACCTACCGCGTCATGTTCGAGTTCCCGGACGCCTACGACCGCTACTCGGTCACGACTGCGGAGGTGTTCGCCCGTGCCGCGCTGCGACCGCTGTTCCGCCCCACCGGCGTCGAGGTGTATCTGCCCGGCGAGTCGGCCGATGTCCCGGCCGGCGCCGAGACCGACGCGCTGGTCGCGATCACCGACGCCGCCGAGGTCACCACGAGCAGCACCGACGCGGAGCGCATGAGCTTCGACCTCGGCGTCGCGGAGCAGATGCGCATCGGCGGCACGATCTTCCTCGAGTCGCCGGCGACGCTGAACGGCCTGCGGGATGCCGGAGAGGTCGGCATCGCGGGCTACCGCGTGCACCTGAAGGACATGGACGGCGACATCGTCCGCGACCACCACGGCGAGCCGCTCATCGCCGAGACCCACCCGGACGGCACCTACGAGTTCACGTTCCTGCCGCGCGAGCGCCGGTACGTCATCGAGGTGACCGATCGCGACGACGGCTTCACGCCCGAGGTCCCCGTCTCGCCCATGATCCACACGGTGGACCCGTTCGAGCGGGCGGGCGACAACGACGGGGTCACCCCGAAGGGGACCCGACTCGTCACCACGAACCCGCTCGACTTCGGCCTCAGAGGGCTGTTCGCCTCGAGCTTCGCCGACCGGATGACGGTGGACGTCGGCTTCTACGAGCGGGTCACGACGGGGGTCATCGGCAACCGCGTGTGGGACGACCGGAACCGCGACGGGATCCAGGACGCCGACGAGCCGGGCATCGCCGGGCAGACGATGCGGCTCGAGCAGTACGAGCAGTCCGGTGACGCGTGGGAGCGCAACGTCGCCTTCACGCGCACCGCGGTCTCCAACGCCGACGGCTACTACTACTTCGCCGAGGTGCCGAGCGTGCGGTACGACGGTGCGGGCGAGGAGCGCCACGCCGTCGAGCTGCGCTACCAGGTCGTCGTCGACGAACTCGTCCCGGGCTACGTGTTCGCCCCCGCGCGCGCCGGAGACGCCGAGCACGACTCCGACTTCTTCATGAACGGCACCATGCATGAGTCCGGTGCGGTCGGCGACGCCCTCATCTCGATCGTCGAGTACGTCGACGACGGGCCCTGGGGTCGCGACGACAACACGATCGACCTCGGTCTCATGGCGCACGACCTCTCGTCGCTGTCCGGCGAGATCTTCGTCGACGACGGCGCGGACGGGCGGAAGACCGGCGACGCGCTCGCCGAGCCGCGCTACACCGCGACGCTCCAGGTGCGCTCCACCGGCGCGTGGGCCGACGTGCGGCAGGACGCCGACGGGGTCATGATCGAGCCCGGTGCCGCGACGGCGGGCACCGTCATGCGCCGCGAGGGCATCAACGCCTACCGCTTCGACGGGCTGCGCATCTACGACGACCGGAGCGGGCGACCGTACGAGTACCGCGTCGTCGTGACCGACATCCCGCTGTGGCTGCCGGTCACCGCGCAGGGCGTGGGCGTCGACGACGCCGTGGACAGCGATTTCGTGCAGGACACGCGCACGACCACCTTCACCGCCGCGTCGGAGGCGTACCGTCTCGTCGCGCCCATCGACGGGGCGGTGCTGGGCTACGACACGCGCACCGGTGTGCCCGCGAACCACGTCGACCTGGGGCTCGTGCCGCAGGCGACCACGGCCACGATCGGCGACCTCGTGTGGCACGACCGCGACGAGGACGGCATGCAGGACGCCGGCGAGCCGGGCCTGCAGGGCGTCCCCGTCACGCTGTACCGCGTCGTCGACGATGAGCTCGTCCGGATCGCGGCCGCGGCGACCGACGCCTCCGGGCGCTATGCGTTCACGGCCGCGGTGGCCGACACGGACCCCGCGAGCGCGACCTACACCCAGCCGTACGCCTACGTCGTCGAGCTCACCCTGTCGTCCCGGCAGACGCTCACCGCGTACCGTGCCGGGGAGGACGACACCCTCGGCTCGGCGTTCGTGCGGCTCGGCACGGGCGCGGCGCAGCGCTACGCCTACAGCGCCGCGACCCCGTCGGCGGACGCGCGCCATGCCGCCGTCGTGCCGACGCCGATCACCCTCGTCGCGGCGGACGCGCAGGGCTCGGCCCTGTTCGACACCGTCGCGTCCGTCGCGGATGTCGACGGCGGCCTCCTCGTCCACGAAACCGGGCGCCTCCTCGGCGACACCGTGTTCGACGATCGCGACCGCGACGGCGTCCAGGACGACGGCGAGCCCGGCATCTCCGGCGTGCGCGTCGAGCTGTACCGCCTCGACCTCGACACGGGGACGTGGGCCGCGCACGAGGACCTCGACGGCCGCTCGACCCTCGTGACGGATGCCGCGGGCAGCTACCTCTTCCACGTCGAGGCCGCCGACCTCGACAAGGCGTCCCCGCACTACCGCGAGCCGTACGAGTACCGGGTGCTCGTCGACGCGCCCGCGCACATGCGTCTCGTCGAGGAGGACGCCGTGTTCGCGTACGTCGGCACGGCCCGCGCCGCGCGCGCCGTGCCCGGGATCCCCGTCGCCCGTCCTTTCAGCGCCGTGCTGTCGGAGCCGGTGACGCTCATCGACACCGCGACCGATGACGACACCGGGGCGGAGGAGATCGTGCTGCCGACCGCCCGCGACGTGCGCACGCTCGACGCCGCATTCGCGGTGTACGCCGACGACGTCCTCATCGGCGGACTCGCCTGGGAGGACGCGGATGCCGACGGCCTGCGCGCCGCCGGCGAGCAGCCTGTGCCCGGGCTCGAGGTCGCGCTGTGGGAGCTCGTCGACGGCACCTGGACGCGCGCCGAGGATCTCGACGGGCGCGGCGTCGCGACGACCGACGACGACGGCGCCTACCGGTTCCGCGTCCGGCCGCTGCACTACGACGAGGGGCAGCCGGAGTTCCTGCAGCCGCGTCACTATCGCGTGACCGCGCAGCGCGGCGCGTGGCAGGAGTGGTCGCCGGAGCGCGTCGGCGACGATCCGCTCATCGACAGCGACATGTCCGCCCCCGCCGCCGCGTACGGGACCGCCCACACCGGCGTGAGCCGGGAGTTCCGGATCGTGGACGCGGAGGACGACCGCGCCGACGTCGCGACCGTGCGCGACGACATCCACATGGACATGGGGCTGCGCAGCCACGCCGAGACGGTCGCGATCGGCGGAACGGTCTGGGAGGACACGGCCGAGGACGGTGCCATCCGGCGCGGCGAGGCCCCGCTCGCGGGCCGCACCGTGACACTGTGGGAGCGCGTCGGAGGCCGGTGGGTCGTCGCGAAGGACGCCACCGGGACCTCGACGCGGGTGACCGATGCGCGCGGGCGCTACACGTTCACCGTGCTGCCCGCCCGCTACGACGAGACCGCCGCCGACTACCTCGAGCCGCGGATCTACCGCACCACGGTGGAGCTGCCGCAGGGGTACCGCCTCAGCGCGGGCGTCGAGACGGCGGGCGTGCTCCGCGACGGCCAGGCGATCTCGCCGACCGCCGACATCGTGACGGTCGACCCGGACGGACGGGTGCTCGTCGCGGATTCCCGTGACGACCGGACGCTGGACTTCGGCTTCGTGCCGGTCCCGCTCGCGATCACGGGCGGCGCGCTGCCGATCGCGGCGATCGCGGTCGTCCTCGTCCTCCTCGCCGCCGGGCTGGCGATGCTGGCGATCCACCGCCGACGCACACGAGGGGAGCGGACGACATGACGACACGGAAGGAGCTGCGGATGGCGGCTGAGGATCGGGGGATCATGGCTCCACGCCGGCGGGCGCGGACGCTGTGGCTCGGCGCCGGAGCGGCGGCGCTGGCCGTCGTGATCGCGGTCGCGGTGGCGCTGATGTGGCCGCGCCCCACGGACGTCCGCGTGGTCGCGGTGTCCGGCGCCGAATACACGACGAACATCGAGGTGCGCGAGGAGGCGGGCTACGTGTACGCCTACCTGCCCGTCAACGCCGACGTCGACGACGTCGTGCTCGAGGCTGACGACCCGGAGGACACCCGCACGATCCGCGCCTTCCTCGACGGTCTCGACACGTTCATCCCCGGCGAGCACATCATCGATCTGAAGGACGCCCACCTGCACGTGATCGTCGACGGCATCCCGGAGGAGGAGTGACCGGATGCGCCTGCGGGTCCTGCGCGCTGCGCCGATCACTAGCATGTAACGCATGCCCGCACGCCCACCCTTCAGCCCCGTCATCGCGCTCCTGACGGTCTCGAGCGTGTGGGACGCGCGTCTCGGCGCGGCGCTCAAGGACGTCGGTCTGACCACGCGCAAGTACGGCCTGCTCGCGCACATCCAGGCGACGCCGGGCATCTCCTTCTCCGAGTTGGCGCGGCGCTCGCAGATCACCGTGCAGACCGCCCACACCGCGGTGCGCTCCCTCGTCGACGACGGCTTCGCGTCGGATGCGACGGCGCACGCCGGCGCGGCCTCCGACCTCCGCCTCACGGACAAGGGCATCCGGGCGCTCGCCGCCGCGGATCAGCTGCTCGCCCAGCTCGACGCCGACTTCTCCGGCGGCGCCCCGGCCCTCACGTCGGCGCTGCGCGGACTGCACGAGGAGCCCTTCGGCGTCGACGAGGCGTAGGCGCCCCGGCTCCCACCGACCCGCGACGGGACGCACCCCGGCCGCGGGCTCAGTCGACGGTGGTCGCCGTGTGCCGGCGCGCGAGACCGTCCAGCAGCAGGTCGAGGGCGAATTCGAACTCGGTCTGGTCGTCGCACCAGCCCAGCGTGCTGTCCGGATCGTCGTGCGCCACGTCGGCGAGCATCGCCGTGATGTGGGGCGTGAGGGCGAGCAGCTCCATCATGTTCGCCTCGGCATCCGGCCCTCCGTCGCCGTCCATGCGCAGCTCGTTCGAGAACCCGTACATGCGGCTGCCGAGCGCGTGCGTCGCGTGATGGATGAGGTCGTGCGAGAGACCGCCGGCGCGCATGACGGCGACGATGCTGTCGGTGAAGCGTGCGAGTGCCGGCCCGAGGGTGGCGCGCGACTCCATCACGGTGGGCAGCCACGGATGCCGCAGCATCACCCGTCGCGCCGCGAGGATCCGGGTGCGCAGCTCGCCCTGCCAGTCCTCCGCCGCGGCATCGGCATCGACCGGTCCGGCCTCGGCCTCCACCTCGAGGAACCCGCGCTCGACGACTCCGTCGAGGATCGCGTTCTTGTTGGGCAGGTGGTGGTAGAGCGACATCGCCTCGACACCGAGGGAGTCCGCCAGGCGCCGCATCGTGAGGGCCGACAGCCCCTCGCGGTCGGCCAGTTCGACCGCGGCCTCGAGGACGCGCTCGCGCGTCAGCGGCCGTCGCTCCGCGGTGTCCGAGGATGCCATTCCCACCTCCCGTATTCACCGTACCGCCGAAGAACCTCTGGACAGGCGAGGTCGGGACCGCTACCTTACGTCGTAAGACTTACATCGTAAGGAGACTCCGATGATGCAGACCGCTCCCGCTCCCGCCCGGACGACGACCCGCGCGGCCGTCGTGGACCGCTTCGGCGGACCCGATGTCGTGCGCCTGGCCGACATCCCCCTTCCGGTACCAGGGGCGGGGGAGGTGCTCGTGCGCGTGCGCGCCTTCGGCGTCAGCATCGGCGATCACCGCATCCGCGCGCGGGACCTGCCGCGCGGCTTCGGGTTCGTCGCGCCGTTCATGATCGGGTTCTCCCGTCCGCGCCACCGCGTCCTGGGCGACAGCGCCGCGGGCGTCGTCGAAGCAGTCGGCCCCGAGGTGGCCGAGTGGAAGCCGGGCGACGAGGTCGTCATCCAGACGGGCATGAACGGGCTCGGCTGCCACGCCCGCCACGTCGTCGCGAAGGGCGCCGCGATCGCGCGCAAGCCTGCGGCGCTGAGCTTCGAGGATGCCGCGGCGCTGCCGTTCGGTGGCTACACCGCCCTGTCGTTCCTCGACCGCGTCGCCCTCGGACCGGGCGTCGAGGTCCTCGTCAACGGCGCCACGGGGGCGGTCGGGTCGCTCATGATCCAGTTGGCGGCCCGTGCGGGCGCGCGCGTGACGGCGGTATGCAGCGGCTCAGGCGCCGAGCTCGCGCGCTCGCTCGGCGCCGCGCGCGTCATCGACTACACGACGGACGATTTCGCCGCCGGGCCCGAGCGCTACGACGTCGTCGTCGACTGCGTCGGCAACGCCGGATTCGCCCGCTCGCGGGCCGTCCTCACGCCGGGTGGCACGCTCCTGCTCGTCGTGGCCGACGTCCCCGGGATCCTCGGCACCCGGCGTGCCTCGAAGCGCCTCGGCGGTCTCGTCACCGCGTTCGGCACGTCGCTGCCCGGTCGCCAGGCCCTGCAGCAGCTCCTCGACCTGGCCGAGCGGGGGGAGATCCGCGCCGTCGTGGACAGCGTCTTCGAGTTCGACGACGTCGTCGAGGCGCACCGCCGCGTCGACACCGGCCGCAAGCGCGGCAACGTCATCGTCCGCGTCCCGTAGCGGTTGCGGCCCGTCGCCGGTCCGCAACTCCTCCACTCCGGCCCTCGTCGCCGGCCCCCGCCGCGCCGTTTCGCGCCTGTCGGTGCGGCGCGGACCGGAATGGAGGAGTTGCGTACGGTCGTCCAGGGCGACCACCGGTACGTTCAGTTATGCTGAAGGTGTGTTCCGTCGACCCCTGAACCTCTTCCGCACCCTCGCCGTCGCCGAGGCGATCACCTGGACGCTGCTGATCTCGGCGCTCATCGCGCGCGCCCTCGGCGCCGCCCCGCTGCTCGTGTCGATCGCCGGACTCATCCACGGATTCGTGTTCCTCAGCTACGGGGCCACCGCGATCCTCGTGGCGATGAACAACCGCTGGGGCGTGTGGCCGACGGGCGTCGCCGCGGCCAGCGCCATCATCCCCTACGCGACCATCCCCACCGAGATCTGGCTGCACCGCAGCGGTCGCCTGGTCGGGGAGTGGCGGCTGGAGGCGACGGACGATCC
>Ga0182739_1001315_pt1 | contig 26685 bp, 20 predicted proteins | sample eDN5th30CBELigBY_FD_128873 | JGI IMG/M metagenome (GOLD analysis project Ga0182739, IMG submission 128873) | Enriched backyard soil microbial communities from Emeryville, California, USA - eDNA 5th pass 30_C BE-Lig BY (version 2) (version 2) | ecosystem: Environmental > Terrestrial > Soil >... | reverse complement strand
TGTCGACAACGATGTGATCCGGCCGCTCGACAATCCGGTGGTCGAGGGCGCGGCGATCGCGGTGCTGCGCGGCTCGCTGGCGCCGGATGGCGCCTTGATCAAGCTTTCGGCCGCCACGCCCAGACTGTGCCAGCACGAAGGCCGCGCCATCGTGTTCGACTCGCTCGACGACCTGGAGAGCCGGATCGACGATCCGGCCCTCGACGTGACGCCCGACGACGTGCTGGTGCTGCGCAATGCCGGCCCGATCGGCGCTCCCGGCATGCCGGAAGCCGGCGCCCTCCCGATCCCGAAGAAACTCGGCTCGCAGGGCGTCAAGGACATGGTGCGGATCTCGGACGCCCGCATGAGCGGCACCGCCTTCGGCACTGTCGTTCTGCACGCGGCGCCCGAAGCCGCGGCCGGTGGCCCGCTGGCGCTCGTACAGACGGGCGACCGCATCCGCCTCGACTCGCGCGGCCGTCGCCTGGACGTTCTGGTCGAGGACGCCGAACTCGGCCGCCGGCGCGAAAGCTGGAGGCCGCCGGTGACGCCGAAGCGGGGCTATGCCCGGCTCTATGCCGAACACGTCACGCAGGCCGGCGACGGCTGCGACTTCGATTTCCTGATGGGAACTGACGAATAGGAGTAGAGTTCGCCCGAAGGCGAAACCAAGGATCGCAGTTCGAGGGCCACAATTCGGCCAAGTCGTAACTTTTGAAAACACAGGTCTCCCGGTTGCGCTCCGGCCGTTTCCGGGAGACCTGCGCGTCCATGCTTGATGTGCCTGTGCCGAGAGGAGTGCGGTCCGTGTTCAGGCTGGGGTCGATACCGTTCGTCGCCGTGCCGGCGAAGCTCGGGACCTACGGCAAGAGGCTGCTGCTGCCGGCCGCCATGGTCGGCGCCATTGCCGCCTGCGCGGTACTCTCGCAATATGTCTGGAAAGAAAGCGGGCTACGCGCCCTGCAGGCTGTCGACGAGCAGCGCGTGCAGCTCGTCGCGAGTGCGGTGAGAGCGGAGGTGAACCGCCAGGACCATCTGGCCCTCGTCCTCTCCCTGGATCCTGACGTCCGCCGCGTCCTTGACGGCGCGCCCGAGCCGGCGCGCCAGAACCTGAACCGAAAGCTCCAGCAGCTTGCGCAGGAAGCCGATGCGCGCGCGCTCTACGTCATCAATGCCGAAGGCCTTGTCGTCGCGAGCAGCGACTGGGAGGCGCCGGATACGCTCGTCGGACGCGCCTATGCCGCCCGTCCGTACTTCCAGCGGGCGGCGCGCGACAGAAAGACCAGCTATCTCGGCGTCGAACCGGCCGACGACAGGGTTCGCTACTATATCGCCGAAAGCGTCAACGATCCCGCGTTCCGCGGCGTCGCCGCGGTGCGGATCGAGTTCGATCTGATCGAGGCCGCATGGGAACGCGCGGGCGAACGCGTCTTCGTCACCGATGCCAACGGCATCGTCTTCCTGACCAGCAAACCCGCGCTCAAATATCAGCACATCAACCTGCCCGGGATCGATGCGGCCGGCCGCAAGGAAGCGATCGAGGATCCGCACTATCCCGACTCCCACACGGCGCCCGTGAGCATGGACCTCGTTGAGAAACGGGAACGCGGCGCGATCGTTCGTGTGCGCAGCGGCGACGACGAAGTCGCTTACACCTATCAGTCGCTGCAACTCCCCGAATACGGATGGACCGTCCACCGCCTCGGCGACATGACGACCATCCGTCACGACCAGCGCGACGGCGCCATCATCGGCGCGGCGATCTCGGCACTGGTCATCCTGCTCCTTCTCCACATGTTGCAGCGTCACCGCGCCTACCTCGCCGCCCGCAGCGCGCGCGACCACCTGCGCTTCGAGGTCGCCGAGCGCACGCGAGAGCTGCGCGACACCAATGCTTCGCTCGAGGTCGAAATCGATGAGCGGCGGCGGACGGAAACCCGCCTGCGGTCGACCCAGAACGAACTCGTCCAGGCCAGCAAACTCGCCGCGCTCGGCCAGATGTCGGCGGCGATCGCGCACGAGATCAATCAGCCGCTCGCCGCCATCCGAACCTTCATGGCGAGCACGCGCATCTTCGCGCAGCGCGGGAACAATGTGCAGGTCGCGAAGAACCTCGACCTCATCAATGATCTCGCCGAGCGGATGGCGAGCATCACCGCCCATCTCAAGACCTTCGCGCGCAAGAGCGAACCCGGCCGGTCCGAGCCGGTCGCCGTCCAGCGTGCCATCAAGGGCGCGCTGTTCCTCATCGACGGCCAGATCCGCTCCGCCAAGGTCCGCATCGAGCGTGAGATCGCGCCGGATGTGTGGGTCCGGGGCTCGGCCGTGCAACTCGAGCAGGTGATGGTGAACCTGATCACCAACGCCCTCGACGCCGTGGCGGGCGTCAAGAATCCCTGGATCGGCATCCGTGTCGCGACGTCGGAGGGCACCGTGTCGATTTCGGTCGCCGATAACGGTCACGGCTTCGCGCCGGACGAGGTCGGCAGGGTGTTCGATCCGTTCTTCACCACCAAGCCGATCGGCAAGGGCCTCGGCCTCGGTCTTTCCGTCTCCTACGGCATCGTGCAGAACTTCGGCGGTCAGATCGGCGCGGCCAACCGGCCGGAGGGCGGCGCGGTGCTGACCGTGATGCTGCCGGCGCTTGCAAAGGAGCCGCCTGCGGCGAAAGCTGCGGCCTATGCCTGAGTCGGCTCCCGTTCTCTTTGTCGATGATGAAGCGCCGATGCGAGAGGCGGTCACCCAGTGGCTGAACCTCGCCGGCTTTGAACTGATCGTGCGCGAAAGCGGCTCCGCGGCCGCGGCAGACGTGTGCGAGGACTTTCCCGGCATCCTGATCACCGACCTGAGAATGGAAGGGCTCGACGGCCTCGGCCTGCTGCAACTGGCGCAAGGGGTCGACCCCGAGCTTCCCGTGATCGTGATCACCGGTCATGGCGACGTCGAGACCGCGGTCAAGGCGATGCGGCTCGGCGCTTACGACTTCATCGAAAAGCCGTTCGAGCCCGATCTCTTCCTTGGCGTGGTGCGCCGCGCCACCGAGAAGCGCCGGCTGGTGATCGAAAACCGCCGGCTGCGCCGCACGGTCGGCGAGAACGCCCTGGCCTCCCGCATCGTCGGCACCTCGCGGGCCGCCGAACGCTTGCGGGCGAGCGTCGCCGAACTCGCAAGCACCGATGTCAGCGTGATCCTTTACGGCGAGACCGGCGCCGGCAAGGATCTCATCGCACGCTGCCTGCACGACTTCGGCCGCCGGCAGAAGGCGAACTACGTTGCCGTCAACTGTGCCGCCATTCCCGACACGATGGTGGAGAGCGAATTCTTCGGCTACGAGGCAGGCGCCTTCACCGGGGCGGTGAAGGCACGGCCCGGCAAGCTCGAACATGCCAGCGGCGGTACGCTGTTTCTCGACGAGATCGACAGCATGCCGCTGATGGCGCAGGGAAAACTCCTGCGCGCCTTGCAGGAACGGGTGACCGAGCGCCTCGGCTCCAATCGCAGCACGCCTGTCGATCTCCGTCCCGTTGCCGCCAGCAAGATCGACCTCCGCCGGGCCGGCGAGGAAGGCCGGTTCCGCCTCGATCTCTACTATCGGCTGTCGGTGGTCGAGCTTCACATCCCACCGCTGCGCGAACGGCGCGAGGACATCCCGCTTCTGTTCGAGTTCTTCGCCCACTCCGCGGCGGAGTCGCATGGACGCGCGCCGCGGCCGGTCTCGCCCGCCGTGGCCGACCGGCTGATGTCGAAAGACTGGCCCGGCAACGTGCGCGAATTGCGCAACGCCGCCGAACGCTATGCGCTCGGGATCGGCGAGTCGGCCGCTGACGGCGCGGCGGCCGATCCCGTCCGCCGGACGCTTTCGGAAGAGGTCGAGGCGTTCGAACGCGCAATGATCGAGCGCAGCCTGATCCAGGCCGGCGGCCGGCTCACGGTGGTGATGGACGAACTCGGGATTCCGCGCCGGACCCTGACCGACAAGATGGCCCGCTACGGCCTCGACCGGCGGCGCTACGCCGAAGGCGATGGGCCGAAAACCGCCGATGGATTTCCGCCGATCGGCGGAAATCCGCCGACCCGCTAGGCCGTGGGCCGCGCCCCTACCCTCAACCAATTGAGAAGTCACATGAATTTATTGCGGTCTCGCGCCCGCATGATGGCACATGCGTTGCAAAACCAGGGCGCAACAGAGGAATGGCGGGCGAAAGCCCCGCCGTCGCAGGGACGGGCGTCGGAATTGTTCGGGGCAAGGTTCTGGGCAGGAAAGCTATGCGTCAGGGTACGCACGGCGTCGAAACGACCGGAGGCAAGGGGCTTTCGGCGAACGCTCGCGCGTGCGGGTTTTCGGGCGGTTCCCGTTATTGCCGCTGCGGCCCTTGCCGGCTGCACGGTCGGACCGGACTTTAAACAGCCTGAGGCACCGGACGTGCAGACATATTTGCAGGGACCGGACGCCCGCACGGACCACATCCCGGGAACGCGCGTCTATCGCGGCGACATCCCCGCGCGGTGGTGGGAACTGTTCCGGTCCCGTCATCTCAATCAACTGGTCGAGGACGGCATCAAGCACAATCCCGACCTGCAGGCCGCGATGGCCGCGGTGCGGGTCGCGCAGGCCAATGCGCTGATCGAGCGCGCGGCGCTGTTCCCTTCCGTCTCGGCGGGCTTCGACGCCAACCGCCAGCGTGTGCCGTCCCAAACGCTGTCGTCCGATGCGGCGACCGGCGCCAACATCTTCAGCGTGCAGACGGCGCAGGTCAGCGTCGCTTTCGTGCCCGACATCTTCGGCGGCACGCGCCGGCAGATCGAGTCGGCGCAGGCGGTTATCGAGATGCAGGTGTTCGAGGCGGAGGGCGTCTATCTCACGCTCGCCTCGAACATCGCGCTCGCCGCCATCCACGAAGCCTCGCTGCGCGGCCAGATCGCGGCGACGCGCCGCCTGATCGAAATCCAGAACCAGATGCTCGCGATCCTGCGCAGTCAGCACGAGCGTGGACAGATCGCGCTGCCGGATGTCGTGGCCCAGGAGACGGCGGTCGCCCAGGCGCGGTTGCTGCTGGCGCCGCTCGAGCGCGAACTCGCCCAGCAGCGTAACCTTCTGGCCTCCCTCACCGGACGCTTCCCGAGCGAAACGATCGCCGCCACGTTCCGGATCGGCTCGTTCCGTGTTCCGAGGCGGGTACCGCTCACTTTGCCCGCCGATCTGGTGCGCCAACGCCCGGACGTGCGTGCCGCCGAAGCCCAGCTTCGCGCCGCCAATGCGCAGATCGGCGTGGCGCTCGCCAACCGGCTGCCGCAGATCGCGCTCAACGCCAATGCAGGCAGCAGCGCCCTCGCGCTGTCGCAACTGTTCACGCCGGGCACGGCCTTCTGGATGGTCGCCGGCGGCGCCACGCAGGCGGTTTTCGACGCCGGTGCGCGCGAACAGAAGCAACGCGCAGCGGAAGCGGCGACCGAAAAGGCCGCCGCGCAGTATCGCCGGGTCGTCACGACCGCGTTCCAGAACGTCGCCGACGTATTGCGTGCCCTGCAGGCGGACGGACGCGCGCTGCGGGCTGCCATCACCGCCGAGACATCCGCCAGCCGGAACATCGAGCTTGTCCGCAAGCAGGTCGAGCAGGGGCAGGTCAGCATCGCGGTGCTGCTCAGCGCACAGCAAGCCTACCTGCAGACGTCGCTGGCGCGTGTCCAGGCCGAAGCGGCGCAACTCGGCGACACGGTGGCGCTGTTCCAGGCGCTGGGCGGCGGCTGGTGGAACCGGTTGCCGCCGCCGGAAGAAGTCGTTGTCGTTCAATGAATGCGAACAAAGTCAGAGGGATGGATAGTGCACGCGTGTTCTGTCAGGTCTTTGCGGATTGAGCGATTCGTCTCCCGTCGGCGCGCCTCTGGGACGTGGCCGGCGTGGACGATTGCGCACAGCGCCCTCCTCGCCGGCTTCCTCTGCCTGAATGCAGCGCCTGCCCTGTCGGTATCGGCCGCACAACCGCCGCGCATCGCCGAACATACGGTGGAAGTGAAGACGGAGCAGATGCACCAGCTAGACGTGGTGCCGGTGGAGAGCCGTCCGTTCCGCCAGCGCAAATCCGCGATCGGCCAGATCGCGTTCAATGAGGATGCCAGCACCACAGTGCTGACGCCGTTCTCCGGGCGCGTGACGCGGCTGATCGCGAAAGTCGGCGACCATGTGAAGCGCGGCGATCCGCTGTTCGAAGTCGACAGCCCCGAAGTGGCGCAGGCGCAGACCGAACTGATCGCCGCCGTGCATGCGCTCGGAAAAGCGAAGTCGCATCTCGCGCTTACCAAGCGCGTCCTCGATCGCCAGCGCGCGCTGCTCAAGGACAAGGCGACCGCGCAGCGCGAGGTCGATCAGGCGGATGCCGAACATGACGCCGCCCGCTCCGACTACCTGACCGCAGAAGGATCCCTCGCGGCCGCGCGCAACCGATTGCGCGTCATCATCGGGCGCGGGAACGGCGAGATCGAGCGTATCGAACGCGAACGCATCGTCAATCCGCTCATCACCGTCCACGCACCGATCGACGGCACCGTGACCGCCCGCAAGGTGGGCCCGGGCCAATATGTGCGCAGCGATGCGGGCGAGACGCTCTATGCGCTTTCCGACCTTTCGACGATGTGGCTGAAGGCCCATGTGCCGGAAGCCGACATCGCCGCGATCCAGGTCGGCCAGGAGGTCGAGGTGAAGGTCGCCGCCTTCCCCAACCGGACTTTCGCGGCGCGCATCACTGCGGTCGGCGCGGCCTCGGACCAGGCCACCCGGCGCGTGGTCGTGCGCTCGGAAATCCCGAACCCCGATGGCGCCCTGAAGGCGGAAATGTTCGCCACGTTCAAGATCTCCGTCGGCGAACCGGAGGTCACGCCCGCCGTTCCGACCGAGGCGATCATCCGCGACGGCGCGCTCGCGGCGGTCTGGGTCCGGCGCGCAGAGCACACCTTCCAGCGCCGCCCGGTGCAACTCGGCTACGAACAGTCGGGTCTCGTTCAGGTGCAGCAGGGCGTGCGCGCGGGTGAATTCGTTGTCGGGCGGGGAGCCATCTTCGTCGACAACGAGTGGCGCCAGTAGCGGCCCGGCCAAGACGCAAAAATCATGCTCCGAAGTCTCATCGCCTTCTGCCTGGCGCGGCGGCCGCTCGTCCTCATCGTCTTCGCCGCGTTCATCGGGCTCGGCTACGCCGCGTTCCGCACGCTCAACATCGAGGCCTATCCCGACCCCGCGCCGCCGATCATCGAGATCATCGCGCAATGGCCCGGCCAGTCGCCCGAGGAAGTCGAGCGCTATGTCACCGTGCCGATCGAGATTGCGGTCGCGAGCACGCCGGGACTGAAGTTCATCCGCTCCAACACGGTGTTCGCGCTCGGCTTCGTGCGGCTGCAGTTCGAATACGGGCAGGACTATCATTTCGTGCGCCAGCAGGCGCTCAACCGCCTCAAGGACGCGAAGCTCCCTGCCGAGGTCGAGCCCGTCATCTCGCCCGCCGGCGGCATCAGCGAAATCTTCCGCTACGAATTGCGGGGGCCGCCCGAAGTCGACGTCACGCAGCTGAAAACACTGCAGGACTGGGTGGTCGAACGGCAGTTGCGCATGGTCCCCGGCGTCGCCGATGTCGCCGTACTCGGCGGCAACACCAAGGAGTACCAGGTCGAGGTCGATCTCAACAGCATGATGGCCTACGGCCTCACGCTGCCGCAGATCATCAGCGCGCTGTCGGCGAGCAACGTCAATGTCGGCGGCCGCACCATCTCGATCGGTGCGCAGTCGGTGAACGTGCGCGGGCTCGGCGCCATCGGCTCGCTCGAAGACGTGTCCAACATCGTGCTGACGCAGCAGAACGGCGTGCCGGTGCTGCTCTCCGACGTCGCCAAGGTGCAGATCGGACACAAGCCGCGCCTCGGGATGTCGGGCCGCGACGACCGCACCGATGTCGTCATGGGCATCGTGCTGATGCAGAAGCTCGAGCGCACGATGGACGTGGTGACGCGCGTGCGCGCCAAGATCGAGGCCATCAACACCAATGGCAGCCTGCCGCCGGGCGTGAAGATCGAACCGTTCTACGACCGCGGCGACCTCGTTGCGCTCACCATCAACACGGTGATCCACAACCTGCTGTTCGGCATCGCGCTCATCTTCCTCATCCAGTGGGTCTTTCTCGGCAACCTGCGCTGCGCGCTGATCGTCGCGGCGACGATCCCCGTAGCGCTATTCCTGGCCGTTATCATCACGGTGTTACGCGGGGAATCCGCCAACCTGCTCTCGGTCGGGGCGATCGACCTCGGCATCATCGTCGACGCCACCGTCATCATGGTGGAGAACATCTACCGGCACCTGGCGCATTACGATCCTCACACTCGGGAGAAGGATGCCGCGTCGCGCCTGACCGCCAAGCTCAACCGGGTGCTGGTCGCCGCCATCGAGGTCGACAAGGCGATCTTCTTCTCGGTGCTCATCACCATCGCGGCGTTCCTGCCGCTGTTCACCATGCAGGGCGTCGAGGGCCAGATCTTCTCGCCGATGGCGCGCACTTACGCCTACGCTCTGCTCGGTGCGGTGATCGCGACCTTCACCATCACGCCGGTGATGGCGTCGATCCTGCTGCCCGACACCATCAACGAGGTCGAGACCTTCGCGGTGCGCGGCATCCGCCGCGTCTACAGCGCCATCCTGCCGCGCGCCGTGCGCAACTACCGAGTGGCGGCGGCGCTCGCGCTTGCGTTCCTGGTTGGCGTCGGCGTGCTCGGCGCGCGGCTCGGCACGGAATTTCTGCCGAAGCTCGAGGAAGGCAATATGTGGATCCGCGCCACCATGCCGCCGACCATCGCGCTCGAAGCCGGCATCGATACCGTCACGCGCATCCGCGGCATCATCAAGAGCTATCCGCAGGTCGCCACGGTCGTCTCCGAGCAGGGACGCGGCGACGAAGGGCTCGATCCCGACGGCTCGTTCCTCGCCGAGTTCTTCGTACCGCTCAAACCATTCGACCAGTGGCCGAAGGGCGTGACCAAGGAGATGCTGGTCAAGGAACTGTCCGCGCGCCTCAACCGCGAATTCGTCGGCGTCGACTTCAACTTCTCGCAATATATCCAGGACAACATGGAAGAAGCGGTGTCCGGGGTCAAAGGCGAGAACTCGATCAAGATTTTCGGGCGCGACCTCGGCGAGCTTGAACGGTTGTCGAAAACCGTGAAGAGCGAGATCGGCGCGGTTCCGGGCGTGCGCGATCCGGCGGCGTTCAACCTGCTCGGCCAGCCCAACCTCGTCATCAAGGTCGACCGGGCGGCCGCCGCGCGCTACGGCTTCTCGATCGCCGACATCAACGCGGTAGTGCAGGCCGCGATCGGCGGGCAGGAGGTCACGCGCGTCTACGAGGGCGAAATGAACTTCGCCCTCACGGTACGGCTCGCGCCGGAATACCGCCGCAACGTCGACGCGATCCGCGCGATCCCGGTGGCGCTGCCGGTGAGCGACACGAAAGCGCCGCCCGCCTATATCGCGCTCGGCGACCTCGGCGAGGTCCGGCTCGAAAGCGGCGCAGCCTACATCTATCGCGAGAACAGCCAACGCTTCATTCCGCTGAAATATTCCGTGCGCGACCGCGACCTCGGCTCGACCGTTGCCGAGGCGCAGGAGCGAGTGGGCGCGAACGTGCCGCTGCAGGCTGGCTACCGGCTCGAATGGTCGGGCGAGTTCGGCGCGCTGGAGGAGGCCAAGAAGCGGCTCGCCTTCATTGTACCCTTAAGCCTGCTGCTGATCCTGATGCTGCTCTACAGCCTGTTCAATTCGGTGCGCGACAGCCTGCTGGCGCTGTCCGGCATTCCGTTCGCCGTCGCGGGCGGCATCCTTGGTCTCTATTTCGCGGGGCTCAACCTCAGCGTCTCGGCAGCGGTCGGCTTCATCTCGCTGTTCGGCGTCTCGGCGATGGATGGCATCCTGCTGGTCTCCTACATCCGCAGCAATCTCGACTCCGGCATGGGCACCGAGGAAGCGGTCATCGATGCCGGGCAGACGCGTATGCGTCAGATCTTCATGACCGGCTTGTCGGCCTGCATCGGCCTCGTGCCGGCGGCATTCTCGACCGGCATCGGCTCGCAGGTGCAGCAACCGCTCGCCTGCGTGATCGTTGGCGGCATGCTGCTGTCGCCGATCTGCAGCCTGCTGGTGATCCCGACGCTCGCGCGCATGTTCATGCCGAACGTGCCGGAGCGGCGCAAACCGGATCCGTCCAGCGCAATGCCGGGCGGCGAACCGGCGCCGGCGCACTGAGCCTCTCGTCGGTCATTCCGGATTGCCGCCACCGATCTCGCGTTTACGCGAGATCGGCAGTCATCCGTGCCCAGATCGGCTATAGCCGATCTGGGTGGCGGCAAGTCCGGAATCCATGAACACAGACAGGGGTTATGGATTCCGGGTTCGCGAGCCAAGGCTCGCGCCCCGGAATGACCACGCCGATGTGATCCACCGGGAACTGTATCAGTACCGGATCACCGAACGGACCGCGAGCACGGTCGCGTTCGGGATCGTCGTCGTGGGAGAGGCCGCGCCCGGCAGGGGGACGTTGCCGTCGGGGTTCATGATGTATTGAACCTCGCCCTGCACCGTCCATCCCGGGACGATCTGCGCCATATAGGCGAATGCGAGATTCATCTCGAAATTGCGGATCGGATACGGCTCGCCGGTATAGCGGATCATGTCGCGGTCGAGTGCGCGCGCCGCGCTCGAGATATTCGAGTAGATGAAGGTCGCGCCGAACTTGTCGTCCGGCCTGTTCGGGACCATGCCGGAAAAGACGATGCCGCCATCGAGATAGAAGTTGATCAGGTTGCGGTCCGAAGGCGCAGCCGAGATACGGCTGAACACGGAGATGCCGGTGTCCGGTCCGGCGCCTGCCGGACGGTAGATCTGCTGGTCGATAATGCCATAGACACCGCCGTCACCGCGCAGCCGCGCGGGGATTCCGCTGCTGAGCGGGTTGGCGAGCGAAAGGCCGGCGGTGTCGAAGCGCTGGCTGTCGAACGAACCGAAGTGGTACCAGCCGCCGAGACGGATGATGCCGGCGAGCCCGGTGTCGTTAGCGCCCTGATTGTAGCGGTACTGCACCTCGCCGATGAGGAACGGCGGATCCTGAAGGCGGAAGTTGATGCCGTAGCGGTTCTTGATCTCGGCATCGCCCGGCCCGGGGCCCGCGGGATCGCCGTTGAACAGTGCGAGCAGAAGCGTCCACTGCTTGGAGGGCTCGACCTTGAACCGCATGCCGGGCGTCGAGAGCGGATAGGCCGGGCCGCCGCTCGGCAGATCATGCTTGAGGATCGCCGGCCAGTCGCTGTTCATGAAGAACTGGCTCTGGTCGCTGACGAAGAATTCGGTGTCGGCCGCAAGCTGTCCGATACGGAAGCTCGCCATGCCGCCGAAGAACTCCTGCTCGAACCACAGTTCCGACAGCCGCGTTGTCGGCAGCGCCTCGATGTTGCTGATGGTGTTGAAGCTGCCGACCAGATTGCGGGCGATGCCGCCGGTACCATGAATCTGGAAGGCATTGGCGTAGAAGCTCAGCCCCCGGATGCCGAGCAGCTTTTCGAGATCGGCCTTCACGAAGCCTTCCAACTTGCCCTCAAACACCGTACCGCGCCTGAGACCGCCGGAGACGTTGGAGAGCACCTCGCTGGTCAATATCCAGCCGAAGGTCAGGCCCTGATCGGCGAGTTTCCTGCGCGTACCGTAGCGATCACCGTTGTAAGGCAGCGACGTCGCAACGGACGGCAGTTGGATGCCGTCGACGACCTTCGCTTCCTCGTCAGCACGCGCGCCGGTGACAGCCAGAAGCAGGCCCGCGGCCAGCGGGAGCGGCGCATACTTCGCGCGGCGTGCTGACTTTCGGCGCGTCACGCCGTGCCCCTCACCCGCGGCTGGAAGAATACCGGCCCCCGCCCCTGTTGCGTCATCGCCCCGTCGCCGTTGCACGCCTATCGCCCCACTGCCTGACCGTTGCGTTCCACCATCGGAAGCATGACGCGCAGAATATGCAAATGCGGATCATTTGCAATAAAAGATCTGCGACGGCAGATAATCGAGGCCCGAGCGGCCATACGCTTAGCGCGGCCGGGCAACACCTGCATTACAATCATACCAAGAATCGAGATAAGCGCGAGCATAGCGAGCGCGCATTGCGCATCTCGCGGAGGACGGCCGCAGAAATTCGTCTTTGTCCTTCGCACAGGCGTTGGACGCTGGTTTGGGTCGCGTTGGGAAACTCAGGTAGCGCGGCGGCGGCACAACGGGGGCGATCACCCCATCGGCAAGGTGTCTGCGAGTCCCTGGTTGAGCCCCCGGGTCACGCGCTCGATCCGCTCGGAGGCGGCGTTGAGAGCGGCCACGACCGCGGCCTGGGTCGCCTGCGCGCGGTCGACGGCGGTCGCACCCGCCTGTTCGGCTTCGGCAAACTGCGCGCGCAGCGCCTCGATCTCCTTGCCGGCCTCGAACAGTTCGTCGGCCAGCATCAGAGCCGCGACCACGGTGAGACGCGCGTCGCCGATCTCTCCGAGGCCGCTCTTCAATTCGGAAATACGGCGGTCGAAGTCCTCGGCGAGACCGCGGAGGTGGTCCTCCTGGCCTTCCTCGCAGGCCATGCGGTACTTGCGCCCGGCAATGACGACTTCGATCGACGGCATCCGCTAATCCTCCGCACCGGCGACCGCCCGCAACGTCTCCATCGCATTATCAATGCGTTGCGCCACGTCGCGGTTTGCCCCTTCGAGCCGCCGCGCACGCGCCGTCTGCCGGTCGAGATCCGCCGCCAGCCGAGAACGGTCGGCCCCGAGCGTCGCAATCTGCTCGCCCAGCGCGACGGCACGGCCGTCCGCATCCTGCCGGCGGGCCAGTGCCGCCTCGAGGCTGTCGAGGGCTATCGAGAGCCGCCGGGTCGCGATTTCTATTCCTCTGCCTTCGCTCACGGCGCATCCTGCCACATTATTTGCGAACCAATATCGTTGATTCGCGAGTGTGCGCTTACCTTCCCCGCGCCGCAACCCGCCCTGCTTTTCCGATGCCAAAGGACTGCCCATGCGCTCATTGCTAGCCTTCGTGCTTTCGCTCGTCTGCGCCAGCGCCATGGCGCAGACTGTTCCCGACAAAACGCCGGAGGACGTGATCCGCTTCGTCTATCAGCAATATGTCGGCAAGAAGCTGGATGACCCGATCTTCCGCTGGGGCAACAAGGCCATGGCCGAACGCCTGTTCGAGCCGACGCTGGCGCGCGGCATCGTCCGGGCCCTCAACTCGCCGGCCAATCGCGAGGAGCCGGTGATCGACTTCGACCCCTTCGTCGATGGCCAGGACTTCGAGATCAAGTCGTACAGCCTCAAGGCCGAAAGCAAGACCGCCGACCGCGCCCGCATCCTCGCGATATTCACCAACATGGGCGAGCCGCGGCAGGTTGCCTATGACATGGTCGCAACCAAGGCCGGCTGGCGCATCCACGACATTTCCTGGGGACCGGGCCGCGGCAGCTTCCGGAGAATACTGAAAGTCCGCTGAGGGAGGTACTTTGCGACGCTGCGCGCGTTGACAGAGGGGCGCGGCATGTTATGAACCGCCCGCCTCGGCAATTGGGCGCTCAATCGCCCGGCCGCCTGCTGCCCGCGCTTCGGAAAGTATGCGGATCTGCGCATCGGGGCATTTACCTCCCGCGAACAGCGGCGAAGCCGGCCTGGCCGTCGCGCCGGATCGCCAAAGGCTATGGCTTCGATGCTCAGCATTCCCCGTACCGTTCATGACCGCATGGCCAACGCCATCCGCGCCCTTGCCATGGACGCGGTCGAGCAGGCGAAGTCCGGCCACCCCGGCCTCCCGATGGGCGCCGCCGACATCGCCACGGTGCTGTTCTCGCGGTTCCTGAAGTTCGATCCGGCGCACCCGACCTGGGCTGACCGCGACCGCTTCGTGCTGTCGGCCGGCCACGGCTCGATGCTGATCTATGCGCTGCTGCATCTCACCGGCTACGAGTCGGTGACGATCGACGAGCTCAAGCGCTTCCGCCAGTTGCACTCGAAGACTCCGGGCCACCCGGAGAATTTCATCACCCAGGGCGTCGAGACCACCACCGGCCCGCTCGGCCAGGGCATCGCCACCGCCGTCGGCATGGCGCTCGCCGAGCGCCACATGGCGGCGACCTTCGGCGGCGACCTCGTCGACCACCACACCTATGTGCTGGCGTCTGATGGCGACCTGATGGAAGGCATCAGCCAGGAGGCCATCGCCCTCGCCGGCCACCTCAAGCTCAACCGCCTGATCGTGCTGTTCGACGATAACGGCATCACCATCGACGGCGCGCTGTCGCTGGCCGACTCGGTCGACCAGATCAAGCGCTTCGAGGCCGCCGGCTGGGCCGCGACGCGCATCGACGGCCACGACCCGGAAGCGATCGCCGCGGCGATCGCCGAGGCGCAGAAGTCCGACCGTCCGACCCTGATCGCCTGCCGCACGACCATCGCCTACGGCGCGCCGACCAAGGCGGGCTCGGAGAAGTCGCACGGCTCGCCGCTCGGCGCGGAAGAGATCGCCGGCACGCGCAAGAACCTCGGATGGGAGCACGCTCCCTTCGAAATCCCCGGCGACGTGCTGGAACAGTGGCGGGCCGCCGGCGCGCGCGGCAAGGCCGCGCACTCCGCCTGGAACGACCGCCTGTCCAAGGCTGCGCCGGACGCGCGCGCGGAATTCGAGCGCCGCATGCGCGGCGACCTCGACGAAGCCCGGCTTGCGGGCGCCGTTGCCGAGCTGAAGGAAAAGCTCGCGGCCGCGCCGCAGAACGTCGCCACCCGCAACGCCTCTGAATTCGCGCTCGGCGCGCTCGTGCCGGCGCTGCCGGAAATGATCGGCGGTTCGGCAGACCTCACCGGCTCGAACAATACCCGGCCCAAGGGCATGACCACCCTGTCGGCGGCCGATTATGGCGGCCGCTTCGTCAATTACGGCATCCGCGAACACGGCATGGCCGCCGCCATGAACGGCATGGCGCTGCATGGCGGCGTGATCCCCTATTCCGGCACCTTCCTGGTGTTCGCTGACTATGCCCGCCCGGCCATCCGCCTCGCGGCGCTGATGGGCGAGCGCGTCATCCATGTGATGACCCACGACTCGATCGGCCTCGGCGAGGACGGCCCGACCCATCAGCCGGTCGAGCACCTGGCGGCGCTGCGGGCGATCCCCAATTTGCTGGTGTTCCGGCCCTGCGACACGGTGGAGACCGCCGAGTGCTGGGAACTGGCGCTGCGCGCCCGCAAGACCCCGAGCGTGCTGGCCCTGACCCGGCAGGCGCTGCCGCAGTTGCGCCTCGCGCGCGACGCCGAAAACCGCTGCGCCCACGGCGCCTATGAGATTTCCCCGGCCGAGGGCCAGGCCCGCGTCTCGCTGTTCGCCACCGGCTCGGAAGTCTCGCTTGCCGTCGAAGCACAGAAGCTGCTGGCGGCGCGCGGCATTCCGACGCGGGTCGTGTCGATCCCCTGCTTCGAACTGTTTTTCGACGCGCCGGAGAGCGTGCGGCGGAACGTGATCGGGGATGCGGCCGTTAAGGTTGGAATCGAAGCCGCCGTGCGGCTGGGCTGGGATTCCGTTATAGGGCCGGACGGCGTGTTCATCGGCATGTCGACCTTCGGCGCCAGCGCGCCATATAAGGAACTCTACAAGCATTTCGGCATCACGGCGGAGGCCGTCGTCGAGGCCGCCACCAGTCGATTGTCATAACCGTCGCGGCCGGAACCCCGCCGGACCGGACGACAAAAAAGGAGCCGGCAAACATGACCGTTCGTGTCGCCATCAACGGGTTCGGCCGCATCGGCCGCAATATCCTTCGTGCCATCGTCGAGAACGGCCGCAAGGACATCGAGGTCGTCGCGCTCAATGATCTCGGCCCGGTCGAGACCAACGCGCACCTGCTGCGCTTCGACAGCGTGCATGGCCGCTTCCCCGCCGAAGTCGCCGTCGAGGGCGACTCGATCGTCATCAACGGCAAGAAGATCAAGGTGACCGCGGAGCGCGACCCCTCCAAGCTGCCGTGGAAGGATCTCGGCGTCGACATCGCGCTGGAATGCACCGGCATCTTCACGTCGAAGGACAAGGCTTCCGCGCATCTCACCGCAGGCGCAAAGGCGGTGCTCGTCTCCGCCCCGGCCGACAATGCCGACCTCACGGTGGTCTACGGCGTCAACCACGACAAGCTCACCAAGGAGCACAAGGTCGTCTCCAACGCCTCCTGCACCACCAACTGCCTCGCCCCCGTCGCCAAGATCCTCAACGACGCCATCGGCATCGAGAAGGGCTTCATGACGACGATCCACGCCTATACCGGCGACCAGCCGACGCTCGACACGATGCACAAGGATCTCTACCGCGCGCGCGCTGCGGCGCTGTCGATGATCCCGACCTCGACAGGCGCGGCCAAGGCCGTCGGCCTCGTGCTGCCGGAACTCAACGGCAAGCTCGACGGCGTCGCGATCCGCGTGCCGACGCCGAACGTCTCGGTCGTCGACTTCAAGTTCGTGGCCAAGAAGGCGACTTCGAAGGACGAGATCAACGCCGCGATCCAGCGCGCCGCCGACCAGCAGCTCAAGGGCATCCTCGGCTACACCAACGCGGCCAACGTCTCGATCGACTTCAACCACGACCCGCATTCGAGCGTGTTCCACATGGACCAGACCAAGGTCATGGACGGCACGCTGGTGCGCGTGATGTCGTGGTACGACAACGAGTGGGGCTTCTCCAACCGCATGGCCGACACGGCCGTCGCGATGGGCAAGCTGATCTGAGAATGAGCTGAGATGACAGCCTCCCAATGGTTTGGAATCATTGGGGGGCTGTTATTTGTCGGCTTCGTCCTGTTTGCATTTCGACAAGCCAGAAAAGTGAATCCCGACAGTCGCCGCAGGACCGACGATTGGTCGGGCACGTCGGCAGATAGCGATTAGTCAGACGGTCATATGAGTTCCTCCTTTCGCACCCTCGATAACGCCGATCTCAAGGACAAGCGGGTGCTCCTGCGCGTCGACCTCAACGTGCCGACCGAGAACGGCAAGGTCACGGACGCAACCCGTATCGAGCGCGTTGCCCCGACCATCACCGAGATCGCCGACAAGGGCGGCAAGGTGATCCTGCTCGCGCATTTCGGCCGCCCGAAGGGCGAGCGCAGCGCGAAGGATTCGCTCAAACCCATCGCCGAGGCGAGCGCGCAGGTGCTCGGCCGCGCCGTGGCCTTCGCCGACGACTGCATCGGCCCGGACGCGGAACGCGCGATCGCAGCGATGAAGCCGGGCGACGTCCTGCTGCTCGAAAACACCCGCTTCCACAAAGGCGAGGAAAAGAACGATCCCGCCTTCGTCGAAGCACTCGCAAAGCTGGGGGACGTTTACGTCAACGACGCCTTCTCCGCCGCGCACCGCGCGCATGCTTCCACCGAAGGGCTGGCGCACAAGCTCCCCGCCTATGCCGGCCGCACCATGCAGGCGGAACTCGAAGCGCTGTCGAAGGCGCTGGAGCGCCCCGAGCGTCCCGTCGCCGCGGTTGTCGGCGGTGCAAAGGTCTCGACCAAGCTCGACCTGCTCGGCAACCTGATCGAGAAGGTTGATGCGCTGATCATCGGCGGCGGCATGGCCAACACCTTCCTTGCCGCGCAGGGACAAAAGGTCGGCAAGTCGCTGTGCGAGCACGACCTGACCGGCACCGCGCGCGAGATCCTGGCGAAAGCCAAGACCCGCAACTGCGAGATTGTACTGCCGGTCGATGTCGTGGTCGCGAAGGAATTCAAGGCCAATGCCCCGTCCCGCGTCGTCGGCGTCGACGAGGTTGGCGACGACGAGATGATCCTCGACATCGGCCCGCGCGCGGTCGAGCACGTCTGCTCGGTGTTGGCGCGCTCGAAGACGCTCGTGTGGAACGGACCTTTCGGCGCGTTCGAGATGGAACCGTTCGACGCCGGCACCGTCGCGGTGGCGGAGGCTGCCGCCGAATTGACCACTGCCGGGAAACTGGTCAGCGTGGCCGGAGGCGGCGACACCGTGGCGGCGTTGAACGCCGCCGGCGTTGCCGACCGGTTCACCTATGTCTCGACCGCCGGTGGCGCATTCCTTGAATGGATGGAAGGAAAGACGCTGCCGGGCGTTGAGGCGCTGCGGGCGCGGTGATAATCGATAGTTAGACGAGCGCGCGCAGCGCGCAACCGCTGTCGACAGAAGCAGTTTTGGCGTCGGCAATGCAGCACAATCCAGCAGGATCGGGCGCATGGCCGCATCGGGCAAGGAGCACTTCATGAACCTCGCGGATTTGAACAAGATCGCCGAAGCGATGGTCGCGCCCGGCAAGGGCATTCTCGCCGCCGACGAGTCGTCCGGCACCATCAAGCGGCGTTTCGATGCCATCGGTGTCGATTCAACCGAGGACAACCGCCGCGACTACCGCGAACTGCTGTTCCGTTCGTCGGAAGCGATGTCGAAATACATCTCCGGCGTCATCCTCTATGACGAGACCATCTGGCAGAAGGCCAAGGACGGCACGCCGCTGGTCAAGCTGATCGAGCAGGCCGGCGCTATCCCGGGCATCAAGGTCGACGAAGGCACCAAACCGCTGCCGAACTGCCCCGGCGAGCTCATCACCATCGGCCTCGACAAGCTCGCCGACCGGCTTCCGAAATATTACGAGCAAGGCGCGCGCTTCGCGAAGTGGCGCGCGGTGATCGACATCGGCGCCGGCATGCCGAGCTATGACTGCATCCACGCCAATGCGCATGCGCTCGCGCGCTATGCCGCGCTGTGCCAGGACGCGCAGATTGTCCCGATCGTCGAGCCGGAAGTGCTGATGGACGGCGACCACGACATCGACCGCTGCTACGAGGTCACCGAATTCGTGCTCAAGGAGACCTTCCAGGAACTCTACTACGCCAAGGTTCCGCTCGAAGGCATCGTGCTGAAGCCGAACATGGTGGTTCCCGGCAAGAAGAGCGCCAAGAAGGCTTCGGTGCAGGAGATTGCCGAGAAGACCGTGCGGCTCTTGAAGAACTGCGTGCCCGGTTCCGTGCCCGGCATTGCCTTCCTCTCCGGCGGCCAGTCCGACGAGGAGGCGACCGCCAACCTCGACGCGATGAACAAGATCGGCGACCTGCCCTGGAACCTCACCTTCTCCTACGGTCGCGCGCTGCAGGCCGCGCCGCAGAAGGCCTGGGCCGGCAAGACCGAGAACGTCTCTGCCGCGCAGGGCGCTTTTTCGCACCGCGCAAAGATGAACAGCCTCGCGGCTCTCGGCCAGTGGAAGGCCGACCTCGAGAAGAAGGCGGCATAATCGCTGTTACCGCTTCAAAAATAGCGCTTGAAGCCCGCCCCCTCGGCGGGCTTCATTTTTTGTCGGGGAGGAAAAATCGCCATGACCATTCCAGCCACCGTCTTCGATCCGCCGTTCCGCGTCACCCGCGCCAGCCATCTGGTGCTGCGCGTGCGCGATCTTGCCGCCAGCCGCGCCTTCTATGTCGACACGCTCGGCATGATCGTCAGCGATGAAGGTCCCGGCGCGCTCTATCTGCGCGGGATCGAGGAAGCCTGCCACCACTCGCTGGTGCTCGAGGCCAGCCTGGAGCCCGCCTGCGAACGGGTCGGCATGCGCGTGCAGACCGAAGACGACCTCGACAGGCTGCAGGCTTATTTCGCCGCACAGGACCTTCCGACCCGCTGGGCCGACGCGCCGTTCCAGAACCGGACGCTGCACACGCGTGATCCGGTCGGCACACCGCTCGAATTCTGCGCCAGCATGCAGACGAAACCGCGCTGCATTCTCGACTTCGAACTTTACCGCGGGGCCTGCCCGCACCGCATCGACCACTTCCAGATTCTCACGCCGGAGGTCGGCAGGGCCTGCGCCTTCTACATGGCGATGGGATTCCGGCTGTCCGAATACGTGATGCGCGACGACGCCGAGGCGATGGCGATGGCGTTCCTGCAGCGCAAGGGCAACCCTCACGACATCGTGTTCGCAAACAATCAGGGGCCGCGGCTGCACCACGCCGCCTTCACGGTGCCGGAGGCGCACCACCTGCTCGGCATCTGCGATCTGCTCGGCCGCAACGGTTTCGGCCGCAGCGTGGAACGCGGGCCGGGCCGGCATTACGGCCCCGGCTTCGCGCGCTATGTCTATCTGCGCGACCCGGACGGGCACCGGATCGAACTTTTCACCAACCACTATCAGACGCTCGACGCCGAGGACGAACCGGTCCGCTGGCAGATGTCGGAGCTGAACAAGACCGGCGCCTGGGGGCCTCCCCCGCCCGCAAGCTGGCTCAACGAGGCGAGCGCTTTCGCGTCGGCATGATGCCGCGCGGTTCACGAAGCGGCTTAACGCAGCCGCGCTCCAGCAATCTTTCGTGGAGAGGTGCGATGTGACTGTGGCAGCACTGTCAATGCCGCGTTTCTGCCCGATTGACGGTTCATGCGGCACCCATGGCATCCCGGCAGGAAATCCCTGAGGCGCGCAACCCGCCCCGCCTCTACCTCGTCACGTATCCCGTCGACGATGTGGAGCCCCTTCTGCGCGCCCTGCCGGACGCGCTCGCAGCGGGCGACGTCGCGGCCGTGCTGCTGCGCCTTCCGGCCTTCCCGGAGGCTGAGTCCTTGCGCCGCATCGCGGCGGTGGCCAAGCCGGTGCAGGCCGCAGGCGCGGCCCTGATCCTCGACGGACAGCCGGACCTTACGGCGCGCTCGGGCGCGGACGGCGCGCACCTGACCGGCATCGAAACCTTCAAGGCCGGGGTTGCGCGACTGAAACCGGCGCTTATCGCCGGCGCCGGCGGGCTCAAGACCCGGCACGACGCCATGATCGCCGCCGAATCCGCTGCCGACTACGTCATGTTCGGCGAACCCGACAGACACGGCGAACGGCCGGCCTTCGGCGCCGTGGTCGAGCGGGTCACGTGGTGGAGCGAGGTATTCGAGATCCCCTGCGTCGGCTTCGCGGACTCGTTCGAGGAGGCCCGGGCGCTGGCGCGCGCGGGCACAGAATTCGTCGCATTGGGCGAATTTGTATGGAATTATACGGATGGCCCGGCTGCGGCCGTTGAGGAGGCAGCCCGCCACCTGCGTCTCGCGGAGTTGGTGTAATGATGTCGACACCCGTGAAATGCCTTATCGCGCTGGCCGCCGGCGTGCTCGGATCCGCCACCTGGGCGAACGCGCAGGCCCCGCTGCGGATCACCCCGCAGGCGCAGAACGCCAAGGAACCGGCGCGGCCCGCCGCGCGCAGCAAGCAGACGCCGCGCCGCGCAAGTCCGCAGGCCGAGCCGAAGCGTGCCGCGCCCGTGCGCACACGGCCGACGAACAACGCGAAACGTAACGGCGCGTCGAAACCGGCCCGCCCCGCGCAACCCGCGCCGGCAGCGCCAGCAGCCCCGCCGGTCGAGGCCCGATCCGCGGCGGAATCTCCGCCCTGGCCGTCGCCCGCCCCTGCCCCGTCGAGCGCGGCGGCATTCGGCGCCAACCCGTCGCCATCGGCCGGGGGCGAGGCGCGCGAGCCCGATCTGGCGTTCGGCGCCTTTCAGCGTGGCCACTATCTGACAGCTTTCAACGAAGCCCAGCGGCGGGCGGGCGCGGGCGACGTGAAGGCGATGACGCTGCTGGGCGAGCTTTATTCGCATGGACTCGGCGTCGCGCGTGATCATGCCCGCGCAGTCGAATGGTACTCGCTGGCTACCGACCGTGGCGACCGGGAGGCGATGTATGCGCTGGCGCTGCTGCGTTTCGCCGGTCTCGGCGGCGAGCGCGACCGCGACGCCGCCGTGCGGCTCTTGCAGGACGCCGCGCAACGCGGCCACGTCGCAGCGAATTACGACCTCGCGCTGATCTATCTCGAAGGCCAGCAGCTACAGGCCGATCCGCGCCGCGCCGCCGAACTGTTCCAGGTCGCCGCCGAAGCCGGAAGCCCCGAGGCGCAATACGCTTTGGCGACGCTCTACAAGGACGGGCACGGCGTGCCGAGAGACCGCGACCGCGCCACCGACCTGATGCGCCGCGCGGCCGAAGCCAATCACGTCGACGCGCAGGTCGAATACGCCATCGCGCTGTTCAACGGCAGCGGAACGCTCAAGGACGAAGCCGCCGGCGCGCGCCTGCTGGAGAAGGCCGCGCTGCAGGGCAGCGCGATCGCCCAGAACCGCCTCGCGCGCGTGCTTGCAAGTGGCCGGGGCATGCCCGTGGACCCGGTGGCCGCCGTCAAATGGCACCTGATCGCACGCTCGCGCGGCGAGTCGGACCTTTGGCTCGAAGGGTTTCTGCAACAGATCACGCCCGAGCAGCGGCAGGCCGGCGAAAAGTCAGCGCAGAACTGGTTGAAGACGGTCTCGGGATCGTAGCAACCTGCGCATCGTCGTAATCCGAACTCTGTCTCGCGCACATAGCCAGTGCGGCACTGGCTGATGTAAGAGACTGTGCAGTTGGATCTTGAAGGTCCGCCTGCGGAATATGTGCTGCTCGCACAAGGCTTGCTGCTTGTCCGCTAGAGGGGTAGCAGGAAGGCTCCGCAGCCGCGCTGCATCCTCCAGTTCATGCCGAAGGCCTCCGCGCATCATGCTCCGTTCCGCCCTCCTCAACGTCATGGTGCAGGCCGCCCAGAAGGCAGGCCGCTCGCTCAAGCGCGACTTCGGCGAAGTGGAGAAGTTGCAGGTCTCGCTCAAGGGGCCTGCGAATTTCGTATCCGCAGCTGACCACCGCTCCGAGGAAACGCTCCGGCGCGAGCTTGAGAAAGCGCGTCCCGGCTATGGATTCCTCGGCGAGGAAACCGGCCGGCACGAAGGCAGCGACAAGGCGCATACCTGGATCGTCGATCCGCTCGACGGCACCACCAATTTCCTGCACGGCATCCCGCAGTTCGCCATCTCGATCGCGCTCGTCCGCGAGAACACGGTCATGGCGGGCGTCGTCTACAACCCGGTGCTCGACGAACTCTTCACCGCCGAGCGCGGCAAGGGCGCGTTCCTCAATGACCGGCGAATCCGGGTCGCGGCGCGTTCGCGGCTGGAGGATGCGGTGGTCGCCTGCGGGCTGCCGCATCGCGGCCGCGGCGGCCTCGCCGAATTCCGCACCGAATTCGCCTCTGTGCAGGAGCAGGTTGCCGGCCTCCGCCGCTTTGGCGCGGCCGCGCTTGACCTTGCATGGGTCGCCGCCGGCCGGCTCGACGCTTATTGGGAACGCAACCTTTCACCCTGGGATACCGCCGCGGGCATTGTCCTCGTGCGCGAGGCCGGCGGCTTCGTATCCGACCTCGATGGCGGTGACGATGTCCTCGACAAAGGCCACGTGCTCGCCGGTAACGAACCGCTTCAGCGCGACCTGCTGAGGCTGCTCAAGAAGGCGGCCGGCCATTGACGGTGGTTTGCGCCGCCGGACCTGTGCCATATTGCGGACGATGCTTTTCGCTTGCATGCCGAATCGATGATCGGCGGTGGCTGCAGGCACGTATTGCATAGGGATTTCGCGTAGGCGTTCGAACATCGCGGGCGGTTTGCGCGTTTGCCGAGCGCTACACCAGAGTGCGATCCGTTCAAGTTGAATCAGATCACGCTCTGGAAGTTATTGTCTGGTCGCATTTTCTGACGGTGAACCGGTATCCACTTCACCTGAAAATGCTCTAGGGATCACACGGACGGCCATGGCGCGCGATCTCGACCCGTTCAAGCTATCGTCTCCCCGCATCTTCCTGGTGCGGATCCTCGTATTCCTCACGCTGTGCGGGCTGGTCGTCTTCGTCCTGCACGAGCAGATATGGACCGCGTTGCGCGCCAACCCGGCGCTCAACACCGTGATCCTCAGCGTGCTGGTCATCGGCATCCTGCTGGCGTTCCGGCAGGTGCTGCGGCTTTTTCCCGAAGTCGCCTGGGTCAACAGTTTCCGCCTCGCCGATCCCGGCCTTGCGATCGAGCGCCCGCCGGTACTGCTCGCGCCGATGGCGGCGATCCTCGGCGACCGCATGGGGCGTATGGCGATCTCCACCCCGGTGATGCGCAGCATCCTCGATTCGATCGCGACACGGCTCGACGAGGCGCGCGATCTCTCCCGCTACCTGACCGGCCTGCTGGTGTTCCTCGGCCTGCTGGGCACCTTCTGGGGCCTCATCGAGACAGTAAGTTCGGTGGGGACATTCATCAGCAACCTGCGGGTCGGCGGCGACTCCGGCGCCATCTTCGATGCGCTCAAGGAAGGGCTCGCAGCGCCGCTCGGCGGCATGGGCATCGCCTTTTCGTCGTCGCTCTTCGGTCTCGCCGGTTCGCTCGTGCTGGGCTTTCTCGACCTGCAGACCAGCCAGGCGCAGAATCGCTTCTACACCGACCTCGAGGACTGGCTGTCGACCACCGTGCGCGATCTGAGCCATGAGGAGGAGGCGCGCGCGGCCGGCGGCCCGGTCGGCAATGAATTGCGCGTCCTGCTGGAGCGCTTGAAGGAAGGCATTGCGGAGGGCGGCTCCAGCAAGGCGGCGACGACGGCGATGGCGAACCTTGCCGAGGCGATCCACGGGCTCGTCACCCACATGCGCAGCGAACAGCAGATGATCCGCGACTGGGTGAATGCGCAGGCCGAACAGCAGCAGGAGATCCGACAGCTTCTCGAGCGGCTGGCGAGCGAGACGCCGCCCAAGATCGGCCGCGGAATGTAGTCAGTGTGAGGATGGCATGACCGGCAGGAGCGGGATGGCACAATCTCATGCCTGAGTTCGACTTCTACGCACGTTTCTACGCAGCACGCTTCTACGCAGCACATTTCCACACGCCCATCGGCGAATGGTTCTTGATGCGCCGGCCGCTCACTCCGCGCCCGGCACCCCGGAAACCGCCTGGAACCGAATAATGGCTCTCGCCCGCGCCCGCCGCGAACGCAGCATCGATTACTGGCCAGGCTTCGTCGACGCGCTTTCGACGCTGATCCTCGGCATCATCTTCATCCTGTCGATCTTCGTCGTCGTGCAGTTCTTCCTCTCGCAGGAGATGTCGGGGAAGGATACCGCGCTCGCGCGCCTCAATGCCCAGATCGCCCAGCTTACCGACCTGCTCTCGCTGGAGAGAGGCACCAAGTCCGAACTCGAAAGCATGGTAGCGCTGCTGCGTTCCAACCTCGCCTCCGCAGAGGCCGAACGCGAGCGCTACAAGTCGCAGGTCGAGGGCGCCGGGGCCGGCGCGGCAACCGCACGCTCGCGCGCGGATGCGCTTGCCACCGAACTCGATGCCGAGCGCCGGCAGGTCGCGCGCGTGCTCGGGCAGGTCGAACTGCTGAACCAGCAGATCGCCGCCCTGCGCCGTCAGCTTGCCGCGCTGGAAGAGGCGCTCGAACTCTCCGAGGGCAAGGACAAGGAAGCGCAGGCGCGCATCGCCGACCTCGGGCAGCGGCTCAACCTCGCACTGGCCCAGCGCGTGCAGGAACTGTCGCGCTACCGTTCCGAATTCTTCGGGCGTCTGCGCACCATCCTCGCCAACCGGCCGGAGATACGCGTGGTCGGCGACCGCTTCGTGTTCCAGTCCGAGGTCTTCTTCGACGCCGGCGCCGCAGCTTTGCGACCCGAGGGACGCGCCGAACTCGACAAGCTCGCAAGCGCGCTCCTCGACCTGGAGAAAGAGATTCCGAAGGACATTCCCTGGGTGCTGCGGGTCGATGGCCACACCGACATCCGCCCGATCGCCAGCGCACAGTTTCCGTCCAACTGGGAACTGTCCGCAGCGCGCGCGATCTCCGTGGTGCAGTATCTGATCGGCCGGGGCATCTCCCCGCAGCGGCTGGTCGCCGCCGGCTTCGGCGAGTTCCAGCCCCTTGACCCGGCGACTACCGACGAAGCGTTCCGGCGCAACCGGCGTATCGAAATGAAGCTGACCGAACGGTGACCCAGACGGATCTCATATTGCGCCGCTACACGCCCGACGACGAGGCGGCGGCCATCGAACTGTGGCGGCGAAGCTGGCAGGCCGCCTATCCCCATATCGACTTCAACGAGCGCCTGGACTGGTGGCGCGAGCGCTGGTCGAGCGACACCGTCGCGACCTCCGTCATCGCGGTCGCCGAATACGAAGGCGTACTGGTGGGGTTTTTCACCCTCAATCCCGCCAGCGGCTATCTCGACCAGCTCGTGGTGGCGCCGGAGCATTGGCGGGCCGGGGTCGGCGGCCGGCTGATGGAGCAGGCTTTCCGGGCCGCGCCGAACGGCATCGACCTGCATGTCAACACCGACAACATGCGCGCGATCCGCTTCTACGAGAAGCACGGCTTCGTCATCGTCTCCGAGAGCGTCAACCCGCGCTCGGGACTGCCGGTATTCCTGATGCGCTGGACGCCGGCGTAAGGCCGCGGCGTTACGCGCCCTCGAACTGCAGCCTTGCCAGCCGGGAATAGAGCCCGTCGCCCGCTGACAGGGCAGCATGCGTGCCCTGCTCGATGATGCGGCCGTTATCGAGCACCAGGATGCGGTCGCACGAGAGCACGGTCGCGAGCCGGTGCGCGATCACCAACGTGGTCCGGTTGAGCATCAGGCGCTCGAGCGCCGCATGCACCAGCGTCTCGCTTTCGGAATCGAGCGCCGAGGTCGCCTCGTCGAGCAGCAGCAGCGGCGCATCGCGCAGGATCGCGCGCGCAATCGCGATACGCTGACGCTGGCCGCCCGAAAGCGTCACTCCGCGCTCGCCGACCGGCGTGTCGAGC
>Ga0182739_1001310_pt1 | contig 26728 bp, 24 predicted proteins | sample eDN5th30CBELigBY_FD_128873 | JGI IMG/M metagenome (GOLD analysis project Ga0182739, IMG submission 128873) | Enriched backyard soil microbial communities from Emeryville, California, USA - eDNA 5th pass 30_C BE-Lig BY (version 2) (version 2) | ecosystem: Environmental > Terrestrial > Soil >... | reverse complement strand
GCGGCCAAGGAGATCAAGGTGCTGATCGAGGAGTCGCAGCTGAAGGTGCAGGCCGGTGCCAAGCAGGCGGGCCAGGCGGGCGAGATCATGCAGGAGGTGGTCGGCTCGGTGCAAGGGGTCACGGCCATCATGGGCGAGATCTCCTCGGCCTCGCACGAGCAGTCCGACGGGATCGAGCAGGTGAACCAGGCGGTCACGCAGATGGACAGCGTGGTGCAGCAGAACGCGGCGCTGGTCGAAGAGGCGGCGGCCGCGGCCGGCTCGCTGCAGGACCAGGCCACGCGCCTGGCCGAGGCCGTGGCGGTGTTCAAGATCAATGCCAACGAAGTCATCGATGTGGCCGCCGCGCGGCTGCATCATTCCAAGCCGGAAGACGCGTCCAGTACGGGACGGCTGAACCTGGCGCAACCTGCCGGAGTTCTAACCAGCTCCTAGATCATGTCATCCATAGCACAGTCGATCTTCACCATGCCTGCCTTACCCGAGGTCGGGCATAACGATTTTGAGCGGGCGGCGCGCATACTGCGCACTCGCGCCGGCATCGTGCTGGGGGGACACAAGCAGGAAATGGCCGAGCGTACCCTGGCCATGCGGGCAAAAAGCCTGGGCATGGCCAATGTCAAGGAATACCTCGATCACCTGGAACTGAACAGCCAGTCGCCGCAGTGGGAAGCGTTCATCAACGCCTTCACCATCAATCACACCGCTTTCTTCCGCGAGCAGCATCACTTCGCCATCCTGGCCAAGTTCGCCAAAACGCGCAAGAAGCCGTTTTCCCTGTGGTGCTGCGCCAGTTCCACCGGCGAAGAGCCTTATTCCATCGCCATGACGCTGCGCGAATCCTGCCCCGCGCCCGACAGCGGCGTGTCCATCCTGGCGACCGACATCGACACCCATGCCGTCCAGAAAGCGCAGGAAGGCGTGTACACCATGGAAAGGGCCAGCCCCATTCCCGAGGACTACCTGCGGAAATATTTTCAGCGCGGCACAGGCCGGCGCACGGGCATGGTGCGCGTCAAGCCCGTCCTGCGCGACATGATCGACTTCGACACCCTGAACCTGCTTTCGCCCAATTGGCCCATTACCCAGAAGCTGGATGTCATTTTTTGTCGCAACACCATGATTTATTTCGATAAGGCCACGCAGACCCGCATTCTGGAGCGTTTCGCGGCCATATTGAAGCCAGGCGGCCTGTTGTTTGCCGGCCATTCCGAAAACTTCACGTACCTGACCAAATCGTTCCGCCTGCAAGGGCAGACCGTGTACGTAACAACGTAGCGGCTGACGCTCGTTTTTTTAAAGCGTAAAGAATGAAGAAGATTCGTGTCCTGTGTGTCGATGACTCCGCTCTGGTCCGCGGGTTGATGACGGAAATCATCAATAGCCATCCCGATATGGAAGTGGTCGCGGCCGCGCCCGATCCCCTGATCGCCCGCGAATTGATCAAGCAGCATAATCCCGACGTCCTGACGCTGGATGTGGAAATGCCGCGCATGGACGGCCTGGACTTCCTCGAGCGCCTGATGCGGCTGCGGCCCATGCCGGTGGTCATGGTGTCGTCGCTGACCGAGCGCAATTCCGAAGTGACCTTGCGCGCCCTCGAACTGGGTGCGGTCGATTTCGTCACCAAGCCCAAGCTGGGCCTGCGCGACGGCCTGATGGAATACGGCGAACTGATCGCCGACAAGATACGCGCGGCCGCCAATTCCCGGCCGCGCCAGGCCCAGCAGCCGGGCGCCGCTCCCCGGGCCAGGCTGACCCAGCCTTTTTCCACCACCGAAAAACTGGTGCTGATCGGCGCTTCCACGGGCGGAACCGAAGCCATACGCCAGGTGCTCGAGCCCTTGCCGGCCAACAGTCCCGCCATCATGATCACGCAGCACATGCCGGCCGGCTTCACCCGTTCCTTCGTGCAGCGCCTGGACAACCTGTGCGCGGTCCAGGTCCACGAAGCGGAAGACGGCCAGCGCGTGCTGCCGGGCCATGTCTATCTGGCGCCCGGCGGGCTCGCCCACATGAAGCTGGCCCGCTCCGGGGCCAATTATGTAGTCAAGCTGGAATACAGCGATCCGGTCAACCGGCATCGCCCTTCGGTTGATGTATTGTTTCATTCCGCCGCCCAGGTCGCCGGGAAGAACGCCGTGGGCGTCATCCTGACCGGCATGGGCAAGGACGGGGCGCAGGGCTTGTTGGCCATGAAACAGGCCGGCGCCACGACCTTTGCGCAAGACGAAGCCAGTTGTGTTGTATTTGGGATGCCGCGCGAAGCCTTGCACATCGGGGCAACGGAGAACGCGGTACCGTTATCGGAAATGAGCGAGCGCATTTTGGCCAGCGCCGGCTCTTATGGCCACCGGGTCTGATTTTCTTGCCGGCCCGGCGGCTTTATTATTTTGGAGAGTGTTAAGTGGTACAGAAAACCATGAAAATCCTGGTCGTCGATGATTTTCCGACCATGCGTCGCATCATCAAGAACCTGCTCAAGGACCTGGGGTTCGAGAACGTCGATGAAGCGGAAGACGGCGCCATGGGTTTGGAAAAACTGCGCAACGGCAATTTCGAGTTCGTCGTGTCCGACTGGAACATGCCGAATATGGACGGGCTGACCATGCTGCAGAACATCCGGGCCGATGCCTCGCTGGCCAAGCTGCCGGTGCTGATGGTGACCGCCGAAGCCAAGAAGGAAAACATCATCGCCGCCGCCCAGGCCGGTGCGAACGGCTATGTGGTCAAGCCTTTTACAGCGGCCACTCTTGAAGAGAAGCTGAATAAAATCTTCGAAAAACTCGAGTCTTAAGGGGCAAGCATGGACACCGCAGACAATCCCACGGCTCGGGCGATAGGCGGCGAGCCGCCGGTCGATTTGATTCATCGTATTGCCTCGCTGACGCGCATGCTGCGCGAAAGCATGCGCGAACTCGGCCTGGATCAGGCCATCAAGGATGCCGCGCATGCCATTCCCGATGCGCGCGACCGCCTGCATTACGTCGCCCGCATGACCGAACAGGCGGCCAACCGGGTCTTGAACGCCGCCGAGCAGACCCAGCCCCTGCAGGACAGCATGCAGCGCGATGCCAAGGCGCTGGATGCGCGCTGGCAAGCCTGGTTCGACCATCCGGTCGAGCTGGCCGATGCGCGCGAACTGGTGGACGATACCCGGGCGCTGCTGAAGTCGGTTCCAGAAAAAACCGCCGCCTCGCAGAACCATCTGCTTGAAATCATCATGGCCCAGGATTTCCAGGATCTGACCGGCCAGGTCATCATGAAGATGCTGGGCGTGGTGTCGGCCATTGAAACCGAGCTGGTGCAGGTGCTGGTCGACAATGTCCCCCAGGAATTGCGCGAAGAAACCAAATCGCTCATGAACGGCCCCGCGGTCAACCCGCAAGGCAAGGTCGATGTCGTCACCAGCCAGGACCAGGTCGACGATCTGCTCTCCAGCCTGGGCTTCTGATAAACGACTAGATACATTTTCTTGCTATTTTGATACAGTGGAGGCAAGCAGAGTCAAATAGACAAGGGCGGAACAATAAGGGGGCCGCCCCGCAATACTGCTAATTTGCAAAAAAATTGGGGCGGCCCCGCAAAGGCCGCCCCGATCAACATAAAAGCAAGTCAGGAGACACGCATGAAACAGACGACCAAACGCATGGTGGGCGTATCGCGTTTGCTTAAACGCCTGAGCAAGGGGCAGGCCACACTGTCCGATCGTGCCTGGACGTTCAGCCCCTTGGCCTGGCCTTTGTCCCGTTTCCTGTCGGCTCTGCGCGATCGCTTCGTCACGATGCGCCAGGCCAGTATCGACATTTCCCTGAACACGGCGCGCCTGCTGGCCCAGACGCTGGCCTGCCGCGACATGGCGCGCGAGCAGGCGGCCGAGTCGCAGGGCCTGGCCACGCGCGGCGCCCAGATCGCCGCGATGTCCGAGCAGACCTCGGCGTCGGTCGGCGAAATCGCCTCTACCTTCCACGACCAGATGGCGGTGGCCCGCCAGACTCTAAGCCAGCTCAACGAGCTGCATCAACGCGTCAGCCGCGTGACCACGCAGATGGAAGTCTTTTCCGGCGTGGTCTCGCAGCTTAGCGAACGGGCCCAATCGGTGGGCGACACCAGCCGGCTGATCAAGGATATTGCGCTCCAGACGCATTTGCTGGCCCTGAATGCCGGGGTCGAGGCGGCGCGCGCCGGCGAAGCGGGCAAGGGCTTCGCCGTGGTCGCCAGCGAAGTCGGCAAGCTGGCCGAGCGCGTCAACGCGGCCACCGGCGAGATCGTCCAGCATGCCGGCGAAATCCTTGAACTGGTCGCCAGCACGCGCGAGAAAACCGATCACATCCATCTGGACATGACTTCTTCGGGCAAGGTCGTGACCCAGTTCACCGCCAATTTCGACCAGTTCGTCAAAGACTTCGAGCATATGGACATCCAGATGAACGAAGTCGTGCACACCGTCGGGCAGGTGGCTTCGACCAATCAGGAAATGAACCACGCCATCGAACGGATCGCCGTGCTCAGTTCCCAGGTCCAGAACCGCATGGTCACCATGAACGATCAGGTGGTCGCCGTGCGCGACAAGTCCGAGCGCCTCCAGGAAATGCTGGCGGCGCTGCGCACCGGCAACACGCCTTTCGACGCCCTGGCCGCCATGCTCGATTCGCTGCAATCGGCGTGCAAGACCGTGCTGCTGCAGGCCAGGAACCAGGGCGCGGACATCTTCGACCAGCAGTACCAGCGCATACCCGGCAGCAACCCGCCGCGCTACCATACCCGCTACGACAGCTCCGTCGACCAGCCGCTGACCCAGGTCCTGGACTACATGCTGGATCAGCTTCCGGGCGGCTTCTATACCTTGCTCATCGACAAGAACGGCTATTGCCCCACTCACAACACGCGTTATTCGCGCCAACCCACCGGCGACCTGGACCACGACACCCGCCACGTGCGCAACAAGCGCATATTCGACGACCCGGTCAGCCTGGGCGCCGCGGAGAACTCGGCGGGCGTGCTGTGCCAGACGTATATGCGCGATACCGGCGAGATTGTTACCGATCTGTCCATTCCGCTGGATATCGATGACAGCCGCTGGGGGGCGGTGCGCATAGGGGTCGATTACTCGCGTTTCGAAGAACTGGCCTCCCAGGCCCAGCGGCCGAATTAAGCGCATTTATCGTGTTTGCTTGGCCATTCGTTGAACACGGGGGCGACTAGAATACACGTGGAATAATCCACCCCGGCCAACCCCCCCGTTTGAAGCAAGCATGGCAGAGGACAGCGACCTCGAAAAAACCGAACCCGCCTCGCCCCGGCGCCTGGAAAAGGCGCGCGAGGAGGGGCAGGTTGTGCGTTCGCGCGAGCTGAACACGTTTTTGCTGTTGGCGACCGGCATGGCTACCCTGTGGTTCGGTGGAGCCAATCTGTATCAGAGCCTGTCGGGCGTCCTGCGTTCGGGCTTGTGGTTCGACGTAAGGGTTGCCAGCGACACGCAGGTCATGCTCGCTGTGGCGGTCAATTCGGCTTTCCAGGCCTTGCTGGCGCTGTTGCCCCTATTCGGCTTGCTGGCGGCGGTGGCGGTGTTTTCGTCGGTTTTGCTGGGCGGTTTTCTTTTTTCCACCAAGGCGCTCGATCCCAAGTTCGAGCGGATGAACCCGATCAAGGGCGTCGCCCGCATGTTTTCGGCGCATACCTTGATGGAACTGGTCAAGACCTTGGCCAAAGCGGGAGTGATCGGTACGGTAGCCGTGCTCGTGATTTCGAATTACAAGGATCAGATGCTCTCGCTCATGCATACCACGCCCACCGAAGCCCTGACCTCGGGCATCGGCCTGGTTGCACTGTGTTGCACCCTGATCGTTGCAGGCTTGTTTTTGATCGTCGTCATCGACGCCCCGTGGCAGATATTCAGCCACTTCAAGAAAATGCGCATGTCGCGTGAGGATGTCAGGCAGGAACACAAGGAAAGCGATGGCGATCCGCACGTCAAGGGCCGCATTCGCCAGCAGCAGCGTGCCATGGCGCGGCGGCGGATGATGTCCGAGGTGCCCAACGCCGATGTCATCGTCACGAACCCGACGCACTACGCCGTTGCCCTGGCTTACAAGGAAGGGCAGGGCGGCGCGCCCAAGGTGGTTGCCAAAGGGTCGGGCCTGGTGGCGGCGCGCATACGCGAAATCGGTGCCGAGCATAAAGTGCCCATGCTCAGCGCGCCGCCCCTGGCGCGGGCACTGCACCACAATGTCGAATTGGGCCACGAGATTCCGGCCGAGTTGTATTCGGCCGTCGCCGAAGTGCTGGCCTGGGTATTCCAGCTGCGCAGTTGGACGATGGGAATGGGCGCGGAACCGCGGCAGCCATCCAGTCTGCCGGTTCCTCCCGGGTTCGATCCCATGGAAAAGAATAGGGTTGCGACAAGCGCATCATGAACAGTTTTATAGCTTTACTCAAAGACAACGGCTCGGCACATGCCCGCCTCCTGGCGGGGCCGATACTGATCCTCATGGTCCTGGCCATGATGATCCTGCCTTTGCCGCCGTTCATCCTGGACCTGTTGTTCACCTTCAATATCTCGCTGTCGGTGATGATATTGCTGGTGGCCATGTTCACCAAGAAGCCCCTGGATTTCGCCGCCTTCCCCGCCGTGCTGCTGTTCGCGACCCTGCTGCGCCTGGCGCTGAACGTGGCCTCGACCCGCGTGGTGCTGCTGCATGGCCACAAGGGGCCCGACGCCGCCGGCCAGGTCATCGAAGCCTTCGGCCACTTCCTGGTCGGCGGCAACTTCGCCGTGGGCATCGTGGTGTTCGTGATATTGATCATCATCAACTTCATGGTGATCACAAAAGGCGCGGGGCGTATCGCCGAGGTCGGCGCCCGCTTTACCCTGGATGCCATGCCCGGCAAGCAGATGGCCATCGACGCCGACCTGAACGCCGGCCTGGTGGGCGAGGACGAGGCGCGCCGCCGCCGGACCGAAGTCGCCCAGGAAGCCGAGTTCTACGGCTCCATGGACGGCGCCAGCAAGTTCGTGCGCGGCGATGCCGTTGCCGGCCTGCTCATCATGGTCATCAACATCATAGGCGGCCTGATCATCGGGGTGGGCCAGCATGACCTGGCCTTCTCCGAAGCGGGCCGCGTCTACACCCTGCTGACCATCGGCGACGGCCTGGTCGCGCAGATCCCGGCGCTGGTGATCTCGACCGCTGCCGGCGTGGTGGTGTCGCGTGTGGCCACCGACCAGGACGTGGGCCAGCAGATGGTCGGCCAGTTGTTCGCCAACCCCAATGTGCTGTTCATCACGGCCGGCATCATGGCGGCCATGGGCCTGATTCCCAACATGCCGCACGTGGCCTTTCTGCTGCTGGCCGCTGCGTTGGCGGGCGGCGGATGGCTGATGCTCAAGCGCCAGCAGGCGGAACAGGCACAACTTGCCGAAGAACCCATCAAGGCGCAAGCCGCCGTCGAAGCGGCGGCGGCAGAAGCCAGTTGGGACGACGTGGCGTTGCTCGACCCGCTGGGCCTGGAAGTGGGCTATCGCCTGATTTCGCTGGTCGACCATGCCCAAAGCGGCGAACTGCTGCACCGCATCCGCAGCCTGCGCAAGAAGTTCGCCCAGGATGTCGGCTTCCTGCCGCCGGTCGTGCACATACGCGACAACCTGGAGCTCAAACCCAACGACTACCGCATTTTGCTTTCGGGCGTGGAAGTCGGGCATGGCACCGCCACGCCGGGTCAGTGGCTGGCCATCGACCCGGGCGGCGTCACCATGAAGCTGCCGGGCACGGTCACGACCGACCCGGCTTTCGGGCTGCCCGCCATATGGATAGACGTATCGCTGCGCGAGCAGGCCCAGATTGCCGGCTACACCGTGGTGGATGCCGGCACCGTCATCGCCACCCACCTGAACCACCTGATGCATCGCTACGGCGCGCAACTGCTGGGCCGCCAGGAAGTGCAGCAATTGCTCGACCACATCGGACGCGAGGCGCCCAAGCTGGTGGAAGACCTGGTGCCCAAGACGGTCAGCCTTACGCTCCTGCAGAAGATACTGCGCGGGTTGCTGGACGAGGAAGTGCCCATACGCGATGTGCGCAGCATCATCGAAACGCTGGCCGAGCATGCGCCGCGCCTGGCCGCCCTCAATCCGGCGGGCACGGGCCCCGATCCCGGCGAACTGCTGGCCTTGATCCGGGTGGCACTGGGCAGGGCGATCACCCAGCAATGGTTCCCCGGCGACGCGGAGTTGCGCGTCATCGGCCTGGATGCCCGCCTGGAACGCGTCCTGACCCAGGCGCTGACCACCAGCGGCGCACTGGAGCCCGGCCTGGCCGAGAACGTGCTGGCCGAGGCCGAACGCGCCATACAGGCCCAGGAGGCCAATGGCGACGCCACGGTGCTGGTCGTGCCTTCCGTGCTGCGCCCCTCCTTGTCGCGCTTCCTGCGCCACCACTTTCCGCAGCTGGGCGTGCTGTCCAGCGTTGAAATTCCCGATGAGCGCATTCTGAGGATTACGTCGGTGATCGGCGGGAGCGCGCCGTGAACATAAGCCGTTTCTTTGGCAGCACGAATCGCGAGGCCTTGCGCCAGGTGCGCCTGGCATTGGGCCCGGACGCGCTGATCGTCTCCAATCGCCGCATCAACGGCGGAGTCGAGATCCTGGCGACCGATCCGACCTCGGTGCCGCCCGATGGCCCGGCGACGGCGCCGTCCCAGCCCATTCCGGCTGCCCCGCCCCGCACGGCCCCGCCGCCGCGCCCTGCGGCGCCGGATGCGCGCGTCGAAGTCATGAGCGCCATCGGTGAAATGCGCGGCGCCTTGGAAAGCCGCATCGACGAGCTGATGTGGGGCAATCAATTGCGCCGCGTGCCGCAGGCGGCCCTGTTGTTCCAGGCCATGCTGGGCTTCGGCTTCAGCACCGCGCTGCTGCGCGCCATGCTCAAGCGGCTGCCCGAGCACTTGTCGTCCAAGGCGGCTTTCCAGTGGGCGCGCAACGAACTGGCCACCCACCTGCCTGTCCTGGATAGCGAAGACGCGTTGTGGACGCGGGGCCAGGCGCTGGCCCTGGTGGGGCCCACCGGCGTGGGCAAGACCACCACCATCGCCAAGCTGGCCGCGCGCTGCGTACGTCGATCGGGACCGGGCAGCCTGGTGCTGCTGACCACGGATACCTATCGCATCGGCGCGCACGAGCAACTGAAGATATACGGGCAGATGCTGCGCGTGCCGGTGCATGTGGTGCAAGACGTGCAGGAACTGCGCCGCATCGTGCAGGGAATAAGCGCGGAACAGACCATACTGATCGACAATGTGGGAATCAGCCAGCGCGACCGCTATATTTCCGAACAGGCGGCCATGCTGGCCGGCGCGGGCCGGCCGGTCAACCGGCTGCTGGTCCTGAATGCGTCCAGCCACGGCGACACCCTGGACGAAGTCGCGCGGACCTATGCGGGCGACGGTGGTTCTCCGCCCATAGGCTGCATCATCACGAAAATCGACGAGGCCAGCCGCTTGGGCGCCGCCCTGGATACGGCCATACGCTACCAGTTGCCCATACATTATGTGTCGAACGGACAGAAGGTGCCCGAGAACCTGATATTGCCCAATGCGGCCGATCTGGTCGATCAGGCCCTGGCGCACAATCAGCAGGCCAGCGCCCTGTATGCGCCGACCGAAGCGGACTTCGCCGCACTCATGTCGCTGACCAAAGTGCCGGAAGACACCACGCAGGCGGCCGCCGCCGAGAGCCGGCGCAAGCGCCTGCTGCCCGGCCTGCTGTCCATGGCCGGCGGCGCGGGTTCCGGCCTCACCATGGACGATCTGCACGCCGCTTGCGGCTATATCGACGAGCGGGCCTCGGTGTCCGAAGCCTACGATTTATGGCGCAGCTATACCAATGCCAAGCCGGATGCCACGCCGCTGGAAAGCTACGTCCGCCATATGGTCCGGGTGGCCCAGAATGAGCTTGCCGACAACGGCCGCCGCCTGCTGGCCGTGCATGAGCAAACGGCCATCGCCACACAGTCCGGAGGCCGCGGCCGCTTGCGCGCCGCCTTGCTGGTCGACGATGGCGGCCAGGCCTTGTCCAGTCCCATGCAGCAACTCAGCTTCGCCGACGGCTGGCTGTCGTCCTGCGGCGGGGCGGCGCAGCATGCGCCCGGCGCCAACGACGCGCTGCATCATCAGATCGAGTGGCTGGCGAGCCATCATGGGCAACTTCCCCTGGTCCATCTCTTCGACGGCGCCAGCCAGGCCCTGCTAAGGCGCATCGATGGCTTGGGCGTCGATTGGCTGGCCCAATGCACCGCCACGACCCGCATCGAGTTCGATTCCTGCGCGACCACGGCCGGCGCCCTGGCCAAGACCCTGGCCCACGCCCCGCTGGATGCGGCGCGGCTGCCCGGCCTGAGCGAACTGGAGGGCTTTGCCGCCGCCGATGTCGTCCTGTGGGCGGCAAGCGAGAAGGTCCGCTTGACTGCACGCGGGCAGGCGGCCCAGGATGTCCAGATGGTTTCATTGCGCATCCTGAAGCGCGCCGACGGCGCCGTCGTCAAGACCTTGTTCGGCCTCGCCTGCATAAAGGGACTGGCGGCCGAATCCGAATGGCTGGCGCGCGCCCTGCTGATCCGCTCCGAAGCCCGGCAAGGCATGCGCTACGCCGCGCGCTGTTGGCAGAACCTGGTTCCGCGCAGCGAAGCGGGATCCTTGCAGAAGAAGGCATTGACGGCTGTTCAGTCCGGCCTGGCCGCCTGGCAGCTGAAACAGGACGCGCAAGCGGCCGTCGCGCGCGCCGTGGCCGCCAGCCTGGCCGGGGGCAAGCCCGGCTTGCCCGCCAGCCTGGCCGCCACCGGCCTGTTCAAGCTGTTTGCATTGAAGGAAATGGTCGGGCCCTGATCCAGAGGCTGCGGTTAGAAGCTTCCACGGGTGAGCCGAACAGAGCGGTCGCTTAACCCGCCTTGATATTCCGGGTCTGCCCTTTGGCGCCGGCATGGGTGCGGCCGCTGGCATCGTACAGATTTCCCGCGCCCGCAAGCATGCGCAGGGTTTCCAGCGCCTGCTGGTTGTGCGCCATGAAAGTGTCGATGATGATGCCGTTGGAGGCGTTCAGCTCGTTGGCCTGGCGGGCCTTGTCGTAAAGCTGCCGACAGGCGGCTTGCAGCGCGGGGTGCCCTTGGGCGACGCTGTCCAGGCCGGCCTTGTCGGCACTGTAGCCCAGCTGTGTCAGCAAAGCCTGCCGGCGCTCGGAAAGCTTGGCCAGTTCTTCGGCATAATTGTTTTTCAGGGCCGTGCTTTCGGCCAGTGCCTGCTCGCCGCCGCCCTCGGTCAGGGCCAGGGTTTCAGCTTCGAGCACCTTGATGAAGTCCTGGACGAGTTCGGTTTCCTGATGCAGGCTGGCATGGAGTTGGGCAAGCGTGTCGTTCATGAATGCGGGTAGGGCAAAATTACTTCAGCAAATCGCGTACGCTGGCCAGCAGGCCGTCGGCGATGCGGCTGGGATCGATCTTCAGTTGGCCCGAGGCGATGGCGTCGCGGATTTCCTGGACGCGGGCGACGTTGACGTCGTTATCGCCGCTTTGCAGACTGGACAAATGGCGCGCGGCGGCGCTCAGGTCGACTTTGCCGCTGCTGGATGCACCGGTTGAAGGCACGCTGGCACCGGTCACATCGGTCCGGTTGCCGGCGAGAGGGCTGGCGGCAGGGCCTTTCAATGAGGGTGTGGTGATCTTCAAGATGTTCTCCGGAAACTGGCGACTAGTTTACTTTGTTTGCTGTGTTCTTTTACGGCCAATAAAGGCCAAACTTTAGCCTTCCATCGGCTTTTTACGTAATCTTACGTCGCCGGCCCGCTTGTTACATGATGACTTGGACCGTATTGGCGTTGACCACCGTACCATTCACGATCTGTCCGGAACTGGACCGCACCTGGATTTGCGCGCCGGGGGCGCCGCTTTGCAGCGCCTGGCCTTCGCCGGTGGCGACGAATCCGGTACCCCGGGCTTCGGTGCGCACCGTCTGCCCGCGTTGTATGGAATTGGGATCGCGCAGGGCGCGCGACTTGATGGGGCTGCCCGCCGAAATGCGTTGCGATGCAATATAGCCCACCGCCTGGCTGGGGTCGAAGACCACGCCGCCCGCCATGCGCAGGATGTCGCCTTCCCGCGCGCTCATGTCGTCCAGGCTGATGACGTCGCCCGACTGGATGTTGCGATTGGCGACATAGTAGTAACCCTGAATGCTCAGGTCGGCCTGCACATAGCTGGTCCAGGGCTCGGGTGCCATGCAGCGCACGCCGACGGTCATGCGCGTGCGCAGCCTCTGCCCGCTGGGCAGGAAGGGCTGCAAATGGTCGCAGGCCGCCTGGCCGGCAATGCGCGGCGCGTCCACATTGATATGGGCCGCCCCCGGGTAGCTGCTGGCCTGCGCCAGCAGAAAGCGTTCGACTTCCTCCGCGACCAGCGCCGCATCTTGCGTCGATGAAGGAGGGGGAGGCGCCGCGGCCGCGGTGCCGGTCCAGGCGCCCGCCGCAAGGGCGAAAAGGGCAAAGAACTTGAGCATGACGCCATTCTATAGAAGGCGCCTCGCACGCATTCTTGGAATTGGCTGTCAATTAGTGGCTTATTTCGTACTTTACGAAAGAGGGCGCCACTTTACTATGCTGGTGTATGGGCGGCAGTAGGCCGTCATTCCAGTTTTCAAGCCTCGCGGACGGCGGGGCACTCATCTTGCAGGTGGCAAATGATCGATCGGATCGGTGACGATTTGGGCTTTTACCAGAAGGCTATCGGCCTGCGCCAGCAGCGGCAGGAAGTGCTGGCGGCCAACATTGCCAATGCCGACACACCCAACTACAAGGCGCGCGACTTCGATTTTAGCTCGGCGCTGGAACAGGCCATGGGCGTCGGGGGCAGCATGCGCCTGCCCGACACCCAGCTTGCGCTGACCTCGGCGCGCCACATCCCGGCCAAGGCCGTGGCGCCCGACCCCGCGGAGCTGTTGTACCGCCAGCCCTTGCAGCCCAGCATGGACGGCAATACGGTCGATATGGACGTCGAGCGCGTGCAATTCGCCGACAACACCATGCGCTATCAAACCGACCTCAGCATTATTTCAGCCCGCATCAAGGGCATCATGGCGGCCCTGCAGCAGTAAGCGCGGGCGGCATAGACAGGATAGACGATGTCTTCATTGAGTATCTTCCAGATTGCAGGCTCGGCGCTTACCGCGCAGTCCCAGCGCATGAACGTCACGGCCAGCAACCTGGCGAACGCCGACAGCGTGGCGGGACCCGACGGACAGCCCTACAAGGCCAGGCAGGTGGTGTTCCAGATGGCTCCGGCGCCCGGCCAGGCGTATTCGCAGTCGGTGGGCGGCGTGCGCGTGGCCTCCGTGGTGGAAAGCGCCGCGCCGCCGCGCATGCAGTACGACCCCAAGAACCCGCTGGCCAATGCCGACGGCTACGTCGTCATGCCCAATGTGGACGTGGTGGCTGAAACCGTGAACATGATCTCCGCATCGCGTTCCTACCAGGCCAACGTGGAAGTCATCAATACGGTAAAAAACCTGATGACCCGTACCCTGTCCATAGGCCAGTAGGCCTTTTGCCGCAAGCACACTTAAACGGAGCAAGGCGTGGCCTCAGTCAATAACGTCGACAACACATCCAACGCAGCCGCCATGGCGGCCGCCAATGCCAGCACCAACAGCCTGATGGGCGATACCCAGGACCGCTTCCTGACCCTGCTGGTGACCCAGCTGCAGAATCAGGACCCGCTCAACCCCATGGACAACGCGCAGGTCACTTCGCAGATCGCCCAGCTGTCCACGGTCAACGGCATCAATCAGCTGAACAATACCCTGCTGGCGCTGTCCGGTCAGATGGATGTTTCACAGTCCATGCAAGCGGCCGCGCTGATCGGCAAGGAAGTGCTGGTGCCCGGGACCAAGGTGTCGCTGGGCGGCGAGCCCGGCGCCAAGGTGGCAACCCCCTTCGGCGTGGATCTTATTTCGCCCGCCACCAAAATCACGGTCACCATCATGGACGGCTCGGGCAAGGCGGTACGCCAGATCGAGCTGGAGCCCCAGTCCGCCGGCATCATCCCGGTGGAGTGGGACGGCAAGGCCGACGGCGGGGCGGAGATGCCCGACGGCGGCTACACCATCAAGGTGTCGGCGGTCGACGCGGAAGGCCAGGAAGTGGCGGCCGGGCCCCTGACCTACGGCAAGGTGGCCAGCGTGGCGTATTCGTCTAACGGGCTCCAGCTGGATCTGGGCCTGGCGGGCAAGGTGTCCCTGCTGGACATCCGGAGAATCATGTAGTTTTGCGGCAAGCTTCGCGGTGGCGCTGCGGCGCGCCGCATCACTTACACACAGTCAAAAGTAAACGAGGTTAATCATGGGTTTCGGACAAGGTTTAAGCGGACTGAACGCCGCATCGCAGACACTGGACGTCATCGGCAACAACATCGCCAACTCCGGCACGGTCGGCTTCAAGGCCTCGACCGCCACCTTCGCCGACGTCTACGCCAGCTCGCGTGTGGGCCTGGGTACGCAAGTGGCCAGCATCAACCAGCGCTTCACCATCGGCACGGTGTCCAGCACGGGCAACCAGTTCGACATGGCCATCGACGGCGCCAAGGGCTTTTTCCGGGTCCTGGATCCCAGCGGCAGTGTCCTGTACACCCGCAACGGACAGTTCTTTCCCAACAAGGAAGGCTATATCGTCAACGCCCAGGGCTATCGCCTGACGGGCTACGAGGAAGGCGGCACCAACATCGTGCCGATTCGCGTGCCCAGCGGCAATATTGCGCCGTCGGCTACGTCGACGATGTGGTCGAAGCTGAATGTAGATGCTAATGCGGATGTGATTTCGAACATTAATGTCCCTGAAACTCTTGGGGAAGTCATACTTGATGACGGTACTCCTAATACTTATAACTACCGAATGAATGGGAATACGATCGTCTGGACACATCCTGACGGGTCGGTAGATGGGACGGAGCCAGTACCCCCGAATGGCACATACTCGACCGGTTTACCAGCCGGCTCGGTGACCATTGGTGGCGGGCAAATTACTGCGGGTAGTTTTGCTTCAGGAGGCGGCAATACAGAGTTTATTGCAGAAGTTGTGGCTGTCCCTTTCGATCCTGCTAATGCAAACAGCTTCACTCACCAGTTGCCCATCAATGTCTACGACTCTCTAGGGAACTCGCATCAACTGATGCAGTACTTCGTCAAGCGCGACGGCACGGCCGGCACGGCCAGCAACTGGGATGTCTTCTATCGTCTCGATGGGCAGGTTCTGCCCAACCACGATGACACCAACCCCGGCAAGCTGGTGTTCGATGCGGGTGGCCGCATGACCAGCCCCGCTTCGCCGGTGCAAATTACTGTTGAAAACATGGGCGGTGGCGCTTCGCCCGCCGACGATCTGCAGTTCACCATCGACTACGCCAATTCCACGCAATTCGGTGGCGACTTCACTTACAGCTTCGACCAGAACGGCTTTGCCACCGGCGAATACGCCAGCATGTCGATCGCCGCCGACGGCGCCATCGTTGCCAGCTACACCAACGGCGAAACCCAGAACATGGGTTACCTGGTCCTGGCCGATTTCGCCAACCTGCAGGGCCTGCAACCCAGGGGCGGCAATGCCTGGGCCGAAACCTCCACCTCCGGCCAACCCATCCTGGGCCGCCCCGGCAGCAACAGCATGGCCATGATCAAGGGCCAGGCCGTGGAAGAATCCAACGTGGACATGAGCCAGGAACTGGTCAACATGATCATCGCGCAGCGCACCTACCAGGCCAACGCGCAGACCATCAAGACCCAGGATCAGGTTCTGCAAACCCTGATCAACATGCGCTAAGCAGGCATAAATGGACCGCATCATCTACACCGCCGCGGGCGGCGCCGCCCGGGTGCTGGAGCAGCAGGCCGTCATCAGCAACAACATGGCCAACGTCAGCACCACGGGTTTCCGCGAGCAGCTGGCCATCTACCGCTCCGTTCCCGTCGTGGGCCACCCCGGTATGCCCACCCGCGTGTCCACGGTCACCTCCACGCCCGGCAGCAATATGCAGCAAGGCACCATGGTCGAAACCGGCCATGCCCTGGACGCGGCCATTACCGGCGACGGCTGGTTCAGCGTGCAGACCCCGCAGGGCGAGGCCTACACCCGCTCCGGCGAGTTCGCGGTCAATACGCAAGGCCTGCTGGTTACGCAGCAAGGCTTTCCGGTGATGTCGGCCGATGGCGCGCCGGTTGAAATCCCCGAGCGGGGCGCGGTCACCTTTTCCGGAGACGGGCAGATTTCGGCCCTGGGCGCGGGCGACAACCCCAATGACATCCAGCTGATCGGGCAGTTGAAGCTGGTGAATCCGCCGGCGGCCCAGATGGTGCGCGGCGACGACGGCCTGTTCCGTGTCGCCGGCGGCCAGGCCGCGCAGGCCGATCCGCAAGTGCGCATGATTGCGGGCTTCGTGGAGAAGAGCAACGTCAATCCCGCCGAAGCCATGGTGGGCATGATCGCCAATGCGCGCCGCTTCGAAATGCAGATGAAGGTCATACAGGACGCCAGCGCCAATGCGGAGCGGGCCAATTCCATACTGTCCACCAATTAACGCTTGTGTGTAATGGCGCGGGCCGGCCCGCGCCGCAAGGAAGATAAATGATACGTTCCCTCTGGATCGCCAAAACCGGCCTGGAATCGCAACAGACCAATATGGATGTGATTTCCAACAACCTGGCCAACGTCAACACCAGCGCCTTCAAGCGCAGCCGCGCGGTGTTCGAGGACTTGATGTACCAGACCATACGCCAGCCCGGTGCCCAGGTCGGCGCCGCCAACCAGCTGCCCTCGGGCTTGCAGATCGGCACCGGCGTGCGTACAGTCGCCACCGAGCGCATCCATACCCAGGGCAATGTGAAGGAAACCGGCAACCCCATGGATGTCGCCATCCAGGGCAATGGTTTCCTGCAAGTCGAAATGCCTGATGGTACCTTTGCCTACACGCGCGACGGCAACCTGCAAAAAGACCAAAATGGCCAATTGGTGACGGCCGGCGGCTATCCTATCCAGCCGCCCATCAATATTCCCGACAATGCGCTGACCATCACCATTGCACGCGACGGCACGGTGTCGGTGACCCAGCCGGGCGCCGCCGGCGTCAACGTGCAGATCGGCCAGTTGCAACTGAGCACCTTCGTCAATACCACAGGCCTGCAAAGTGCTGGCGAGAACCTGTATGTGGAAACCGACGCATCGGGACCGGCCAACTTCGCCCAGCCCGGCCTGGACGGCGCCGGCCTGCTGCTGCAGCAGTACACCGAAACGTCCAACGTGAATGTGGCCGAGGAACTGGTCAACATGATCACCACCCAGCGCGCCTACGAAATGAACAGCAAGGCCATCCAGACCTCGGACCAGATGCTGGCGCGCCTGACTCAACTGTAATAATGCTTAAACGTCTTAGCCGCATTCTGTTTTGCCTGACCGTCGCCGCTTTGTCGGGCTGCGCCCTGGTGCCGCCCGAACCTGTGGTGACGGGGCCCCTGACCGCGCCTCCGCCGCTGCCGGCCTTGCCCAGCGCGCAGGCCAATGGCGCCATCTATCAGCCCACCGCCTACGGCAACTATCCTTTGTTCGAGGATCGGCGGCCGCGTAACGTGGGCGACATCGTCACGGTCGTCATCCAGGAGAAGACCAATGCGGCCAAGAACGTGCAGACCACCACGGACCGCAGCGGCAGCGCCGGCATGGACGTCACGCTGGCGCCGGCCATCCTGCCCACCGACCTGGGCGCCAAACAGAATTTCGGCATAAGCGGTAACAACGCCTCCGAAGGCAAGGGTTCCACCCGCGCCGACAATACCTTCCAGGGCACCTTGACAACGACCGTCATCGGCGTGCTGCCCAATGGCAATCTGCAGATCGCCGGCGACAAGCAGATTGCCATCAACCGGGGCAGCGAGCACATCCGCTTCTCGGGCGTGGTCGATCCGCGTTCGATTACCGGTTCGAACACGGTGTCGTCCACCCAGGTGGCGGACGCCCGCATCGAATTCCGCAGCAAGGGCACCATGGACGAGGTACAGACCATGGGCTGGCTGCAACGCTTTTTCTTGAATATTTCCCCGTTCTGACAGGGTGCCGGCTTTGATTTCATACTTTTTCAACAAGCTCGGCCGTTATGCAAGCGTGTTGGCGCTGGGCGCGCTGTGCGCCGCGTTCGCGGGCCCGCTCCAGGCCGAACGCATCAAGGACCTGGCTTCCATCCAGGGCGTGCGCGCCAACCAGTTGATCGGCTATGGCCTGGTCGTGGGCCTGGACGGCAGCGGCGACCAGGTGCGCCAGACTCCGTTTACCCAGCAAAGCCTGACCAATATGCTGTCGCAACTGGGCGTGACCGTGCCGCAAGGCACCAATATGCAGGTCAAGAACGTGGCCGCCGTCATGGTGACCGCCAAGCTGCCGGCTTTTGCGCAGCCCGGGCAAACCATGGACGTGGTCGTGTCCTCCATGGGCAACGCCAAGAGCCTGCGTGGCGGCACCTTGCTGATGACGCCGCTCAAGGGCGCGAACGGCCAGGTCTACGCCATCGCCCAGGGCAACCTGCTGGTGGGCGGGGCCGGGGCGCAGGCCGGGGGCTCCAGCGTCCAGGTCAACCAGCTTAACGGCGGCATCATTTCCAACGGCGCCATCGTCGAGCGCAGCGTGCCGACCATCTACGCACGAGACGGCATCATCAACCTGGAACTGAACAACACCGATTTCGGCACCGCCCAGAGCATGGTGGCGGCCCTGAATCGCCAGTTCGGCCAGCGCACCGCCATCGCGCTGGACGGCCGCGTCATCCAGGTGCGCGGCCCCATCGATCCCACCGCCCAGACGGCTTTCCTGTCTCAGGTGGAGAATCTGCAGATCAAGCTGCCGCCGGCGCGGGCCAAGGTCGTCGTCAATGCGCGCACCGGTTCGGTCGTCATGAACCGCACGGTGACCATCGACGAGGCCGCCATTGCCTACGGCAACCTGTCCGTGGTCATCAGCCGCAATTCCCAGGTCAGCCAGCCCGACACGCCGTTCGGCGGCGGACAGACCGTGGTCACCGACAGCACCGATATCGAACTGCGTTCCGACACCGGCAGCCTGCAGCGGGTCACCACCAGCGCCAACCTGGCCGACGTGGTCAAGGCCCTGAATGCGCTGGGCGCGACGCCGCAGGATCTGCTTTCCATATTGCAGAATCTGAAGAGCGCCGGCGCCTTGCGCGCCGACCTGGAAATCATATAGGGCACGTATATGGCGTTCGTACAGTACATTCCCCGCCCCAGCCACGGCAGCGCCGCCTCTTCGCTGGATTTCAGCAGCTTGAACAGCCTGAAGCGGGGCGTGCGCGACGGCGCCGGCGGATCGCCGGAGGCCCAGAAAGAGGTCATGCAGCAGTTCGAGGCCTTGTTCATCCAGCAGATGCTCAAGCAGGCCAGGCAGGTTTCGGTGGCGCCGGGCGCTTTCGACAGCCAGCAGACGCGGCTGGCCCAGAGCATGAGCGACGAGCAGATGGCCTTGCAATTGGCCGATCCGGGCATAGGCCTGGCCCAGGCGCTGCTGGATCAGATCCAGTCGGTGCAGGGCTCGGTGGCCGGCAAGCCCGGCGGCGGATCGACGCCGCCCGAGCTGGCCGGTTCGCGCCTGCCCGGCCTGACTTCGCGGATAGGCGACGGCCGGCGCAACGACGCCTCGTCCATCGGTGATCTGATCAACCTGCTGACCCGCAATCCGCTGACCGAAAAAATCTATTCGGCCATCAAGGGCGCTCCGGACCATATACAGAATTTCGTTTCCAAGATGTCCGGCGCCGCGCGCCTGGCCGCCAACCAGAGCGGCGTGCCTGAAAAACTGATACTCAGCCAGGCGGCGCTGGAGTCGGGCTGGGGCAGGCGCGAGATCATGCGGCCCGACGGCTCGACCAGTTACAACCTCTTCGGCATCAAGGCCACTTCGGGATGGAAGGGCGATGTGGTTCATGTCACGACCACCGAGTACGAAAACGGCGTGGCCAGGAAAGTGACCCAGCCGTTCCGGGCCTACGGCTCGTATGCGGAGTCTTTCGCCGATTATGCGCGCCTGATCGGCACAAATGAGCGCTATAGCGACGTCCTGGAAGCCAATTCGGCTGAAGACGCTGCGCGCAAGATACAGAGGGCCGGCTATGCCACCGACCCCGCCTACGCCGAGAAGCTGATCTCCATCATGTCTTATTTCGATTCGGGGTCGATCAAGCGCGCAAGCTAGGGCCGGCGGGCCTGCCGGGACTAAACATTTTGGGCCGGCAGCCGTTAATACAGTGCATAGTCTTTAAATACAGGTGGATGCCTTGTCCGCCTGACTGAAAGCGGAATCGTTCATGAATTTAGCCAACCTGGGTCTTACTGGATTAACGGCAGCGCAAAACCGTTTGCAAACCGCCGGCCACAACATCAACAATGCGGCCACCGAAGGCTACAACCGCCAGTCGGTGCTGGTCCAGACGGCGGGCGCTTCCGCCACCAGCGCGGGCTATATCGGCCGCGGCGTGCAGGCGGTCACTGTCCAGCGCGCCTACGACGGCTTCCTGTTCCGTCAGTTGGTCAATGCACAGACCACGGGGGCGTCCATCGCCACCTACGGCACCGAGATCACCCAGATCAACAACCTGTTTGCGGATCGCACTGTGGGCATCACCCCGGCGCTGCAAAAATTCTTCGACGGCATCCAGGCCGTGGCGTCCGCGCCCGCCGACAGCGCCGCGCGCCAGGAGCTGCTGGGCCGCGCCAGCAGCCTGGTGGGCCAGATCAACGACAGCAACGCCTTTCTGGACAGCCAGCGCAGCAATATCAATACCCAGCTGACGACAGTTGTCACCCAGATCAACAGCTACGCCGAGCGCATTCGCGACCTGAATACGCAAATCACCACGGCGCGCGCCACCGCTTCGCAGCACGAACCCAACGACCTGCTGGACCAGCGCGATCAACTGGTGTCCGAGCTTAGCCAACTGGTGGGCGTCAAGGTCATCGAGCAGGACGGCAGTTTCAACCTGACCGTGGGCAATGGCCAGCTTCTGCTGGGCGGCGACACCGTGTTCCCGCTGCATGCCCAGCCTTCGGGCGACGATCCCGCGCGCACCGTGGTGGCCTACTCGGCGCCTGGCCCCAACGGCACGACGCTCAAGGTTGAGCTGGATGAGGACCGCATCAAGGGCGGCACGCTGGGCGGGCTGATCGCCTACCGCCGAGACGCCCTGGATACCGTGCAGAACAGCCTGGGCCGCCTGGCCGTGGGCCTGGCCACGGCCGTCAATGAGTTGCACAAGCAAGGCGAAGACCTGAACGGCGTGGGCGGCAGCGATTTCTTCAATCTGGGTAAGGTGCAGCCCATACCCGGTTCGCGTAACCAGGGCGCCGCGATACTGAATGTCGAACTGACCGATGCCAACCGGTTGACCGGGCAGGACTACCGCGTGGAGCGGACCGCGACAGGCTACACAGTGACGAGCGTGCCCAACGGCACGGTGACCGCACTGACGGGCGACACGGGCGTTGTGGATGGCATCACCTTTGATTTCAGCGGCAGCGGCGCGCCCGCCGTGGGCGATTCCTGGCTGGTGCAGCCCACCCGTGCGGCGGCAGCGAATCTGTCGCTGGCCATCAACGACCCCGCCAAGATCGCCGCCTCGGCGCCGGGCACCGGCACGGCCAACGGCGACAACGCCCTGGCGCTGGCCGAGTTGCAAACCAAGAAGCTTCTGGGCAACGGCGCCATGAGCCTGAACGAGGCATTCTCGCAGATCGTCAACAAGGTGGGCGTGCTGACCCAGCAGAACGCCACCGAAGCCAAGGCGCAAGCCACGCTGATCCAGCAGAACTACGCGGCGCAGCAGGCCGTGTCGGGTGTGAACCTCAACGAAGAGTACGTCAACCTGGACCGCTATCAAGAGCAGTTCCGGGCGGCGTCGCGCCTGATCGACGTCAGTTCCACCTTGTTCGATACCTTGCTGGGATTGCGCAATTAATTTCAACCGGCCTTGTTTTTGACCGTTTAGCAGCTAATTTTTCGGGATTTCCACCATGCGTATTAGTTCCACCTTGTTTTTCCAGACGGGACTGAACTCCATCAACGCGCAGCAGTCCGACCTGATGCATCTGTATCAGCAGATCGGCAGCGGCCAGCGCATGGTGACACCCGCCGATGACCCCCTGGCGGCGGCGCAAGCCATCAACATCAGCCAGTCGCAATCGCTGAACAAGCGCTTTGCCGATAACCGGGCAGTTGCCAATAGCAACCTCGGAATCGAAGAGAACACCTTAAACTCGGTGACCACGCTATTGCAGGACATCAAGACGCGCTTGATCGAAGCCGGCAACGGCACCATGGCCGACGCCGACCGCGCCACGCTCAGCAATGTGCTGGCCAGCGCGCGCACCAGTCTTCTGGGCTTGGCAAACGCCACCGATGGCAGCGGACAGTATCTATTTTCGGGCTCACGGGGCAATACCGCGGCCTTCCAGGAAGTAGGTGGCAAAATCGTCTACATGGGCGACCAGAATCAGCGCAACATCCAGGCCGATCAGACCCGCCGTATAGCCGGCAGCGACGTTGGCTCGGATATTTTCAATCGCGCAGCACCCGGCACCAGCGTCTACCTGTCCACGGCGGGCACGGGTAACGCCGGTACAGGTCTGGTCACCAAGCCGTCTATTACAGATCTTTCGGGCGCCGGCATTGGACAAACTTATACCATTACATTTACCTCCGATACCGACTATACGGTTGATGTGTCGGATTCCTCCGGCGCCGCAGTCTATAGCTATACGGGTACTGGTTATGTGGCGGGAACTACCAAGTCGATTGCCCTGCAAGGCGGCGTGCAGGTGGAGTTCTCCGGGCAGCCGGCAGCGGGTGACACCTTCAAGATCGAACCTGCCAGTGCTCCAGCGTACACGGCGACACCGGGCGTAGCTCTTGATCCCAGCGTGATTGTCGGCACGCCCCGCGTGTCTGATTCTGTACTGGCAGATCCCAGCAATGAGTTTACCGTCCGGTTCACGTCGCCCACTACCTATGAAGTGGACATGACCGATGGCGATGGCAATGTCACGACCAATATAAGCAACGGCGCCTACAATCCTCTCGTATCCAATACCCTGGAGCTGTCCAACGGCATGCAGTTGGAAGTATCGGGCGCGCCGGCCGCAGGCGATGAGATCGCCGTCAAGGCGACGGCCACCGGCACCAATACAAACCTGAACATCTTCGATACTCTGGATAGCATCATCGCCGCGCTGGAAAATCCAATGCAGGGCGATGATCAGGCCAGGGCGGCTTTCCAGAACACGTTGTCAACAGCCATACAGCGCATCGACGTCAACTACGACAATGTCCTGACGGTGCGTGCATCGGTGGGCGCCCGCATGAACGAGCTGGAAGCGCTGGATGCCAACGGCGCCCAGCGCAGCCTGGGCTACAGCTCGCAGCTGTCGAAAATGGAAGACCTGGATTACTACACCGCCACGACGCAATTGCAACTGCGCTCCTCGGCGCTGGAAGCGGCTTCGCTGGCTTTCCGGAAGATTCAGTCGCTCAGCCTGTTCAACATGGGTTCGAACTAGTAGAGCGCATTCCGGGGGCGGAGACACCCCGGGACAGATTTCCTGTTGTTTTGGTGTGAAGTGAGAATAATAGATGAGCCTCAAGCAATTGCAACTTAAAGCCACGCTTTCCATCGTTGTGATATTCCTGTCGGTATTGACTCTTGTCGCCGTGGGGGTGGGTTGGAACAGCCAATCGACGGCACTTGCGTTGCTGTCCGACGGCGGTGTCGGCGCCGGCGCCTTGCAATCGCTGGAGCAATATTTCAGCTGGAGCCATTATGTTTTCGTGGCCCTGGCCGCGCTGGCGGTTGTGCTGGCTTTGCTGGCCTATGTCGTCCTGTCGCGCACGGTTCTGCGCCCTCTCAAGCAAGTGGGCATGCATTTCGAGCATATTGCGGCCGGTGACCTGACCCAGCGCATCGAGGTCGAATCCGAGAATGAAATCGGCGCACTGTATCTGTCGCTCAAGCGCATGCAGGACAGCCTGGGCCGCATGGTCGGCACCGTGCGGCTGGGCATGGAGCAGATCCACTCCGGCTCGCAGCAGATCGTTGCCGGCAACACCGACCTGAGCGGGCGCACCGAGCAGCAGGCTGCCGCCTTGCAGCAGACCGCCGCCAGCATGGAAGAGCTGGCCAGCACCGTGAAGCAGAACGCCGATAACGCCCGCCAGGCCAACCAACTGGCCGCCACGGCGTCTGAGGTGGCGCAGCGAGGCGGGCAGGCCGTGGGCGAGGTCATCTCCACCATGGAAGGCATTTCGGCCAGTTCCCGCAAGATTTCCGACATCGTCGGCGTGATCGACAGCATCGCGTTCCAGACGAACATCCTGGCGCTGAACGCGGCGGTGGAAGCGGCGCGCGCCGGCGAGCAGGGCAAGGGCTTTGCGGTGGTGGCGTCCGAAGTGCGCGCCCTGGCGCAACGCAGCGCCCAGGCGGCCAAGGAAATCAAGGGCCTGATCGAAGACTCGGTCAAGAAGGTGTCCGAAGGCTCGGCCCAGGTCGGACGGGCGGGCGACACCATGCAGGAAATCGTCACCTCGGTGGCGCGTGTCACCGACATCATGGGCGAGATCTCCGCCGCCACCACCGAACAGTCCTCGGGCATAGATCAGATCAATCGCGCCGTAGCGCAAATGGACCTGGTCACCCAGCAGAACGCGGTGCTGGTCGAGGAAGCCGCATCGTCGGCCGCCAGCCTGCGCGAACAGGTATCCAGCGTCAGCGGCGCGGTGTCGGCGTTCAAGACTACGGGCAGGGAAGTGATCGACGTCTCCGCCAAGCAGATCGCCGCGGCGCCCAAGCAGCGTCCCGCCGTGCCCAACGCACCATCGGCGGCCGGCAAGCCCCAGCCCGGCCCGGCGGCCGCTCTGGTGGGCCATGGCGGCGCGGCGCCCGCCCGGCGCAATGCGGAAGCGGACATCCGCGTGCCGGCAGATGGCAAGCAAGCCGCCAGCGCCAGGCCCGCAGCGGCCGCCAAGCCGGCTGCCGCCACTCGGCCGGCCGCGCCGGCGGCGCCCGCCCAGCCTTCCTATGTCATGAAATCCGGTTCCGCCGCTCGCCAGCCCGCCAGCGACGACGATTGGGTCGAGTTCTGATCATGTTTACGCCTGGCTCGATACGCCGCTTTTTTTCAGCCGTGCTGTTGGCTTTCGCCGCGGCGGCGGGCCTGAGCGCGTGCAGCACGACGGGCAATAATTTCGATTCGTCCGCCATACCCTTGCTGGTGGAAGGCCAGACCACCATGGGTGAAGCCAGCGCGCTGCTGCATGCCGAACCGGTCAATGTATATCGGCAGCAGGACGGCTCCGCGCTGGCCATCTGGTCGCACAAGCTGACGCTGGCCACCGACGCCGTCTATTTCAACCAGGAGCTCTGGCTGGCCTTCGGGCCGGACGGCCGCTTCCGGCATATCGCCAAGAGCGTGAACATTCCGCGCGCTTACGAGTACGGCGAACAAAATCAGACCGTTCCCTACGACACGCGGGTGCGCCAGGCGCCGGCCGCGACCGGAGCGGTGAATCCAGAACATTCGGCAGTGGCTGTTTCTGCCGAAAGCAGCCAACCCGCTGCCCCTTCCGACGCATCGCTATCCGGCGTCATACCCAAGCCCGCGCATACTTACCCGGTATTGCACTAGACCTAAACAACAGCAATTTCTGCTTGTGCGCATGCACCCATAACGCTATTCAGGTTCAATTATGTCCAACTCGATGCAGTCTCCCGTCACTGAAAAGAAAAGCAAGGCACGCGGCAAGCGCGGCTTCCGTTTTGGCGATGCCAAGGTCAGCTCCATCCTGATGCTGGTTCTGGCCACCTTCATGATTCTCATCGTGGCGGTGGGCGGCCTGGGCGCCTGGTTCCTGCAGAACAACCTGGATCAGGTCAATGCCATGCAGAGGCAGAACAAGCTGGCGCAACACGTGTATGAACTGGGCAGCGACATGCTCAGCGCGCGCGTCTCGCTGCTGGTGGCCGCACGCTACCAGCAGGAGGCGGCCGCCAACGACGACCCCAAGTTGCGCGAAGCCGGCAAGGCGATGCTGCTGGCGGCGCACGGCAAGCTTGAAGAAGTCCAAAAGGGCTATGACGAATTCCGCAAGGACACGCCCGACACGGCCGACGGCCGCCGCCTGGCGACCCGCATCGTCAGCTCCTACCGCCCCTATCTGGACGACGGCATCGACCCCATGGTGCAGGCGCTGGAAAGCGAGGACTACACTACCTTCTACTTCGTCAACAACGAATTCGGCATCGCCCGCAGCGAGGCCTTCGACGAGTCCATCCAGGCCTTCGTGAAGCACGTCGACCGGGTCCAGGCCGGCTTCTACGATGACGCCGTGGCCAGCTTCCGCCAGGCGCTCATCGCCATCGGCGTCGCGGTCATTATCGGTTTCGTGCTGATGATCGTCATGCGCATCGTTTTCGGCCGCGTCGTGGTCAGGCCGCTGATCGAGGCCGGCACGCACTTCGACCGGATTGCCGGGGGCGACCTGACGCAGCGCGTGGAGGTTCGTTCGCGCAACGAGATCGGCGTGCTGTACGAGGCCTTGCGGCGGATGCAGGAAAGCCTGACGCGCACGGTGAGCACGGTGCGCCAGGGCGTGGAGGAGATC
>Ga0182739_1001309_pt1 | contig 26730 bp, 21 predicted proteins | sample eDN5th30CBELigBY_FD_128873 | JGI IMG/M metagenome (GOLD analysis project Ga0182739, IMG submission 128873) | Enriched backyard soil microbial communities from Emeryville, California, USA - eDNA 5th pass 30_C BE-Lig BY (version 2) (version 2) | ecosystem: Environmental > Terrestrial > Soil >... | reverse complement strand
AGGCGCCGGTGGGACCTGCAATTTGTACTCGGCTTCCGCCAAAGATGGCCACCGTTACCCCCGCAATCACCGCCGTATAAAGTCCTTGCTCCGGTTTAACTCCAGACGCAATGGCAAACGCCATCGCCAAGGGTAAAGCGATAATGGCCACAATTAAACCCGCCAGTAAATTAGGATACCAATTTTGCCGTTTTAATAATCCCGCACGGTGTGCTTCGACAATCGCTAACATATTGATTCTCTTTCAATTGATAAAAGCTTTGTTATTTTAACATACCTGTACGAATATTATTAAATAAGCTATAGAATACTAGCAACCGGATCGGCGATTATTTATCAGGATTTTCGCGGATATAATAAGCTAGCATAGCGCTAAGCAGAAAACCCAAAGCTACCATGATAAAAGCATATTTGAAGCCAGTTTGAGTATAAACAGCTTTCCCTCCTCCATGAGGAAAAAGTGATAAGACCCAGCTAAAGGCTAGTTGATATAAGGCCCCGCCGGCGTTAATCAAGATGCCAATGATGCTAGAAGAAGTCGCTTCAATTTCACGCGGGTTAACTTTGGCTACTACCAGATAGCTAAACAACTGAGCAGCCGTTATGACGCCTAATAATAAAAATATCATCCTCAGTTTTACTATATCCATGGGTAGATAAACCAAGCTTAAAAAAATAACGCCGCCTAACCCGGCAAATAACAACATGAGATAACGCTGCTCTTTTACCTTAGAGGCTATCCAACCTAGTAAAGGCGAACCCAACATAACCCCTATAAAAATAAAACTAATCATACGGACTGCACTCTCAGAAGTTAGGCGATGAATAGCCATTAAATACGTTTTACCCCATAAGGCACCTAGTAGCACCATGGGGAGATTAACTATACAAGCATAAAAACCACAACTTAAATTTCGTGGGTTAATCAAGGCTAGCTTAAGGCTTTGCCATAAGCTAATCTGCTTAGACGGCGAAATATTTGCAGCTATACGTTCTGTTTTAAGGATAAAGGCCATAAGCCCCCAAATCATCATGCCCAATACTCCCAAGCTAAATAAGCTGGCGCGCAATCCAAGCCAATGCGTAAAATATAAAAAAGGTTGTTGCGAGAGAATGCAGCCTAACATGCCTGCCGAATAAACAAATGATTTAGCTAAGGCCGCCTTCTTTTTGGGAAAATAGTGTGAAGCTAATTTTAAATAACCTAGCAAAGCAAAACCATTGCCAATCCCAATCAAGCCTCGTGCCATCACCAAAAGCCATAGGTTATGAGCCGTTGCCATTACCAAGGTTCCCACAATGGCGAACCATAACGTAACCAGCAACAAGGGTTTAACCGGCAATCTATCAAATAAAATACCTGCCGGAATAATGCTAGCCGCGCAACTATAAAGATAAGCGGAAGCTAAATAACTTAGTTGCATTTCGTTGATTTGATATAGCTTTATGAGTTCGGCGTGAAGGGTGTTAAAGAAGGTAAGTTGCATCATTTCATAGCTAAAATAAAACGCTACCATGATACAACTAAACAAGGCTCGCCATTGATATGCCTGATTTTTTGTCATATTCACCCATTTAGTTTGGTTAAACAGACTCCTAACCTAAGTCTAACAATAAGCTAAAAATTGCCAATACTTTCAAAAGGCCTTGTGTATAAAATATTGTCACGAGTTTCGCACTTTGAAAAAAATGTTAAGCTAATGGGAGTTGAATAAGCAACTAAAGGAAGAGCCATGCCTAAACATAAATGTACGAAAGAATTGTATAAAGCATTTTTACAGGCGAGCAGCGTGAGATATTCAAGCTTAGCGTTATCAGAAGTTGCGCCATATTCGTTATCCCATGGTAGCGTAAACCAGTGGTCGCAAGCCATCGAATACCGTTCAAGAGAGATTTGGTCTGAGGGAGAAGAATATATACCGGTAGATTATCGCGATTATAATAAAGATACCGATGGTAAAACGAAAAATGACCATTTCAGAGCCATGTTGAAATTAGCCAAGGCGCGAGGAATAAGCCCTGAAGCGGTCGTTATGGATGCTTGGTATTCCAGCTTGGATAATTTAAAAGCCATTCCCGATGAAGGACTGAAAGTGTACCTACGGGGTTATGGCTGGGTCACCGTATTCCGGTTTGTAGCTAATAATGGCCGCACAGGACGAGCCCAGCGAAATCATATTGGCCTTGCAATCGCTGCCTAGTTTGCACAGCAGCGGCGATATGCACAGATTCTTACTCCGTACGAGCAAAAATGGGAAATTATCAAAGAAGCGATTGCTATTCATTTAGGTAAACTTATGGAAACAACTTAATTCAAAATGCGAAACTCATGATAGTATTACCCAGTCAGCCCGTACGGGATTGGAACGCTATGAATGAGCGTTATTTTTGCCATATCCCAGTCAGAAATTTAGAACCTTCGGTAAATCAAGCGATTCAAGAAAAATTTCCTCAATGGCAAAAGCGCTATCCCAAACTAACTTCATTGCAGCATGGTTTGAGTCAAACACAGCAAAGCGAATATCTGGCAGCAAGCTGCCCACTTTGTCACAGCTTACAGGAGGATTTTTTTGTTGCTGAACTGCGCTTTCAAAAAGTCAGCCACGGGTAAGAGAAATTTATATTATTTACCAGTAATAGTACTGATTACCATGCAACAGCTTTATACCGCTATGCAAAATATTGAAGTAGCTGGTTTAAGTGCGGACTATGGCTGGTATGGACTAGGAGAGTATCCCAGTGGCGCTACAGAGCCAAACAATTAGTTAATAACTCTCTATTCTCACTCTCATGATGTGGTATTTAAAATGCTTTATTTGACTGTAAATTGCTAAAAATACAGCATCCCATCCAGTACAACAGAATGGTTATGAATCAGTTCATAATTGACTTCAGCGAAAATTTTGCTACCTAAATTATGTAAAGATTATTTAAACAGCTTATTGAGCAGTTCCAGCCAGAAAACTGATTTTTCCGGCTGCTTTAATTCAATTTTTACCTGAAGCCAGTATAGCCTATATGATAATTCATATAATCATCTTTAGATGTTATTTCATGCTTCAATAGTTTATTGAACTCCTTAAACACATTTCCTAGTGAACCTTGCTGGAGAGCTGCTTTATAGCGAGGCTTAAGCCCCTCCCAATCTTCTAAAGTGATATTTTCTTTTTGAACTAAGTTTAGGAATGCTTGTGCGGCCTGAAGTTTAATTGTACGGGAATATCCAAAGCCTCGATTTAAGAAAGTTGTTTTATATTCTCGCCTATTTTGAAGGCGTTTTTCCATATAAGCTTCTATTTCTTTGACTATATAGATTCTTTTAGGTGAATTAATACCTGATTCTTTCTTGATCTGCTCAGATAAGTCCTCAAGTTTTGAAAATTTATTATTAGCTGTACCAGTAGATGGTTCCTGTCGGATCCTTTCTACAATCGTACTTATTAATGTGGAATTATTACGATGACGACTAGCTAAAGATGTCAAAGCTGAAAAACTGGCTTTTTGTAATAACTTAGGAGTGTCAATTGTTACACAATCATTTAATAGTCTGTCTGAGAGATTGCGTGCGTCTATTATTTTTTCTGGACATGTAATGTTAGAAATAGTTGAATTTAACTCTTTGGAATCTAAGCTTAATAGCCACTGTTTCTTTTCTACAAAAGCTTTTCGCCAAGTTTCTTCAGTCTCAAACCATTGGGATATTGATTCTAATTTATTCAAATATTCAGATATTCTTGCAATGGATTGTTCAGGATTGCATTTTTCATTTTCCTGTTGTATTTCTAAGAGCCTATTTTTAATTTCTATCAATCTTTTCTGCGCTTTAGGTATAACAAAAGAATTAACGTTTGCTATACCCTCATCAGATATTTGGTATAAGGTTTCTTCTATAATATCGAAGATATTACCTTTTTCTACTGTCAAGTCAAAAAAATCTCGCTCTAAAGGTGTCTTAAAAAGCATAGAGGACGTTTGATAAAGCAGATCTTTTGTCTGAGAAAGCATATTAATTCTCCTAATTTTTTGATTGTTATATCCAATCCAGTTTTCTACTAAAGTATAGTTGATAAAGCTTAAGATAAGCTTAAATAGATTAATAAAAATTTTATTTTTTTGCAGAGAGCAAAAATTTGAAAATAAAAGTAGGGGACTAACGTAACTCGGTACTTTCAGTTTATGGAAAGCTGACATAGCAGGTTCCCAAAAGATTGATTCAATTATGTAAATAATTTGACACCTTGCACCCATAAAATGCGAAACTCATGATTGTAAGAGAACTAAGCTCTAAACTTTGATATAATATTACAAACCACTAAAATTTTTTGAATTAATCATCTAATCAAACTCATGTTCATGCAATAACAACCCATACAGAAGATAGCCAACCGCCCTCTTTGCAAAACCTAGCTTTATTTACTGTTAGTCTCAGTTAATAACACTGTGACCTATTGTAGGAGGTTATAATGGATATTTATGAACTACAAAAAATCGAACACGAAAAAATTTTGCAGCTATTAGGCTTAGTTGCTGAAGCGGAGGAACACGAAATCGCCAAGGCCTTCAACCGTTTTAGAATCGAGTTATCTGCCCATAAAATAGCCGAAGAACAAACTTTTTTTAAACTATTACAAGAAAAAGATAATGCTTTAAAACAACATATAGCTATAATAAAGGCCGAACATGTAAAGCTTGAAGAGTTATTTAATAAATTACGCCGTTCCGCGGTAGATATTGAGGTTCTCAAAACGGGCTTAAGCCAATTAAACGCGGTGCTGAGCAATGATATCGCTGAAGAAGAACAATTATTAGGTATCGCAAAAACATTATTAACTCCGGCAGAAGCGAAAAGCATTGCCAAAGAAATGACAGCTTGTAAATTAAATTTTGCACAACGCCTTAGTGATAGATTGAATCCCTAGCTTAGAGAGGTTGCTATGAGTTCTACTTCAATGCTGCATCGTATTGTAATTATAGGCGGCGGCGCCGGTGGTCTTGAATTAGCTACACAATTAGGTAATAGTTTGGGTAAGCAACAGCAGGCCCAAATTATCTTAGTCGATCATCAACTCACGCATCTTTGGAAACCATTATGGCATGAAGTAGCCGCTGGCACTTTAATGACTAACGAAAATGAACTCAGTTATATTGTACATGCTCATCTTAATCATTTTGAATTTCAATACGGCAGTTTTTTAAAGCTAGATAAACAGCATAAGCAAATTACACTGGCGGCCGTTACCGATCAGCAACAACTTATTTTGCCAGAACGTACTTTAGCCTATGATACACTTGTCTTTGCCTTAGGCAGCGTTAGCCATGACTTTGCTATTCCAGGCGTTGCAGAGCATTGCTATACTTTAGATAGCTATCAAGATTGTCAGCATTTCCAACAACGATTTTTACAACAACTAATGCGCTTACAGGAACAACAGCAGCAAGAGTTAACGATAGCCATAATCGGTGGTGGAGCTACGGGAGTTGAGCTGGCGGCCGAATTACAATTTGCTTGTGAACAAGCCTTAAATTATAAACACAAGTCCAAACCTGCGACTTATAATATAACCATTAGCCTGATTGAAGCCGCCCCCAGGCTATTAGCCGGCTTACCCGAGAAGATCTCTTTGGCCACCCAACAGGAATTAGCTCGCCGCAACATTGAAGTATTATTAGAAGAACAGGTTAGCGAAATAACCTCCGAAGCCATTTACACCAAAAGTGGTAAGATAATACCCGCGAGGTTAAAGGTATGGGCGGCAGGCATTAAAGCCTCATCCTTTTTAACCACCTTAGGTTTAGCCACTAATCAACGCAATCAATTGTTAGTCAATCAAACTTTGCAAACCACTGTAGATGAAAATATTTTTGCGCTTGGCGACTGTGCAGCTTGCCCACAGCCCAATTCCGATAGGCTAGTACCTCCTAGAGCCCAAGCCGCTCATCAGCAGGCCAGCTTACTGGCTAAATCCCTAACGAGGCGCTTACAAGGCAAAACTTTATTACCTTATTATTATAAAGATTATGGTTCTTTAATCACGTTGAGCAGACATAACACTTTTGGTAATATAATGGGTAAGTTGTTAGGCAACGTAATGCTAGAAGGTAAATTAGCCCGGCTAGTTTATTTATCATTATATCGTAAACATCAAGCAGCTCTTTATGGTTGGTGGAAAGTGGCTCTATTATCTTTGGCCCAATTTTTAACCAAACCCATTAGGCCCCGATTAAAATTACATTAGACAGTTTTTTAAATCTTCGGCTTTTATCTATGGCATTGTAGCTAAATAAAAGACTCGATTTGGAAGAATCCTCATTAATTGATAATAATATTTTTAGGTCTAAAATCGGCTTACAGCCCTTGGCTAAAGCCATTGACAGGGGTTTTAAATTAGCGATAATAGTAATTAGATAGGTAGATTTTCTATCTACTTACACTTTTCAAGTGAAGATAGAAATTTTATCTTGTGGCTTAATGAACATGGCTTGTTTTTATTTATTAATAAAACAAGAGGGTTTAAGCATGGCTACATCAAATCAAACCGAAAAAATCAGGGTGACTTACTGGGTAGCAAAATTACCGATTCCCGCAAAGCCCTCTTTATGGAAATTACTCTCGGCGAAACCAGCGATCGTGACCTTTTACTAATTGAAGAGAATCGGCTTCACTGCGAAGACGAATCAAATTTTGATAGTAATCTTGAACCTAATTATTATAGGGTCGGTTTACCCATAGTTATTCAAAGTTCTTAAACAAGCGGAGGTAAGAAATGACTAAACTCCAAAACTCTCATGAAACAACTAAACGGAATAAAGCTAAATCAACGGGTAGTAAAAAAGCTCTTTTTAAGCAACCATCTGAGGCTAGCATCGATGAAGCCATAGAAGAATCTTTTCCGGCAAGTGATCCACCCGCATGGACGGCATCCGGCTCTACACAAAAGAAGAGTGAAGACAAATAAAGCTAAACCGTAGATAACCGAGCTAGGGAAGATATATGCAAATTTATCAGGATCGTCATCAGGCTGGCCAACTACTTGCTGAACTGCTAAGAAGCTATCAAGCACAGCCTCATACCCTCGTTTTAGCCTTACCTAGAGGTGGAGTACCTGTAGGTTATGAGATAGCGCGCAGCCTACAATTGCCTTTGGAAGTTTTCTTAGTACGTAAACTCGGCGTTCCTAAACAAGAAGAATTAGCGATGGGCGCAATTGCCATGGATGACGTTTGCGTTTTTAATCAAGATATTATTCAAACTCTACAAATATCTCAAACCCTCGTTCATCGGGAAATAGATAAGCAAAAGCGGGTGATAGCGGAACGCAACCAACTTTATAGGCAAAATCGCCCTGCACCACAACTGACTAATAAAACTATTATTTTAGTAGACGATGGTTTAGCTACCGGAGCAACCATGCGGGTTGCAGTGAGGGCGATTGAGCTGCAAACCCCTAAACAAATAATCGTAGCTGTTCCCGTTGCGGCCGCTGATTCCTGCCAGCTATTGGCACAAGAAGTTGATGAAGTGATTTGTTTACAAGTATTAGAGCCTTTTTATGGAGTAGGTAGATGGTATAAAAACTTTAACCAAGTAACCGATGCCGAGGTAATAGATTTATTAAATAAAAATGCAATTAAATATCCACCGGAGACCGTATGTTAGTCCAGACAGCGGCAAGCATGCGTGATTTCATAACTAGAGCTGTTTACTAATTTATACAAGCCATAAAATATTAATCGCCTTGGGATTGGCCTAAAATCCATCTTAGTGGTCAGTAAGGAAAAAAGCTATGGCAACTGCAAAAACCTACCCAGTGATTATTGAAAGCCATGGAGTGAAGTTGGCCGCCGATTTAACTATTCCCCCAAAAACCAAAAGACTCGTCATCTTTGCCCATGGTAGCGGCAGTAGTAGGCATAGTCCTCGCAATCAGTTGGTAGCAACACATCTCAATCAAGTGAACATAGCCACTTTATTATTAGATTTACCTACGGATGAAGAGGAGTTGATTGATCGGGACTCGGCTAGCTATCGCTTTGATATTCCACTATTGGCCAAGCGTTTGCTCATTGCAACCCAATGGATTAAAAACGAGTTAACTACCCTACCATTGTCGCTAGGCTATTTTGGGGCAAGTACAGGGGCAGGCGCTGCGTTGATAGCAGCGGCTGAATTACCATTAGATATCCACGCAGTGGTTATACGAGGCGGTCGCCCCGATCTCGCAGATAAATCCTTAGCTAAGGTCAGAACGCCCGTCTTGCTTGTGGTCGGTGGCCATGATGAGGTTGTCATTCAATTAAATCAGCAGGCACAGCAGAAGTTATGCACGATTAACAAATTAGTGATAGTGTCTGGCGCAACTCACTTATTTAGTGAACCCGGTACATTAGAACAAGTAGCCGACCTAGCACAAGCCTGGTTTTTACAGTATCTATAAGTTTTTATAAAGTTAAAAATTCGAGACTCAGTAGGCTGTTTTAGCCTCCAATTTTAAACCAACCAGATGTCTAATAAAAATTTTTTACGTAAATTTTAAATTTAAATAAGCAGCTCTCTATTTTTCACTTAGATAACCAAGCTTCTTCATTCGGGTAACCCAGCTGTTTTAATCCTTCTAATAAATACTCCACAACCTGAGGTTTACCAAACAAATAACGCCCAACGTCTTGATTATAAAAATTAAAGCTTCTAGTAATCTCTTCTAAGGCTTGCTTCCATTCTTCTTTACTATAATCGCCTCGTCCTAGCCACATGAGCGCAATTAACTCTGCCTGTTGATCGGGTTCTAAATTGGTTATTTCATTCAAAGCTTCCTGGTAACTTAGATCATCTTGATGATCTGCTAATATTTGTAAAGCTGAATGACTACTAATGGCATCCATCTCCTCAGGCAACACAATTCCTTCTTTTGCTTGAAATTCATGAATTCTATCAATGATTGCATAAATTGTTTCGGGATTTATACTCAAGCTAATATCATGATTTTCCATCGCTGCTCTCCTACACGTTGAACCATTTTATGGATGGCTAATAGCTTTAAATTCTTGTTAAAACAGGCATGGTTACGCTAATTTTTTCAACTAGAGCTTGAATAAATGTGGCTTTTAAAAGTACATTTTAACTTGGGCTATTTTAGAGTCTGTTGACAAGGGATTATACTGTAAAAAGAGTATCCTCGGTTATGTCAGCTTAGTCCTCTTTGAGCTGGCTATTCGCCTAGCATTTAGCTGAATTTTTCCTCGATTGCCTCTTTTTTAGTTAATACTAACCCATTGTCGACAAGCCCTAGTTTCCTTTAATAGAATTATAGGAAGATTGAACAATTCTATTATAACAAAATTTTCCTAAATTTTTTTATAAATTACGCCTATTTTTAGGGCATTTCTATTAGTATAGGGTTAGACGGCCATTGATAAGTTTTATTCTTTACTTGGCATCGAGTAACATTTATTTAGTAGACCTTGGAGCATCCGGGCTAAAGGCTAGCAATTTATCTGCAAATATTAGCGGGTAAAACTCTATTATCTCTAGGCCTGGACCTTATTAAAAATAGTTCTTAGCGCCGCTTGGATTAAGGGCCAGTAGAGTCGTTAATATCATGTAATTTAGAATAAAGGATAGGATTATTAATTATTCATTTGATTAACTTATAAAAGGTGAACGTATTAAACTACCAGTTCCTATATAAGCTTATCTTAATATATCCATTTTGGAAAAAAAGCAATTCTAACGAACCTTAAAATAAACCTATTCTCTTGAATAAGCTAAAACCCGCTGCTTAAATCAAATCCCACGCGGCTATTAAACTTGCACATAGCGAAAACTTGGGTATTATATTTCTACGGTGTGTCTAATATTATTAAGAAACACAATTACATTATACAAAGTTGACAAAGAATCTCAATTAATTTTGCCTATGATTCTGCTTTGTTAATTGAGAATTGTTATAGGAGTTATAAATGCCTAAAAATGTACTGCTTGATCAACCGAAACCATTTTACATGATATTCGTATTAGAGTTTTGGGAACGCTTCGGTTTTTACGGGGTCCAAGCCCTTATAGTTTTGTTTATGGTACAAAAACTAAAATACTCTGACATGCAAGCGGTTAGTTTATTTACATCATTTAGTGCTTTAGTATATTTATTGCCCGGGTTAGGCGGATATATTGGCGATAAAATATTAGGCACAAAACGCACTATTCTTTTAGGTGCTATTGTCTTAGCCATTGGTTATTTGATCTTATCATTGCCTAACATGAATGACTCCATTACTTTGCCTATGGCTATAATAGTAGTAGGAAATTGGTTATTTAAAGCCAACCCCTCTAGCTTATTATCTAAAATATATCAAAATACCGATCATAATCTAGATAGTGGTTTTACCCTATATTACATGGCTATCAATGTTGGCGCATTGATTTCCATGTCTTTAATTCCTATTTTGAGTCATTACTTTGGCTGGCATGTGGGATTTTTAGGATGTTTTATAGGGCTTATCATTGCCATCGTCAGTTTTATCGCTATGCGCTCAACGGTAAAAGATATAGGTACAGCACCTAAATCGATTAACCCTATTTATCAAATAATTTTATTATCTGTCATCATAGCCGTATCAATTGCAGGCTGTAATTGGTTATTGATTCATTATCAACTGACTCAGTGGGCATTACTAGTAGGTGGTGGAGCATTACTATTATATTACCTAGCTCAATTAGCCAAAAGTAAAAAAACCGAAAAAGGCCCTATGCTGCTTTGTTTAATACTTATAATTCAAGCTATTGTTTATTTTGTACTGTATAATCAAATGCCAACTTCTTTAACATTATTCGTATTGCGTAACGTTGAACACTCAATTTTAGGCATTCCCGTTTTACCAGGCTCATTTCAAGGTCTTAACTCATTCTGGATTATGGCTATGAGCCCTATTTTGGCTATAGTTTATAATCGTATGTCAAACAAAGGTACCGATTTTTCATTACCTGGTAAATTTGCATTAGGTACGTTTCTTGCCGGATTAGGTTATTTAGTATTGCCATTAGGTACAGTTTTTAGTGATGGCTCCGGCATTATTTCCAGTATATGGGTGGTACTCTCCTATTTCTTCCAAAGTGTAGGCGAGTTAATGATAAGTGCCATAGGATTATCAATGGTAGCACAACTGATACCACAAAGATTAGTTGGATTTGTAATGGGCTTTTGGTTCTTATGCACCTCTATTGCAGGCATTATTGCAGGTAAGGTAGCTAATTTAGCCAGCATACCCTCGGATATTACCGATCCTATTCAATCGCTACCCATTTACAATGCTTTATTTTTAAAAATTGGCATAGTAACCGTGGTAATTAGCTTGGCCATGGGAATATTTGTGCCTTTACTAAAGAAATTATTAGCACCACAACCCATCCAAAGCAATTAAAACTGCTACCGTTTTAGCTAGATAAGCCATTACCTGCTGTTTATTTAATAAACAACAGGTAATGGCTAAATAACGTAAGCTGCTCAAAATAAATATTTTAATCTCTCAATAAATTATACACACGGCCTTCTCTGACTCTCACTTTATAGCAAATACCTAGTAACTCCCTCTGAAAACAAAGACGTTTAAAAGTAAAACTCTCTGATAAACTAAATCGAATAATGGAAATATTGAAATACTCGGATCGCCTATTTCTGTATCTAAACTATGGCATAAATAGCATTATCTTCTACAAATGGTAAACGAAATTTTCTGCGTAAAATGAAATTGATTCAACCTAGAACCTATGGCTTTAGAAGCTTTAACAATTTTGAATAAGAATTGGAAAATTGTGTTCTTAAACAAGTACTCCGGATTTTGGAAGGATCGTAAGCTTCCCCTATAAAGACACATTTCAAAAGTAGAGTTTTCTGGCTTTATTAGCAACGAAGAGGAAGCTTCAGATATTAAGCAGTTACGAGACTTAGAAGCTGAGCTATCGCAATACAAGCAGATGTATGCAGAGCTTGTCATAGGGCTAAGCTAAGCCGCACGGCTTGGTATAGGCAAGCTTGTGACACGCATAGAGATACGGAAGTGATATCGGCTTTGAATGAACTCATGGAGCGATGGCCGCGCTGGGGCTTTTGGAAATCTTTTCATTGGCTTAAAGCTCAAGATTATCCCTGGAATCACAAGCGAGTATGGCGGATTTACTGCACGATGAAACTTAATTTGCCGCGAAGGAAGAAGCGTGCGGTATTAACATGTGAACGACAACCCTGGGTGGTTTTACCTCTTGTAAACCAAAGCTGGTCACTGGATCTCATGCAGGATGCGCTTTATTCGGGTAAGCGATTTCGCGTTCTGAATATTTTGGATGAAGGCGTACGCGAGTGCTTGGCTATTGAGGTTGATACTTCTCTTCCAGCTGCTCGAGTTGTACGCGTGCTTGAACGCATAAGGATTTGGCGAGGGACACCTAAGCAATTACGCCTGGATAACGGGCCTGAGCTGACATCAGCCTGTTTGACAGCCTGGTGCCAACATCATCACATTGAACTTGTCTATATTCAACCTGGCAAGCCCAACCAGAATGCTTATATCGAGCGGTTTAACAGAACATTTCGCTATGAGGTATTAAATGCACATCTGTTCTCATCACTGCACGAGGTGCGTGATATCGCTTGGAATTGGTTGATAGATTATAACGAGCAAAGACCCCATGATGCATTAAAGGGAATGACACCCGCAGCATTTAGAGATAAAGTATCTGCCGAAAACTCTAGTTTAGCCGTGTGTGCCTAATAGGGAAGCTTACGGAGCAATTTTATGTAGTAGAAAAGTTTGGCGCCGGCTACAAGAATCGAACTCGTGACCTGATGATTACAAAATACAATCCCTTAAATAAATTAACTTATTGATTTATATATCTTTTCTAAGTATTTCTCAAAAATCTCAAGTGTCGTTTCGTGCATTTTCAAGTCCTTTAAAATCAATATATTACGTTTCGATTTTGGTAACACAGTTTCGTGCATTTTGTGCAGTTTCGCGTTGTTTTAAACACACAACTAAAATTTTAACCAATTTATAATTAAGATTATATTTTAACTGCTAATAATGAATATGATACAACAATAAAATTTTAATTTTTAAGTCAAAGCGAATTATATAATTGATGTAATCTTAGTATTATAACAAACGAAGTTACCTCCAGTTACATAAGACACATATAAAAAATAGACTCGCTTATTAGCATTTTACTGATAGTTCAATGGATTAACTCAATCTCGCAAATTAAAAAACGTTTCCAGTTACATAACCATTACATAAAATTTTTGCTAAAGAATAGGTATTGCAAAAGCTTAAAAGACATCCATTCAAGCACTCTCTCTTTCGCATATTTTTTAGCCCTTACTAATCTTTTAATATTTACTTTTATCCATAATTTATGGCAGTTTGTAGCAGTTCTATTTATTATCCTTGCAATTAAAGGAGCAGCGGTAAAAAATGTTTGATTTTCAATTAATAAAGTATCATGCTTTGTACAAATTATAAACGCATTAACTAGGCTTTAATTCCCCATGAGTAATCCAAAATCAGAAAAGAAGCTTTTACTCAATAAGAATGCTGTAATAGAAAATTCTGCTGTCGAAAATCTATACCATAATATTTCCTCCCTTATTTTTAACGCTCGTTCCAATGTTGCTCACGCAGTAAATACTCAATTAGTGATGCGGAATTGGCAAATTGGACATTTGATTAACGCGGAAATTTTAAAGCAAACCCGTGGTGAGTATGGTAAAGCGGTTATTAAGCAACTGGCAAGCCAGCTTACTCAGCAATTTGGGCAAGGATTTACGCGAGCTTCATTATTTAGGATGCTACAGTTTGCTAACCAGTTTCCCGATCAGCAAATTGTCGCGACAATGTCGCGACAATTAACCTGGAGTCATTTTGTTGAAATTATTGCGATTGATGATCCATTAAAACGTGAATTTTATGCGGAAATGTGTCGTATGGAACATTGGAATGTACGCCTATTACGCAATAAAATTCAAAATATGCTTTTTGAAAGAACCTCCCTATCTAAAAAGCCTGAAGCGCTTGTTCGCAAAGAATTACAACAACTACGTGAAAGTGATCAATTAACTCCTGGTTTAATTCTTCAAGATCCTTACTGCCTAGAATTTCTTGGTTTAAAAGATACTTATAGTGAAAGTGATCTAGAACAAGCCATTCTGCGAGAATTAGAAAAATTCCTACAAGAGTTGGGCAGTGATTTTTGCTTTATCGCTCGTCAAAAACGTATGGTCATTGATAATGAAGACTATTATTTAGATTTATTATTTTTCCATCGTAATTTAAGGCGCTTAATTGCTATCGAGTTAAAACTCGGTAAGTTTCAAGCCGCAGATAAAGGTCAAATGGAGCTTTATTTGCGCTGGTTAGATAAATATGAAAAACGGCCTGGCGAAGATAAGCCATTAGGGATTATTTTATGCGCTGAAAAGAAACAAGAAAAAATTGAGCTGCTGGAGCTAGACCAAAGCTCTATTCATGTAGCCCAGTACTTAACTGAACTTCCTGCTCGTGAAGTATTGGCAAATAAGCTACATCAAGCCATTGAGCTAGCTAGAAAAAAATATCACCCATAATTTATTTCTAAAGAGAGATGAATATTTAGTATGGCAAAAAATAACTCAAAATGTATAAATTGTAATTCGCCAACCACTAATCCAAGATTTTGCAGTCGCTCTTGTTCGGCAAGTTATAATAACAAAGCCCATCCCAAAAGAAAGCCTGAAGGTAAATGTAATAAGTGTGATACTCCTATTAAATCTCAAAAAAGCTTATGTGATAAATGCAACCAGCTTGAAAAGCAAGAAGCAAATAGGCATAAACAAAACATCCATGTGTTTCAAGGTCCCAATGGACCATTTGAGAAAAAATTACCTTACATTTCAAATAGTAGCAGTTTTGTTTTTTCATCATCTCCTACAAATCTTACTCTAGAAACTTCATGCGAAGAGCTTATTTATTATTTACTTAGCTTATTAACTGATAAACCAGAATATATTAGACCTTCTGACATTCGCTGGCTTTCAGCCATGCTAATACATCTTCTTGAAACCAAGATAGATTATAAAAATCATTGGAACGAAAATATTACCTCCATTTCAAATTTACCGATTAAGCGCATAGCTTCTTATCTTGAGACATGGGTTTGGTCATTTTTCAAGGATAACTGGCATCCGCTGCTTCCCTCTTTTGCCTTAGCTACCTGTCAGTTTATCGATGCACATTTATTTGGCTTTTATGAGAGAGCTAATAGTACTCAGTATACAAGTTGGAAAATCAAACCATGGTTTCAAGGAAAAGAAAATAGAAATTTCAATGATAGAAAAATATGGTTTTTAAATGATAAACAATTTAAAAAAGAGTTCACTGAAAAAATGGGTTATCTAACTGTAGCTTGTACCATTCCTAACGGTAGTTTATTAACTTTACCATCTTATATCAGTCCAGATGTTTCAGGCCCAGCAAATTTTGATATTGAAATGAAGCGCTGCTATCTTAGTACCAGCACATCCGATCCTATTTTTTGTTCTGGAAAAGAATCGGATAATTCCTTGTTTGATATTTTTTCTGATTTTGAATTTACAGGAGATATTCTTAGTATAAATGGAGAAAAACTTCATAGGAATCATTTAGGCGCCAGAATACCGGCACGGTGGGCTATTGGTATAAAGCATTATGATTCGGAATTGATTATCTGCTTACCAGATTGGTTAATCAGTTAGCGATTAAATACGGGAACTGAAAATTTTATTCAACGCGTATTTATAATGAGAATAAATAAATTACTAGAAAGCTAGTATTTTCTAGCAAAAATCTTGTTATTTAAAATTATATGTCGAAACTCGCATAAAATGATCCCTTAAGAACTCGATAGAAATGATCCCTATACACCTAAGCTTCACGCTAAACAGAGTGAGGATCAAAGATGAAGGGTTGTTTGCTAATGAGCGAAAAAGAAAGAGTACGTAAGGTGATATTAGCGTTTGTTGCGAGTGGTCATTTAAATTTAAAGGAAGCGGCCTTGAGGCTGTCAATAAGCTACGGGCAAATGAAGCGGCTGTGGAAACGTTATCAAGCGTTAGGTGATGCAGGCTTACTGCATCAGGCACGAGGTAAGGTATCGAATCATGGTAAGCCTTTATCGGTTAAACAGGCCATTATCGCGTGTTATTGGCATAATTATGTGGATTTTGGTCCCACCCTTGCGGCTGAGAAACTTCAAGCCGCGGATTATATCATTAACCATGAAACCTTAAGACGCTGGTTAATACAAGCCGGTCTCTGGCAATTGAAATCCCAAAGGCCTAAACATCGACAGCGCAGATTGCGTAAATCTTGCTTTGGTGAACTTGTGCAGCTCGATGGATGGTTCGCATCATGCCTGGTTTTAAGAAGATACAGATTCTTGTTGTTTGATGAACCTGGCCGATTATGCCACGGGAATAACGTTAAGCCTCATGGCCGAGCAAGAAACGATCCAAGCGGCGTTAGCCGGTTTTATTAGCCTGGGTTAAACGCTATGGCCCTGTATGTGGATTTAAAGAGCGTGTATATAGGCCAAAGACACAAAACTACCCTCGAGGATGAATGAGCCGGTAGACGTTTTACCAAGAGTGTGTTTGGTGAAGTGTGCCGCAAACTCGGCATTGTGCTGATTAGAACCTATTCACCCCAAGCAAAAGGGCGGGTGGAAAGGAACCATGGGGTATATCAAGATAGGTTGGTGAAAGAAATTCGTTTACAAGGGCTTAACCGCATAAGTCAAGTCAATCACTTTGCATCATGGTTTTATTGAAGGGTTGAATCAGCGGTTTGCTAAACCACCGGCTTGTAGTACAGAGGCGCATCGGTCAATCGATGCTTATGGTAATTTAAACCTTTCTTCTGCTGGCAAAGCACCCGGCAAGCCCAGCAGGATAATACTTTTAGCTATGAGGGACGGCTTTACCTGATAGACAACGTAAATCCCATTAGAGCGAAACAAAAAGTACTCATTAAGCGCCATCTAAATGGCTTATTAAGTGTGAGGTATCAAGACCAACGGTTAAACTATCAATCCATAGAGACATTCTAAACAACCGTCTTTCATAAAACCTGCTTATACTGGACAGCAAAGAAACGTAAAGGCTAAATAAACGAAACCCAAATCGCCTTGGAATCAATTTAATCCAGGGTGGTTAAGTCCATCGTAAATCAAGAAAAGAGATCATTTCTAAAGAGTTGCGACAGTTATTTAAAATTATATATTAAAGTCTCTTATTTTTTGATAAAATGTCTAATGCTAGTTAATTTGATTTAGTTAGAATATTTCTTCTTTGTATCTTTTAACAATATTTCCCGCAATTACAGAAAAATTAGTTTCTCATTAAGGCGATGATGTTATAGGGTTTTATGAAAATAAAAAACATCATCTTTGCATAGTCCATAGTTACATAAATTTTGCCTCTGAAATTATTTATTAATTTGCCTTTTACGCTCATAACTACGTCCTAATTATTGAAACTATTGCTAGGGAGATAATGAAATGGCGAAAACAATTAAAAAGGTAAAGTTTAAGAAGGCTAAAAAACCTACAAAACAAAAAAGATTAAATGCTATCACAATTAATAAGCAATATGGCCCACTCCCTGAACAGGATCGCTTTCCTATCAATCATCACTTTATAAAAGATAAAAATTTTACGGCTACTGTTGAATCTGTAATTAAAGAAGATATAAAAGCTTCAGAACAGTTTTTGGTAATTACAGGCTTTACATCCATATCTTATCTTGTTGAGATATATGATGAATTTTCAGCTATTAAAACAAAAAGATTTAAAATTATTTTAGGTTCCGAGCCTATCGTAACGAACAAAAGGCAATTTATAGCAACCAACTTAAACGATGAAATTAAAAGTTATTGGATGAAGGAAGGAATTTCTCCATTATATTGTGGTGGTATTATTTCTTTAATTGAGTCTATTAGAGACAACAGAGTTGAGTTCTATTATTTAGAATCATGTCATGCCAAACTATATATTGGTAAAAAGCACGCAATGTTAGGTTCTTCTAACCTAACAAAAAAAGGCTTAAAAAAACAAATTGAAGCAAATTTTAGGACACAACGTCCTTTTGGAAACCAAAATGACATATCAGACTATAAAAATATTCAAATAATTGCTGAAAATTATTCTCAAGCAGCTGTACCCTACAATGATGGAATTATTGAGTTATTAAATAAACTTTTAAAATTTGTAACTTGGGAGGAAGCTTTAGCTAGTGCCATAGCCGAACTTTTTGAAGGAAGATGGTTAAAGAAATATAATGAAATATCTGAGAAATTAAATCTCTTATCATTATGGCCTTCGCAAAAATTAGCTCTTTTTCAAGCTTTAAGTATTCTTGATAATCAAGGTAGCATTCTTATCGCAGATCCTACAGGCTCTGGTAAAACTAAGTTAGTTTGTAGCCTGCAATTAGCTTTATATTTAAGAAAGCTTTTAACAGCGAGTCGATTCGAAATTAAAAAAGATATTATTATATGTCCTACTTTAATTAAGAAAAACTGGCAGGAACATATTGAAAATTTGAGCTTTGCCATAACACCTGAAATTGTGCCAAACTCGCTCCTGAGCCGTACGCAAAACATTAAGAACCTCCTTGGTTACAAAAAACACTATAATTTATTAGTTCTTGATGAAGGGCATAATTATATTAACTCAAAATCCAATAGAAGTCTTACCTTTAATAAAATAGATGCTGATAATAAAATATTAATTACTGCAACTCCTATCAATAAAAGGCCACAAGATTTACTTAGACTTATCAAATTACTTGATGTTGATAACCTATCTGATGAAGAGATAGAAAAATTTAAAGCGATTCACAGAGAGTTCCAAAAAAACAGAGGTATTTTAACCGATCAACAATGCGCCACACTAAGAGATTTTGCATCGAGATTTACTGTAAGACGGTCTAAAAAAGAATTTAACCAAATGGTTGATAGAGAACCAGAAAAATATATTAATTCAGAAGGTAAACGATGTAGATATCCTAAGCAAATGTCGAAAATTTATTCTACAGGTGAAAGTAGGGCAGACTGTTTTATTGCTAGCAAAATAAATAAACTTACCGAAAAATTAACTGGCTTAGTATTTTTGAAGAAAATCTTACTACCTAGTGAAAATAAGGCTATTAATTATACTGACTTTAATATTGAACAACGCTTACTAATCGCTTATTTATTATCTAAATACCTTATTCAATTTATGCTTCGTTCTTCGAAAGTTGCACTAGTTGAGCATATAGAAGGTACTGAGAAAGCTGCAAATTTTTTTGGCTTTACATCATCTAAACAAAGAAAAACAGGTGACTTTATTGGAAAGCTAAAAAAATTAATTAACGAAGGTAAACTACCTGCTTTTGATATTGAGAAAGCTGAGCTACCTTATTTTTTACAAGATTTTCATGTCTTCAAAAAGCAATGCCAAGCAGAAATTAACATTTACAAAAGAATTGCAAGTTTGGCAAAACAAATCTCAAATAACAGAGAAATAAAAAAGCTTGATTTAATTAACAGATTATTTAAAAAGCACGATCTAATACTAGCATTTGACAGTACGGTTAGCACGCTAGATTATTTAAACTATCTTGTAGGAAAATCCAATTCTAAATATCAGTTTAAATCTCATATTGTGACAGGATGTACTGATAGCAAAAATAAAGAAAAAATTAAAAAAATGTTCGAATTAGGTTCAGGCGAAAAAATGCAATTAGCCTTGTGTTCAAACTCATTGGCAGAAGGCGTTAACTTGCAACAGGCTTCAGCCATGGTATTTCTTGATATGCCTACCGTTTTGCGTATTGCTGAGCAAAGAATAGGGAGAATAGCAAGACTCGATAGCTTACATAAAAAAATCTACGTTTACTGGCCAGATGATTCAAATGAGTTTGCTCTTAAAGCCGATAGCAAATTAATCAAAATAAAAGTTATTGCAGATAAACTTATTGGAACTAATATCAATTTACCTGATCAATTTTTTATGAAACATGATTTAGAAAAAATATCTGCCACAATAATGCTGAAAGAATACAAAAAATTTGAGGAAAATGGTGCAGGATGGGAAGATGGTATTTATGACGCTTTTAAACCGCTTAAGAATTTATTTGAAGGTGACAAGGCCATTATTAATAAAAAAACTTATGAGTATTATCGCGATAACCCAGGAGAAATACGCTGTAAAACAAGCAGTATTAGAAGCAATACACCATTTGGTTTCTTTACAATTAGATATAATAATAGTGAAAATATCCGCTCTTCCAAATGGTACTATGTTGATGATAAAGAAATTTTGTGGGAAGAATCAAAAATATATGAACGCCTTATAGAGCAGTTTAAAAATGTTCAACAAGCAAGATGGGATGATGAATCTAAACAGTTAATGAAAAAGTTTTTAGAGAAAATTTATCAAAATGAAATGGATTTACTACCAAACAAAAAAAGAAGAGCCTTAAAAATCTTTAAACAAATTCTTATAGCCTATAAGAAGCAATCTAAAAATGACTTAGTAAGATTTTCAGCAATCGATAAGTTACTTGAAGCTTTAAATCCGGCTAAGCATAAAGATATTATGATTGATTACGAAATTTTTGCTGACTATATACTCGATTATGCCAAACCAATCCTTACCGAACTAAAACAAAGCTCTAAACAACTTAAAACTATTTTAGATCTTTATCCATATTACATAGATAATCCAATATTGACAAATGACTTAGAAAAATTATTCAACAAGATCCCCTGTATTGATAGTTTAGAGCCTCGTTGTATTGTAGGTATTATTGGAGTTGGAAATAGATAAGCCTCTAATAACAAGCTTGTTTACTTCGTAGTAGAAAAATTTGCTAGGAGAGGAAAATGCATTATGAACAAAAATAAAATAAACAACCAAAATGAATTCAGTTTAAAAAAAATAAAAAATGATATTACATTTGCAGCTAGTTTTTTTAATACCATTAGTAAACTAGCTTTCGCATGTGGCTTTATAGTCCTTGCCAGCTATTTTATCTCAATTGGCTATATACCCGTAGGTAACTATGAGTCCCTTTTTAATATAGTTTTGACTCTTGCCTTTTTAAGCGTTTATTTTATTTTTTTCCTCGCCTTTACCTTTATTTTTGCGCCTTTAACTTGGGCACAATTATTGAAAAATATTCATACCTGCACAATCATTGTAGGAAAGGAACAAGCTGAGCATGTTGTTAGCTCGTTTAAAACTCAACATATTGATATTACAAGCCATGCTAGGAGAAGAATATTTTTATGGTATATAGTAAGCCTATTAGTATGTTTTTTAATTGTAGGATTATTATATTGGTGGGTAGGAGATAAGATAGCGCCTGCTATTGGATTATGTAGCTTTGCTTGTTTTTTATTATCGCAATTGGGATCAAAAGCTAACTATGATAAGCTAAAAACTTCTGCCAAAAAAGCATTTTGGTACAAAATAGCTCCATATATTAATATTTCCCTAGTTACAGGCGGTGTGTTCCTATTTTTACTGCTTGTTTTTAATATAATAATTTTACTCTATACTCATAATGGTCAAACCGAACATTCTGCCTTTAATTTATTTATTTATGGTCTATTCATTCTTACGGCCTCAGCAATTTGTTTTATACCGCCTAATCCTAAATGGAAATCTTATCTATGGATGCCTACAGTAGGAATTGGATTTGTTTTTATTATTCTTTTTTTAACTCAGTCTTATACATCCACAGTTAATCTGTTAATTCGTAGTCTAAAAATAGGAGCAATGTATGATGTCACTGTAGATGCAGATCAGAAAGGATGCATATTTTTAGCCAAGAAAGGAATTGACACTACTTGTGAAGATAAAGATTTGAATACTGTTAAACATATAAATGTTTATTGGCGAGCAGGTGAATACTATCTCGGATATAAGACTTCCACAGAAGAAATATATTTTAATATGCCTGCTCATTATGATTTAAGCATTACAACAAAAAATAAACTAAAGTTTAAATCAAAAAATTAGCTAAGGCATAAATTAATAATTTATGTTATAAGGAGGTTCATGACTATCGAATTAAAATCTAAAGAAGTTCAATCAGTTGCTAATTTTTTTTATCCTGTCGTTAACCACTACGGTTTACTTACGCTAACTGTTATCGTTTTATTCTACGGATTAGGTCGCTATTATCATAAGGGCTATTTAGCTTATTTTGGATTGCAAGAAAATTTGTTTCCGCTTGAATTCCATGACGCTTTGCTTTTAGGTATGATTCCCACAAGTAAACTATTTGATTTCATTGGTTATTACCTAATATTTATTATTATAGTTACAGCAATAGTATTTTTTATCAATTTAATAAATAAATTTATACTGCATTTATTCAATAATATAATAACTTTTAATTATTCGAATAGGAAACCCGATACTCAAAAATATAAGATCAACCTTTTAAAAAACTTTTTTATGAAGTTCCTTTTATCTTCTATATATTTTTTAACGATCGGACTTATCGTCTTAATATTCTCCTTAACTCTCAAGGGCTCTTATTTTTTAGGCAATTACATTGCAAAGCATGATCAGGCAAAATGGGATAATTACTTTAAACAAATAATAATCTGCCAAATGAATAAAAATTGTGAGATTGTAAAAAAAAATTTGCCTACATCATTTCTACAAATAACTATGAAAGATAGCCATAAAAACTATAACGGTTTTATAATTGATAGCGGGCAGAATTTTATTGCCTTTTATGCAATTCAAAGAGAATTAATAGTTAAAAAATTAATGGATATAGAAACTATAAGAAAATTAGAGGTTCTATAATATTACCTGCAAAAAAATAAACACTTAAGGATAAAATGAGAAATATTGAAATAGCAGCGCTTTCTTTGCTAACAAATCTTATTGAGATTTGAGTTTATTCAAGTGCAAAATAAAGTTTATGCTATGTGGAGTTGCCCCTATAAAACCGGGCTAGTTAAACCCATCCGTTGCTCACGCAAGAACAGTCTTGGTGAGCGCATATTCAGCCCTTTGTGAGGGGCATGGTTGTTGTAATCTTCAAACCAGCCATGCAGTTGCTTCATCACTGCGTGGGCACTACTTAAATTAGCCAGGTAGACATAACCTCGCTTGAAAGTTTTAACAAAGGCTTCCGCTATGCCATTACTTTGCGGGCTATAAGCCAGTGTCGTGCATACTTCAAACCCTAAACTCCTGGCAAACTGGACAGTCTCGACTCTACACCATAAACGGGGGCACTTTACGAGGTGTTAGCGTAAGCTAAGGCTATATTTCACTAGGCGAGTGAGGTGTAAAGTGCCCAAGAAAGAGCGTATCCACCATTTGCCTGGTTTTGCAATCAAAAAGGTGAGTGAAATTAATCCTCTCGTTATCGAGGTTAACTATCGGCGTCGAGCCAGGTGTGTGGATTGCAACAGCACACGCTTACGCAAGAAGGACAGCTTCCTGCGCGAGGTCAGGCATGTATCGATAGGCTTACGGCAAAGTGTGTTGCGCTGCTTTAAGGCCTATAAGTTTCAGTGCTATGGCTGCAAGCGCTACTTCAACCAGCGCTTCCCGGGTATCCTTAGATACCAGCGTGCGTCTGAGCCTTTACGCCAGCAGGTGTTTTATCAACATACCCAGGGGATGTCTCAGAAAGACCTGAGTACGCATTTAAAGCTTGGCAAAGCCACCATAGAGCGCTGGTATCATCAAGGCTACTGGCGAGAGCATCAATTGCTAAAGAGTAAAGCCTGTCCGCAAGTACTAGGCATTGACGAACACTTCTTTAGTCAAAGACGAGGGTTTACCACTACCTTGTGTGACTTATGCAAACATACGGTATTTGATGTGATCAAAGGCCGTAGCGGTCAAGACATAGAGGCCTATCTGCAAGCCTTACCCGGTAAAGACAAGGTGAAAGTCATCTGCATGGATTTGAGTAGTACTTATTGCAAACTGGTACGTCGCTACTTTCCCAACGCCAAAATAGTCGCCGATAGGTTTCATGTCATCCGCCTCATTAACCAGATGTGCCTACAAACCTATCAAAGCATAGACCCTACCATGAAGTATAACCGAGGCTTACTAGGCGCGCTTAGAACAAACCATGAGCGCTTGAAGCCTAAACAACAGCATAAGCGTAATGATTATTTCAAACAACAACCTGCTATCGAGGCTATCTATCAGTTTAAGCAGCAGTTGCATCAGCTCTTGCTAGAAAAGCACTGTCAAGCCAGAAAGTGTAAACGCTTATTGCCCGTATTCTTAGACTTTATTAAACAGCTAAAACAACAACCCCTACAGCCACTCCAAACGCTAGGTAAAACCCTTGTATCAATGGCGGGAAGAAATAGTCAGAATGTGGCGCTTTACCAAGTCTAACGGCATTACCGAGGACTTCCATCGTAAGATGAAGCTCATACAGCGTAGAGCCTATGGCTTTAAAAACTTTGAGAATTATCGTATTCGAGTTAAAGTGTTATGTTCATGAAGGTAGTGCCCCCGTTTTCGGGAAAGAGCCAGAGCCCTTGCTTTGATTGGTGCCGGCGACAAGAATCGAACTCGTGACCTGATGATTACAAATCAACTGCTCTACCAACTGAGCTACGCCGGCTTTTTGAAGGAATGATTATTGTAAATAAACTTCTCGAAAATGCAAGGATTTCAGCATTTATGAATTGCTAAACACCTAGCAATTTTTAGAGTATATTTAACTTAATATCTGCTTGAGTAATACCAAGCGCTAGAATGTTGCGAAACCCGCATCCTGTTTTACTTTTTGTAAAACAGAAGCCATAGGCACATACTCATCTCCGATTACACTCGCAACATCCTAGTCCTTAGGACAACTTATTTAGAAGAATAGATATTACCTATGCTATCTAGCTTATTAAAAAATGCTTTTTCGTTAGGTGTTCTGCCTAAAAATTCGGTAAGCATTTGATTAGGCTCTATTTCTCCGCCTCGCTGTAAAATTAGTTGGTAGCGCTTAGCGATTTTTGTATCCATCAAGTTATCACCAAAGGCTGATAGCATATCGCTGACAAGTGCTTCTGACCACAGATAGCCATAATAGCCAGCCGCATAGCCGCCCGCTAAGTGACCAAAACTCGCCGGCATGTAGGTTTCATCGATATAGCCTAGTGGCGTGGCAGCCTCAAGTGATTTAAATGAGGCCATTACATCCACCGGCTCCTTTCCTGCAAGTGATAGATCAAAAGCAGCGTATAGGCGTTGGCGAGCATAAGAGATACCCTTGCCAAAATTCTCCGTTTGGTTCATTTTTTCTATTAAAGCTTTATCTATAGGTGTACAGCTTGGACAAGCCTTCGAGAATATCGCTAATGATAGATTATTACGGGCCCATGATTCAAATAACTGAGAGGGCGCCTCAACAAAATCTTGTTTTACATTCGTGCCTGCTAAGAAACTGTAGCGCGTTTTTGATAATATTTCATGCAAGACGTGCCCGAATTCATGGAATAAGGTTTCTAGCTCCATCTGGCTTAATCCTCGCTCACTAAAATTGGTCACTAAGACACTAATAGGCGTTATACCTGCCTGAGTACTGGATTGGCGGATAGGGAACATCGCTGCATGATTATATTTATTCTCTCTTGGAAACAGATCAAGATACATCGTGCCTAAATAATGCAGATCATCGTACACGTCATAGGCTTTAACCGAATTGTGCCAACGAGGTAGCGTAGAGTTCTCTTTAAATGTAATACCGTATAATTGGCTGGCTACTTGCATTACCCAGTCCACCGAGGCGGCTGTTGGAAACTGTTTTCTAACTTGTTCCTCATCGACATTGTACTTGGCTGACTTTAATTTATTTTGATAGTAAAGGACATCCCAACGTTTAATTCCAGTTAGATCACCATCCGCTACTTTTAAATGATTGAGTTCATTAAGCTCTTGCCGTTCTAAATGTAATATTTTTTCATCAATTTTAGCTAGAAAATCATTTACTACCTCAGGCGTACCAGCCATTTTATAACGTAAAACCCACGCAGCATAACTATCATAACCCAATAAACGAGCTAATTGACGGCGCTTATCCGAGAGTTGTTGCAAGATGGCAATATTAGCCTCGCCACCTCGCTTCATATATTCTATGTAGTAACGACGACGTATTTGAGAATCAGTCACATTACCTAATATATTATCCATTACGGGACGTGATAGATCGAGGATATAATTTCCATTGGGTTGCTTAAATTTAGCTAATGCCACTAAATTCGCGCCGTTTAATTCGGCTGCGCTAAAGGTTAATTTATTTGTGTCGGATTTATAGCTAGCAATGTTTTTTTGAAATTGGAGTGATAAAGCATTAAGGTCTGTCTGAATTTTTTTAAACTGCTGGCGTTTGTCGGTAGGCAACGTAATCCCCATCAATTCAAACTGTTCCAAAATGAACTGTTTCGCGCTTGTATCAATGGCATCATGTGGCTTTACCTCTAAGATACGTTCATAAAGCCGCTGGCGTTGAAGAATATCTGTCCACATATTGTTAAGACGTTGCAAACAAGCATTGCTCTCATCACGCACTAAAGTATCCGGACTAACTTCCGCTAGTAAAGCAACGGGGCCTTGCATGGATGAAGATTGAATATACGCTTTATTCCACACAGCAAGTATATCTTTTTCAAGCGTAAATGTTTCTAGGT
>Ga0182739_1001307_pt1 | contig 26770 bp, 23 predicted proteins | sample eDN5th30CBELigBY_FD_128873 | JGI IMG/M metagenome (GOLD analysis project Ga0182739, IMG submission 128873) | Enriched backyard soil microbial communities from Emeryville, California, USA - eDNA 5th pass 30_C BE-Lig BY (version 2) (version 2) | ecosystem: Environmental > Terrestrial > Soil >... | reverse complement strand
GGATTTATGCAGCACTTGCGTCAACGTCATGTCGCCGCTGATGAGTTCGCTGAAGCCGCCGTCGCGCGCCAGTCCGAAGTATCGATGTATGCCGCCACTACGGAAATCGGTGTCGACCAGCAGGACCTTCTTGTCGGTCGAGCCCAACACGGCAGCCAGGTTGACGCTTGTGAACGTCTTGCCGATATTCGGGGTGGGACCCGTCAGCATGACGATGTTGTTCTTCGCTTCGCGCAATGCGTAGCGCAGGGAGGTTCGCAAGCTGCGCAGGCTTTCGACCGCTGGATCATCCGGCACGACTTCTGCCAGCACACGGGTGAATTTGGAACGGTTCCCCGCCCATAGTTTCCGGTTGGCGCTGGGCTGCATCCGCGGCACGGTTGCGAAGACATCGAGCCCCAGCTTGTATTCGATGTCGCTTGCGACCTTGACTCCGGACCGCATCATGCTCCTGAGCAGCGCCAGCCCCGTGCCCAGGAGCAGCCCCAAGACAGCCGATATCGCCAGGATGAGCGGGCGTTGCGGCTTTACGGGTGACTCGGGCGGCACGGCCGCATCGACCACGCGCACGTTGCCCACCTTGCCTTCCTTCACCAGCCGCAACTGTTGTGCGCTGTTGAGCAGGGCCGCATACATCTCGCCATTGACCTTGGAATCACGCATGAGATTGAGCAACTGCTGCTGCAATTCGGGCAAGGTCTTGATGTGCGAGTTGAGTCGGCTGACTTCTTTCTGGAGTGCCCCTATTTGCGCATCGAGGGCGACAATAGTGGGATGGGACGAAGCGAACTGGGCACTCAACTCACGGCGCTTCTGTTGCAGTTCGAACAAGCGAGTCTGCATGGTGACCGATGTGTTGAGCGACAGGTTGCCTTCGGTGCTCAGATCGAACGTGCCATGCTTGTCCCGGAATTCGGTGTACTTGTTGTCGGCCGTATCCATTTGCTGCTTGAGCTGCGGCAGGAAACCCTCCAGGAATGTCAGCGATTTCTCGGCTTCGGCTGCCTTGCGATCCGTGTTCTGCTTGACATAGGCGCCGCCCACTGCATTAAGTATTTGAGCGGCCTTGACGGGATCCTCGCTGTCAAGAGACACCGAAAGCACACCGGACGGTTTGCCTTTTTCGTCGATTGCAAGATCACTGCGCAAGTTTTCGATCACGTTCTGCCGGGAATGACGTACGACCGTAAACGTGCCGCCCGGTCTTGCGGCAAGCGTGCTGATCAGTATGCGGCCGTCCTTGTGGGCGCCGAAGATGGCCGGGACACCGACCTTTCCGTTGACCAGCTGTTCGCCTTCAGGGCCCAACAAGCGGTAGCCGGTTTCGGTGGCTTCCACGGTCAGCTTTTCGTTCTCGAGCCTTGGCGGCACGTCGAGCTCTTGCACCTGTATGGCCTCGGAGCCCCATACGAACCCTCCCAGTCCGCGCAAGCCCGCGAAATCGATGTAGCGATCCAGACCGAGCAGTCCGGGATCGGAGAGTCCGGTCGTATGCTTGGACAGCCACTGGCCGATGACGGGCAAGTAGTTCGGCTCCGCAGTGATGTAAAGATTTAGCTCATCGGCGGCCTCGCCCACGACCAGCCGGGATCGGAGGATCTCTATTTCGGCGGTGGCGGGAGACTGGATGCTGAACGCGCTGGCCAGTTCGCCCAGCACGTGATTGCTGGGTGCATTCTGGTTGCTTTGTTCGACTTGTATCAGGCTGTCTGCGCGATACACCGGCGGCGCCAGGACGGCATAGGCGCCGCCGAGAAGGACGACCGTCAGGGTAATGGAAAGCACCATCCATCGCGCGCTGGATACCGTGTCCAGTACGCCCAGGAAATCGATGTCTTCGCTCTCCTGTGTCGTGGTGATCGTGGCGGGCATCATGGGCGCCACAGGCGCAATAGCATTGGAGTGGTTCATAGGGTCACTTATCGTGTCATGTCTCGGGTCGCGCTGATGGCGCCATAGCTGGGCAGCAGCATGCTGATCACGCGGTTCCATCTGACGATGGGTGCAGGGTCGACGAAGACCATGTCCCGTGCTTTCAATTCGAAGTCGGCAGCGAGCACGAAAGCGGTCGGCACGCTGGCGTCAAGATGGTAGATTTCCGCTTTTCCTTCACTGCCTTTGCGTATGACGTAGATCTGTCGCGCATTGCCGGTTTCCGGATTGACGCCGCCGGCTTCTCCCAGCGCTTGCGCCAGGCTCAACTGACCGTCATGGAGGGGCTCGGCGCGCGGCGCAAATACATCGCCGAGCAGGAACACCTTGGTTTCATCCCTGTTCACGATGCGCAGCAAATCCCCGTGCTCCAGCATGATCTGCGACGGGTTTACGCCGCTGCGAGTCAATTCGGGAAGGCTGATCAGGGTCGCCTTGCCGTTGCGGGTGAGAACGACCGAAGACCGGTCCGCCTGCTGTGTAAAGCCCCCGGCTCGGTTGATGGCCTCGGGCAGCGTCATCGGAATATCGTTGATCGTGATGAGCCCGGGACTGCGGACTTCACCGTCGACGTAGACGCGCCCATTTCGATAAGCCTGGATCCGAACGGTCAGTTGGGGATCGCTTATGTAGGGGCCCAACTTGCGGGTGAGCATGCTCCGGATCTGGTATTCGGTCATTCCGCCCACCTTGACGACACCCACAAACGGGAACTGGATGTACCCGTCCGGACTGACGTTATAGCCATTGCCCACATCGGCCGCTCCCGAGGTGATCGTGGCGATGTTGGAACCGGCCGCGGTCAGCGCCAGCTCGGGGTGATTCCATACGACGATGTTCAGAATGTCGCCAGGTCCCACTTTGTACGGGGCTCCTTGGGCGAAGAGTTGTTGTATGTCTTGCTTGACGCTGAGGTTTTGAGCGGTCCTTTGCTGCGCTATGAGGGCCGGCGAAATCGTAATCAGGGCACCCGGGGGCGCGCCTTCGACGTTCATCTTTGACCGGACGTCATCGGGCGGACCCATGTAGACCCCCGGCGACATGCTGCACGCCGAGAGTAGCGTCAGTGCGCAGACCATGCCGATGAGGGATGTGCGGCGGGAAGCTGATTCGGCGGATGAGATTTCGGCGTGACGGTTCATCAGTTTTCACTTTTAGTTTGGTGGCAGGGCAGACGGGATAGTGAGTAGCGGTTGACAGAATGACTGTCGCGCTCCGCCCGGCGGGCAGGCTGCCGCAGTGTTTTTTGCTTTTTCCGCAAAATTCACACTGGTTTGGCTGCTTGTTCGTTTGACTGCTTTACTGCGTGCTGCGTGTTGCTTGATACTTTCTTGTCGTTCGCTGCGTGTCGCTTGTTTTGTTGCTTTGCTGCTTGCTGCTTGCCGCTACGTCTCTCAAATCGGCTCTACTGACGCGCGGTTGACCTTGACCCTGGTCTGTCGACCAAGAATTTCCATGAGTACGATCAGTCGCTTGCTCGATGCCGAGTGCACCAGTCCTTCAAGTCCTTCCATGCCGGCTTCATATATCCGAACGTGCCGTCCGGGCTTCAAGGCGTCGATGGACTCCAGGGCTGCGTCGTTGCGTAATTGCTCTTGCTGCTGGATGGCGGCGACGACGTCCGGCTGAACCAGCGCGTACTGAGTGCCGAATCGGACGATGCTGCTGACGCCGCGCGTCGAGCGCACAGTGCTGATCGACTGGCGGTAACTCGACGGCTTAAAGAACATGTAGCGTGGAAACATGGGTTCGTGGACGATCAGCTGCCGCGCTGCTTCCGCTTCTACCGGCGGCTTCGTCGCCCGCTTTTTCAGCGTCTTGTATAAGGGAAGGTAAGCCTGGAAGCCTTGCTGGCGAAGATTGGTCAGCGCGAGGGGTTCCTGGCGCGGTTCTGTGTACGCGACATACCATGCGCTGGGTGTCGCGCTCGAGTCCAGCGCTTCCATCGAAAAATCGTGCCCGGCCGACGTGAAGTCGGCAGTGCTCATTTGGCCAGACATTGTTGTTCCCGCTCCCTAATTACTTTGGTGTTCCGGCGCTCGTATACACTCCTGCCGGTCCGCTTATCTTGTCCGTTTTGACGTCACGTTTTTTCAAGATGTGTAATTAATAGCAGGGCGGGCCATGCCGCAGCCATAAGCTGTTCGAGCTAGGATGATCTGTCTAGGAAACGTGGTCTACACTTGATGAGGGAGCTTCGGACCGGCCGATTGGCGGACGAAATTTCGTTCGGATTTTCGAAGAAAACTTGCATTACAGCGGCGGGCTGCGCACCGAAGACAGAAGTGCCTCCTGCGAGAGCGACGCGTGCCATCCCGTCGTGGAAAACGGACTGGGCCGAATGGCCAACCCGGATTCGGGGATGTGTCGAGACGCAGCGCCATGCAACTGCGCGTGCCAAATTCAGCACCACGCACGTATCCGGATGGATGCGTTGGCATGAAACGAACTGGGCGGCGTTTCGAAAAAAAAAGCCGCTCAAGTCATTGAGCGGCTTTCCTTCTTTTGTAGGGCCTTGATTTTTTGGCGGACAGGGTGAGATTCGAACTCACGATACGCCTAAACGTATACCGGATTTCGAGTCCGGCGCATTCGACCACTCTGCCACCTGTCCTGGTCGCCATCAAAGCAAGTCCGGTATTCTAGCAAGAAAATTTAAAACGGCATAATCGCCCTTCGCAGCGCGGACCGACTCACGGGCGGGCGCAGCGGGCAGTACACTAGGGCCGACATAGCCGGGCGAATCTCAACCTCACAGTAAGGAAAGACATGCTTACAGGAAAACGGGCCGTCATCACGGGTTCAACCAGTGGAATAGGGCTGGCCATTGCCCGCGAACTCGCCTCGAACGGCGCCAACGTGGTCATCAACGGATTTGGCGACGCGCAAGCCATCGAGAAGGAACGCGTGGGCATCGAACTCGAATTCGACGTCAAGGCGCATTACATCAATGCCGACCTGAGCCGTTCTGACGCAACGCGCGACTTCATCGGCGCAGCGGTCCAGGCGCTGGGCGGCATAGATATTCTGGTCAACAATGCGGGTATCCAACATACCGACTTGATTGAAGATTTCCCCGTCGAGCGTTGGGACGCGATCATCGCCCTGAACCTGTCGGCCGTGTTCCACGGTACCGCCGCGGCCCTGCCTCACATGAAGCAGCAGGGCTGGGGCCGCATCATCAATATCGCATCGGCCCATGGCCTCGTCGCATCGGCCAACAAGTCGGCCTATGTGGCCGCCAAACATGGCGTGGTCGGCCTGACGAAAGTGACCGCACTCGAGTCGGCGGGCCAGGGCATCACCTGCAATGCGATTTGCCCGGGCTGGGTTCGCACTCCGCTGGTCGAGAAACAGATTCAGGCGCTGGCTCAAAAGAACAGCCTCGATATCGAGGCGGCCGCAAAGGAGTTGCTGGCCGAGAAGCAGCCCTCCCTGCAATTCGTGACGCCGAAGCAGATCGGCGGCGCGGCGGTGTTCCTGGCATCGGATGCAGCGGAACAAATGACCGGCACGACACTTTCCCTGGATGGCGGCTGGACGGCCCGGTAAACCCTTGAGGTCTTAGCATGTTGTTGGTTCTATCTCCAGCCAAGAAGCTGGATTACGACACGCCTGTGCGCACGTCTTTGCATACGCAGCCCCTGTATATCGACCGGGCGGCCCAACTCATCGATGTGTTGAAGCAGAAATCGCCGTCCGAGCTTTCAAAGCTCATGAAGCTGAGCGACGCGCTGGCAACCTTGAATGCCCAGCGCTATGCCAGTTGGGAGCCGGTCTTCACGCAGGGCAACTCGCGTCAGGCCGTCCTGGCCTTCAATGGGGACGTCTATGAAGGCCTTGACGCCTCGACCTTGTCCGACGCAAAGCTGCAGTGGGCCCAGAAGCATGTCGCCCTGCTTAGCGGCTTGTACGGTGTGCTTCGGCCCCTCGATCTGATGCAACCCTATCGGCTCGAGATGGGTACGCCGCTCGTCACCGGAAAAAGCCGAAATCTCTATCAGTTCTGGGGAGCGACGATTGCCGAACACCTGAACGGGCTGCTTGCCGAACTTCCCCGGCGCAGCAAGGGGCCTCGTGATCTGGTCCTGAACCTCGCTTCCGAGGAGTACTTCAAATCCGTGGATTTGAAAGCGCTGAAGGCCGACGTGGCGCAGTGCGTCTTCCAGGACAACAAGAACGGCGTGTGGAAAGTCATCAGCTTCAATGCAAAGCGGGCTCGCGGGCTGATGGCTCGCTACATCATCGATAACAAGATTACAAAGCTGGAGGATCTTCGAGACTTCGATGGCGGCGGCTACGTTTTCGATGGAGATGCGTCGGAAGAAGACAAGCTGGTCTTCAGGCGGCCGAGCTAGCGGCCTGGCGGGCTGGCGCGGGTTCCTTGGCGTTCAGCCCGCGCATCTCCTGGCGCAGCAACTGGGCCGCCTTCACCATCTGGCGCAGCGGGTAGGCCAGCGTCGCCAGCTCTCCCTCTGTTTCGATGGACGACGGCGCCTCTGCATTCCGGTCCTGGAGGAGCGACAGGACAGCGTCCAGCGAGTGCCGGATCCCATCAGGCACGGATGGCAACGAGGCCAGAACAGGGATGGCCGCGCTGATTTGCGAGGCCAGGACGTGGTTCTGGATAAGAACGTTATTGAGTTCCGGCACACTGTTCTGTCGCCGGATCGGCTCATCCATCATGCGGTTGAAGGCGGACGCAAAATTGCCGAAGGCGATATAGACGTTTTTCCGGGCCAGTCGCCAGCGCAGCTCGGCCTCATGTTGCTCCGCATCCACGTCGGAATGCCTGTCGCTTGCCCGCCCGTCCTTTGTCGAGACCGATGGATCCTCCGCGGATGCGGCTTGCTTTTGCGCCGTGCGCGCGCGGGTCAAGGCTGCATAGGCCAGGCCGGTACGGAGGTACTCGGTGTTGGCTTTCAACAGGGCTCGTGCAAGCGACGGCATGTAACGATGTTCCCACCACGGCAGGACGTAGCTGCACAGCAAGGCGAGGCCGCATCCGATCAGCGTGTCGACGAGCCGTTCGCTGATGACGTCGTTGCCGGCCGGCGAAAGGAAGTGAAAGATTAGCAACACGAACAAGGTGTTGAAGATTGCGGATGCCATGAAATTGAGCTGTATCAGGCTATAGCCCAGCACGCAGGTGATGACCAGCATGGCCATATAGATATCGGGATTGTCGGTAAGGCGAAATAGCAGCAGGGCGAGGCCGCAGCCGATCAACGTGCCGCCCAGGCGCCAGCCGTTGCGCTGGCGAGTGAGGGCAAAGCCGGGTTTCATGACGACCAGGATGGTGAGGATCACCCAATAGCTATGGGTGCCGAGCCCGGGCGCCAGCTCCTGTAGCAGGGCGGTGTGCGAGATGGCCAGGGTCGCCGTCATGGCAAGCAGCGCCGCGACCGCCACCCGGACAGCATAGCGAAAGTGCGGCGAGTCCAGTCGCAAGTTGCTGGTCAGCATGCCCAGGCGCCACGTCTGCCTCGACAGGAAGCGGTCCAAAGACCTTTCCAGTCGAATATCCACCAGCGCCGGCTCGTCTGCCGGTTCCAGATGCTGCCCCAGGCGGTCCACCAGCCGGGTCGCATTCCTGAGCCGGCGAAGGATCTGGACGAGCAAGGCGTAAATTTCAGGCTCGCCGTCCGCCATGCCTTCCTGGCGATACTTTTCCAGTTCGTACTCGATGGCGCGCAACTCCGCCTTCACGCTATTGCGCTCCCGGACATGCCTGTTCCTGGCGATGTTGAGCGCCACGTGCGCCACGTTGATGGCCAACTTCTGCAACGCGTCGCGGGCAAAAACCAGGATGTCGCTGTCCGGCAATCGCCGTCTCAGCGTGGCGTAGTCAGTATGCGTGGCGACGAGCGTATCCAGCAGGGCGACCATATCGATGAACACATTCAGCGTTGCCGTACGCAGCCGGTCGGCGCGTCTGGTGCCTCGGGGCAGTTCGCGCAATACCATGTCGCGTGCCGCCTGGTGCTTTTCCGTCATGGCCGCCTGCATGTGGACCAGCTTGCGGTAGCTCGCCTCCAGATCGGCGTTGACATCGTAGACCTGCGACCGTGCCGCGATGTAGTCCGCCGTGGCGAAGAGGGCCACCGAAAGGACTTGCTGCTCCTCGCGATGCCAGAGCAGGCGGTGCGCCATGAAGCTGAACACGAAGTAAAAAAGGCCACCCGCGAACGAGTAGATCGTATGGAGCAGCACTTCGTGCGGCGCCAGCGGCGTGCGCATGGTGAGCGTCATCAGCAGCAGGCACGCGAACCCCAGCAGTCCTCCCTGCTTGCCAAAGACGGTGAGCATCGAGAAAAGAAAGCACAAGGCCGGAATGACCAGGAACATCAGGCCGGCATGCGACGACGCCAGGCCGGTGACGGCTGCGGTCAGCGAACCGAGCAAGATGGCGGCGAGCATGCCGTTGGTGCCGTATCGCCGTGGGCCGCCGGGCTGGTCGAGAATGGCGACGCAGGCGGCGCCGATGGCGGCGACCATGCCGATGCTGTATTGGTGGTATACGCCCGCCACGATCAGCGCGGGAAGCAGCACGCCTACGGCCTGGCGCAAGCCGCCCAGAAAATAATGGCTGTAGAAGAAGCGCTGCATTTGAGGTATGCGTGAGGCCATCAAGGTATCGCTGTGATCCGCTACGTGCCCAGTATAGAGGCAATCCGTGCCGCGCTCGTTGACACTATAGAACGACCGTTCTATGATTTGCACAGGGAGGCGGGGATGCATACCGAATATTGCTTGAAAGGCAAGGTAGCATTGATCACGGGCGCGGCCGGCGCGCTCGGGGCACACTTTTCGCGTTCTCTCGGGCTCGCGGGTGCAGCACTCATCCTTGCGGGGCGCCGTTACGAACCGCTCGAGCAACTCTCGCAAGCGCTGCGCTCCGAAGAGATCGAATCCCTGCCGGTGCAAATGGATGTCACGGATCCCGACAGCGTACGGGCTGCCTTCGAGCAGGGACAATCCGCCTACGGCGCCATCAACGTCGTGATTTGCAACGCAGGAATCGCGGTCAACAAGAAGTCGCTCGATGTCGCCGCCGACGAATGGGCTCGCGTGGTCGACGTCAATCTCAAGGGCAGCTGGCTGGTGTGCGCGGAAGCGGGCCGCCGGCTAGTCGAAGCGCGCAGACCGGGGTCGATCATCACAATCAGTTCCATCCTGGGTCACCGCGTGGCGGGCGCCGTGCTTCCGTATACGGCTTCCAAGGCGGCCGTCGAACAGATGACGCGAGCCCTGGCGCTCGAATGGGCGCGCTACGGGATCCGCGTCAACGCCTTGGCGCCCGGCTATATCGAAACAGACCTGAATCGCGAGTTCTTCCAGACTCGCGCGGGCGAGGCACTGATTCAGCGTATTCCGCAACGGCGCCTGGGACGGCCCGAGGATCTCGATGGGGCCTTGTTGCTTCTCGCCTCCGATGCGTCGTCGTACATGACGGGAAGCTCCATCGTTGTCGATGGCGGCCATTTGCAATCTTCTCTCTGACAGGCGGTTACACGATGGATTTCAACTTGTCACCCAAGGCCGAGGCGCTGCGCGAGGACATCCGGCATTTCGTCGACGACGAGCTCATTCCCCTCGAAGCGGATCCCGCCTCGTTCGACGCGCACGAGAACATCGCCGAACCGTTGCTCGAGACGATGCGCGCCAAAGCCCGTGCGCGGGGCTTGTGGAGCCTCCAGTCGCCCCGCGAACGCGGAGGCCAAGGGCTCGCCATGGCCGAAATGGCTGCCTGCTACGAGGAGATGAACCGGTCCATCTTCGGGCCAGTGGTATTCAATTCTGCGGCACCCGACGATGGGAACATGATGGTGCTCAATCGGGTCGCCACCCCTCAGCAAAAGGAACGATGGCTGCAACCCATCATCGATGGACAGGTCAGGTCATCGTTCGCCATGACCGAGCCCCCGCCCGGATCCGGCTCCGATCCAAACATGATGCAGACGCGCGCCGTGCGCTCGGGCGACCACTGGATCATCAACGGGTCGAAACACTTCATCACCGGCGCCGGCGTGGCTTCCCACTTCATCCTCATCGCCCGCACATCCGCGGATCCGCGCAAGGGCTTGTCCGCCTTTCTCTTCCACAAGGACGACCCCGGCTGGGAAATTGTCAGGCGCATCCCCATCATGGGGCCTGAAGAGCATGGCGGCCATTGCGAATTGCGGTTTTCAGGCTTGTCGATACCCGACGAGAACCGGCTCATGGAGGTGGGCGACGGCCTCAAGCTCACACAGATACGCCTGGGCCCGGCCCGGCTGACCCACTGCATGCGCTGGCTGGGCCTGGCCAAGCGCTCCCTCGAAATCGCCTCGGATTACGTTTCCAGCCGTACGTCATTCGGGCAGCCCTTGGCCGATCGCGAGGGCGTCCAGTGGATGCTTGGCGAAGCCGCCATGGGCATACAGGTCGGCCGCCTGCTTACCATGCATGCGGCATGGCAGCTCGATCAGGGCAGCTACGCACGCAAAGAAGTATCGATGGCCAAAGTGGCCGTCTCGAACACGTTGCAGCAGTCCGTAGATACGGCCATCCAGCTTTGCGGCGCGCGGGGCTACTCCAAGGACACGCCATTGGAATGGATCTACCGCTATGCACGGCAGGCACGACTGGTGGACGGCGCTTCGGAAGTCCACAAAATGGTCCTGAGCCGCAGTCTGCTCGCCGAGGGTGGCGATTTCTGGAAGTGGGGCTGAGCCATGGCCATCGACGAGGCCGCTCAGGCCCTGGCGCGATTCGTGCAGCACCAGACCGGTGCAGAAAGCGTGGACGTCGTCGATTTCCGCCGGCTCGCGGGCGGCGCGATCCAGGACAACTACGCGCTCGCCGTCGATTGCCGCGGTGGAACGCATCCCGGCCGTCTGGACGTCGTCGTTCGCAGCGACGCGCCGTCTCAGATCGATGCCAGCCTTACCCGTGAACAGGAATTCCACGTATTGAGTGTCGCCGTCTCGGTTGGGGTCAAGGCGCCGCAACCGTTCTGGCACTGTGCCGACCCGGCCGTCATCGGCCACCCATTTTGCATCATGGCCCGGCTTCCCGGATCGGCGTCGGGCCGCGACCTCGTGCGCGGCGGTCTCAGTCCGGATCAAGCTGAACGCCTCACGCACGACCTGGGTGTGCAGATGGCACGTCTTCACCAAGTACGGCCGCCGCATGAGCAACTGCCCTTTCTGGGGGCGCCGCCGGCGTCGGCCGCGTTGGAGCGGGTGCGCCAATACCGGGAGGCCCTGGATGGCATTGCCGAACCTCATCCGGTCCTGGAGTGGTCCCTGAACTGGCTTTCCGATCATGCGGCTCCGGTCAGCGATGTTGTCCTGTGTCATGGTGATTTCCGAACGGGCAATTACCTTGTCGACGATGGCAGACTGACCGGCATTCTCGATTGGGAATTTTGCGCCTGGAGCGATCCGTACGAAGACCTGGGATGGCTTTGTGCCAAAAGCTGGCGTTTTGGCGGCGGGAAACCGGTGGGCGGCATCGGGGACAAGGCCGTATTGTTCGACGCCTATGCCCGTGAATCAGGCAGGCCGGTCGATGAACAGCGCGTGCTGTATTGGGAGGCGATGGCCATGACGCGGTGGGCCACCATCGCGCTCAAGCAGGCGCAACGGCACCTTTCAGGACGTGAGTCGTCGCTCGAGCTCGCGTTGACCGGGCGCCTGGTGCCGCAAATGGAGATCGATCTGTTGACTCACATCCAGGAGTTGCTGGCATGAGAAATCGACCCACGGGGGAAGAGCTGCTGGCAACGGCGCGGCGCACGCTGCTGGACGATCTGTTGCCGCTGCTTCCGGCCGACAAGTCATACGAGGCCTTGATGATCGCCAATGCGATGGCGATCGCCTCGCGCGAACTTACGCGCTGCAATGACGACGATGCACTGGCCGACCAGCATATCGCGCAGTTCTATCGCGTAGCGGGCGTGGACAAAGACACTGACATTAGCGAATACGCCCTGGCGCGCCTGATTCGCAACCGGGCCATCGACGCACAGCACGCGTCCCGCTTGTTCGAACTCCTGCTTGCGCTGACCCGGGACAAGCTGGCGCTGAGCAACCCGAAGTATCTACCTCCAGAGGCGGCACATGGGAAACAAGTATCAGACCGGTCTCGATAAACAGGAAGCCAACTACTCCAGCCTGACGCCACTCAGCTTCCTGCGGCGTTCCGCCGGTATCTATCCGGACAAGATCGCCGTCATCGATGACGACATGACGCTGACGTATCGACAGCTATATGGGCGCTGCCGTCGCATGGCTTCTTCGCTGGTTGCCATGGGCGTCGAGCCCGGCGATACGGTCTCGGTGCTGTGCTTCAATACGCACGAACTGCTGGAAAGCCACTATTCGGTCGCCATGGCCGGCGCGGTGCTCAACGCCATCAATACACGACTGGATCCTGCCGGCTTGCAGTTCATCCTCGAACATGGCGAAGCGCGGGTCCTGATCTACGATGTCGAGCTCGAAGCGATGGTCGAACAGGCAACAGGCGCCATGGCATCGCCGCCTGTACTGGTGGCGGCGGGTTCCCGGAGCGCCGCCCGCGTTCGTGTGCACTACGAGCAGGCGGTCGCATCGGGCGATCCCGACTTCGTTCCATTGCCCGTCGAGGACGAATGGGACGCGATCGCCCTGAACTACACATCAGGAACGACCGGCAACCCCAAAGGCGTGGTTTATCACCATCGCGGCGCCTTCCTGGCCGCTCTCAGCAATGCCATGGCCTTCGACATGAATGCCGATACGGTGTACTTGTGGACCTTGCCGATGTTTCACTGCAATGGCTGGGGGTATACCTGGGCGATCACGGCGGTGGGCGGTACACACGTGTGCCTGCGCAAGGTTCAGGCGGAAGCGGTCCTGACCCGCATCGAGACCAGCAAGGTCAGCCATCTTTGCGGCGCGCCGGTCGTGCTCAACATGTTGCTCAATGATTTCCACAAGAAGGGGCTGGCCCTGACCCAGCCGGTCCAGTTCGGCTTGGGCGGGGCGGCACCCCCCAGCCCCGTTATCCGGCGGGCACAGGAAGTCGGTTTCCGGATCACACATTTGTACGGCTTGACCGAGACGTATGGGCCATCGGCCATCTGTGTCTGGCAAAACGCATGGGGCGGCCTCACGACGGATGAACTGGCGTTGAAAATGGCGCGGCAGGGGGTGGGGCTGCTGGCCATCGATGACATGCGGGTTGGCCGTGTGGAAGACGGTTCCACGGTACCTGCCGATGGCAGCACGATGGGTGAGCTCCTCATTCGGGGCAACACCCTCATGAAAGGCTACCTGAAGAACGAAGGCAGCACGCGGGAAGCGTTCCGCAACGGATGGTTCCATACCGGCGACCTCGCCGTCATGCATCCCGACGGTTATGCGGAGATCAAGGACAGGGCCAAGGACATCATTATTTCCGGCGGCGAAAACATATCGAGCCAGGAAGTCGAAGAGGTCCTGTATCGTCACCCGCTCGTTCTCGAGGCTGCCGTCGTGGCCCTGAAGGACGACAAGTGGGGCGAGGTACCTTGCGCCTTCGTCGCCTTGAAAGACGCCTCTGCAACCGCGACGGAACAAGAGTTCATCGGATTCTGCAAGCGCCATATGGCCTCATTCAAGGCCCCCAAGCGGGTGGTGTTCGGCGATCTGCCCAAGACGTCTACGGGAAAGATCCGCAAGAATCTGCTACGTGACCAGTTGGCCCAGGACTCATTAGCCAAGGGAGGTGATTGATACCACGACAACGCGACGACATCCTTGCAGCGAGCAGCAGAAGTAGAAACAGCATAGATACATGACGGTGAATATCACTCATAAGGAGACTACCCATGTTCACGTTTCTTTCCAGACGACCGCTCCTGGCCCTGGCGCTAACCGGCGCCTTTGCCTTCAGCCCGGCCCAGGCGGCCGACGAGCCGATCAAGATCGGCGCCATCTACATCATGTCGGGCAGTGCAGCCAGCTACGGCAAATTTGCCGAGCAGGGCATCCGGCTGGCCATGGACGAGATCAACGGCTCGGGCGGCGTACTTGGGCGGCAGCTGGCGCTGCAACTCGAAGACGGACAAGGCAAGGCAGCCGTGGCCATCCAAGCGGCGCGCAAGCTGGTCTATCAGGACAAGGCTGACGTATTGATGGGCCTGGATAGCTCCGGTGTCGCGCAGGGCTTGGTTCCGGTCCTGCCCGAGCTGCAAAAACCCTTCATCATCACGCATGCCGCCACGCCGGATGTCACTGGAAAATTGTGCAACGCCTATACCTACCGGGTCAGCGTCAACGTGCACCAGAACATGCAGGGAGCCGCCGCCGTGGCCGCAAAGACGGGCGCCAAGAAATGGACGACCATCGGCCCCGACTATGCCTTCGGACACCAGTCCTGGGAATTCTTCAGCAAGTACCTGAAAGAGAAATCCCCTGACGCAGAGCTCATGAAGGAGACCGCGTTCCCGCGCTTCGGGGCCGAAGACTTTACGCCGTTCATCAATGGCGTCATGGAGAACAAGCCCGACGGCGTGCTGATCTCATTGTGGGGCGGCGACCTGGTGAACTTCGTGCGTCAAGCCAATAACCGGGGATTCTTCAAGCAGGGGTTCCAGGTTCTGCTGACGGTGGGGGCCGCGACCGAGGTGTTGACCGCCTTGGGCGACCAAATGCCCGAAGGGGTATGGCTCGGAACCCGCTACTGGTACGGCGCACACGACAATGAGCTGAACAAGAAGTTTGTCGCCGCTTATCAAAAAGCCTATGGGACGCCGCCCAGCTACAACGCCGAGGGCGCCTACATCGCCGTGCACGCGTTCAAGGCGGCGGCCGAAAAAGCCGGCAGCGTGGATGGCAAGGCAGTGGCCAAGGCCTTGTCCGGGCTGAGCATTCCCGCTCCCACCGGCACTCTGGCATTCCGCAGCGCCGATAACCAGGCCCTCATCGGACCCACCTGGGGCCGGACCGGTCCGATGAATACGCAGGACAAGATACGGTCGCTGACCGACGTGCAAGCCTTCGACGGGGCCAAGATAACGCCTCCCGCCGATCCCGCTTGCCAGCTCAAGCCGTTGTAAGTCTGCGTATCGACGCATCCGGGTCCGGCGCAGTGCAGTCCGGCCCCGGTTGCGTCCGTTAAGGAGCTCATATGGGCAGTATAGGAATGGCTTTGCTCAATAGCCTGGATATCGGCTTGTTGTTGTTCGTCATTGCCGTCGGACTGAACATCATCTTTGGTGTCCTGAACATCATCAACTTCGCGCACGGTGCGCTGTACATGCTGGGCGCGTACCTCGCCTACTCGTGCATCGGCATGTGGGGCATGCCTTTCTGGCTGACCCTGCTGATTGCGCCGCTGGCCGTGGCGGCGCTTGCCGTCGCCATCGACCGACTCATGCTGCGCTTCATTTACCAACGGGACATCTCGGACAGCCTGTTGCTGACGTTCGCCTTGCTGCTGATCCTCAACGAATCCGTGCGACTGGTGTGGGGCACGGGCATCTATGTCGTTGACCCGCCAACGCTGCTGCAGGGCACGGTTCATTTTCCCGGCGGCATCACGTACCCAATCTACAGCCTTTTCGTGGTGGGCGTGGGACTGGTCTTCCTGGTGGGCCTGTGGTTTCTCTTCAATCGCACACGGCTCGGCAAGATCATGCGCGCGGCGGCACTCGATCGCGAGATGGCCCAGGTCCTGTGCATCAATACCCGGACGGTCATCACGGGCGCCTTTGCGTTCGGCGCGTGGCTTGCCGCTGTCGGAGGCGTCGTTGCGGCCCCGATGCGCGCCATCGATCCCGGCATGGGGGACAAGATCATCATCGAAAGTTTTATCGTGGTGGTCATCGGCGGGCTGGGAAGCTTCCCGGGGGCGCTGCTCGGCGCGATTGTGCTCGGCCTCATTTACGGCCTGGGCGGGCGCTTCCTGCCTGACGTCAATCTGGTCCTGCCGTTCGTGGGCATGGCCATCGTCCTGCTGCTCAAGCCTCACGGCTTGTTGGGGAAGGGGGCCGCATCATGAAGCGACGTCTCACACAACTGGTCCTGATCATCATCCTGGCACTGCTGGTCTTGTTGCCATGGATCACGCCGTACTTTTATATCTTCATCGTCACCGAAATCCTGATACTCGGCCTGTTCGCGGCGAGCTTCAATCTCATTTTCGGCTATACGGGCATGCTCAGTTTCGGCCATGCCGCGTTCTTTGGCGTCGGCGCCTATGCGTCGGCCTTGCTGCTGCAGTCATCGGAATGGCCGCTGCTGGCTTGCCTCGTCGTCGCAGTCCTGACGGGGGCCGCACTGGCGCTCATCATCGGCTATTTCAGCGTCCGCCTCAACGAAGTCTATTTTTCGATGCTGACGCTGGCGTTTGGCATGATGGTGTATGCGGTCGTGCATCAGTGGCGCTCGGTCACCAACGGCAGCGATGGCATCGCCGGTTTCCAGATGACCTCGCTGGGCTTGGGCCTGGACCTCACGCTGGGCAACCCGAGTGTCTACTATCACGTGGTGCTTGCCATCGTTGTCGCGGCCACCGCGTTGCTCTATCTCGTGTGCCGGTCGTCGTTCGGCCTGATTCTGACGGCTATACGGCAGAATCCGGAACGCGTCGCGTTCTGCGGCCTGAACGTGGCGCGCTACCGCCTGGCGGCGTTCACCATAGCCGGCGCGTTCGCCGGCCTTGCAGGCGGACTCATGGCGCCTTTCCTGCGGATCGCCAGTCCGGAGCTCGTGCACTGGTCAATGTCGGCCGAGCCGGTGCTGATGTCCATACTCGGTGGAACGGGGTATTTCCTGGGGCCCTTCTTCGGCGCCGGCATGTTCGTCCTGCTGGAGACCTGGATCACAAGCTGGACGCAGGCCTGGATGCTGGTGCTCGGCATCATTCTCGCACTGATGGTCATGTTCTTCCGACGCGGTGTGCTCGGGACTTTCCTTGATTGGTGGCTGGAGCGTAAATGACACAACCAACCTTGCAAATCAGCAATCTGACCAAGCGCTTCGGCGGCGTGGCAGCCGTCAACGGCATCAGCCTCGATGTCATGCCCAAGGAGACATTGGCGATCATCGGGCCCAATGGCGCGGGCAAGACCACTTTCTACAACATGTTGTCGGGCCGGATGGTTCCGACTGAAGGGCGCATTCTGTTCGAGGGACAGGACATCACCGGCTTGCCGCCCCATCGCATCAGCCGCATGGGCGTCTCGCGTTCGTTTCAGATCAACAATATCTTCAACGAAATGTCGGTGCGCGAGAACGTCGAGGTAGCGCTGACAGCGTATCGCGGGGACAGCCGCCGGTGGGCCAATATTGCATCGCGCAACCGCCCCGTCCAGGATCAGGCCGATGCGCTGTTGCACCAGTTGTCGCTCTCGGACCTGGCCACGAAGCGGGCCGGCGTCGTCAGTTACGGCGACAAGCGGCTCGTCGAGATTGCGATGGTGCTGGCGACGCAACCCAGGCTCGTGCTGCTGGACGAGCCTACAGCGGGCATGACGCCCGACGAAACGCACCGGGTCACCGCATTGGTCAAGGCTTTGGCGCAAACCGGCCACTATACGTTCCTCATCACCGAGCATGACATGAGCGTGGTGTTCGACGTGGCGGACCGTATCCTGGTGATGCACCGCGGAGAGACGCTGGCGCTGGGCAGGCCTGACGAGGTCAGGGCGCACCCCGAGGTGCGTAAGGCCTATCTTGGAGATACCGACGAGGAGCTCGTGCAATGATATTGGAACTGGACGACGTTCATACCTTTTATGGCGAAAGCCATGCGCTGCAGGGCATATCGATGCACTTGAAGGAAGGGGAGACGGTGTGCCTGCTAGGCCGCAACGGCGCGGGCAAAAGCACGACGCTGCGCAGCATCATCGGCCTGTCCGCGCCGCGCCGCGGCCGCATCACCTTCCAGGGCGCCAATATTACCGGCATGCCGGCCTACCGGATAGCCCGGCATGGGATAGGACTCGTGCCCGAAGACCGCCGGATATTCCCCGGACTCAGCGTGCGCGAAAACCTCGAGATCGCCCGGTATGACCGCGCCGGGGTGTCACGCCGATGGACGGTCGAGCGCATCTTCGACGAATACCCTATGCTCGGACAACTGGCGAACCAGGATGGAAGCACACTGTCTGGCGGCCAGCAACAGATGCTGGCCGTGGTCCGGTCATTGATGAGCGAGCCCCGCTTGCTGCTTCTCGATGAACCGAACGAGGGCCTTGCTCCCGTGATCGTGAAGCAAATCGGGATGCTGATCGATGAACTCGCCAAGACGACCACCATCCTGTTTACTGACCAGAGCGTGCATTTCGCGCTGAAGCACGCCAAGCGCGCCTACATACTCGAGAAGGGGACCATCGTGCACGAAGCTGAAAGCACGGCGCTCTTCAACGACACCGAGACACAGCAGCGATACCTGTCCGTGTAGAAATACCGTACACTTTCGCGGCCAAAAAGGAACTGGGGTGTTCAGTGCTAGCCGATTTCGAATCGTTCAAGAATGAGCTCAACCTGACCAAGGTCGAGATTTGCCGCGAGTTGTATGATCTGAATCGGGCGCTCATTCGCATCAAGAACGAAGACGTCGCGGTCAAGAATCTGGTGCGCATCATCAATTCGACGCTGCGGCTGGCCAGCTCGAAGGGGTTCCACGCCATGTCGCTGCGCGACCTGTGCGCAGACTCGGGTTTCAGCATCGGCGGCCTGTACGCCTATATTCGCAGCAAGGACGACCTGATCCTGCTGATACAAGGTCATGGCTTTCTATTGACGCGACGCACGCTGCGCGCTTGCACCGAAGCCATGGCTCCGCCGCGCGAGAAGCTCCTGACGGCCCTGAAGGCCCATATCTATCTCAGTGAAATCATGCAGCCATGGTTTTACTTCTCGTTCATGGAAACCAAGAGCCTGCCCGATAAGGCCAAGAAGGAAGCCATTGCGGTCGAGCTGGAGATCGAGAATATTTTCTACGAGATCATCCGTGAAGGCATCGCCAGGAAGGATTTCCGGGACGTCAATGCCCGCCTGCTTGCTTCGCTGTGCAAGGCCATGATGCAGGACTGGTATTTGAAGCGTCGAAAGTACAGCAACCAGGGCACGACGGTGACGCAGTACGCCGACTTTGTGGGCGAGGTATTGCAAAGCCATCTGTTGCCGCGCTAGCGGGCACGCTTCAATTTGCCTATGTTGCTGCAACGCGGTACCATACCGGATCGACTCGGTTCAGCATCCCGAACGAGTCAGCCAAGGCTCTGTGCGCCGGGCTATCCGCCCGGTTTTTTGCGCCTGTTAACTATATTGCCGTTGGCCGCGCCACAAGCGTGTGTTGCCAAGGCTTCCGTTTCTACCTCCCGCGTTCGCAAGAACGTTCGTGCTGTGTTTCGATGAGCGCAAATCGGGTTGGCAAGGTGTCTGGGTGGCATGGCTCCGTGAGCCATAAAGCGCCAGATCATGTTGCCGGAGTCGATCCATGCTCGGGCCAGTTGGCCAGTCGGGATGCCAGCGCCGGTTATGAAAGGAATACATGATGGAACTCAATGGCGCCGATATCGTCGTGCGTTGCCTTGCCGAAGAAGGTGTCGACCATGTTTTTGGTTACCCCGGCGGCGCGGTACTGTACATTTACGACGCAATCTACAAACAAGACAATTTCAAGCATATTCTGGTGCGTCACGAGCAGGCAGCCGTGCACGCCGCAGATGCTTATTCGCGCTCGTCCGACAAGATCGGCGTGGCGCTGGTCACCAGTGGTCCCGGACTGACCAATGCCGTCACCGGCATCGCCACCGCTTACATGGACTCGATTCCGCTGGTCATCATCAGCGGGCAAGTGCCCAGCCATGCCATCGGCGAGGACGCTTTCCAGGAATGCGATACGGTCGGCATCACCCGGCCTTGCGTCAAGCACAATTTCCTGGTGCGCGACGTCAAGGACCTGGCCGAAACCATGCGCCGTGCCTTCTATATCGCAAAGACAGGTCGTCCCGGCCCGGTCCTGGTGGACATTCCCAAAGACATCACCATGGCGACGTGCAAGTTCGTTGCCAAGCGCGGTGAAGTCAAGATGCGTTCTTATGCGCCCGTCGTGAAAGGGCACCAGGGGCAAATCAAGAAAGCCGTCCAGCTGCTCCTGGCAGCGGAACGTCCGATGATCTATTCGGGCGGTGGCGTGATCCTGTCCAATGCCTCTGCTGAATTGCGCGAGCTCGTGGATCGGGTCGGCGCACCGTGCACCAACACCCTGATGGGCCTCGGCGCATTTCCCGCCAGCGACGACAAGTTCGTCGGCATGCCCGGCATGCACGGGACGTACGAAGCCAACATGGCCATGCAGAACTGCGACGTTCTCATCGCCGTGGGTGCGCGCTTCGATGACCGCGTCATCGGCAATACCCGGCATTTCGCGCAGACGCCACGGAAGATCGTGCACATCGATATCGACCCCTCGTCGATCTCCAAGCGGGTGCGCGTCGATGTCCCCATCGTAGGCAATGTGAAGGACGTGCTGCAGGAACTCAACGCCCTGTACGCCCAGGCCGCGCTCGATTCTCCGCCCGACAAGTCCGCGTTGACGCGCTGGTGGCAACAGATCAATACGTGGCGCGGCAAGCAGTGCCTGGTCTACGAAAAGTCCGACACGATTATCAAGCCGCAATACGTGGTTGAAAAGCTGTGGGAAGTGACCGGCGGCGACGCGTTCGTGACGTCCGATGTCGGGCAGCACCAGATGTGGGCCGCGCAGTACTACCGCTTCGACGAGCCGCGCCGCTGGATCAATTCCGGCGGACTGGGCACCATGGGCGTGGGCCTGCCTTATGCCATGGGCGTCCAGATGGCGAACCCCGGCAAGGACGTCGCCGTCATTACGGGCGAAGCGTCCATACAGATGAATATCCAGGAGCTCTCCACCTGCAAGCAATACCACCTGACGCCCAAACTGCTGTGCTTGAATAACCGCTATCTCGGCATGGTGCGGCAGTGGCAGGAGATCGATTATGGATCCCGCTACTCCGAATCCTATGTCGATGCGCTGCCGGATTTCGTGAAGCTCGTCGAAAGTTACGGACATATCGGCATGCAGATCGAGAATCCTGCCGACGTCGAGCCCGCCATCCGCGAGGCCTTCACCAAGTACAAGGACAGGCTGGTGTTCATGAATTTCATCACCGACCAGACGGAAAACGTGTGGCCCATGGTGAAAGCGGGTCGTGGACTCACCGAGATGCTGCTCGGCGCCGAAGATCTATAAGGAGAGAATGAATGAAGCACGTTATTTCCATCCTCCTTGAAAACGAACCCGGTGCCTTGTCGCGTGTGGTCGGTCTGTTCTCGGCGCGCGGCTACAACATCGAGACCCTCACCGTCGCGCCGACCGAAGACGCCACGCTGTCTCGCATGACCATCGTCACGGAAGGCTCGGACGAGGTCGTCGAACAGATCACGAAGCACCTGAACCGCCTCGTCGATGTCGTGAAAGTCGTCGATTTGTCCGAAGGCCCCCATATCGAGCGTGAGCTCATGCTGATCAAAGTGCGCGCCGTCGGCAAGGAGCGCGACGAAATGAAGCGCATGGCCGATATTTTTCGCGGGCGCATCATCGATGTCACGGACAAGGTCTACACGATCGAACTGACGGGCGTGCAGGAAAAGATCGAGGCCTTCATTGGCGCCCTGGATCGCAGTGCCATCCTTGAAACGGTACGCACCGGCGTATCGGGCATCGGCCGCGGCGAACGCGTTTTGAAACTTTAAATTATCATTCACCGGCCTGGCGGCGGTATGCCGGCCCATATTCAACCTTCAATGCTGAATGCAGCCATTCAGTAAAAAATCAAAATACCGAACAGGTATCGGAGCACCCTAATGAAAGTTTTCTACGACAAAGACTGCGACCTTTCCTTGATCAAGGGCAAAACGGTTGCCATCATTGGTTACGGCTCGCAAGGCCATGCCCACGCACTGAACCTGCACGAATCGGGCGTCAACGTGGTCGTTGGCCTGCGCAAGAACGGCGCTTCCTGGAACAAGGCGGCCAATGCCGGCCTTAAAGTGCTTGAAGTGGCCGAAGCCGTCAAGGGCGCAGATCTGGTCATGATCCTGTTGCCGGACGAAAACATTGCGCAGGTCTACCGCACGCAAGTGGCGGACAACATCAAGCCGGGCGCTGCGCTGGCGTTCGCGCACGGCTTCAATGTGCACTATGGGCAGGTCCAGCCTCGTTCCGATATCGACGTCATCATGATCGCGCCCAAGGCGCCGGGCCATACTGTGCGCGGCACCTACCGCCAGGGTGGCGGCGTGCCGTCGCTGGTCGCCGTGCATCAGGACAACTCGGGTGCGGCGCGCGACGTAGCGCTGTCGTATGCCTGCGCCATCGGCAGCGGCCGCGCAGGCATCATCGAAACGAATTTCCGTGAAGAAACCGAAACCGACCTGTTCGGCGAACAGGCCGTCCTGTGCGGCGGTACCGTCGAACTGATCAAGGCCGGCTTCGAAACGCTGGTCGAGGCCGGCTACGCGCCCGAAATGGCCTATTTCGAGTGCCTGCACGAGCTGAAGCTCATTGTCGACCTGATCTACGAAGGCGGCATCGCGAACATGAACTACTCCATTTCGAACAACGCCGAATACGGCGAGTACGAAACCGGACCGAAGATCGTGACGGACGAAACGCGCAAGGCTATGCGTCAGTGCCTGGCCGACATCCAGTCGGGTGTCTACGCCAAAAACTTCATCCTGGAAAACGCCGCCGGCGCGCCGACATTGACGTCGCGCCGCCGCATCAATGCAGAATCCCAGATCGAACAGGTCGGCGGCAAACTGCGTGCGATGATGCCCTGGATCGCGGCCAACAAGCTGGTTGACCAGACCAAGAACTAAGGCGCTTGGCCGCGTTGCGGCCCGATCGCAGGCCTGTTGTTCGAACGCCCCGGAAGGGGCGTTTTCGATGGCGGGCACGCGGCAAAGCCGCAAAGGCACATGGCTTGCTGGCCCGCCACGCAAGGCAGGGCGGCCACATGGAGCTTTTAATGCGGCGACACAGGTTTCACGCGCAAATGCAGCGCCTATTTCGGTTATTCTTCGTCTTACAATGAATAAACCTCCTTACCCCCATCCCCTTATCGCGCGCGAGGGCTGGCCATTCCTGGCCGGGATCGTGCTGCTGTCGCTTGTCGTCACATTCTGGTCTCCCGCCGCCTCGATTCCGTTCTGGCTCCTGTCTGTTTTTGTATTGCAGTTTTTCCGCGACCCGCCCCGCATCGCGCCCGAGGGCGATTTCAATGTCCTGTCGCCCGCCGATGGCCGCATCGTGGCCGTCGAAGAAGTCCACGACGCCTATGCAAATCGGCCGGCGCTCAAGATCAGCGTATTCATGAACGTGTTCAACGTCCACTCCAATCGCTCCCCGGTCCGCGGCACGGTGACGGACGTCAAGTATTTTGCGGGGCAGTTCTTCAATGCGTCGCTGGACAAGGCTTCGCTCGAAAATGAACGCAACGCGACCGTACTGCGTACGGATCGGGGCCATGTCGTCACAGCCGTGCAGGTCGCCGGCTTGGTTGCCAAGCGCATCCTGTGCTATGTGAATGCGGGCGACAGCCTGTATGCCGGTCAACGTTATGGCTTCATCCGGTTCGGGTCTCGCGTCGACGTCTATCTGCCGCCCGGCTCGCGGCCTCGCGTGGCCATCGGCGACAAAGTGCAGGCGACCAGCACCGTGCTGGCCGAACTGCCCGACATTCCCGAGGACATCACCGAGTAAACACATGCCCAATTTTTCTTCGGACGAGACCCGCCGCCGACGCAGCATCTACCTGCTGCCCAATGCCTTCACCACGGCGAACCTTTTCGCCGGCTTCTATGCGGTGGTGCAGGCGATGAATGGCCGATTCGAGATGGCGGCCATCGCCATCTTTCTGGCAATGGTATTCGACGGCATGGACGGCCGTGTCGCGCGGCTGACCAATACGCAGTCAGCCTTCGGCGAGCAATACGATTCGCTGTCGGATATGACCTCCTTCGGCATTGCCCCGGCTCTCGTCATGTACGAATGGACCTTGCAGGGACTCGGCCGTTGGGGCTGGCTGGCGGCCTTCATCTATGTCGTGGGCGCCGCCTTGCGGCTGGCGCGCTTTAACACCAATATCGGTGTTGTCGACAAGCGATTCTTCCAGGGCTTGCCCAGCCCGGCCGCAGCCGCGCTGGTCGCTGGCTTCATCTGGCTGGCCGTCGACAACAAGCTGCTGCTTGATCCGCGCGTCATTTCATGGCTGGGATTCGGTTTCACCGTCTATGCCGGCATCGCAATGGTGACCAATGCGCCGTTCTATAGCGGAAAAACCTTTGCGCTGGGCCGTAGCGTCCCGTTCTGGGTCATGCTGGTCGTTGTCGGCGTGTTCGTCTTTGTGTCGAGCAACCCGCCCATCGTGCTGTTCGGCCTATTCGTCGTGTATGGCCTGTCGGGATGGGGCATCATGTTCTGGCGCTGGCGCAGAGCGCGCGAACTGACGCGCATGCGGCACGAGGGCGGCGATGGCGCCAGTGCACAGCCCGAGCCTTCCTTCAGTGCCACGCACACGTACAAGCCGCCAGTCGAAGGGCAGCAGTCCCCGCCGGGCGAAGAACAGCCGCCCCGGAACTTTCCCTGATCTACGGTTCAGCGACGAGCGGCTAGAACATCCAGAAATTATCGCGGTCGAACATCGGATCCGGGCCGGGATGGAAACGCGTCACCTTGGATCCATCCGCTCCAAAATAAACGTGCATCAACGAATTCCACGCCCCGGACTGCCGGTATCGGTAGGACCAGACGATCTGGCTCGACGATGGCAGGCCGACGCCCTGAATATACGCAGGCGGGCCGAATTCGCAGCGCACCTGGTCAGGCGTCCACGTGCCTGTCGCTAACAACTGGAAGTGCTGATCGGTGAGCAAGGGCTCGATCCGGTCGGTGTTGCCCGCCTGGTCTACGCGGGTGCCCCAAGCGTATTGCCCCATGGGTTGCTGGCTCCAGATCAGGCGCCTGGCTCCGTGGTCGTCGGTGCAGGCATAGGTCGGTGCGCCATATTGGGACTCGACCTGCTGCAAGGGCGTGCCGGGAGGCGTGTCGGCCATATTGGCGCAGCCCGCAAGCAGTGCGATGACGCCGGCAGCCACGCCAAGGCGGCCGGTCCGGGGAGGAATGGAATGCTTCATGGAAGTTCTCTGGTCGAAACAACGTTATCCGCCGGGTGAGCCCATTGTATTGCGCCGAAGGCATGTTCCGCGAGGACCTGCGCTTTCCGGTATAATCCCTACTTCTTTACGCTTGGCGCCGTGCCCCGATCGCATGGCGAGGGCTAAAAGAAACATATCACGATTATTCACTCCACGTCAGGGCACCTCAGCCCTGTCGCTCGTTAAATGAGGCTAAAAAATGTCTGTAGCTGACATCAAGAAATCCGACATCGTTGCACAATACCAACGTGCGCAAGGCGATACTGGTTCCCCAGAAGTGCAGGTGGCGCTGTTGACGGCGCGCATCAATGAACTCACCGATCACTTCAAGGCGCATATCAAAGATCATCACTCGCGTCGTGGTCTGCTGCGTATGGTCAGCCGCCGTCGCAAGTTGCTCGATTACCTGAAGGGCCGCAACCCTGATTCGTATCGCTCGCTGATTGAAAAGCTCGGTCTGCGTAAGTGATACCCGGGGCTGGCTCCCCACGATGCAACCGTGGACACTGCGACTAAAGTCGCCGTGTACACGGTTTTTTTATTGTAAGGACCTTTGTAATGTTTAATAAAGTGAGCAAATCGTTTCAGTACGGTCAGCACACGGTAGTTCTGGAAACTGGCGAGATTGCTCGCCAAGCCTCGGGCGCCGTACTGGTTTCGATTGACGATACCGTTGTATTGGCGACCGTCGTGGCGGCCAAGACCGCCAAACCGGGCCAGGATTTCTTCCCCCTGACGGTCGATTATGTAGAAAAAACTTATGCCGCCGGACGTATTCCGGGCGGCTTTTTCAAGCGCGAAGGCAAACCCTCGGAAAAGGAAACCCTGACGTCGCGACTCATCGATCGCCCGCTGCGTCCGCTTTTCCCGGAAGGTTTCTACAACGACGTCCAGGTCATCATTCACACTGTATCGGTCAATCCTGAAGTCGACCCCGACATCCCCGCCATGATTGGCGCGTCGGCCGCGCTGGCTATTTCGGGCATCCCGTTCAACGGGCCCATCGGCGCCGCGCGCGTCGGCTATGTCGACGGCCAGTATGTCCTCAATCCCACCAGCTCGCAGCTCAAGGAATCGGGCATGGACCTGATTGTGGCCGGCACTGAAGCCGCCGTGCTGATGGTGGAATCGGAAGCCAAGCAGTTGAGCGAAGAAGTCATGCTGGGCGGCGTCGTTTTTGGTCACGAGCAAATGCAGGCCGTCATCAATGCCATCCACGACCTCGTTGCCGAAGCCGGCAAGCCCGAGTGGGACTGGCAGCCGACAGCGCAAAACGAAGCCCTTGCCACGGCGGTGTATGCCGCCGCGCAGGAAGCACTCGTCGCTGCCTATCAGATCCGTCAAAAGCAGGAACGCACGACCAAGCTGCGCGAGGCCTATGCCAACGTCAAGGCGAAGCTGGCAGAGCATGCCGCCGCCAAGGGCGAGGCCGCTCCCGACACGGTCGAAGTGGAAAATATGCTGTTCGATCTTGAAGCCAAGATCGTGCGTGGCCAGATCCTCAATGGCGAGCCTCGCATCGACGGCCGTGATACGCGCACCGTGCGCCCCATCAGCGTCCGGCTGGGCGTATTGCCCCGCGCCCACGGCAGCGCGCTGTTCACCCGTGGCGAAACCCAGGCCCTGGTCGTTGC
>Ga0182739_1001306_pt1 | contig 26777 bp, 24 predicted proteins | sample eDN5th30CBELigBY_FD_128873 | JGI IMG/M metagenome (GOLD analysis project Ga0182739, IMG submission 128873) | Enriched backyard soil microbial communities from Emeryville, California, USA - eDNA 5th pass 30_C BE-Lig BY (version 2) (version 2) | ecosystem: Environmental > Terrestrial > Soil >... | reverse complement strand
CGTCTATCACGCTCACGATCTCCGCGATCTTGCCCGAGCTGGACGAGATCGCCTCCATCGTCCCCACCACCTTCGACACCGCCTCGCCCCCGCGCTGCGCCACCCCCGACGCCGCCTTGGCCAGGCCGTCGGCCTGCAGCGCGTTGTCCGTGTTCTGGCGCACCGTCCCGGCCAACTGCTCCATGCTCGCCGCCGTCTCCTGCAACGACGCCGCCTGCTGCTCCGTGCGGCTGCTCAGGTCCGTGTTGCCCATGAAAATCTCCCGCGCCCCAACATCGATCTCCTGCACCCCCTGCCTCACCTCGCTCACCGTGCGCGTCAGGCTCTCCTGCATCCGGCGCAGCGCCTCGTACAGCACACCTATCTCATTGCGCGACTTCACCTCCACACGCTGCGTCAGGTCCCCGCCCGCTATACGGTCAAAATGACCCCCCGCCAGCACGAGCGGCCGGATGACCGTGCGCTTGAACAGCAGCATGACCAGGAACACCAGGACCACGCCAATCGCGATGCCGGCGCCGATGACCGTCAAGGCCTTCTTGAACTGGATTTCCGCCTGGGCATGGAAGAGATCTTCCTGCTTGATCGTGTGCGTCTTCAGGTCTTCGATCGCCTTGTCGAACGCCTTGGCGCGATCGATGCCGATCTGGTTGTTGACGAAGTAGAACGTGCCATAGTCCTGGTAGGACAAGGCCTGCACCATGGGAGCAATGCCGTTTTCGTCGTATACCTTGTAGGCGTCTATCAGGGCCTGGGCCAGCTTGCCCCCCTCTTCGCCTTGCGGCGGGTTCTTGCGGAAGCTCTCGAAATTGCTTTTGACCTTGGCCAGCTGCGCCATCGCGGCATTCAGCGTGGCCTTGCCTTCCTCGGCCATGGCGGCGTCGTCATTGACATTGCTTTCCTGGTAGCGCGCGGCGGTCATCATGCCCAGGCGCGCCTGCAGCATCTCGTTGCTGATCTCCGAGACCAGCCTGGTGCTGGCGTTCTGCTGCGCCAAAGCGCGTTCCGAACGTGCATTGGCGTCCAGAAAGTAAGCGCCGATGCCGCCCACGATAATGATAAGTATCATGAAGACGAGCAGGCAGGCCATCAAGCGCGTGCTGACTTTGACATCCACCAGCCGAAAACCGCCGCTCGCCCGTTGCCGGCCTCGGCGTGCGGCCTTTGAAGAAAGTGCGAAAACTCTCATGCTCCATCCTTTTGGTTTGATTTCATCGTTCTTATGGCATCCGGCTTGCGCCGCTTCCTCCATGCCATTTCTTATCTGTTCGGCCTTTTTCCGCATGGCCTCGCGCTGCGTCCGCTTGCGAAAGCCAGCGGCTACTGCGTCGACAACGGATAGCTGATAGCGGGGTTGTCGATGCCCTTGTTCGACATATCGGCCACGGGGTTAGGGGCGGACGACACCGAAGCAGGAACGGCGGCCACCGTGCGCGGTGCCGGCTCGCCGGGCCTGACGTCTTCGGGCTTGCTGGGCTCGCCCGGTACGTTGACGCTGTCGACCACGCGCTCGAAGCGGCCATCGGGCCCGAACCGCAGCGAGAGCTCCTGACGGACATACAGTGCATCCGCCACCATCGATGCCTTGACCGCCCAGCGCGCCGTCAACGAGCCGTCACCTTGCCGATAGATATCCACCGGAGCCGCGCCGAGCAGGTTCTGCGCCTGCCGGAACGTAGTATGACCCACCACGATCTGCGGCAAGGCCAGGGTATTGAAGCGCTGTCCCGTCGTGCTGCAGGCCGCCAATAATGCCAATGCGGCGCCCGCTGCCGCAAGGCGCCACGATCCGCAGGACTCTGACTGCGCGATATGCTTCATGCTTAAAACTCTTCCCAATCGTCGTCGCTCGGCGCCTTGCCGCGTTTGGCTGGATTTTCGGCGGCAGCCGGGCTCTTCAATGCCGGCGCGGCGACCGACCGCCCAGCCGGCGGCGCAGCGCCCTCGACAGCCAGGGCTGGCGCTGGACCCCGCGGCGCCGGTGCCGGGGCGGCCTTGGGGGGAACGGGACGGGAGGCAACCGCTTGCGCCGGCACGTCAATGACCTGCTTGCCCGACAGCTTGTACACGGCCACGGCGGTGCTGACCTGGGTCACCTGCTCGCGCAGGTCGGAAGCCGAACGGGCGGCCTGCTCGACCAGGGCGGCATTTTGCTGCGTCACGCCATCCATTTGCGCAACGGCGAGATTGATCTGCTCGATGCCGCCCGACTGCTCGGTGGTGGCGGCCGAGATTTCACCCATGATATCGGTGACCCGGGCCACCGACGCCACGATTTCCTGCATGGTCGCGCCGGCGCGACCCACCTGCTGGGAGCCTTCGGCCACTTTCTTGACCGAGTCGTCTATGAGGTCCTTGATTTCCTTGGCCGCATGGGCACTACGCTGGGCCAGGGCCCGAACCTCGGCGGCCACCACCGCGAACCCCTTGCCTTGCTCGCCTGCGCGGGCCGCCTCGACGGCGGCGTTCAAGGCCAGGATATTTGTCTGGAAAGCGATGCTGTCGATCACGCCGACGATATCCGCAATCTTGCGCGAACTGGCGGAAATGCCTTCCATGGTCGCGACCACCTCGCCTACCGCTTCGCCGCCGCGCTGGGCGACTTCGGAAGCCGTGGCGGCCAGCTGATTGGCCTGGCGCGCATTGTCGGCATTTTGCCTGACCGTGCTGGAAAGCTGCTCCATGCTGGCCGCCGTCTGTTGCAGGGCCGCCGCTTGCTGTTCGGTGCGGCTGCTCAGGTCGGCATTGCCCGCCACGATTTCCTGCGTGCCGGCATTGATGCGCTCGAGCCCGGCGCGCACACTGCCCACGCTACGGCCAAGGTTTTCCTGCAGGCGCTTGACGGCCGTATACAGCAAGCCCACCTCGTTCTGGCTGGCAGCCTCGATGCGATGGGTCAGGTCACCCACCGAGATGCGGTCGAAATGCAGCCCAATCTGTTTGAGCGGGCGCAGCACCTTGCGCGACAGGGTCAACCAGGTAACGAAGGCCAGCACCACAGACAGCGCGGCCAGGATCAGGAACGCATAGCGGGCGTTGGCAACGCCTTCGTCCGTCGGCAGGCTGTACCACCCCAGGCCGGCGGCAAGCACGGTAAGAACCGACAGTATCAGCACCAGCAGGAACAAACTGGCTTTAAGTTGTGCGCGTGACGATTTCATTTTCTAGTTCGAACCCATGTTGAACAGGCTGGTGCCTTGAATCTGCTTGAACGCCAGGGCGGCGGCTTCCAGGGCCGACTGGCGCAACTGCAATTGCGCAGTTGCCGAGTAGTAATCCACGTCTTCCAGCCGGGACAATTGCTGGGTATAGCCCAGATTGCGCAACGTGCCGTTGGAATCGATGGCATCCAGCTCGTTCAGGCGCGAGCCGATGGACGAGCGCACGGTAAGCACCTGGTTGTAGTTCAGATCGATGCGCTGGATGGCGCCGGCCAGAGTATTGAGAAACGCGGTTTGCTCGGTATCGCCCGTGGAGGCGGGCGTATCCAGCGCGGCAATGACGCTGTCCAGCGTATCGAAGATATTCAGGTCGGTGGGCTGGGGAGCCTGGACCGTGATTTTGTCGCCGCCTTGCGGCGTGCCGGTGATGTCCAGGCTCACGCCCGCCCCGGGGATATCCGTAGCCCCGCCGGGTGGCGTAAATGTGCCGTCGACAGTGCCCAGTGGGGTCGCCAGGCTGCTGTCCGAATAGAAAGTGGTTGTGAATTTCGTTGGATCGGCAGCATCGAACTCGACCGTGAACGGTTTGCCGAAATACTGCGCGGTGGCATCGGTCACCGTGGCCTTGCCGGCGACCGTAGGATCTATGTTGGCGGCCGAGGGATCCGTAAGCTGCACGCTCGCCGCATACCCGGAGTTGGCCGGCTCGACGGCAAACTTGTCGCCGGCCGCCGGCGCGCCGGAGAAGTCGACCTTGACGCCGCCGCCCAGATCCAGGCTGACCGTCCCGGCCACGTAATCCGTGGGAGCCGAGCTGCTTACCGTGTTGCCGCTGGCGTCCTTGACATTGATGGTGTACTGCAGAACCGGCGGCGTGCCCGAATTGGAGAACTCGATCTCGAACGCCTTGCCCACGTTGGCGCCTTGCGCATCGGTTACCACCGGCTTGCCGATCAAGCCCGTACCGGTATTGGCGGAATCGGCGCTGGTCATGTAGTTGCGCGCGCCCGTGCTGGCGCGCATGAAAATATCGCTGCCGATGTCGCTGCCGGCTATCTGGCGGGTTTGATCCGCCTGGATCAGGCGCTGGTTGGCATCCCCGTTGTATGTGACCTTGCCGCTGGCATCGACCACGAAAGCGGGCTGTGAGCCCGAGTAGCCCGAGAACAGGTACTGGCCATTGCCGTCGGTGGCATTGGCCAGGCCCAGCAGGGTGTCCTTCGAATTCTTCAGCACGTTGGACAAGGTGGCGCGGTCGGCATCCGACATGGTGCCGTTGCCGGCCTCGATAAGGCGCGTCTTGATGTCCTGTAGAAGTGTCGTTACCGAGGACAGGGTGTTTTCCTCGGTTCCCAGGTTGCCTTTCGCCACCTCGCGGTTGTCGGCAAACCGCTGGTTCAACGTTTGAGCCTGGCTGAGGTTGATGGCCTGCGCCGCCGCCAGGGGATCGTCGGCGGGCGTGACCATGCGCTGGCCGCTGGCGACCTGCTGATACAGATGCATCAGGTCGGACTGCTGGGCATTGATGGAATTGAGCCCGGTCTGGAAAAACAGATTGGAACTGATACGCATGAGGCAACCTCAAAATAATCTGGCAAACAACGATCCGGCGAGCGGCGGTCCTACAAATCCATCGAACTGTCAGGTGGGCAGGCTCAGCAAGGTATCGAACAAGGTCGCGCTGGTCTGGATGAGGCGTGATGCGGCCTGGTACTGCTGGGTGTAGCGCTGAAGATTGACGTACTCTTCATCCAGGTTGACGCCCGAGACAGCTTGCTGCGCGGCGTAGTTCTGTTGAATCAGCGTTGCCTGCGCCTTGGCCGAGGTGGCGTTCTGCTGGGTCTGCACCCCCACCTTGTTGACGATCTGCGAAAACGCGTCGTTAAGGCCCATGGTGCCGTTGCCCAGGATTTTTTCCGTTTGCAGCTTGGCCATGGCCAGCGCGTTGCCGCCGTCGGCATCGCCCGTGGTCGTGGAGGCCGCCGCAATGGTGGCCGGGTCGGTAAGATTCAGCGAAATGGAGCCCGCCACGTCGCGGGTGGGCTGCAGCGACCAGGAATCGCCGGCCTTGGGGGTGCCGCTGAGCTGTATTTGCACCCCGTCGAAATCGACGGGATTGGTGGTGAGGTCGGTATAGGTTTTCTGGGTTCCGTTCGGAACGGAGGTAACCTTGTACACAGACCCGTCGAATTCGATCTTGTAGTCCTGCGACGTAAGCTTGTTGGGGTCGGAAAACGACGCCTGCAAGCTTGCCGAGCCCTGGTTGTCCGCGCCGACCAGCACGGTGGGGCTGCCCAGCGTGAAAAACGCCGCGCCCTGCTTGCCGTTCTGGTCGTAGCCGGCCGTTTGCACCTGGTTGACCGAAATCGCCAGCCCTGCCGCCAAACGGCCCAGGTCGTTCTGCACCGAATCCAGCGTGCCGCTGCGATACGAAAGCAGGCCGCCCAGCGTGCCGCCCGTGATGCTGCTGTCGGACATTTCGACCAAGGTGGTGCGGCCGGTGCCGGTGGGCGCGGAATACGCCACCACGGTGCGCGAAGGATCGTCCGCCGAGGGAATGGCCTGCAGGGGGAAAACCGTGTCGCCGCCCAGCAGCACCTGGCCGTTGCCGATGGTAAGGTTGACATTGCCGTCCTGCTCGAACACCTTGACCCCAGCCAACTGGCTGAGCTCGGACACGGCCTGGTCGCGCTGATCGAGCAGATCGTTGGGCGGCTGCCCCGAGCCGGATGCCTTGGCATTGACGATTTGCTGGTTCATGTCGCGGATGCGCTCGACATAGCTGTTGATTTGCGTAACGACCGTGGAAACCTGGGTATTGATGTTGTCCCGCTGCGAGTCCAGGAAGGCGTTGGCATCGTTGATCTGGCCGACCAGGCTGGCGGCGCGGCCCAGAAGGTCCTGGCGGGAGGCCGGGTCGGCCGGCGCCGAAGCCACCGCCTGGATGCCGTCGAAAAAATTTTGCAACGCAGGGGTAATGCCCACGGTGCGGTCGGCGAACAAGTTGTTAACCTGGACGATTTCGTTGCCGTAGGCGGTAATGGCGGCCCCCGTGCTTTGCGAGTTGACCAATTGCCGGTACAGGAAATTGTCGTAGGCGCGCTGCACGCTGTCGGTCTGCACGCCGCGGCCGATGAAGCCGACCCCCGTGCTGGTCGCGCCCGCCGTCGACACCATGACCTGCTGGCGGTTATACCCTTCGGTCGCCGAGTTGTTGATATTGTGGCCGGCGGTTTGCAGGCGGTTTTGCGCCACGTTTATGCCCGAGAGACCAAGATTGGCTAGATTCATCGATATTCCGTTGGTAACAGGATGAGACCTCTGTCTTACCCTGGGGGATCATCATTCAGTGCATTAACGGCATTTCGCCGGAATTGTTTAGCCTGGAAGCCTGGGCGGTTTGCGCCGGCTGCCGCCCCCAGAAACGGTGGCTCACGTCGCCAATTTATTGAAATATCCCATGATGCTGATCAGCTTTTCCGCATAGGCGGGGTCGGTCGCATAGCCGGCGTCCTGTATGCGCCGCGCCGCCTCCTGGGCGGAAGATGCCTTGGCCACGTCGCTGTAGCGGTCGCTGTTGCCGATCAGCTTGGCGTAGTCGGCAAACGATTCGGCATACGAGCTGTAGGCCCGGAACGGCTGGACGACCTTGCGCGCCACGCCGTTCTCGTATTCGGTGGTCGTAATATTCACCACCTTGCCGGTCCAGCCGCCGGTTGCCTTGATGCCGAACAGGTTGTAGCTGTTGGAGCCGTCGTCGCCCTTGATCTCCCGCTTGCCCCAGCCCGACTCCAGCGCCGCCTGGCTCAGGATGAGCTCGGCCGGCAAGCCGCTTTTGGCTGCGGCCGCCTTGGCGGCGGAGCCCATGCGGTCGACGAAATTCTGGATATGCGCCGGCGCGCCCTGCACTGCCGAGACCGCCGCCCCCACCATGCTGCCCACCGAGCTTTGCGACAGCATGTCGATCAGCGAGGAAATGGACGTGGCGTCTTCCTTGCGCTCGTCGCCGATGCGCGAACGCAAGCCCGGAACGCGGGAAGGCGCCAGTTCGGGCAAGGACTTGGCGCGCGCCTCGATGGCGGCGGCGCCCTGCCCGTTCGACGCATTGCCCTGGATTTGCTGCAGCAAGGCCTGGGCCAGGCCGATGCCGGGATCGGACAGCTGCAAGGCGCTTTGCTCGTCGGCCATGCTTTGCGCGAGACGGGTCTGGTCGCTGTCGAGCAGGCCCTTCATGCCGGACGCCTGCCTGGCCTGCTTGAGCAACTGCTGGATGAACATCGCCTCGAATTGCTGGGCGACCTGCTTCTGGTCTTTTGCCGAGGCGTTTGCGCCGTTCTTCACGGCCAGCCCCAGCTGGTTCAAGCGTCCGAAGTCGATGGCGGAGTCAATATTGGCGTCGGCTGGCCTGGGCATGTAGTAAGTCATGGCGGCAATCCGTTCCCTTAGATGATTTCCAGATCGGCGCGCAGGGCGCCGGCGCTTTTCAGCGTCTGCAGAATGGAAAGCAAGTCTTGCGGCGTGGCGCCCAGCGCGTTCAGGGCCTTGACCACGTCGGCCAGATTGGCGCTGGTCGTGACCCGCTTGATCGTGCCCTGTTCCGAGCGCATTTCGATCTGCGTGTTCTGCGTCACCACGGTCTGGCCCTGGGTGAACGGCGTATCGGGCTGGCTGACCTGCTGCTGGTTGTTGATGACCACCGACAAATTGCCGTAAGCCACCGCGGCCTCTTCGATTCTGACCGTGCGGTTCATGACCACCGAACCGGTGCGGGCGTTGATGATGACCTTGGCGGTGGCCGGCGGCAGCTTGACTTCCACATTCTCGACGCGGGACAGGAAGGCCGTCTGCTGGGCCGGATCGAGCGGACCGCGCAGCTGAATGACGCGCCCGTCCAGCGCCGTAGCGGTATTGCCGCCCAGGGCGCGGTTCAGCGCCACCACCACGTTCTGGGTCACGCTGAAATCGGTGGTGTTCATTTCCAGGTTGATCATGCCGTCGCGCGCGTAGGTCGTCGGCACATTGCGTTCGACGATGGCGCCATTGGAAATGATGCCGCCGTTCAGTTGATTGACCTGCACGCTTGAGCCGCCCGATTGCGCCCCCGCGCCGCCGACCAGCAGGTTGCCTTGCGCCATGGCGTAGACCTGGCCGTTGGCGCCCTTGAGCGGCGTCATGAGCAAGGTACCGCCGCGCAGGCTCTTGGCGTTGCCCATGGACGACACCACGACGTCCATTGTCTGGCCGGGCCGGGCAAAAGCCGGCAGCCGAGCCGTGACCATGACCGCCGCCACGTTCTTGACCTGCATATTGGTGCCCTGCGGCACCGTCACGCCCAGCTGCGACAGCATATTGGTCAGGCTCTGCTGGGTAAAGGGCGTCTGGCGCACCTGGTCGCCGCTGCCGTCCAGGCCCACCACCAGCCCATAGCCCACCAACTGGTTGGCGCGCACACCCTGTATGGAAGCCAGATCCTTGACCCGATCGGCCCGCGCGCTGAAACACAGGACGGCGGCCAGCAGGCCTAAAGCGAAACGCAGGAACATGGTCAAAACGACTATCCTCAGAATGGAGCAATGCTCAGGAAAAACCGCTGCAGCCAGCCCATGGTCTGGACTTCATCCATGGTGCCCTTGCTGCGGAACTCGATGCGGGCGTCGGCCACCTGGGTCGACAGAACCGTATTCGAGCCGGTGATCGAGCGCGGATCGACCACGCCCGAAAAACGTATGTACTCGCTGCCGCGATTGATGGCGATCTGCTTGTCGCCGGCAATCTGCAGATTGCCATTGCCCAGCACCCCCACCACCGTAGTCGTCAGGGTGCCCGAAAAGGTATTGGCCGCGCTGCTCGAGCCCGTGCCCTTGGCGGAGTTGGCGCCCGTTGCGTCGAGATTCTGCTGCGAACCCAGCCAGGACGGCAGGAAATCGGGCACCGTCGTCAGGCCCAGCGACGCGCTGCTGTTGCGGTCCGTCTGCGTGGCCACGTTCTTGGCCGCATTCGTTTTCTCCTGGATCACGACCGTCACGATGTCGCCGACGTTGCGCGGCCGCCTGTCCTCGAACAGCGGGTAGTTGCCATAGGCCGTTGGCTGAAAGATGGCGCCGTTGGCTTCCGGCGCGATGGCGGTATGCTCCGGCGGACGCGCCGTCAGCGGCCCGGTAACCACCGGCTCGGGCGGAACCAGGGCACAGCCCGAAAGCACGGCCAGCGCCGCGCACGACAATCCAAGCAAAAAACGTTTAAGCATGTTCTACAGTTGCGTCAGGCGGGCCAGCATTTGATCCGAAGTCGAAATGGCCTTGCTGTTCATTTCATAGGCGCGCTGGGTGGTGATCATGTTGACAAGCTCTTCCGCCACGTTCACGTTCGACGTTTCCACGTAGTTCTGCATGACCAGGCCGGCGCCGTCCAGCCCGGGCTGGGCGAAGTTGGCCGGCCCCGAGGCGTCGGTTTCGACATAAAGGTTTTCGCCGGCGCTTTGCAGGCCGGTGGGGTTGATGAAGGTGCTCAACTGCAATTGGCCGATCTGCACGTTCGTGCCGGTCGCGCCCGGCTGGGTCACCGACACCGTGCCGTCACGGGCGATGGTCACGGTCAGCGCATTGTCGGGAATATTGATGGGCGGCTGCACGGGATAGCCGCCGGCCGTCACCAGCTGGCCGTTCTGGTCCACCTGCATGCTGCCGTCGCGCGTATAGGCGAACGTGCCGTCGGGCATTTCCACCTGCAGGAATCCCCGCCCCTGGATCGCCACATCGAGCTGGTTGCCGGTTTCCTTGAGATTGCCCTGGGTGTGGATGCGTTCGGTCGCCACCGTGCGCACCCCGGTGCCCACCTGCAGGCCCGAAGGCAGCTGGTTGGCGGCGCCCACCTGGGCGCCGGGCTGGCGCAGGGTCTGGTACATCAGGTCCTCGAACACCGCGCGCGAACGCTTGAAGCCCGACGTATTGACGTTGGCCAGGTTGTTGGAAATCACATCCATATTGGTCTGCTGCGACTCGAGACCGGTTTTGGCAATCCACAGAGAACGTATCATCGTTATTCCTCGTCGGCGCGGGCGGAGCCGCGCTCAAATCGTTATCAGCCGTTGCTCGACAGAATCGAGTTGGCCCTTTCGGCATTGGTGCTGGCGGTCTGGATGATCTGCATTTGCGCTTCGAACTGGCGCGCATTGGCGATCATTCCCACCATGGTTTCGGCGGCGCCGACATTGCTCTTTTCCACGAAGCCCGAAACCATGTGCACGTTCGGATCTTCCCGCACCGGACCGGCATTGGGATCCTGCACGCGAAACAGGCCGTCGTCGCCGCGCGCCAGGCTGGCGGCCGGCGGGTTGGAAAGCTTGAGCTGGCCGATCACCTGGATATCGTTGGGCCTGTCGCCCGCGCCCAGCGCGGTGATCGTGCCGTCCGACGTGAACGTCACCGTGCCGCGGTCGGGAATCTCGATGGGCGCGTTATTGGCGGCCAGTATCGGCAAGCCCTGCTGCGTCACCAGCAGTCCCTGCGGGTTCACCGCCAGCTCGCCGGCGCGCGTCAGCGCCTCGCCGGTGGGGGTTTGCACGCTGAACCAGCCCTCGCCGGTAATCGCCACGTCCAGGGCATTGCCCGTCTGCACCATGGCGCCCTGCTCGAAATTGCTGCCCGGCGTGGAGGCCACCGTGCCGACCCGGGTCGGCAGGCCCTGCTCGGCCACGATGGGAACGGAACGGTAGTTGGCCAGCTCGGCGCGAAAGCCCGTGGTGCTGACGTTGGCCATATTGTTGCTGAGCACGGCCTGCTGTTCCAGCACGCGGGCGGCGCCGCCCGCCGCGGTGTATACGATGCGATCCATGGCTCAGCGATCAGCGCATATTGATCAGGGACTGCACGACCTGATCCTGCGTCTTGATGGATTGGGCATTGGCCTGGTAGGTGCGCTGGGCGATGATCATATTGACCAGCTCCTGGCTGATGTCCACATTGGACTCTTCCACCGACTGGCCCTTGATGGTGGCCAGGCTGTTGGTGCCCGGACGGCCCACGATGGGCTGGCCCGAGGCCGAGGTTTCCACCCAGGCATTGCCGCCCGCCGCCTGCAGGCCCTGCAGGTTGTTGAAGTTGGCCAGCGCCACATAGCCTACCGCCTTGGTCTGGCCATTGGTGTAGTTGGCCACGATGGCGCCGTCCGTGCCGATGGTCATGCCGGCGTACTCGCCGGTGGCGTAGCCGTCCTGCGTGAAGCTGGGCGAGAAATCGCCGCCGAATTGCGTGGAGCCGGCGTAGCTCACGGCGATGTTCATGTCAGCGGCGGGAGAAGCCGTGCCGCCCAGGCCGGTAATCGTCAGCGTCGCCGTATCGCCCGTTTTCAAACGCCCCGCGCTGTCGAAGGTAAGTTGACTGCTGGCCGGCGAAATATTGTCCGTGCTGCCATCCACCGTGTAATACACATCCCAAGTGCTGTCCCCGCCTGGCGTTGTTGCCCGCTTGACGAAATACTGCATGACCGAGTGCGCATTGCCCAATGAATCGTAAGCCGTAATGGGCAGCGAATGGGTATAGCTTTGGGGGTCGGCGGGGCTGAATGGATGACCAATGTGAGCTTCCTCATATTGGTCAGTACCACTTGCAATTTTCAACGCCTGCATTGAGGCCGGTTGGCTGCTGGCATCCAATGTGAAAGAGCCCGACGCCGTAGTATAGGTTCCTGCGCCCAAAGGCGTGGCCATAGGGGTAGGAGGCACGGCATTATCGGAATACCACGAAATAGTCGTACCGTCATCACGATAATAATAAGTACCCGCTGCCGGTGCCGTAACCACCACTCGCCCAAGCGTCTCAGGCACATCCGCCGTATACACAAGATCAGCATTCGCATCCAGGTTCGCCCGGGTGGTAACGGAGCCTGTGGCCTTGGGCTCGATATTGCCGATGGGCACCATGATCGGAGCCAGGTCGTTGCCGGTGACGCCGAAGCCGGTCAGGCGGTAGCCCTGGGCGTTGACGAGGTAGCTGTCCTTGTCGGCCAGGAACTGGCCGTTGCGCGTATACATGACGTTGCCGCTGGTATCCACCACGCGGAACAGGCCGTTGGCGCCGTCGATGGCCATGTCGAATTCACCGCCCGTGCTGCTGACCGTGCCGACCGTGAAGCGCTGGTTGACGCCGGTAAGCTGCACGCCCAGGCCAGCCTTGCTGGACGTGGCGTACACGTCGGCGAACGTGGCCGTGGCCGACTTGAACCCGACCGTGCCCGAGTTGGCGATATTGTTGCCGATTACATCCAGTTGCTGCGAGGCGGCGTTCAAGCCGCTTAGACCCTGTCCAAAACCCATGATGACCTCGTATTCGTTAGTTCGTTATTGACTAATTCGTTGATTCGCTGCTTTGTAAAGCTAGACGGCGACGCCCGCCATGAAGCCGGCGACATATCCGCTACATGATCTTGCGGATGTCGTACAGCGAGTGCACGCCGGCCAGGCCCAGATCCATCTGCAGGCCGCTGGAGGCGTACGACACGCTGGCCACCTTGCCGTAGGTCAGCGCCTGGGCGGAGACGTCGCCGCCGTTGGCGTCGGAAGCCTTGACCTGCACGGTATAGGCGCCGTCCGCAACCGTCGATCCGGCGTCGTCCTTGCCGTCCCATGACAGCTGCAGCACGCCCGCGGGCTGGTCGCCCAGGTCGAGGGTGCGCACGACCTTGCCGGTGGCGTCCTGGATGGTCGCCACCACCTTGGCGGCCGGCGAAATGACATCGACGCCGAAAGGCGTGGACTCGGTGGTGGTGACGCCATCGTTCGTCACGCTGCCCAGCGACACTTTCTCGCCCGGAAACAGCACTTCCTTGCCGATCAGGTTGGCCGCCTGCATGGACTGGGACAAGTCCATCTGGCCCGACAGCGCCTGCAGCGTGGTGTTGAGCTGCGTAATGCCGTTCACGGTTTCCAGTTGCGCCAGCTGCGAGGTGACCTGGGCGTTGTCCATGGGATTCAAGGGATCCTGGTTCTGCAACTGGGTGACCAGCAGAGTCATGAACTGATCCTGCGCCGCCGCGGTGCGCTGGGCCGTTGCCGCAGAGGCCTGGGCCAGCGCGCTGGCGGTGGTGTTGCTGGTGTCGGTTGAATTGACTGCCACGAAAGGCTCCAAATTAATGAAAAACGCCACGGCCCAGACGCCGTGGCGATACTGATTACTGCCCGATGGACAAGGTGCGGCTCATCAGGCTCTTTGCGGTGTTGATCACTTCCACATTGGCCTGATACGAACGCGAAGCGGAAATCATGTTCACGGTTTCCGCCACCATGTCCACGTTGGGCATGGTCACGTAGCCATTCTCGTCGGCCAGGGGATTCTTGGGGTCGTACTGCAGCTTGGCTGGCGCGTTGCTTTCCACCACGTTCGCCACGCGCACGCCGCCCACCGCCTGCGAATAGGCCTGGCCCGGCACGGGCGCCATCTGGAACACCACCTCGCGCGCCTTGTACGGCTGGCCGTCGGGCCCCACGACGCTGTTGGCGTTGGCCATATTGCTGGCCGTGACGTTCATGCGCTGGGACTGCGCCGCAAGCGCCGAACCCGCAATATCGAAAATGGTCATCGAGGACATGGCTTTCCTGGTCTTATTGCTGCAATGCCGCCAGCATGGTTTTGATGCGCTGGGAAATAATGGTCAGGTCGGACTGGTAGCGCATGGTGTTGTCGGCGAACTGCACGCGCTCGACGTCCATGTCCACGGTATTGCCGTCCAGGCTGGGCTGCAAAGGCTGCCTGTACAACAGCTCGGCCGAATCGCCGGACACCGCCGCACCCGGTATGTGGCGCGGCGAAGTCAGCGTCAATTTCGTATCCGCCAGGCGCATGCGCTCGGTCATGACGTCCTGCAGCGCCGACGAAAAATCGAAGTCGCGGGCCTTGTAGTTGGGCGTGTCCGCGTTGGCGATGTTCGCGGCCAGCACTTCCTGGCGCTGCTGGCGCAGATTGATGGCGGTTTGAAAAAAGCCCAGGTCTTCACCAATACGGTCTATCATGTGCGGTCTTGTATTCCATGCTCGGCCGGCGTCCTGCCCTACCGACCCGAAGTTCTGCAGCCATGCGGCCGCAATCAGGTACGAGACATAGTAAGGGCGCGCCTGCAAAGACAAACTACGAAACAAGCCAGCATTTCTCGGCCAATTCCCCCAATGCGTCCGCGGCGCCGGCTATAAAATGCTGGCATGATCAAGATTTACGCCGCCCTGCTTGCCACAGCCGCCCTCTTCGGAACACAGGCGGCCCATGCCGCCGTCTCCGAAACGCCCGCGCCAACGGCGCCGGCCGGCGCCCGCGCACCCACGAGCCCAGCTCCTGGCGCCGGCCAGCCGGCCTCGTACGAAGATCAAATACGCGCCTTCCTGCAGGAACAAGCCGCCGCCTACGCCGGAACCCCCCAGATCGCCGTCGAGCCTGTCGACACCGAAAGGCTGGCGCCCTGCGAACAGGCCGAAGTGTTCTTAAGGCCCGGATCCAGGCTAAGCTCGCGCCTGACCGTCGGCCTGCGCTGCCTGGCCCCGCAAACGTGGGTAACCTACGCCCAGGCGAACCTCAGCATCGACGGCAGCTATTACGTATCGGCTCGTCCCTTGAAGGCGGGCACCGTCATCACCCGCGACGATCTCAGCGAACGCAGCGGCGACCTGCTGCTCCTGCCGCGCGGCGTGCTGCGGGACGCGGATCAGTTGATAGGCAGCATTACCACCCAGCGCATCAACGCGGGCTCGGCCATCAAGGCCAGGGCTTTGCGCAGCGCCGGCTCCATCCAGCGCGGACAAGCCGTGCGCCTCGAGGCGCGCGGGCCCGGTTTTGTCGCCACCAGCGAGGGCAAGGCCATGCAGGGCGGCGAGCCCGGCACGCAAATACAAGTGCGCGCGGGCTCGGGGCAGATGGTTACCGGCACCGTCCTGAATGCCCATACCGTACTGGTTTTGATGTAATAAAATGCTTTATATGCTTCAAATCGCACCAAATTCGCGGCTTACGCTAAAGTTTCGGGGTTCCGCGTCGTTACAACCACCATACCAACCGCAATACACTCGCGCGCCATCGTCCGGAGTTCCATCTTGAAGATCTCGTCTTCCGTTAAAAATGCAGCCATCAACACCGTGACCGCTACCCGCAGCGGCATCGGTGGCGCGCCGGCCAACATATCCAGCAACGGAAAAGACTCTGTGGATCTCAGCGCCACCGCCCGCAATCTGGCCAGCCTGCAAAACGGCGAAAGCGATGTCAATATCGACCGCGTCCGCGAAATCAGCGATGCCATCGCCGCGGGCAAGCTCAAGGTGGATCCGGGCCGCATCGCCGACTCGCTGCTGGCCAGCGTGCGCGAACTCCTGAAATAACCGATTTCCGCGCACACCATGTCCATCCACGCACTACACGCCAGCCTGCAGCACGAAACCGGACTGGTCGATCAGTTCATCGCCGCCCTCGAAGCCGAAGCCGAAAATCTGCTTGCCCCCGGCGGCAACGATGCGCTCAACGAATCCACCCGCATCAAGAGCGAACTGGCGGAACAACTGAGCGTGGCCGGCCAGGCGCGCGACGCCCTGCTGGCGGCAATGGGCCACGGCGAAGGAAAGGCCGGCCTGGAAGCCGCGGCGCAAAACCATCCTGAAACGCAGGCGCTCGTGGCAACCCTCTTCGAACGCGCCGAACGCGCCCGGCAGTTGAATGCCTCGAACGGCTACATTATTGAAACCTACCTGAAGTACAACCAGCAAGCGCTCGATACCCTGCGCAGCCTGGCCGGCATCGGCAACCTGTACGACGCCAGCGGGCGCGCCCGGAACACCAGCGCCCAGACCCGGGGCATCCGCGCCGGCTAAGCCGTCATTTCCTTCAACGCAAACAGCTTCATCATCATCGACGCCGCCACCGGCGCCGTCAGCGCGGTTTTGCCTGCCAGGGCACGCAGGACGCGGCGCACTTGCTCCGCCGCCTCGTCCTGCATGGCCTGCCAGACAGCCAGGCCCGACTGCGAGGCAAGCAGCGCGCGGCCGAGCTCGGGCTGCCGGCTTTCGGCCAGCAATTGCCAGAAGCGCGCCGCGTAACGCAACGCCGCCTTGGATTCGGACTGCGCCACCAGCCACAAGGCCAGCTTCCCGGCGGGCTCCGCGCCCTGGAGAACATTGCTCAAGCCATATAGCGTCTTCAACGGCTCGCCATCCCGGCGCTTGACGATGCGCACAACGACCAGGCGCGCTGGCAGGGGGCTGACCTGGCGCGCAGCCAGCGCCACGTCGGCCTGACCCACCCAGATAATGACGTCCTGCAGCGCCAGCCCGCATACCTGCGCAAGATTGGCGGCCGCCCCCGCCATGGCCAGGGGACGGTAGTCCAGGGCTTTGGCCATGGCGCCGGCTGTCGTCGGGCAGGAATCCGCGTCGACGACATGGGTCGAAGCCGGACACTGCACCAGCCAAGAGGCATTGCCCGCCGACAGGCTGCGCCACAAACCCTGCGAGCCGCCCTCGAACATATGCACCACAGGCGTCGAGGCCTGCTCATGCAGAAACTGAACCTGCTGGCGCAGGGCATCGCCCGGTGCAGGGGCCGCCAGGGCCGATGCGCCGTCGGACGACTGCCACCCCTGGGGAAAAGCGATCTGCTGCCAGGGCGATACCAGCGCCTTGCCAACTCCATCCAGCAGGAACGTCGCGCGCAGACGGCCCGTGACGCCCGCTGCCGCCTTCAGGGCGATCTGGTCGTGAATGGCCAGCATGGGCCCCTGGCCCGCCTGGCCTTGCGCGGCACGCAGCAAATGGCCGGCAAGCGGATCGATGGCCGCCGGCGCCTCCTGCGACACATGGCCCCGCCATAAATCGTAGGCTTCGGCGCATGCCGCCGCCTCATCCAGATAAGCGCAGGCTTGCTTCAAATCGTCAGGCGACAATGGCGCATCCGCGCCAACGGCGGAAAGCAAACCCGGCAGCAATTTCCGCCGCCGCGTTTCAGCCGCCGCTCCGGCGGAGGCATCTTCGGGCGCCTTGGCCAAAGCCATCAGCGCCGCGAAATCGGCCTCGGTGGGCGCATACAAGGCCTGCGACGCGGGCTGCTGCGTCAAGGCGCGATCCACGAGCTCGCGCCCGTCGAGGAACAGCAGGTTCTCGGGCACCTTCTGGCCGTTCGACACATAGCAGATCGGCAACTGGTAGCGGATGGACGTATCGAGCGCGGCGCCCAGGCGCGGGGCCTCGTCGACCTTGGTGATGATGCAGCCGCGCAGCGGGCTGCCGCCATCGTTCGAATACGTGCGGGCGACTTCGTCCAGCGTGTCGCCGTGGCTGGACGCGTTCAGCACCAGCAGGCGGCTGACGCTGCGCCCCGCCTGGGCCAGCATGGCCGCCTGTTCCGAAACATGGCGATCGCGCTGGCTGATGCCCACGTTGTCGATAAGAATGAGATGGTCGGGGGCAATCCCCGCCACGATGCGCTTGAGTTCATCGGCATCCTGCACCACGTGCACGGGAACCCGCATGATTCCGCCGTAGATCTTCAACTGTTCATGCGCGCCGATACGATAGGTGTCGGTCGTAAGCAGCACAACCTTGCCGGAGCCGAAACGCTTCACGCAACGGGCAGCCAGCTTGGCGATGGTGGTGGTCTTGCCGACGCCCGTCGGCCCCACCAGCGCCACCACCGCTCCCGGCTGCAGCAGGCTTTCCTCGCTTTCCAGCACGGGCAGATGCGTTTTCAGTTCGTTGCCGGCCCATTGCCATGCCGCCTTGGCCGGCAGTTCGTCTGGCAGGCGCTTGAGCATGGCGCGCAACAGCGCCGTGCTGAACCCCAGGCCCAGCAAGGTCTGGAACAGCGAGGCCGCCTGCGGGGCCTTGCGCAGGTGATTGCCCCAAAGCATTTCGTCCATGCGCGCCTCGAGCGCGCCGCGCATGGCGCCGATGGCGTCCACCACGTCGGCGCCCTGGGCCGCGGGAGACGGACGCGGACTGCTTGGCGCGCGCGGAAGACTGGGCGCCGCCGGCAAGGGAGGCCGAGGCGCGGCGGACGACTGCGCCGCCTCCGTGGATTGCGCCACCGACGTCTGGTCGGTGGCCAGGATTTCCACCCCGCCGTTGACCCGGCGGTTCGATACGATCATGGCGTCCGGCCCCAGCGCCATGCGCACCTGGCGCATGGCTTCGCGGCTGGTCGCTCCAAAGAAACGGCTTATGTTCACGCTTGAGTACCACCTATTACCGTCGTCACGCGCAATATGCGTTCGTCGGGAATTTCAAAATTGGAAAGCACGCCCAATTGCGGCAGATGATGCCGCAAAAAGCGCGAAAGCGATGCCCGCAGCACCGGCGGCACGACCAGCACCGGCGCATCGCCCTTGGCCTCCTGGTCGCGCACCGCGCGCTGGGCGTCCTGCAGCAGCGTTTCGGCCAGCCCCGGTTCCAGCACGCCGCTGGTGGTCAGAGCTTGGGCCAGCACGCGCTCCAGCCGGGGATCCAGGCCGATGACGCGCAGATCGCCCTCGCCCGGGAACCACTGCTGGACGATGGCGCGCCCCAGTGCCACGCGCACCAGGGACAGCAGCTCGGAGGGATCCGGCCCCGTTCCGTTGGCGTTCAGGGCGGACAGGCGTGGCGCATGCTCGGCCAGAGTCTCGATGATGGTGCGCACGTCGCGGATCGGCACTTCTTCGTCCAGCAAGCCGCGCAACAGTTTCTGCAGCAGAGACAGGCTGACCGTCTTGGGCACCAGGTCCTCCACCAGCTTGGGGGCCTCCTTGGCAATATGGTCGAGCAATTGCTGGACTTCCTGGCGGCCCAGCAGATTGGCCCCGTAGCGATGCATCAAGTGATTCAGGTGGGTAGCGATGACCGTGCCCGCATCCACCACGGTATAGCCGGCTATCTGCGCCTGTTCGCGCAAACTCATGTCTATCCACACGGCTGGCAGGCCGAAGGCCGGATCGGTCGTGGCCTTGCCCGGCAGCTTCATGGTGACTTCGCCGGGATCGATGGCCAGCCATTGCTCGGGCATGGCCGAACCATGGCCGACCTCGACGCCCGACAGCAAGATGCGGTATTCGTTGGGCTTGAGCTCGAGGTTGTCGCGAATGTGCACGACGGGCGGCAGGAAGCCGACCTCCTGCGCGAACTTCTTGCGCAGACTGCGTATGCGATGCAGCAGCTCTCCATTCTGCGCATGATCGACCAGCGAAATCAGACGGTAGCCCACTTCCAGCCCCAGAGGATCGACCAGCGCCACGTCGTTCCAGCTGGCCTCGGCCGCCGCCGCTTCCACCGCCGCCTGGTTCTTCAGGGGCTCGTCGGCGATCTCGGCCTGCTTCAGCAATTCGCGCTTGCGCACCATCCAGCCCGCTCCGGCCAGGATGGCCGCCAGCAGCAGGAAGGCGAAATGCGGCATATTGGGAATCAGGCCCATCAATGTCAGGATCGCGGCCGTGATGAACATGACGGACGGGTTCGCGAACAGCTGGCTGACCATCTGCTGGCCGACGTCTTCGTCCGTCGCCACGCGCGACACCACCACGCCCGCCGCCGTCGAGATGACCAGAGCCGGAATCTGGGCGACCAGGCCGTCGCCGATGGTCAGCAGGGTATACACGCGGCCGGCATCGGAAAAGCTCAGCCCGTGCTGGGCCACGCCGACGATCAGGCCGCCGATGATGTTGATGACCATGATCAGCAGGCCCGCGACCGCGTCGCCGCGCACGAACTTGCTGGCGCCGTCCATGGAGCCATAGAACTCGGCTTCCTGCCCCACCTCGGAGCGGCGCTTGCGGGCCACGTCCTCGCCGATCAGGCCGGCGTTCAAATCGGCGTCGATGGCCATCTGCTTGCCGGGCATGGCGTCCAGGGTGAAGCGGGCACCCACTTCGGCGATGCGGCCCGCGCCCTTGGTGATGACCACGAAATTGATGATGACCAGGATGACGAACACGATGATCCCGACCGCGAAGTTGCCGCCCACCAGAAAATGGCCGAACGCCTCGATGACCTGGCCGGCCGCGTCGGGCCCTTTGTGCCCATGCATCAGCACGACGCGCGTGGAAGCCACGTTGAGCGCCAGGCGCAGCAGGGTGGCGAACAGCAGGACGGCGGGAAAGGCGGCGAAATCCAGCGGCTTCTTGGTGAACATGGCCACCAGCAGAATGATGACCGACAGCGAGATATTGAAGGTGAACAACAAGTCCAGTATGACCGGCGGCAGCGGCAGGATCATCATGCCCAGAACCATCAGGATCAGGACGGGGCCGGCCATCAGGCGCGCATGCTGGGCGCCGTTGCTTTTAATCAGGGTAAGAATGCTGTTCATGAATTATGCGCAAGGGTTCCGGCGCCTTGAGGATCGAAGCCTGCGGGAACCGACAAATTGGCGGGCCGGGAGGGCTCGGCCCCGAAGCCCGGACTCCAGCTGCGAAGCTGGTAGACCCAGGCCAGGACTTCCGCCACGGCCGAATACAGTTCGACCGGGATCTCCCGGCCAAGCTCGACATTATGGTGCAGGGCGCGCGCCAGAGGCGGCGCGCTGAGCATGGGCACCTTGTTTTCCTCCGCCAGCTGGCGGATGCGCGCGGCCACGAGGCCCGAGCCTTTGGCCACGACGCGGGGCGCCCCGCTCTGCCCCTCCTGGTAGGCCAGCGCCACGGCATAGTGGGTGGGGTTCGTGATCACCACGTCGGCGCCCGGCACTTCGGACATCATGCGCTGCCTGGCCATGGCGCGCTGCTGCTGGCGGATGCGGCCTTTCACATGCGGGTCGCCGTCGCTTTCCTTATGTTCCTGCTTGACGTCTTCGCGCGACATGCGCAGCTTCTTGTAGTGGCTCCAGAGCTGCCACGGGGCGTCGATGGCCACGATGAGAAACAAGGCGCCGACGATCAACGCGCAGCACAGGGCCACCAGTTGCAGGCCCCTGGCCAGCGCCTCGCTGGGCGTGGCGTGCATCAGGGCGATCATCTCGTCCCGGTAGTGGATGATGACCAGCGCGCCTATCAGGCCGATGACGCCCGCCTTGAGCAGGGTCTTCACCAGCTCGACCAGGGTTTGCGCCGAAAACATGCGCATCACGCCCTTGAGCGGGTTGAGGCGCTCGAACTTGGGTTCCAGCGCCTTGGTCGAAAACATGAAGCCGCCCAGCGCCACCGACGACAGCACCGCCACGACCACCAGGGTGCCGAACACGGGAACCAGGCCCTTGACAGCCTGCCAGGCCGAATTGGCGGCCACCGAAGTCATGACCGCCGTGTCCCGGCCCACCCGCAGGTCGAACCACAAGCCCGAGCGCAGGATGCCGCGCAGGGTGCGGAACAGATAGTCGCCGTTGAACCATAGCGCCGCCACCCCCGCGGCCAGCAGCATGAACGTATTGAGCTCGCGCGAACGAACGATCTGCCCCTCCTCGCGCGCCTTTTCCAGGCGCCGGGGAGTGGCGGATTCGGTTTTTTCGAGATCGCTGTCCTCAGCCATGCAGTTATCACAATCGTGCCATCGTCGCCATCATTCTATAGATGCGCGCGAAACACGATAGGCGAAGCAAGGCCTATAAAGGCGCTTAATTCAGGCTAAGGGGTCCCCCGGCCCCGGGAACCGGAGCGATCCTGGGACGGCCCGGCGGCCAGGCAGGCCTCGGCCCGGTTTCAGGCCGCGGCCTTCGCCATGGCGGCGCTGGCCAGTTCCTCGAAGCGGTTGTAATCGACGCCGATGCGCACCGCCCCCCAACGCCGGCGATCGACATCGACGGGAAGGGAAAAATCGGTAATGATCTCGCCCGTGTCGCGCATATGCGTCTGGCACAGGACCCCGCGCTCGTTCTTCACGGCCGCCAGACTGAAAGCGTCGTCGAAAATGCGCTTGTTGCGCACGTGCGCGGTATCGTGCGCGACCTCGCCGGTGGGCTGCTTGCTGTAGCGGCTATTGTGGGAGGGGCAATACCCCTTGCTGTCGATGAGTACCGAATACATCCCGGCTGGGATGGAATTGAGCACGTTGTCGAGCATTTGCTGAAGAAGCTGCTCGATGGCGGCATCATAAAGCGTGTTGTAGCGCGCCGGATTGCTGCCCGGAATGCGCCGGTACTGCTGGTCGAAAATGTCGACGCCCTGAGCCAGGGTTTGCTCGAGCAGCACGACGCACGATTTGCGCATGCCGCGCAAGGTCGAGGCCAGCCAGTCGAACGCCGTGTCGCCTGTTCGCAAGGCGGTCAATTGCCGTTGCAGGCTTTCGGTTTTGGAACGCACCGCCTGCACCTGGTCGCCCATGGAGGCCATGCGCGACTGGACATCGGAGCTGAGCACGGCAATGCGGGACACGGCGCGGCTCATGTCGTGATTGGTGCTGTTCACCTGGACTACGTTCTGAGCCACCTGGCCCATTTGCCGGTCCATATGGCGGAATTCCTCGACAAAGCGCGTGAAATCCCCCGAAAAGCTGCCGACCACGTGCTCGGAAGCGGCCATATCGACATGCATGGCATCGGTCTTGCCCCGGGTGTCGGCGACGAGATCGAGGATTTCTCCGGCATGGCGGACGATATCGCCCGTCGCCGAATTGACACGTTCGGCCAGCTTGCCGACCTCGCTGGCCACCACGGCAAACCCCCGGCCGGCGTCACCCGCCCGTGCCGCCTCGACCCCCGCGTTCAAGGCCAGCAGGTGAGTCTGCAAGGCAATGTCCTTGATGAGCCGGCTGGTGTCGTCCACCGACTGGGCCCGCTGGCTGAGCTGCGAGACGACCTGCGAAAACGTTTCCATTTCGGCGGCGACGCGGCCAACGCGCTGTTGCAGATCGGCAAGCTGATCCAGCGTTCTGTTGGCGGCCTCCAGTTGCGCGCTGCAGGCCTGGGCGATGTCGTTGACGCTGGCCGCAGTCTGTTCGGAAAGCGCCTCGATCTGGCTGCCGCTGGCGGCCAGGGCCTGCGCCTCGCCGGCCTGTTCGGACGCCATGGCCCGGCAGGCCTGGGCCTGGGAATCCAGGCGCGCGGTGTTCAAGGCAATGTCGATGCTGGCCTCGCGCATGGAGACCAGGCCTTTTCGGACCACCGACAAGAACCGCGACAACGGCAAGGCCAGCGGACTGAACGTCCAGGCCCGGTCGGAAAACGTGGCCCTCCCCGACGTCAGTTGCCGCAACAAGCTGTACACACCCAGGGTGCGCCTGTTTTTATGCTTCATGCTTCGCCTCCTTGTGGATTTGCAAGTGACCTGCAACAAACATACCGGCCGGTGAATTCAAGGCCATTGTCCCGGCGCCGCGCCGGAAATCGTTATAAACCCAGGCTTGCCAGCAAGTCGTCCACCTGATCCTGGCTGGTGACGACATCCACCTTGCCCTCGGGGCTGACCTGCGGGCCGTTCAACAGGGAACGGGTTTCTTCGCGCTTTTCCTGCGGCACGTTGTCGATCAGTACCTGCACCAGCTCGGTTTCGATGGCGCCGATCACACCCAGCATGCGCATGATCACCTGGCCGGTCAGGTCCTGGAAATCCTGGGCCATGATGATCTCCATGAGATTTTCCTGGGCCTTTTGCGTCGTGCGCGGAATGTCCTTGAGCAGCGAGCGCGTGTCGTCCACCAGCTCGCGGGCCTGGTCGAGTTCGACCGGGTGGTCGAACCAGGCCTGCCAGCGCGCATCCAGGCCTTTGGCCTGGCTTTGCAGTTGTTCCTGCATGGGCTGGATTTCCTCGGCCGCGTTCAGTACGCGGTTGGCGGCCTGCTCGGTCATCCGGGCCACGTAGTCGAGGCGGTCGCGCGCATCGGGTATGGCCTCGGCCGCTTCCTTGATGGCCTGATCCAGGCCCAGCTCGCGCATGCTCTCACGCAGCATGCGCGTCAGCTGGGCGATCTTCAGAATCAGGTTTTCAGGAGGTTGAGTATGATCCGCCGCCGCGGAATTTACCTCTGTGTTCATGCCATCCCCCTCCTAGGACTCGAGCTTCTCGAAGATTTTGTTCAGCTTCTCTTCCAGCGTGGCCGCGGTGAACGGCTTGACGACGTAGCCATTGGCGCCGGCCTGGGCCGCCGCGATGATGTTTTCCTTCTTGGCCTCGGCGGTAACCATCAGCACCGGCAGCTTGGCCAGATTCGCATCGGCGCGGATTTCCTTGAGCATGACCAGCCCGTCCATATTGGGCATGTTCCAGTCCGACACCACGAAATCGAAATTGCCGTTACGCAGCTTTTCCAGGCCCATGGCGCCGTCTTCCGCCTCGTCGACGTTTTCGAATCCCAGGTCCTTGAGCAGGTTCTTGATGATCCGGCGCATTGTGGGAAAGTCGTCAACCACTAGAATTTTGATGGTTTTCTGTACCACTTGATACTCTCCAAAAATAATAATCGTCCATCCAGGTGAAGCATTCCGGCCCCGGCGAAGGCTTGCGCCCCAACCCCCGGGCCAGTCCGGCATCAGACTCGATGGCCGTACGATCCCGCACTTTTCAATAAACGTTCGCTGATATTCGGCAGCGGCACGGCCTCGTCGGCCGCGCCGATGTGCAGGGCCTCGCGCGGCATGCCGAACACCACGCAGGTCGCCTCGTCCTGGGCATAGGTAATGGCGCCCGCCTGCTTCATGGCCAGCAGGCCCAGCGCGCCGTCCTTGCCCATGCCGGTCAGCAATGCGCCCACGGCGTTTTTTCCGGCCACCTGCGCCACCGAATTGAACAGCACATCGACCGAAGGCCGGTGACGGTTGACCGGCTCGCTTTCCTCGAGGCGCACGACATAGTTCGCCCCGGACTTTGCCAGCTTCATGTGCGCCACGCCGCCCGGCGCCAGGTAGACGTGCCCGGGCAGCACGCGCTGCCCGTCCTCGGCTTCGTGAACCTGCACGTCGCAAAGATTGTCCAGCCGCTGCACGAAGGACCGGGTGAAACCCGCCGGCATGTGCTGAGTGATGAGTATGGCCGGGCTATTGGGCGGCATGGGTTCCAGCACCTGGCGGATCGCCTCGGTGCCTCCGGTGGAGGCGCCGATGACGATCAGCTTCTCGGTGGTCGAGAACACATGGGTAAGCCGCTTGGCCGGCGCGGCGTCGGCCGCCGGCGCCTGGCGCGGGCGGGGACGCGAATGCGCCGCCGCGCGGATCTTGTCGGCGATGAGGTCGCTGTATTCCATCAGGCCGTCGCGCAGGCCCAGCTTGGGCTTGGTCACGAAATCCACCGCGCCCAGCTCGAGCGCGCGCAGCGTGACCTCGGAATTGCGTTCGGTCAGCGACGACACCATGACCACGGGCATGGGGCGCAGCCGCATCAGCCTTTCAAGAAAATCCAGGCCGTCCATGCGCGGCATCTCGACATCAAGCGTCAGCACATCGGGGTTGTGCGCCTTGATGAGCTCGCGCGCCACCAATGGGTCGGGAGCCACCGCAACCACCTCCATGTCGGGGTGGCTGTTGATGATTTCAGTCATCAGGCCACGCACCAACGCCGAGTCGTCCACACACAGAACACGGATTTTTTTCATGGGCAAGGCCTTTCGCAATTAACACTGAACGTCATCGACATGGCGTTCAGGACACAACGGTATAGACAGTCTGGCCGCGCAATTGAAACGCCTTGGTCAGATAGGTGAAGTTTTCGGAATGCCCCGCGAACAGCACGCCGCCCTTTTTCATGACCGACGCAAACCGTTCCAAAATGCGGGTTTGAGTCGGCTTGTCGAAATAAATCATGGTATTGCGGCAAAAAATCGCGTCGAACTTCTGGTCCGTCGGCCACGACGGCGACAGCAGGTTGAACTGGTCGAAACGGATCATGTCGTAGATGGCCGGCTTGACCCGCGCGAGCCCCGCCTTGCTGTCCTTGCCGCGATGAAAATATTTTTTCAGGTAGTACTCCGGCACGGTCTTGACGCGTTCCAGCGAATACACGCCGCGGCGGGCGCGCTCGAGCGCCTGGGTATCGATGTCGGTGGCCCAGATGGAGGCGCTGTCATCGGCGCGCTGCAGGGATTCCCGCAGCGTCATCGCAATGGTATAGGGTTCCTCTCCGGTAGATGCGGCGGCGCACCAGACACTGATCGGCGATTTGCGGGTCCGCACGAACTCGCTCAGTATTTCAAAATGGTGCTGTTCGCGGAAAAACGCGGTGTGATTGATGGTAAAGGCATTGATGAATGCATTCCACTCGGCCGACGACTGGTTTTGCTCGAGCACCGTCAAATACTGCGCAATGCTTTCCAGGCCGAGTTTCTGGCTCCTCGTGCTCAATGTGCGGGCCGCCATTTCCCGCTTGTGGCTGCCCAGCATGATGCCGGCGCGGCGCTTGAGCAGGCGCGCTGCGTGCTCAAAATCATCCTGCCCAACTTCGGGCTGGGCAGGGATGAGAAATTGATATTGAGGAACTGGCATTCAGTGCGGCTATCCTTGAGCGGCCAATTGGAGCGACGCCGCTGTCTCGATGGCGTACGCGTCGTTGTCGTGCCTGTCCTGCTCCAGCTGCGGCGCGGCGACGTCGATGATTTCGCTGGCGTTGATCTTGAACACCGCCACCGCCTCGGTCAGACGCGTGGCCTGCTCCTGCAAAGAACCCGCCGCAGCCGCCGCCTCCTGCACCAGCGCCGCATTCTGCTGCACCACCGCATCCATCTGCGCCACCGCCTGGTTCACCTGCTCGATCCCGTCCGACTGCTCG
>Ga0182739_1001303_pt1 | contig 26865 bp, 27 predicted proteins | sample eDN5th30CBELigBY_FD_128873 | JGI IMG/M metagenome (GOLD analysis project Ga0182739, IMG submission 128873) | Enriched backyard soil microbial communities from Emeryville, California, USA - eDNA 5th pass 30_C BE-Lig BY (version 2) (version 2) | ecosystem: Environmental > Terrestrial > Soil >... | reverse complement strand
GCCGCGCCGTCGATACCCTTCAGCACGCCGGTTGCGGCGAGCTTCTTCAGCGCGTCGAGGATGCCCGTCGTCACGTCCTGGCTGGTCGGCGCCTTCACCGCGCCGGATACCTTGCCCTCTTCGATCAGGACTGCGTCGGTGTTGGTGCCGCCGACATCGATACCGATTCGTCTCATGACGCGAACACGCTCCTGAAGTCGAGATCATAGCCAAAAGCCCGCGGGCCGACATGCGCCAGGCCTTCGGGTGTGAGGAAGATGTCGGGGCCTGGCAAGGCGATCACGGTGACCCGCTGCCCGTAGCGCACCGTTTCCGTGCCGACCGCCTCGCCGGACACCGAGTCGAGGACACAGATGAGGTCCGGCGTCATGGCGATGGGTTCGCCATCCTGCGAAGCCACGATCCACTCATTCTGGAAGTTGATACGGAGAGCCGATCCACGCCACTCGTCCATGCCTTCGAGACGCGCGACACCGCGCAGGAAGCCTTCGGTTGCCCGCCGTTCGACGTCGACGATCTTGCCCTTGTAGAGAAGCCGGCCCGGTTCGACCGAGAGGATGGCCGCCACCGGATCGTCGTGAGTCCTCTGTGCTTCGCGCACGGCACGGCCGATGGCGATCGCCTTGGTGGTGGTGCCATGAATGCCCCACTTCTTGACCTCTGCCCCCGTGCGGGGCGGCTGGCAGGTCGGGGCCGTGGAGCCATATTCGACACAGATCTTGCGCACGATCCGTTCCGCCCATTTCCACGACGGCACGGTCTCGACGATCGATTCGAGGCCGCGCACGTCGACCGCCGTCAACGGACAGGGCTTGAGGCCACCCACCGCGACAGAGGTCATCTGCGCCTCGGGATAGGCGCGGCCCATCGTATCGGAATCGACGACCGGAACGCCGAGATGGGCCGCGACCATGAACGGCCGCACGCCGTTGCCGCCGCCGATCTCCATCCCCATCACGGCGTCGAACCGGCGTCCGGTATGCTCTTCCATCAGCCGTGCTGCGCGCGCGATCGTCTCGTGATCCGTCAGCCGCTCGATGCCGACCAGCGGTGCGCCCATATTGGCGATGACGCCGACCCAATCGTCATCGCCGAGGTCCGAGGCCGGCATGACTTCGACGCGACGGCCCTCGCGATAGAGCACCCGCATGTTGAGCAGCGACAGATAGGGATTGCCGCCGCCACCGGTGCCCAGGACCCAGGCCCCGACGGCGAGCGATTCGATGTCGTCCTCTGTGATCTCGCGGCGGCTCACCCGAAGACGCTCTTGAACTCGATGTCGTAGCCGAAGGCCCTGGGGCCCACATGCTGCAGGCCTTTGGCGCTGAGGAAGACCGGCGGTGGCGGCAGCGCGATCACCGTCACGCGCTGGCCGTAGCGGATCGTCTCGGTACCGACCGCCTCGCCCGAAACAGAATCCAGCACGCAGATCAGGTCCGGCGACATGGCGACGGGCTTGCCGTCGAGCCACGCCACGATCCACTCGTTCTGGAAGTTGATCTCCATGCCCGAGCCGCGCCACTCGTCCATGCCGTCGAAGCGAGTGCGGCCGCGCAGAAAGCCCTCGGTCGCGCGTCGTTCGACGTCGACGACCTTGCCCTTGTAGAGGACCTTGCCCGGTTCGACCGAAAGAATGGCCGCGATCGGGTCTTCATGCCTGCGCTGGGCCTCACGCACGGCGTGGCCGATGGCGATGGCCTTGGTCGTGGTGCCCTGGATGCCCCACTTCTTGACCTCGGCACCGGTGCGCGGCGCCTTGCAGGTCGAGGCGATCGAACCATACTCGACGCAGATCTTGCGGCTCACCCGCTCCATCCACTTCCAGGTCGGCACCTTCTCGACGACCGACTCGAGCCCGCGCACGTCGACCGTCGTCAGAGGACAGGGCTCGAGATCGCCGACGGCAACCGACGTCATCTGCGCCTCGGGGTAAGCACGGCCCATCATGTCGGCGTCGATCACCGGGCGCTTGAGGTGAGCCGCCGCCATCAGCGGCTGGATCGAATTGCCGCCGCCGATCTCGAGCGCCATGATCCCGCGGAAACGGTAGCGCGTATGGCGCTCCATCAGGTCGACGGCACGCGCGATGGTGCGGCTATCGGTGAGACGTTCCTGTCCAACCAGCGGCGCGCCCATGTTCGAAACGGCGGCGACCCAGTCGTCGTCGGCCAGCTCGGAGGCCGGCATGAGCTGGACGCGATAGCCTTCCTTGTAGAGGGCCCGCATGTTGAGCAGGCCGAGATACGGGCTGCCGCCGCCGCCCGTGCCGAGGACCCAGGCGCCAACGGCCAGCGATTCGATGTCGTCGAGAGTGATGTCGGTCAGGGGCATGGGCCAGTGCTTCGGGCGAATTTTCTCTTGTCGGGTCAGACGAGGTCCGCCGGAGCGCCGCCTTGCAAGATCGGGACCACCGACGCAGCGTGTTTCGTCGCGTGATGAGTTCGAGCCCGCATGACATCTTGCCCCGTGTTCAGGCATGTCTACGGATTGGGCAGGCAGGCATCAATACGTGCGAGCACGTATGGGGAGAAGACAAGTGGAGACCAGGCGCATACCGCGCATTGCCGTGATCACGATGGGCCATGCCCCGCGTCCCGATGTGATGCGGGAAATCGCTCCCCTGCTCGGCGAAGCCGAGTACGACGAGTTCGGAGCCCTCGACAACGATCCCGAAGCGATGATCGCGAGCATGGCGCCGCGCGGCGACGAGTTGAGCTATCTCACCCAGGTGCGCAGTGGCCGGCACGTCATCGTCGAAGCCGGCTTCGTGACGAGGCGCACTGAGGCGCTCGTCGCAGACCTCGATGGCCGCGATTACGATCTTCTCATCCTGGCGATGACCGGCATGCGAGCGCGACTTTCGACGCGCACGCCACTCATCCACGGCCAGGATGCGCTCGACGCCTGGATCTCCGCCCTGGTGGCCAGCAACTCGCGCATCGGCATCATTTTCCCCCTGGCGAGCCAGCAATCGGCTGCGAGCGAGAGCGACTACGGCACGATGCTGAAGAGCTCGCTGGCGAGCATCGGCGGCAGCCAGAGTTCCGACCTGACCCGAGCCATCGACCGCGTGTCCGGCGCGGACCTCATCGTGATGAACTCGGTCGGCTACACCGGCGGGATGGCCCAGCAGGTCGCGCGCACCAGCGGCAAGCCGGTCGTGACCGCCTGCCGCATCATCGCCAGCACGGCCCGCCTGCGTCTGTCCGAGATCGCCGGCAAGCCGCTCGACCTCCCGGTCGCCACCTATACCGGCGCCGAGCTGCTGCGGCGACTTCCGCAGGCCGCTCTCGACGCGCTGACGCGGCGCGAGACGGAGGTGCTGGTCCAAGTGCTGGAAGGTGCCGGCAACAAGTACATCGCGCGGGCGCTGGGCATCAGCCACCGTACCGTCGAGATCCACCGCGCTCGCGCGATGCTGAAGCTGGGCGCGACGTCGACTCCCGAACTTATCCGGCGTGCATTGAGACAGTCGGACCGCTGAAGTCCGACGGCGGCCCTCACGGTGCGAGCGGCGGTACGGCAGCCAGGATCGGCGCGCTCGAGATCTGCATCAGGCCGGAGAATGGCTTGGCCATTTCGAGGATCAGGAACAGGGCCGCTGCCACCGAAAGGGCGACCAGCACCAGCGCCACGGCCGATGTCGGATTCACCGGCGAGAACAGGCAGTAGCTGGCGAACAGCACGGTGAGCCAGAAAATCAGCACCACGAGGATCGGCAGCGGCAATCCGGACCTCGACTGCTCGTAAAGGGCGAGTCTGGCTTGCGAGATCGCGACGGCGAGTTGGAGGGCCTGCGTGGCGAGGGCTGATGTGACGGCTGTCCCGCCCGGCAGAGCATGGAGACCGGCATAGACCTGCGACGCAAGCGTCCCGCTGCCGTACAGCGCGCCACGAGCCTGGGCTTTCGGATCATGCCAGATTCCCTCGATCATCTGGTCGACGGCTTCCCTCAGCAGGATGCGCACCGGCTTCGCGTCCGGACCGTACTGATCGAGCACCGCGTCGAGCAGGGTGAGATTGGCGGCAATCTGGCGGACTTCGGCACGCTGGGCTTCGTAGCTGCTGCTCGCCGAGTTGATGAGAAGACCGAGGACCAGTGCCGCGATCGTACCGACGAGGCCGGCTCCGAGCCGCACGATGTCGCGAGCATGACCGTCGAGATGATGGTCGGGCAGCCAGCGGCGCAGCAAGACACCGATCACTGCGCCAAGGAGCATGACCCCGCATGTCGCGAGCGAGATCCAGATGGGCTGCACGAAATAGACCTTTCCCGGGGGCGCCGTACGCTGGCGCACGCTGAATTCTAGCACTTCTGCGAAACGCGCACGGCTTGCTTTTTGCAGGGGTTCCGGGGCGCATGTTAGCGTTCGTGTAGCGTAATCGGAGGACATCGATGCAGCCATCCATCCAACCCCTGAGGGGGCAGCCCGTCGCCCCGCCGCTGATCGGCGGCGAGATTCCGCTGATCGATGTCTCGGCCTATCTGGCAGGCGTTCCCGGCGCAGCCGAGAAAGCCGCGGCCGAACTTCGCTACGCCTTCGAGAATGTCGGCTTCTACTATCTCGCGGGTCACGGCGTGCCGCAGAAGCTGATCGATGCCACCTATGAAGCGGCCGCACGCTTCCATGCCCAGCCCATGGAAGCCAAGCTCGCGGTGAAGGTCGACGAGCACAATATCGGCTACATGCCGATCGCCGAGAAGGCGCCGCCCAACGCGGCTGCGCAGGGCAAGAAGCCCAGCCAGAACGAGGCCTATTTCCTGCGCCGCGAGCGCGACGCCAGCGACCCCGATGTGATCTCGGGCCGTCGCTTCCATGCGCCCAACAAGTGGCCGGCCGCCCTGCCGGGCTTCCGCGACACGACGCTCGAATACATCTCGACGCTTGAGAAGCTCTGCCAGAAGCTCGTGAAGCTCTACGCGCTGGCGCTCGATCTCCCGGAGACGTATTTCGACGCGTGCTTCGCCAAGCCGCACATGATCCTGCGGATGTCGCGCTATCCGCAGATCGACGGCGCCGACGAGAGCGTCGAGAGCCTGGTCCCGCATACCGACTCGGGCTTCATGACCCTGCTGCCGCCCAACAAGGTGCAGGGCCTGTCGATCCTGCTGCCCGACGGGCGCTGGATGGAGGCGCCCGGCCTCGAGAATGCCTTCGTCGTGAACGGCGGCGACATCCTCCACCGCTGGAGCAACGAGCGGTTCCTGTCGACGCCACACCGCGTGCGCAACGTTTCGGGACAACTCCGCTACGCCATTCCCTTCTTCTGCGATCCCGACCACGACACGATGATCGAGTGCCTGCCGTCGTGCCAATCGCCCGAGAAGCCCGCCAAGTATCCGCCGATCAAGTTCGGTGACTATGCGCTGTGGTTCGCCGCCCAGCGCTACGGCCACATGTCGAAGGTCCAGGCGCCGTCCGAGACCGAGATCGCGCCGGGTGAGCGCGCAACCTCCCGCTGGCAGGCCTGATCCGATGCGCCTTCGTGACCTGCTTGCGGCCGGCTCCGCCGCTGCCTTTCTCCTCGCCTCGCCCGCTTTCGCCCAGACGAAGACCATCAAGGCGGTGATGCATTCCGACCTCAAGGTCCTCGACCCGATCTGGACGACCGCCAACATCGTGCGCAACCACGGCTACATGGTGTGGGACACGCTGTTCGCGATGGACGAGAAGCTGCAGCCGCAGCCCCAGATGGTCGACACCTGGACCCTGAGCGACGACAAGCTCACCTACACTTTCACGCTGCGCGACGGGCTGAAGTGGCATGACGGCAAGCCGGTCACGGCCGAGGATTGCATCGCCTCGCTGAAGCGTTGGGGCGCTCGCGATTCGACGGGCGTGAAGATGCTGAGCTTCGTCTCCTCCTTCGAACCGGTGAACGACAAGACGTTCAGGATCGTGCTGAAGGAACCGTATGGGCTGTTGATCGATTCGCTGGCCAAGCCGGGCGGCTCGACTCCGCTGATGATGCCCAAGCGCATCGCCGACACCGACCCGGCCAAGCAGATCTCCGAGTTCATCGGGTCCGGCCCCTTCATCTTCAAAGCCGACGAGTGGAAGCCGGGCGACAAGACCGTCTATGTGAAGAACCCCGACTACAAGCCGCGTCCCGAGCCGGCGTCGGGCCTGGCCGGCGGCAAGGTCGCCAAGGTCGATCGCGTGGAATGGTTGGCCATCCCCGACCATCAGACCGCGGTGAACGCCCTGCTCGCCGGCGAGATCGACTATATCGAGGCGCCGCCGCACGACCTGAAGTCGCTGCTTCTGGCGGACAAGAACATCAAGCTCGAGGTCTATAACAAGATCGGCGCGCAATACGTGTTCCGCTGGAACACGGTCGTGCCGCCTTTCAACAACGAGAAGGTCCGGCGCGCTGCAGAGTATGCCTTCGACCAGAAGGCGTTCCTCCAGGGCGTGATCGGCGACGAGAAGTATTACCAGACCTGCGATGCCATGTTCGTCTGCGGCACGCCGCTCGAATCGAACGCCGGCATGGACGGGCTGGTGCGGGGCAACTTCGCCAAGTCGAAGGAGCTTCTCAAGGAGGCGGGTTACGACGGCACACCGATCGTGATGCTGCACACGACCGACATCGCGGTGCTGACCAATGCCGGCCCGATCGCCAAGGACCTGCTCGAGAAGGGCGGCTTCAAGGTGCAGATGGTGCCGCTCGACTTCCAGGCCATCGTGGCGCGGCGCCTGCGCAAGACACCGCCGCAGGATGGCGGCTGGAACGGCTTCATGACCGCCTGGCTCTCGATCGACATGATGAACCCGCTGACCAACAGCATGCTCACCGCCTCGTGCGACAAGGCCAATTTCGGCTGGCCGTGCGACGCCGAGGTCGAGAAGCTGCGTGACGCCTTCGCGCGAGCGCCCGATCTCGAGAGCCGCAAGAAGATCGCCGCCGACCTGCAGGCGCGCGCCATCACCTACGGCACGCATGTCCCGCTGGGCCAGTACACGCTGCCGACCGCAACCCGTTCGGACCGGCTGAGCGGTATCGTGACGAGCCCCATTCCGGTATTCTGGAACATCGAGAAGAAGGGCAACTGACGCCCATCACGCCGGGGCCGACGATGCTTTCCGAGAAAACCCGCATCGTCGGCGCCAGCGCCATCGGCAACGTCCTCGAATGGTTCGATTTCGCGATCTACGGATACTTCGCGATCACCATCGGCCAGGCCTTCTTTCCGCACCAGGAGCCGGTGGCGCAGCTGCTGTCCACCTTCGGTGTCTTCGCGATCGGCTGCCTGATGCGGCCGCTGGGCAGCCTTCTCTCGGGCAGCATCGGCGACCGATACGGCCGGCGCGCCGCGCTCACCTTCTCGATGACGGCGATGGCGTTTTCGACCTTCCTCGTCGGACTCCTGCCCGGCTATGACACGCTCGGGCTGGCAGCGCCCCTGATCCTGACGGTCCTGCGCATGGTGCAGGGCCTGGCGCTCGGAGGCGAGTGCCCGACTGCCTTCATCTTCATGATCGAGCATGCGGGGGCGCACCGGCGCGGCCTGGCCGGCGCGATGGCGACCGGCGGCGGCACGGCCGGCCTCCTCCTCGGTTCGGCGACCGGCGCGATCCTCACGGCGCTCATGCCGCCTGAAGTCCTGCAGGACTGGGGCTGGAGGCTACCCTTCCTCCTCGGCCTGCCGGTCGGGCTGATGGGCCTCTGGCTACGGCGGGCCGTGCCCGAGCCGCCACGGGAGGCCGGCATCCTGCAGGCGCCGGTGCGGGAGGTGTTCAGCCACCATCGCTGGCTGCTGGCCCGGCTGGCCGGCATGGCGTCGCTGGGCGCCGTGACGTTCTTCATCGTGTTCCTGTACCTCGTGAGCTGGCTCCAATTTGTCGACGGCGTCACGCCGGCCCGCGCCCTGGCCTTCAACACGATCGCCATGGCATCGGCTCTCCCCATCTATCTCGCCTCAGGATGGTTGAGCGACCGGATCGGGCGTCGCAAGTTGCTCCTCGGCGCGATGGCGGCAGGGTTCGTGGGCGCGGTGCCCCTGTTCTGGATGATGCAGCACAGCGATCCCCTCATGGTCCTGGCCGGCCAGTTCGGCTTCGTGCTGATCATCTCCACGATTTTCGGTGCCGAACCCGCCTTCATGGTGGAAGCGACCCCGTCCCCGATCCGCTGCACGGCCGTCGCACTCGCCTTCAACCTGCCGGCCGGCATCCTGGGCGGCCTCTCGCCCCTCGCGGCAGCATGGCTGATTCATCGCACCGGAAACGATCTCAGCCCTGCCTTCCTCATCATGGCTGCGGCAGCCGTTTCCCTGGTCGCGACAGCGTCGTTTCGCGACAGGACAGGGATGCCCGACGAACGGCCTGAACAGGTGACAGGCAGTAATCCCCGCCAGCTCGTGGCATAGTCCCGCGAGATGAATCCCATCAGCACTCGCCGCATCGTTGCGGCCGGCACCATCGGCAACCTGCTCGAATGGTACGATTTCGCGGTCTACGGCTACTTCGCCGCCACCATCGGCCGTGTCTTCTTCCCCGCGGAGAATCCTGTGGCGCAGGTCCTGGCCGCCTTCGGCATCTTCGCGCTGGGCTATCTGATGCGCCCGCTGGGCGGCATCGTGGTCGGCCATATCGGCGACCGGCTCGGCAGGCGTGCCGCGCTAACCTTCTCGATTGCCGCCATGGCGCTCCCGACCTTCCTCGTAGGCCTGCTGCCGGGCTACGAGACCCTGGGCGTCGCGGCGCCCATCCTGCTCACGCTGCTGCGCATGATCCAGGGCCTGTCGGTCGGCGGTGAGGCCACGACCGCAATGGTCTTCCTGGTCGAACAGGCACCGGCCGGGCGCCGCGGCCTGGTCGGCAGCTTCTGCTCTCTGGCCGCCACCGGCGGCTTCCTCCTGGGCTCGGGAATCGGTGCGGCTTTCGCTGCACTCCTGCCGCCGGAGGCACTGGCGACCTGGGGCTGGCGCGTGCCGTTCCTGCTCGGCCTGCTGCTCGGCGTCGTCGGCTGGTGGATCCGCCGGGTCATCGTCGAGGAGGCCCCGGCCAAGGCGAGCCACGGCTCGCCCCTGATCGAAACGCTGCGCCATCACGGCCGCGCCGTGATGCGCGTGGCCGGCATCACCGTCTTCAACGCCGTCGGCTTCTACTTGATGTTCCTCTACGTGGTGACCTGGCTGCAGACCGTCGACGGAATCCCGCCGGCGCGTGCTTTGGAGATCAACACCGTCAGCATGGTCTTCCTGCTGCCGGTAATGCTCGCGTCCGGCTGGCTGTCGGATCGGCTGGGCCGCCGACCGCTGATGTTTGCCGCCATGGTCCTGGGCTTCGTCGGCGCGCTGCCGCTGCTCTGGCTGATGCATCATCCCGATCCGAGGCTGATCCTGGTGGGACAGCTCGCTCTGGTGGTGCCGGCCGGCATGGGCCTCGGCATCATCCCCTCCCTCTTGACCGAGGCGGTGGCGGGCCGGGTCCGCTGCACCGCCATCTCGCTGGGCTACAACATCGCCTTCGGTGTGATCGGCGGCCTGACGCCGCTCACCGCCGCCTGGCTGATCGCTCGCACGGAAATGGACCTGAGCCCGGCCTGGCTGTTCATGGGCGCCGCCGCCATCTCCATCGCGACCCTCCTCACCTTCCGCGAGACGTCGCGCGATGCGACGCTGCCGCCGTGAAGATCACACGTCGCGCGATGCGACGCTGCCGCCGTGAAGATCACACGTCGCGCGCTGGCGCCGATGGCGCTCGCGGCAGCGACGCTGCCAGCCCGGGCAGCACCTCCTCCCTGGATCGACGCGCACACCCACGCCTTCGTGCGTGGGTTGAAGCTCGCCGTCGATGCGCGCTATGCGCCGACCTACGACGCATCCTGGGAGACGTTGCTGAAGTTGGCCGAGACCAATGGCGTCGGACGTACGGTGCTGCTGCAGCCCTCGTTCCTGGGCTACGACAATTCCTATCTCTTCGCCGCGCTGAAGGCCGAGCCGCAGCACTTTCGCGGCGTGCCGTGGATCTCGCCCTCGGTCGAGACGCGGCCCGAAGAGTGGGAGGAGATGGCGCGCATCGGCGTGCGTGGGCTGCGCTTCCCGATCTTCGGCCTGCCATCGCCGCAATGGTCGGCCTATCATGAGATGCTGGGCGAGGCCCTGAAGCGGGACTGGCCGATCCACCTCTATGTCGAGAGCAAACGCCTGCCCGAGATGCTGCCGTTCCTGCTCGACGGCGGCCACAAGGTCGTGATCCCCCACTACGGCATGTTCGATCGCACTCTGGGCCCGGCGCGCGATCCAGGCTTCAAGACCCTTCTGGAAAGCGCGAGAACGGGCCGTGTCTTCGTCGTGATGTGCGGCGCCTATCGTGTCGGTCCCGAACGCGCCCGGATGGCGGCGCCCATGCTGCTCGATGCCTTCGGGCCCGAGCGCCTGATGTGGGGCAGCGACTGGCCGCATACCGATACGGATCTGAACCGCGTCACCACCTATCCGATCACGCTCCGGACCTTCGAGGACTGGGTGCCGGACGAGGCGGCTCGGCGCACGATCCTGGTCGATACGCCGACACGGCTCTACGGGTTTTAGGCGGCGCCACCCTCGACGGCGCGACTTTCGGCACGCCAGCGCAGCATGCCGCCGGGGAGGTTGGCGACGTCGGCCAGCCCTGCCTTCTGCAGGATCGCGGTCGCATGGGCGGAGCGGCTGCCGGCGCGGCAGACGGCAACGACCGGCTTGTCCTTCGGCAGGTCCTTGGCCCGCGACGCCAGTTCGCCGAGCGGCACGAGTGTAGCGCCGCGGATATGACCGAGAGGACCGGAGAACTCGGCCGGCTCGCGGACGTCGACGATGTTCACCTTCGCCAGATTCTCTTCGAGCCAATGCGGCTCGACCTCCCAGACGCCACCGAACGTGAAGCGCAGCGGCGCCCAGCCCGGCTCGGCCGGCGGCGGCGTCTCGTTGCCGGGCTGGCCGCAGCGCAGGTTGGCGGGCACGGCCTCATCGATCTTTTTCGGGTGAGGAAGGTCGAGGTTCTTCATGTAGCCGACATAGTCGTTTTCGCCGACCTCGCCGCCCAGCCGCGGATTGAACCGCTTCTCTTCGGCGACGCTGCTGACCGTCAGGCCGCGATAGTCGTGCGCGGGATAGAGCAGGCAGCTTTCGGGGAGCGCGAAGATGCGCGAGCGGACGGAGCGATAGAGGGCGCGAGGATCGCCCTGCTGGAAGTCGGTGCGGCCCGAGCCGCGGATCAGCAGGCAGTCGCCGGTGAAGGCCATGCTCTCGTCATCGAGCACGTAGGTAACGCAGCCCGACGTATGACCTGGCGTGGCACGGACCTCGAGCGACCGGCGACCGAACTCGATCCGGTCGCCGTCCTCCAGCAGGCGGTCGGCCCCCGCCGCGCCCGAGGCCGCCGACAGCGCGATCCGGCTACCCAGCCGCTGCTTCAGCAGCCAGGCGCCGGTGACATGGTCGGCATGGACGTGGGTGTCGAGTGTCCAGGCGAGCGTGAGGCCGAGTTCGCCGATCAGTGCCGCATCGCGCCGTACCTGTTCGAATACCGGGTCGATCAGCAGCGCCTCTTTCGAGACGCTGCAGCCGAGCAGGTAGGTGTAGGTCGACGAGGTCGGATCGAAGAGCTGGCGGAAGACGAGCATCGGCCTCTCCCTTCTCAGGCTGGTGCGCTGGCCTTGTCGAGGGCGGCGACCGATTCCGGATCGAGCTCCAGGGTCGTCGAGTTGAGCACGTCGTCGAGCTGCTTCAGGCTGGTCGCGCTCACGATCGGCGCCGTGATCGCCTTGCGCTGCAGCAGCCAGGCGAGCGCCACCTGCGCCAAAGTGGCGCCATTCTTCTCGGCGGCATCGTCGAGCGCCTGCAGCACGGCCATGCCCTTCGGGTTGATGTACTTCTTCACGCCGGCGCCGCGCTGGGCATTTCCAACATCGGCCTCGGACCGGTACTTGCCCGTCAGGAAGCCGCTGGCCAGGGAGTAGTAGGGAATCACGCCGATTCCCTGCTTCAGGCACTCGTCCTCCAGCGCTCCCTCGAACAGGCCGCGCTCCATCAGATTGTAGTGCGGCTGGAGGCTCTCGTAGCGCGGCAGGCCCTTTTCCTTAGCGATCGCCGCGGCCTCGGCAAGGCGCGGCGCCTCGAAGTTGGAGGCGCCGATGAAGCGGATCTTGCCCGCCTTCACCAGCTCCCCGTAGGTCGAGAGCGTCTCTTCCTGCGGCGTGTCCTTGTCGTCCTTGTGCGACTGGAAGAGGTCGATACGGTCCGTATTGAGTCGCTTCAACGAGGCGTCGACCGACTCCTTGATGTTCTTCGCCGAGAGCGCACCGCTCGGCAGGCCGAGGCCGCACTTGGTCGCCAGCACGATCTTGTCGCGCTTGGACGGGCCTTTCTTCAGCCAGCTCCCGATCACCGTCTCGCTCTCGCCGCCCTTGTTACCCGGAAACCAGCGGGAATAGACGTCGGCCGTGTCGACGAAGGAGAAGCCATGGTCGACGAAGGCGTCGAGCAACTTGTGGGACGTCGCCTCGTCGGCCGTCCAGCCGAAGACATTGCCGCCGAAGGCGATGGGTACGAATTCGAGGTCCGACTTGCCGAGTTTGCGCTTCTGCATCTTTGACTCCTCTGGAGATTTACTCTGCGGCCTTGGGGGGCGCGGCGACAGGCGCCTCGACCTTCGCCTCGGCCACCGGCGGGACGGCAGGTGTCGCGGGGATCGGAAACGGATAGTTGTTGCCAGACGCGAACTGGATGCCGAGCGCCGGGAACTGCTCGTACATTCGCCGGATCACAATACGCTGGACCAGGGTCGGGTTCTTGGGCCGCGCCATGAACTTGAAGCGCACGATGACCGAGTTGTCCTTGATGTCGACGACACCCTGCATCTTGGGCGGGTCCAGCAGGATCGGCTTGTAGGCCGCCTCCTCCATCATCGCGAGGCCGATCTTCTTCACTGTCTTGCGGAGCAATTCGACGTCAGTGCCGTTGGCGAAGGCGATGTTGAACTTCACCACTGTCCAGTCCCGGCTGAAGTTGGTGATGTGGGCGACTTGCCCGAACGGCACGATGTTGAGCTGACCGTTCTGGTGCCGCAGCTTCAGTGAGCGGACGCTGAACCCTTCGACGGTGCCCTTACCTTTGCTGCAGTCCACATACTCACCGATACGAAAGGAGTCTTCGGCGAGGAAGAAGACGCCCGACACGATGTCCCGCACCAGCGACTGGCTACCGAACGAGACGGCGAGGCCGAGCACGGACGCGCCGGCGATCAGCGGCGTGATGTTGACACCGAGTTCCGCCAGGACCAGCAGTCCGCCAATGATGGCAATGGAGGCGCCCGCAACGACGCGCAGTAGCGGCATCAGGGTGCGCAGCCGGGAGGCCGCGACCTGGACTTCCTCCTCCGAATCCCCCGAAACGTCGGCCGAGGGCAGCGGATTGGCGGCAATGTAGGAGTCCATGCGGTACTTGAGGAACCGCCAGCCGGCATAGATCGCCACCGCACTGATCGCCGCCATCTTGGCCCCGCGATCGTGCGCGACCCATTCGTCGGCCGTCGCCGCGGCCAGGACGCGGACCATCAGCGCCTCGGCGATTAGGATCGCCACATAGAGGCGCACGAGCAGACGCACGCAGTCGGCCACGACGTCGCCGGCCATCGGCAGTTCGGAAACGATGTGGCGCGTGATGCGGTGCATCAGCGTCTCGAACAGCAGCAATGCGATCAGGGCGGATTCGATGGTCGACAGGCCACGCGCCGCGGTGCCGCTCTCGGTCAGGGCGGCATAGACGGAGGCGGCGCCCAGCAGCACGTAGAAGGCGAGACCGCCCATCCACCAGTTGCGAGCCGCGTCGAGCTTGAGCTGGCGGCTGAAACCGGTCTGCGGCACCATGGCGGTCAGCCAGGTCGCCATGTCGAAGCGCCAGCGCCAGACGATGCCCACCAGCAGCACCGCGATCACCGGCACGTAGAGGATGATGGCGGCGCTCGTGATCTCGCGGTTCGCTCCGGTCGCGTCGAGAGCACGCGCCGCGAGACTTCCGACCAGCGGCAGCAGAACCACGAGGTCCAGCGCGACCAGCAGGCGATGCGCCGTGCCATCGTCTACCGGGGCGATGCGACCTTCCGCCAGGTTCGGGCGCAGAAAGGCGCGGAACACCAGGTTGAACGCCCGCCAGTAGACGAGGGCGTGCAGCAACATCTGGCCGAGGTGTGAGCCGAGGCTGTCCGACGGGCCGAGTTGGGCGAGCACCAGCCGGCCGGCGACGGCCAGCGCCATCAGGGCGAGCGCGTCCAGCAGCAGCGCGCGGAAGAAGGCGCGCAGCGGCGTCTTGCTGGCGAGCCGGTCGAAGGCATGGACCCGGGCGCGGCTCAGGATCAGGCGGGTGATGAATTCGGCCATGAGGCCGGCCACGACGAGACCGACGAGAAGCAACGCCGTGCGCCCCCCGATCGCCTCCGGCAGGCCCATGAGGTGCGCGCCGAGTGCGGGAAGTTGCGCGACCGTGAACTCGAACCGCTCGGTCATCATCAACAGGAATCCGGCCGCGGCGGTGTGGCCGCCCGTCACCGTTTGGGCCCCTGCGGGAAACGCCCAGCCGGCGGCGAGTGCACCAATCGCCGAGGCGCCGCCGCAGCTTGACCGTTTCATCGATTTTCCCCCAAAGGATGTCTTCCGGACCCTAAGGCAATTGGCGCCAAGTCGCCAGACGACACGACAGGAGAGACGCCCCGATGCTCGGCCTCATGCAGGATCGCCCGCTTCTGATTTCGCAGCTCATCGAGCATGCCGCCCTCAACCACGGCGACACGGAGATCGTCTCCCGAACCGTCGAAGGCCCGATCCACCGCTACACCTACCGCGATGCGAACAAGCGGGCGAAGAAGGTCGCCGAGGCGCTGCTCGGCCTCGGCATCAAGGTCGGCGATCGCATCGGCACGCTGGCCTGGAATGGCTACCGGCATTTCGAGCTCTACTACGGCATCTCCGGCATGGGCGCGGTCTGCCACACGATCAATCCGCGGCTGTTTCCCGAGCAGATCGTCTACATCGTGAACCATGCCGAGGATCAGCTCCTTTTCGTCGATCTCAACCTGCTCCCGGCCGTCGAGAAGCTGCTGCCGCAAATGAAGGGCGTGCGCCATGTCGTGGCGATGACCGACCGTGCGCACCTTCCCAAGGACTGCAACATCCCCAACCTGTTGGTCTACGAGGAGCTGATCGCCGACAAGCCCGGCACCTATGAATGGCCGGAGTTCGACGAGCGCACGGCCTCCTCGCTCTGCTACACATCGGGCACGACGGGCAATCCCAAGGGAGTGCTCTATCACCACCGCTCGACCATCCTGCACGCCTATGGCGCGGCCCTGCCCGATACGCTGAACCTCTCGGCGCGCTCCGTGGTGCTCCCCGTGGTCCCGATGTTCCACGTCAATGCCTGGGGCCTGCCCTATTCAGCCGCACTGGTCGGCGCCAAGCTGGTCTTCCCCGGCGTCGCGCTCGATGGCGCCAGCCTGCACGAGCTGTTCGAGAAGGAACGGGTCACCTTCACGGCCGGTGTGCCGACCGTGTGGCTGGCGCTGCTGAACCACATGAAGGCCAACAAGCTCACGCTCTCGACCGTGAAGTATGCCGTAATTGGCGGCTCGGCCGCCCCGCCGGCCATGATCGAGACCTTCGACAAGGAATTCGGCGTCGAGGTGCTGCATGCCTGGGGCATGAGCGAGATGAGCCCGCTCGGCACGGTCAACCATCCCAAGGAAAAACATCTCGACTTCTCGCCCGCCGATCTGCTGCAGGTGCGCCTGAAGCAGGGCCGCCCGCCCTACGGCGTCGAGATGATGATCGTCGACGATGCCGGCAACGAACTGCCGCGCGACGGCAAGGCCTTCGGCGACCTGCTGGTGCGCGGTCCCTGGATCACCTCGGGCTACTTCAAGGGCGAGGGTGGCGAGGTGCTGCGGGCCCTCGAGGGCAAGGGCGGCGGCTGGTTCGCGACCGGCGACGTCGCCACCATCGATCCCGACGGCTACATGCAGATCACCGACCGTTCCAAGGATGTGATCAAGTCAGGCGGCGAGTGGATCAGCTCGATCGACCTCGAGAACGCCGCCATGGCCCATCCCGCGGTCGCCGAGGCGGCGGTGATCGGGGTCACACACCCCAAATGGGACGAGCGCCCGCTGCTGATCGTACACCGGAAGCCCGACGCCCAGATCGACAAGCAGGAGCTGGTCGACTTCCTCGCGACCAAGGTCGCCAAATGGTGGCTGCCCGACGACGTCCAGTTCGTCGACGCCATCCCCCACACCGCCACCGGCAAAATCCTGAAGACCCGCCTGCGCGAGGACTTCAAGGACTACAAACTGCCGACGGCGTAGAGCAGTCGATCAAAAGTCTCTACCTCCCCCACACAGAGGGAGGCTGAGTTATGATCAACTCAGCGCCGCCCACATGAACAGGAGCGTCGCGCCCACGCCGAGCATCGTACGTTTGACGTGGAGTTTGCCCCAGCGGCGCAGCAGCGTGTGGCTGTCCTCGCCGGCATCGTCGAGGTCGATTGCCTTCAGCTCGTTGTTGACGGGCATGATCATCAGGGCGGTGTAGGCCCAGTTGGCACCCATCAGGATGGCCCCGACGATGTAGAGTTCGTCGCGCGTCTGCCACCACGCCGCCATACCCAGCACGAATCCCACGGCCGCCAGCGTGCCCTGCATCATCGTCCCTCGCCTGTAGGCGGGCTTCCAGTGCTGGAGCTGCGCGCGATCGTCGAGTTCGGAGCGGGCCGGATGCTCAGCGAAGCTCACGTAAAAGGCCGCACCGGCGAAGAGCGACGCCGTCACCAGGGCGAGAATTCCGAAGATCATGACATTCCTTCCGTGCGCGCTGGACCGCGGCGCCGTGACGGCATTATCGTCCGTTCCGGGCGAAATAGGGAGCCCGAGGAGGAGCAGACCGTGGCCACCGAAACAATTCCCGTCATCGATCTCGGCCCCTATCTGGCGGGCGAGCCCGGCGCGATGGACCGCACCGCCAAGGAGCTGCGCTTCGCGCTGACCGAGATCGGCTTCTACTTCATCGTGAACCACGGCATCGCGCGCGAGAAGATCGCCGCCATGTTCACCGAGGTGAAGCGCTTCCACGACCAGCCGGTCGAGAAGAAGCTTGAGCTCAAGCTCGACCAGCACAATACCGGCTACCTGCCGATGCGCGGCAACACGTTGCGCACCTCGACGGTCCAGGCCGGCACCAAGGCCAATCTCAACGAAGCCTTCTTCGTGAAGCGCGAGATGGCGCCGGATCATCCCGACGTGCTGTCGGGGCGGCGCTTTCGCGGTCTCAACCGCTGGCCCGACCTGCCCGGCTTCCGCGATACCGTCGTCGACTACTGCAACGAGATGGAGCGGCTGGTGCAGAAGATGGTGCGGCTCTACGCGCGCGCCCTCGACCTGCCGGCCAACTATTTCGACACCGCCTTCGCCGAGCCGATGTTCTCGATGCGCATGACTCACTACCCGCCACAGGACGGACCGGTGGACGACGAGTTCGGCCTGGCGCCGCATACCGACACCAGCTTCCTCACCCTGCTGGCGCCGAACGAGGTGCAGGGCCTGTCGATCCGCAGCCAGAGCGGGACCTGGATCGACATGCCGGCCATCGACAACGCCTATGTCGTGAACGGCGGCCAGATGCTGCAGCGCTACACCAACGATCTGTTCCTGGCGACGCCGCACCGCGCCATCAACAAGACGGTCGGCGCGCGCTATGCGCTGCCCTTCTTCTGCGACAGCGGCATCGACTGGCCGGTTGCCGCCGTGCCGACCACGGTCGGCCCCGACAAGCCGCCGAAATACCCCACGACCTGGTACAGCGATTACATGACCTGGTACCTCAAGCGGAACTACGACGTGCTCAACACGGAGGCCCAGCAGGCCGCCGAATGAGCCCGCGCGCCGACGCCATCCCGATCATCGATCTCGGCCCCTGTCTGGCGGGCCAGCCCGGGGCGATCGAGCGCGCCACCCGGGAGCTGCACGCGGCGCTGACCGAAATCGGTTTCTATTTTGTCGTCAATCACGGCGTGCCGCCGGATCTGATCCGCAACACGTTCCATCAGGCGGCGCGGTTTCATGCCCTGCCGCTCGATCGCAAGATGGACGTCAGGATCGACACGCACAATGTCGGCTACCTGCCGATGCGGGGCGACACGCTGCGCACCTCCACGGTTCAGGCCGTCACCAAGCCCAATCTCAACGAAGCCTTCTTCGTCGCGCGCGACCTCCCGGCCGACCACCCCGACGTCGTGGCCGGCCGGCGTTTCCGCAGCGCCAACCGGTGGCCGTCGGACCTGCCGGGTTTCCGCGAGACCATCATCGCCTATTGCGACACCCTGGAGCGGCTGGTCCGCCGGCTGGTGCCGCTCTATGCCCGCGCCCTCGGCCTGCCCCCGACCTACTTCGATGCAGCCTTCGCCGAGCCGCAATACAAGCTGCGCATGACGCATTATCCGAACCAGCCGGCCCTCGCCGACGACGAGTTCGGCATCGCCCCGCACACCGACACGAGCTTCCTCACCCTGCTGGCACCCAACGATGTGTCCGGCCTGTCGATCCGCAGCCGGGACGGGCATTGGATCGAGGCGCCCGTCCTGCCCGACGCCTATCTCGTGAACGGCGGACAGCTCCTGCAGCGCTGGACCAACGATGTCTGCCTCGCCACGCCACATCGCGCCGTCAATCGCAGCGGCGGCGAGCGCTATGCGCTGGCCTTCTTCTGCGACAATACCATCGACTGGCCGATCGCTGCCGTGCCGACAACGGTGGGGCCCGACAGACCGCCGAAATACCCGACGACCTCGTACACCGATTACATGGTCGAGTATCAGAAGCGAACCTACGACCTGCTGAACGCTGGCCCGAAGGCTGCCGAATGAGCGACGCGATCGAACTGGGCCCTGTCGTCCCCATCCTGCGCATCTTCGACATCGCCAAGGCAAAGGAGTTCTACGTCGACTTCCTCGGATTCACCTGGGACTGGGAGCATCGCTTCGACGACAACGCGCCGCTCTATGCCCAGATTTCGCGCGCCGGTGTCGTGCTCCATCTCAGCGAGCATCACGGCGATGGCGCGCCGGGTTCGGCGATGATGATCCAAACCAAGGGCATCGAGGCGTTTCATCACGAACTCACGCAGAAGAAGTATCGCTTCGCACGCCCGGGTCTCGAGGACCAACCGTGGGGTGCGCGCACGGTCACGGTGACCGACCCGTTCGCCAACAAGCTTACCTTCAGCGAGTCGAACGACTAGACTTCCCGCATCACCGGCGAAAAGCCGGGACTCGGGAGGAACATGAGACAATGAGTGGGGCGACCCTCGCCCGCGTCGAAGCCCACGTCTTCCGCACCCCCATCGCGGAGCCGGTCCGCACCTCCTTCGGCACCATGACCGAACGCGCCGCCGTGTTCGTGAAGGTCGAGGATTCCGACGGCGCGCGGGGCTGGGGCGAGATCTGGTGCAACTTTCCGAACGCCGCCGCCGAGCATCGCGCGCTGCTGTTCGCCGACATTGTGGCGCCCCGCGCGCTGGGCCGGTCGCTCGACAATCCGGTCGGCCTGTGGGGCGAGATCGACCGCGCACTGCATGTGCTGCGCGTGCAGAGCGGGGATGCCGGCGCGCTCTCCGCTGCAGCGGCCGGCCTCGATCTGGCGATCCACGATCTTCGGGCACGCAAGCGCGGCCTGCCGCTGTGGCGGGCCCTCGGCGGCACAGACGATGCGCCCGTCCCTGTCTATGCGTCGGGTCTGAACCCCGGCCGCGCTGCCTACGACACGGTGGGCCGCATGCGCGCGGCTGGGTACCGGGCCTTCAAGATCAAGGTGGGTTTCGGCGAGGAGACCGACCTCGGCTCGCTGCGGCCCGTGGCCGCCGAGCTGCAGGAAGGCGAGCGGTTGATGGTCGACGCCAACCAGGGCTGGGACCTGGGCGCGGCCTGCCGCATGGCACCGAAGCTCGCCGAATTCGGGTTGGGCTGGATCGAGGAGCCGCTGATGGCCGACCGGCCCCTCGCCGAATGGACCCAGGTCGCTGCCGTGGCGCCGGCCCGGCTGGCCATCGGCGAGAACCTGCGCGGCGCCGGCCCCTTCCAGGAAGCCATCGACAGCGGCCTGTTCGGAGTGATTCAGCCCGATGCCGCCAAATGGGGCGGCCATTCGGGCTGCCAGCCCGTCGCCCGCGCCGCCCTGGCGGCGGGCCGCACCTTCTGTCCGCACTTCCTGGGTGGTGGCATTGGCCTGCTCCACTCGTTGCACCTGCTGGCCGCCGTGCGCGGTTCCGGCCTGCTTGAGGTCGATGCCAACCCCAATCCCCTGCGCGAAGGCATCCTTCAGGACGTTTTTTCGGTCCGTGACGGAAGCGTCAGTCTTCCCGGAGGGCAAGGACTCGGTCTAGAACCGAACATCAAGCCGCTCCTAACCCTAAGAAGCCTACATATCGAGCGGCGCGCGTAAGAGAGGAAACGCCATGCTGGGTTTGATGCAAGACCGTCCGCTGCTGATCTCGCAGATCATCGACTATGCAGCCGCCGCCTATCCCGAAGTCGAGATCGTGACGCGAACCGTCGAAGGGCCGATCCACCGCTACGGCTACAAGGACGCGCAGAAGCGCGCCAAGCAACTGGCGGAAGCGCTGCAGGGGCTCGGCATCAAGCTTGGCGACCGGGTCGGGACCATCGCCTGGAACACCTACCGGCATTTCGAGCTCTATTTCGGCATCTCCGGCATCGGCGCGGTGCTGCACACGCTGAACCCGCGCCTGGCGCCCGAGCACGTGGCCTATATCGCCAACCATGCCGAGGACCAGATCCTCTTCGTCGACCTCAACCTGGTACCGATCGTCGAGGGCGTCTGGGACCAGCTGAAGACCGTGAAGCATGTCGTGGTCATGACCGACCGCGCCCATATGCCGGCCTCGGCCAAGATCCCGAACCTGCTCTGCTACGAGGAGCTGATCGCCGACAAGCCGGGCACGCTGACGTGGCCGGAGTTCGACGAGAAGACGGCCTCGTCGCTTTGCTACACGTCGGGCACCACGGGCAATCCCAAGGGCGTGCTCTACTCGCACCGCTCCACGATGATCCATTCGATGATGATGTGCTCGGGCCCGGTTCTGGCGCTCGATCCCGATACGACCATCCTGCCCGTCGTGCCGATGTTTCACGCCAATGCCTGGGGCCTCGTCTATGCCGGCCCCTTCTGCGGCACCAAGCTGGTGTTCCCGGGCTTCAAGCTCGACGGCGCCAGCATCTACGAGCTGCTCGACAAGGAGCAGGTGACCCTGTCGGCCGGCGTGCCGACCGTGTGGCTGGCCCTGCTCGACTACTGCCAGCAGAACAAGCTCAAGATGTCGTCGGTGAAGCGCACCCTGATCGGTGGCTCGGCCGTGCCCTACGCCATGATCGAGCGCTTCTGGAAGGAGCACGGTGTCGAGGTCGCGCAGGGCTGGGGCATGACAGAGATGAGCCCGCTCGGCACGCTCACCCGGTTCAACAGGGGCGAGCGCAACCTGCCCGATGCCGAGCGCTTCGCCATCACCGCCAAGCAGGGCCGCCCGGTGTTCGGCTGCGAGATGAAGATCATCGACGATGCCGGCAACGACCTGCCGCTCGACGGCAGCGTCTCCGGCAACATGGTCGTGCGCGGTCCATGGATCGTGAAGGGCTACATGAAGGGCGACGGCAGGAGCCAGTTCCTCGAGAACGACTGGTTCCACACCGGCGACGTCTGCAAGATCGAGAGCGACGGCTCGGTGGTCATCACTGACCGCTCCAAGGACGTGATCAAGTCGGGCGGCGAGTGGATCAGCTCGATCGATCTCGAGAATGCCGCCATGGGCTGCCCCGGCGTGGCCGAGGCCGCGGTGATCGGGGTCGCCCATCCCAAGTGGGACGAGCGCCCCCTCCTCATCGTCGTCCGCCGTCCCGACGCGTCCCTCGAGAAGGGCGACGTCCTGAAGTTTCTCGACGGCAAGATCGCCAAGTGGTGGATGCCCGACGACGTGCAGTTCATCGACGCCATCCCGCACGGCGCCACTGGCAAGATCCTGAAGACGGCGCTGCGCCAGCAGTTCGAGAGCTACAAGCTCCCAACCGCCTGAACCTCTGCCTCCCGGGCCTGACGCAGCTCTGCGATGGCATGGCGCGTCACCTGGAAGGCACCGACCAGGGCGAGGCCGGACATGATCGCGGCGACGAGATAGTCCGGCCAGCCGCTCCCTGAGCCGAAAACGCCCGCAGCGGCGGCCAGCACGGCGAGGTTGCCGATCGCGTCGTTGCGCGTGCAGATCCACACCGAGCGCATGTTGCTGTCGCCGTCGCGCCAGCGATAGAGCAGCAGCGCCACACCGAAATTGGCGGCGAGCGCCAGCGCGCCGACCACGCCCATCACCGGCGCCGCCGGTACGGTGCCGGCCATGGCGTGATTGATCGTGGTGATCGCGATCCACAGGCCGAAGGCGCCCATGCTGGCGGCTTTCAGGAGCGAGGCGCGGGCACGCCACTGGATCGCCATGCCCAGCACGAACAGGCTGATGCCGTAGTTGCCGGCGTCCCCCAGGAAGTCGAGCGAGTCGGCGAGCAGCGAGACCGATTGCGCCGCAACGCCCGCGCCGATCTCGACCGCGAACATGGCGAGGTTCACCGCCAGGGCGATCCACAGGATCCGCCGGTAGGCGGGCGAGGATGCTGCGGCGGCGCCGTGGTCATGGCTGTGACCGGGACCGTGCGAATGAGAGTGGCAGCTCGCGCTCATGTCAGTGCTCCGCGATGTGGTTGACCATGTCCTCGACCATGCGGCGGACATGGAGATCGTCGGCCTCGTAGTAGACCTGCTTGCCCTGCCGGTCGGCCCGCACAAGGCGCGCGCCCTTCAGCAGCCGCAGGTGATGGCTCACCAGTGAAACCGAGAGGCCGAGCCGCTCGGCGATGTCCGACACCGCGAGCGGCGTGCGCAGGCAGGAGACCACGATCTTCAACCGGGTCGGATCGCCCAGCAGCCGGAACAGGTCGGCCAGCGCCACCGCGTGGTCGTCGGAGAGGAGGGTTTTCTTTGCTTTGGACATTTGAATAACTGTTCAAATGTAAGAAGGACCTGCCCTGCCGTCAACCCGCGAGAATCGTTACGTTATTTCCTCCTGTCGACGGCGAATCGCGATGTCGCAAACCACCGCCACAACGACGATCGCGCCTCCGGCGAGAGTCGGCCAGCCCGGCGTCTCGGCGAAGGCCAGCCAGACCCAGATCGTGCCGAGCGGCGTCTGCAGCACGCCGATCAGGGCGCCGCGCGTCGCGGAGACCAGCGGCGTGCCCAGTGCCAGCAGCAACAGGCCGAGGCCGAACTGGCTCATGCCGAACAGCGCGAGCAGCAGCAGTTCGTGTCCGCTCACCGCCAGCGGCTGCGCAAAGGGCAGCACGATCGCCGCGCAGAGGAAGGCCGAAAGCCCGACCGCCGGCAGCATGCTGGTTCCGGGATGGCGCCGGATCAGCACCAGGACGAGCGACATCAGCACGACCATCCCGAAAGCCAACAGGTTGCCCGGCAGGCGTCCTCCCGAGGCCGCCGCGCCCATCATCACCGCAACACCGACGACGGCCGCGGCCGTTGCCATCAGCGTCACCCAGTCCTCGCGCTCGCCGATCACCAGCCAGGCAATGCCCGCCGTCACGAAGGGGATCATGGCGTCGATCACCAGCACGTCGGCCACCGTCGACAAACGCAGCGCATTCAGGAAGCACACGGTCGCCAGCGCCGAGCACAGCGCGATCAAGAGCCCGTCGTAGCCGATGGCGCGCACCGCTTGCGCGACACGTCCCTGCTCCCGCCACGCCAGCATGCCGGCGAGGAACAGTCCGCCGAAGACACCGCGCCAGAACAGCATCGTCCAGGCATCGAGATCGATCAGCCGCGTGTAGAAACCGGCGGTGCTATAGGCGGCGGCCGACGCCGCCAGCAGGATCGTGCCCCACCAGGCCGTCTTGGAGGCGCTCATGAACGCCGCCATCCACTGCGGCTGGCCTCGGCTGCCGAGTAGGCCGCGCGTGCGAACTCGGGCCGCGCCTGCTCGTCGAGGTGATCGAGGATGGCGCGGCTGTCGACCAACCGCATGCCATCGTCCAGTTCGAGGATCGGCACCTTGCCCAGCGGGTTGAGCGCCAGCACGGCCTCGAAATCCGCGAAGACCGACAGCACGCGCCGCTCGAAGCCGATCCCGTAACGATTGAGCGTCACCGCGACCCGCCGGACGAAGGGCGAGTCGTACTGGCCGACCAGGATCATCGGACCAGCGCCACGCAATCCATCTCGAGGTCGAAGGGGCCGAACCATCCTGCCGTGCAAACGAAGATGCGCGCCGGCTTGTGGTCGCCGAAATACTCGGCGTAGACCGCGTTGATGGTCGCGAAATACGCCGGGTTCGAGCAGTAGACGTTGCACTTCACGACGCGGTCCAGCCCCGAGCCCGCCGCCTCCAGGCACGACTTCAGGTGATCGAGCACTCGCCGCGCCTGAGCGTCGATCGGCAGGATGTCGTAGCCGCCGGTTTCGGGATTCACCGGCGGCAGGCCGGAGACATAGACCCAGTCGCCGGCCCGCACGACCGGCGAGGTCGGCACCGTATTACGTTGAGCGAACTTGGCGAGCGGCGGCACATGCGGCATGGTCATTTCGATTCCGGACATCGGTTTTCCTTCGATTTGGAGAGGCGGCCAAACCTACCAACCGCCTACTGACAGCGTTGTGTCAGCAGCAAAAGAAGGCCATAAAACGGGCCTCATGCGTCGCTCCGATCGCCTGTTCGACATCATCCAGCACCTGCGCACGGCCAAGGGGCCGGTCACCGCCGCAGCGCTGGCGACGGAGCTCGAAGTGACGCCCCGCACCATCTATCGCGACATCGCGACCCTGCAGGCGCGGCGCGTGCCGATCGATGGGGCGGCGGGGATCGGCTACGTGCTGCGCAAGAGCTTCGACCTGCCGCCACTGATGTTCACCGCCGACGAAGTCGAGGCCATCGCCATCGGCGCGCGCCTCGTCCGCCGCCTGCGCGACGCCAAGCTGCAGGAGGCGGCCGACAGCGTCTTCTCCAAGGTCACGGTGGTGCTGCCTGAGGCGCTGCGCCGGCAGCTCGTTTCGACGCCTTTCTTCGTCTCGCCCGGCGACACTGTCGAACCGCGCGGCGTCGATCTCGCCGACGTGCGCGCCGCGATCCGCGACAGCCGCAAGCTCCACATCTCCTACGCCGACGAGCAGGGCCGCCGCACCAACCGCACCATCTGGCCGATCGCCATGGCCTACTATGTCGACGTCACGCTGGTCGGCGCCTGGTGCGAGCTGCGGAACGGCTACCGCAACTTCCGCGTCGAGCGCATCCAGTCGTCGACGGTGCTCGATGAGCTTTTCGACCAGGACAATGGCCGCCTGTTCCGCGAATGGTCGGAGCTGCCGAAGGTGAAGCCGGCCGTTTCCTAGAAGGAATGCAGCGCCGCAACATTGACGATCGCGCCGCTGCCCAGCGCCCATAAAGGATTGCGCCGTGTCGTGTAGACGAAGGCGGTGGTGGCGACGCTGATCAGCACGGTGACGGTGTCGTGATCCACGGTACGCATCATCGAGAGGCCCGACGCCAGCATCATGCCGAGCGCGACAGGTATCAGGGCGGCGCGCAGCACCGCCACGACCGGATGATGGGACCATCGCGTGAGCACGCGGCCGGCGAAATAGGCCAGCGCGCTCGACGGGATCAGGAGGGCGAGCGTCGCCACCAGCAAGCCCGACAGGCCCGCGACCTGCCAGCCGATCAGGCTGACGAAGATCACGTTGGGACCGGGCGAGGCATTGGCGATGGCGAAGGCAGTCGCGAAGGCCGCGTCGGTCATCCAGCCATGGATGTCGACGACCTGGCGGTGGATCTCGGGCAGCAGCGCATTCACGCCGCCGATCGAGACCAGCGACAGCAGCGCGAAGGTCCGTGCCAGCTCGGCCAGCACGCCGGTCACCGGCGGCGCTCCCACCAGGTCGCGGCGATGGCGGTCGGCACCAGCACGAGCACCACGGGCACGAGCGGCCAGCGCAGCAGGCCGATCGCCGCGAAGCCCGCCGCGCCGATCGCATAGGAGAGCGGCGTCGGCCGGATGTTGCGGATCATCTTGAGCGCCGTGCCCAGAACGAGACCGGCGGAGGCCGCCGCCGCTCCCATCAACGCGGCCCCCACCTCGGGGATTCCGGCGAGACGCTCGTAGACGACGGCGAGTGCGGTGACGATGACGAGGGGCATCGCCATCTGCCCCAGCAGGCACAGGAGGACGCCGACGGTCCCCTGGTTACGGTCGCCGATGATGACGGCGGCGTTGATGGTGTTGGGCCCCGGCAGGACCTGCCCGAGGCCCAGGATCTCGGCGAACTCGCGGTCCGTGAGCCAGCGCCGTTCCTCGACGATGATATGGCGAGCCCACGGCGCCACGCCGCCGAAGCCCAGCAGGCCGATCTTGAGGAAGCCGAAAAACAGGTCAGCCTTGCCGATGTTGCGGCGCGGCGTAGCGGAAGGGTCATGCTGCATTGCGGGCCAGGATAGCAAAATTCGGTCCACGCGCCTCGCCGGCCGTCCCCGACCGCGCTAGCCTCTTCCCACCATGAGCAAAGCCATTCGCCCTCTCGATCAGCAGAACCGCCCGTTCTTCGCCGGCGAAGTCTCGGGCATCGACCTCACGCATCGCCTGAGCGACGAGGAAGTCGCCTTCATCCACGACGGGATGAACCGGTACGGCGTCCTGGTGTTCCGCGACCAGAAGCTCGATGACGAGAGCCAGCTCGCCTTCAGCCGCCAGCTCGGGCCGCTCGAGCAGGCGACCGG
>Ga0182739_1001302_pt1 | contig 26866 bp, 30 predicted proteins | sample eDN5th30CBELigBY_FD_128873 | JGI IMG/M metagenome (GOLD analysis project Ga0182739, IMG submission 128873) | Enriched backyard soil microbial communities from Emeryville, California, USA - eDNA 5th pass 30_C BE-Lig BY (version 2) (version 2) | ecosystem: Environmental > Terrestrial > Soil >... | reverse complement strand
CGCACAACGGTACCCCGGGGCGAGGGTATGCCGGCCTGGTCCAGCAATACGCGCGTCAATTGCTTGTCGCCGACCACTTGCGCTGCGATCTGGCCGGTTTGATCTGTGATGGTGGCCTGTATCCGTCGCTGACATTCTCCCTGCCCCAACTGGAACAGGCTGGTTTCCGCACTGAGCCGTGTGAACGGGATGCGCCGCGCCTTGGCCGCGTCCAGTATGCAGCGCGTGCTGGGGCCTATGCCGAAACGCAGCGTGATGCCAGACAAAGACGCGACCATGGCGGCGACATCAATGCTTCTTCCGTCCGCGAAACTGCTTACCAGCTTCATGGCGGCATCCATGGTCGCATCGGCCAACGCTTCGATCTGATAAGCACAGACGACCTGGTGCAGCCCCGGCCGCTCCTTGATGCGCCGCGTGCGGCCAAAGCCCGCGGGACTGCCCGCCAGACACTGCAGTTCCAGCATGACGTGCTCGACGATGTGCGCCATGAAGGTGCCTTGCTTCAGGCGCAGCGCGAATCCACCCACCTGCTGCGTCGAGCATCGGTGACCATGAAGAGAAGGAAGCGCCTGGAGCAGGCGGTCGGTGAATCCGGGAATGTCGCTGGAAGCCACACCTTCAAGGTGCCCGAGATCGAGAATGACCTTGAGGCACGGCCATGAGGCATAGATGTTGGGCCCGCGGAGGTAGCGCTTTTCAACGATTTTCATCATCAATGCTCGTCATGGTCCACAGAATGTCACGCACCGCCTCAGGCACCGATGAATCGCTCACCGGGCTGCCGTCTGCGGATGCCAGCCGATAAGAACACCCGGCCGGAAGCAGGTGGAGGGCTACGTTCAGGATCTCCAGCCGCTCATGCATCGCCGCATCGAGGTAGCTGGAGCGAATGTGTCGCCCGTCGATGATGGTCACTGCTCCGGAACCGAGCACTTCCAGGCTCCGGTCTGCCCCGATCACGAGCGCGGTATCTTCATCGATGCCTACGCCGATCAGGCCAGGGTTTTGCGCAATGGCGGAAAGTAGTCGGCCCAGCCTGCGGCGCTCCGAAAAATGCTGATCGATCACGACGTGTCGCAGAAACCCCAGTCCGGCGGCAAGGCTCGCCGCACCTTTCTCGGGCAACAGGCCGCTGGTGCCTGCAGCGAGCATATGTTCCGACATGGCAGACGCGCCTGCGCTGGTTCCGCCGATACATGCGCCGCGTTCACGCAGCGCCCGCCGTAACGCGTTCTCGATGGGTGTGCCGCCTACCGTGGCCAGGAGTCGTTTCTGATCCCCGCCGGTGATATAGACACCATCCGATTCCGCGAGCTGGTTGGCATAGGCGTCATTGCATGCTTCGCGCCGGTCAGTGACGGGCACCCAGATCCTGTTGTGCACCTGCAGTTGGTCGAATGCCTGGTCATAGGCTTTACGCACATTCTCCAGAAGCGCGCTGGCGGAGGCGAGTACGGCAATACGAGCGTCCGGGCCACCGCAAAGATCGACATAGCGCTTCAGCACTTCCATGTCGTCCTCGCGGTCCTCGCGGCCTCCGACGATGAACAGATGACCCTGGCGAGCCGTCATGGATGCGCCTTCCAGGCACACGGACAGGTCGGGCGATTCATGGTAGGCATAGTCCAGTCGGGTGATTGCAAGGCCGGGTAACAGGGCAAATAATGTTCCCGGGCGCCGCCGGGATAGGCAGGGCAGTTGCTGGCCTCCACTGCACTACAAAAAACATCAAGGAAAACAACCACGCCATGCCATACAAGACAATGCAGGATACAGGCCCTCCGATCATCTTCACCATCGGACATTCGAATCGACCCCTCGACGAATTCCTGGACCTGCTCCGGCAAAATGCGATTGCCCATGTGGTGGATGTACGGACTGTGCCGCGATCCAGGCACAATCCGCAGTACGAGCAAGACGCCCTCAGGAAGGCGCTGCTTGACGCCGGCATTGCCTATACGCATCATGCGGCCCTGGGCGGCCTGCGGCATCGTCGTCCTGATTCCGTCAATACTGCGTGGCGCAATAAGTCTTTCCAGGGCTATGCCGACTATATGCAGACGCCGGAATTCGAGGCGGGCGTGCAAGAGGTGGTGGCGTTGGCCTGGACGGAACGCTGCGCGCTGATGTGTGCCGAGGCGGTACCCTGGCGCTGCCATCGTTCGCTCATTGCCGACGCACTGCTCGTCCGACAGATACGCGTCGAGGACATCATCAATGCGGGGAAACGGAGCCCGCACAAGCTCACACCGTGGTCAGCTGTCGAGGGCCAGCGAGTCACCTACCCCGCCGTCACGTCCGAGGCCTGAAGGGACTTGCCGCCTCGCTCAAGCGCCGCCGATGTTGCGCATCAGGCCACCGTCCACGAAGAAGCTGCTGCCCGTGACATAACTGGCTTGCGGCGAGGCGAGAAACAAAACGACATTGGCGACTTCCTGGGGGTCGCCGGGTCGACCCATAGGAATCTGCTCCGCCGCCTTCAGTGATCGCTCCGGATCGGCAAGAGTCGGGGACGTCATGGGCGTGACGATCATGCCGGGCGCGACATTGTTGATGCGCACGCCCTGGCAGGCGAGTTCCAACGCCAGCGTACGCGTGATCGATCGCAGCCCTGCCTTGGCCGCGTCGTAAGCTGCCGAACCGCGCAGGGACATTTCCTCATGCACGGAAGTGATGTTGATGATGACACCGCCACCCATTCCAAGCATGTGGCGCGCTGCTTCCTGGCAGAGCAGCCACGGCGCGACGAGGTCCACGTTGATCAACCGCATGAATTCCTGCAAGGATGTGTCAAGGGAGCTGCTTTGCGAACCGCCGATGCCTGCGTCGTTCACCAGGATATCCAGTGCCCCCATTTTTTCGAAGGCTGCCCGAAAGAAATCAAGCGCGTGATGAGGTTCCGAAAAGTCGGCCTTGACGATGCCGGCGCGACGCCCGTGCGCCCTGACCTTTCTGGCCGTGTCCTTGGCCCCCGATTCATCCTGATGGTAGTGAACCAGCACATCGGCCCCCGCCCGTGCCAACGTGATGGCGGTGGCCTTGCCGATGCCGCTGTCGGATCCCGTCACCCACGCCGTTTTGCCGCTCAGTTCCATATGTGTACCCTCGCGTCAGCCACTGCGTACCCATGTTATATGAACGTTTCTCGCATCGCCTCCTTCTTAAGGCCTAGCGGCGCGCGCGGCATACGGCTTGCTTCCCCACGCCAAGCGCCCCGGGCCACAGACCCATGCTCCGGGAAGTCCTCAGCTTGCGAACGGTCCACCGGTTCAGGACCAAGGAGAATCGAATGAACGAAGCACGAGACAATCTGATCGCTTGGCTCCGCGATGCGCACGCCATGGAACAGCAGGCTGAAACCATGCTGTCATCGACGGCAGAACGGCTGGAGAACTATCCGACACTGAGACAAAAGCTCGAAGCGCATTGCGAGGAGACGCGTCAACAGTTGCGACTGGTACGCGGTTGCCTGGACCGTCTGGGCGACGATCCGTCTGTCTTCAAGGACATGGCAGGCAAGACGATGGCGGTCATGCAAGGCTTCAGCGGGGTGTTCGCCGCAGACGAAGTCGTGAAAGCCGCGCTAGCGAGCTATACCTTCGAACATATGGAAATTGCATCCTACCGCATCTTGATTGCCGCTGCGGAAATCGCGGGCGATGCCGAAACACGCCAAGTTTGCGAAACGATACTTGCCCAGGAGGAAGCCATGGCCAAGTGGCTCGGCGAGCACCTCGCCATCGTGACACAGGAGTTCCTGCGCAGAGATGCCAGGCCGGACACCACCGCCAAGCACTGAAGCCCAGGGCCCGCGGCGCGATCCACAAGGACCGCGCCCTACTGTCCTTCGACCTTGATCTTGATGTCGTGATAATAGGCAGCCAGATTCTCGATATCGGCATCCGACAGCCCCTTCGCCATCAAAGTCATCATCTCGTTCTCGCGCGCACCCGATCGAAAGTCGCGCAGGGCCTTGGCCAGGTAAAGGTCATTCTGGCCTGCCAGGTTCGGCGCATCGGGTGCGGTCGCGATACCGTCAGCACCATGACAGACGGCACAGCGTGCGGCCAGCGCCTTCCCTGCCGAGATGTCCGCCCCATAGGCCGTCGTGCTGGAAAATACAGCCGCGACAGCAATCAGGACGAACCGGCCTGGCACCGATAGGGCTCGCCTGGACGCAAGCGGGCCCTGCCGGCGCTCTGTGCCTTTCGTCGGCGCCTTACGGTGCAGCATACGAGATCCGATAGATCGCCCCGACATAATCGTCGGATACGAGCAAGGAGCCGTCGGGCAATACCGCCACATCGACGGGGCGGCCCAGGTACTCGTTGTTGGACGTCAGCCAGCCGTCGGCAAAGACTTCCGTCTTGTCAGCCGTACCGTCTTCCTTCAGGCTCGTGAACATGACGCGCGCACCGATCGGCGTGGTCCGGTTCCAGGAGCCGTGCTGTGCCGAGAACACGCCGCCGCGGTATTTCTCCGGAAACATCTTGCCGGAGTAAAAGGTCATGCCCAGATCGGCTGCATGGGCGTCCATCTCGACCTGCGGAAAGACGGCATTCGCGGGCACGGGATCATCTTTATATTCGACCGTGCGAATCTTGCCGCCACCGTAGATAGGAAAGCCGAAGTTCTGCCCCGCTTCCGTCGCGCGGTTGAGCTCGCCCGGAGGCACATCGTCTCCCATCCCGTCCACCTGGTTATCGGTGAACCACAGCGTCTTGTCCTTGGGATTGAAATCCAGGCCAACGGAGTTGCGCACGCCATAGGCGTAAACTTCACGATTCTTTCCGTCGACGTCCATCCTGAGGATGCCCATCATGCCTACCTTGTCGTACAGGTCGAGCTTGTCGCGCGGCGGGACATTGAACGGGTTGCCCATGGTGATGTAGAGCTTCTTGTCCGGCCCGATGCGGCAGGTGCGCGCGCCGTGGTTGTAGCTTTCTTCTGCGGTCGGAATCAGTTCGCCTTGGGGAACGACGATGCCCGCCGCCACGTCCGGGCCTTCATAAAAGAATTCCGCCGCCGGATAAACAAGGACGCGATTTTGTTCCACGCTGTAAAGGAAGCCGTCCGGCGAAAAACACACGCCATTCGGCACTTTCTTGCTGACAGAAGGCGCAAAGAGCTTCACGTCGTCGGCGACACGACTCTTTGTCCGGTCCGTGACCGACCACATGTTGGTTTTGCGTGTCCCGACGAACACGACCCCCGTGGAGGGGCCGACGGCCATCTGGCGCGCATCAGGAACGATGGCGTAAAGGTCGATGGTAAAGCCGTCCGGCAAGTGCACGTTCTTCAGGTTGCGCCGTATGGCGTCTGCCTTGTCCCCCGTTTGCGGTACCGATTCAATATCCAACGACGCTCCGGTCGTGTTCATGTTGATCAGCTTTTCCACGTTGTCCGGATTGTTGGCGGCGACGGCCAACGAGCTGCACGCCAGTCCCAACGCAACGATCGAAATTCGACTTTTCACGCTCATGGCTATCCTCCGATGTCCAAGATTCAAAGTGGGCCGGCGGGCCGGGCTCGCCGGCTTCAAGCGTTTTGATACTACTCCTTATGCTTCGCGCCGAACTCGGCCATTTGGGGTAATTGCGCCACGCTTAGAACGCGTAGCTTGCGGCCAGCCCCGCACTCCAGTTTCGTCCCGGCGCGGGCTCGTAGTACCGCGCATTGCCTTCGTTGACGATGACCGATCCCGCGTACTGTCGATCGAACACATTGTCCACCCTTCCGTATGCCATCAATTCCCATGGGCCGGGCCGCCATACATAGCCGGCGCTGACTGCGGCGACGAAATACGAGGGCGCGCTTTCGCTATTGCTGTCATTGACCGGTATGCTGCTGAGGTAGCGCGCTTCCACTCCGGCACGCCATCCTGCGGGAGGCGCCCATTGCAGCGCCGCGTAAAGCGCGTGCTTCGCAATGCCGGGAATGCGGTTGCCCGCCTGGATATCATCCGGGCCACATGGGCCATTATTGCAGGCGTCGTCACGATACTTTGCGTCCAGCCAGGTATAGGCGAAGTCGGTCTGCCAATGGCCTGCGAACTTGCCGCTCCAGCCCAATTCGAAGCCATTGCGCCGCGTGCGCCCCGCGTTCTGGAACGTTGCACGCCCGTTGTCGCTCGAGGCGGACACAATCTCGTCACGTGTGCGCGTCTGGAACAGCGCGGCTGTCAGCAGGCCACCACCGATATCGGCCTTGACGCCCACCTCCACGCTTGTATTGACGGACGGCCGCAAATCGAAATTGAGTCCAGGGGACTGGTCGGGCCGATATGAAATCTCGTTGAAAGTCGGTGTTTCGAAGCCGCGGCCGATGGAGGCATACACATTGACGTCAGGCGTCACGGCGTAGCGCAGGGAACCCACGGGCAGCAGTTCGTTATATCGGGCCGATCCGCTGTCGTCGCCATTGATGGATGTTATGAAGTGGTCATCCGAATCGAAATGCACGGTGCTATAACGAAGACCTGCATCCAGGGTCCAGCGCTCGGCGAAATTCCAGGATGCCTGCGCGTAGGGGTCGATATTCCAGACTTTGTTGTTCTCGTCCCGGCGGAGCGCGCCCTGTACGCCGCGTTGGCGGCCGCCTGGGCCGTCGACGAAATTGAGGTAGCCACGGCGCTTCTCGCGCATCTCGTCGTAGGCCACGCCGGCCACGACGGTAAGAGGCCGGCCTGCCAGAGAACCCCGGGAGGTCCAGCGCAGGTCTGCACCGCCATACTCGCGCTTCAGATCGACGACCCCTCCCGCATGCAGCGAATTGGATAACTGCACGAAATCCGGTATGGCCAGGAACTGCCTGGTATCCCGCTGACCGTAGTAGAACATGGCCCGAAGATCGTTATCGGCATCGACCTTGCGGTCATAGATGAGTCCTCCTTGCGTCTGCGTAACGGTCTTGCGGGTGTTGTACTGCAGGACGCCCGAATGAACGCTGCGCGGGTCGGCGTCGAACTGTGTGCGATTCAGGCCCGCCGGATCATCCGCCTTCAGATCGACACTGTTTGCGATGAGGGTCAACTTGCTGGCATCGTCGATCTGCAGGCCGAGCTTCATGTTGCCCAAGTTCTTGCGGGCTCCACTGTGATCCCGATAGCCTTCCGTCGTGAAACGGGACGCACTCAGCAAATACTGCAGTTCGCTTTCGCCAAGGTCGGTAGCCCCGCTCGCCTTGACGCCATAGCGGTAGGTGCCGTCACTGCCCGCGGCCCCGCCCGCCGACAAGGTGGGTGGTCGAGCACCGTCTTCGGTAAAGACCTGTATGACACCTCCCGACGAATTGCCGTACAGCGCCGAGAAAGGTCCACGCAGGATCTCGACATGGTCGATGGAGGCAATGTCGATGTTCGACGTCTGGCCCTGCCCGTCGGGCATCGTTGCCGGAATACCGTCAACGTATATTCGCAGCCCACGCACGCCAAAGGTGGAACGAGCGCCGAATCCGCGTATGGATACCTGCAAGTCCTGCGCATAGTTCTGCCGGTTCTGGATCTGCAGACCCGGCACTCTCGCCAGACTTTCCGACAAGTTGATCTGCAGGTTGGCCGAGCGCATGTCGTAGCCTTCTACAATCGACACCGAGGCCGGCGTCTCGAGAACGCCCGTGTCCATGCGCGTGGCGGTCACGACGACGGGGGGCAACATTTGCGGCGTTTCCTGTGCCAGCACGGGCGACACGACGGGCAGAGTCGCCCACAATAGAAAAAACCGGCGACATCTCGCTTGGTGCTGCATGAGGCCTCCTCCCCCGAGGAAAATCGATTGCTTGAGCGCAACCAGTTTACAAATCAGGTTCACGGTCCGCCATCGGCCTAATGTGTAGGCCGGCCCTCGCTGGCCAGTTCCGTGAGTATGGGGCAATCGGGCCGATCGTCCCCGTGGCAGCACGCCGCAAGCCGTTCCAGTTCGTCGCGTATCGACTGTAGTTTGACAATGTCATCGTTCAGTTCCTGGATATACTGCCGCGCCAGGGCTTTGACGTCGACGCTACGGCGGCCGGTGTCGTTCCAGAGCGCCAGAAGAGTCCGGATCCGCTCAAGCGAAAACCCGAGGTCGCGGGAGCGCTTGATGAAGCGCAGCGCTTGCACGTCCTTGCTGCCATACTGACGGTAATTCGACTGGCTGCGATGGGCGGGCTCGAGCAGCCCGCACTGCTCGTAGTAACGTATCATCTTGGCGCTGACGCCGGACTGCAGCGCTGCCTGACCAATATTCATGCCTTGCTCCTCATTGACCTTCCCATGGTAGCAAGCTTTATGCTGGGGCTTTCGTCCCGCTGCGCATGCGGGACCCTACTTTGCAGGAGATCATGATGTTTGAATTCGAGGTACCGGATATGAGCTGCGGTCATTGCGTCGCCACCATCAACAAGGCATTCAAGGAGAAGCTGCCCGACGCGGTCGTCGACATAGATCTGGGCGCACGCAAGCTCAGCATCCGGGGTGTGGCGGAAGCCGGCATCGCCGTCTCGGTCCTGGATGCCGCCGGCTACTCGGCGCGTCAGACGGCATAGCACAAGCGACCGCCTCAGGCCGTCATGCCGACCGCCTCCATCACGAGCCGAAGCAGGTAGGCCACCAAGGCCAGGACACCGACGCTGGCGGCCCACAGTCCGATCATCCACGCAATCCGCCTGCCCCATGGCTTGCGTTCCCGTGCGTGGCTGGCCTTGCTCATCAGTGATACCCGTCCCCTGTTTTGACCTTGCCGCGGAATACGTAGTAGGACCATGCCGTGTACATCAGGATGAGGGGAATGATCAGTAATGCGCCCACTAGGGTGAAGCCCTGGCTTTGCGCGGGACCGGACGCATCCCAGATCGAGATGTCCGGGGGAATGATGTTGGGCCACACGCTGATGCCCAGCCCGCTATAGCCCAGGAACACGAGGCATAGGGTCAGCAGGAACGGTCCGGCATGGGCATCGCGATTCAGCGAGTGCAACAAGTACCATGTCGTGACCAGCACCAGCACGGGCACAGGCGAGAACCAGAGCAAGTTCGGAAAGCTGAACCATCGCGCCGCAATCTCGCCATGGGCGATGGGCGTCCAGATACTGATGATGACGATGACCCCCAACAGCGCGAGCGTCAACGGCCGCGCCAAGCCGAGCATGCGCCGTTGCAGATCTCCTTCCGTCTTGAAGATCAGCCACGTGCAGCCGAGCAGCCCGTAGGCCACGAGCAGCCCCAGCCCCGTAAAGATGGAAAACGGCGCTATCCAGTCGAGCGTGCCGCCTGCGTACGAACGGTTGACGACCCTCAGCCCATCGATATAGGCGCCAAGGGTCATGCCCTGAAAGAAGGTGGCCGTGATGGACCCCATGATGAAAGCCTTGTCCCACCAGTGCCGGCTTGCGTCGCGCGCCTTGTATCGGAACTCGAAGGCGACCCCACGAAAGATGAGGCCCAACAGCATGAAAATCAGCGGCAAGGTGAAGGCGTGAAGAATGACCGAGTAGGCAAGCGGGAATGCAGCCAAAAGACCCGCCCCGCCGAGGACTAGCCAGGTCTCGTTGCCATCCCAGACCGGGGCCACCGTGTTCATCATGACGTCGCGGTCCTCCTTGGCGGGGAAAAAGGGGTACAGAATGCCGATACCCAGGTCGAAGCCGTCCATGACGACATACATGAGTATGCCGAAAAGAATGATGATCGCCCATATCAGTGCCAGATCGATACCCATGTCCATCAGGCTCCTGGTGAGTGTGCAAGCTCGTCAGTCTCGGCGCCCGCCGAGAACGGTCGGCTTGGCGTACGGGGCTCGCCCGGGCCCCCTTCCTGGGGTGTGTGCGTATCGGGCGCCTCGGGTCCCTTGCGGATGAGCCGAAGGATGTAGACCGTTCCCGCACCAAACACGATGAAATAGATGATGACGAACAAGGCCAGAGTCAGTCCGACCTCGAATGTTTCGTGGGGCGTCACAGCATCCGCCGTTCGCATGATGTTATAGACGACCCAGGGCTGGCGCCCAATTTCCGTTGTCATCCAGCCTGCCAGCATGGCCACCAGGCCGCTGGGTCCCATGTACAGGGCGAAGCGCAGCAAGGGGCGATGGTCGTATAGCTTCCCGCGCCATTGGGCCCATACCGCCCATACCGCCAGCGCAATCATGAGCAAGCCCAGCCCGACCATGAGCCGGAACGTCCAGAAGACGACCGTGGAGTTGGGCCGGTCAGCGCGCGCAAATTCCTTCAATCCGGCGATCTGTCCGTCCCAGCTATGCGTCAGTATCAGGCTACCGAGGCGCGGCACCTCGAGCGCATAGCGCGTGGTTTCAGCTTGCATGTCGGGCCAGCCGAACAAGATGAGCGGTAGCCCTTCGCCCGGCGTATTTTCCCAGTGGCCCTCCATGGCGGCAAGCTTTGCCGGCTGGTGTTTCAGCGTGTTCAAGCCATGGAAGTCGCCCACCACGGCTTGCAGTGGCGCCACCACCAGCAGCATCCACATGGCCATCTGGAACATTTTGCGTATGGGCGCACTCCGGTCGCCGCGTAGGAGGTGCCACGCGGCCGATGCTCCGACGATGAGCGCGGTCGCCAGGAAAGCGGCGATGCCCATATGGGCGAGCCGATAAGGAAAAGAAGGATTGAAAATGACCGCCAGCCAATCGGTGGGTACGACGCGGCCATTGATGATCTCGTACCCCGCGGGGGTCTGCATCCAGCTGTTCGATGCCAGGATCCACGTCGCGGACAGAAGTGTGCCGAGCGCCACCATGATGGTGGCAAAAAAATGCAGACCGGGGCCCACGCGGTTCCACCCGAACAGCATGACACCCAGGAAGCCGGCCTCGAGGAAGAAGGCGGTCAGCACTTCGTAGGTCAGCAAAGGCCCGGTGACGCCACCCGCAAAATCCGAGAAGTAGCTCCAGTTGGTGCCGAACTGATAAGCCATCACCAGGCCGGAGACGACGCCCATGGCGAAGTTGACAGAGAAGATTCGGCTCCAGAAGTGATAGAGATCGCGATACTGGGCGTCGCGAGTCTTCAGCCAGCAGGCTTCCAGCACCACCAGATAGCTGGCCAAGCCTATGGTGATGGCCGGGAAAATGATGTGGAAAGAGATGGTGAACCCAAACTGTATGCGGGCCAGCATCAGTGCATCGACATCCATGGACCGTCTCCTTGTCTACACCGGCATGACGTGGAAACGCCCGACTGGCAAGGGATTGCACATCACTTTACCCGATGGATGTGGCGAGTGCAAAAAGAAATTCAAGGCACGCCAGTTGCTGGGAAGCGTGACTTTAACAAGCATCAAGGAGCAGCCATGTTGCGCAGAATAGGAAGCCTGGAGGGCTTCACCATACAGGCCACCGATGGCGAATTAGGCAGTGTCAAGGAGACCTACTTCGACGATGAACACTGGGGAATACGCTATCTTGTCGTCGAAACCGGATCGTGGCTGTCCAGCCGTATGGTGCTCATCTCCCCGTACTCGATCCAGGGCATCGACGATCGCCATGAAACCATATCGGTATCGTTGACACAGGATCAAGTCAAGAACAGCCCGGACATCGATACGCACCAACCCATGTCCCGTCAGCTCGAAGGCGAGTTCGCCAGCTACTATGGCTACGGCAACTATTGGGCTGGCCCGTATCTGTGGGGCGTGGGCGGCTACCCGGTCTATCCCATGCCTGAAGCCGGAACTGTGCCGCCGGTGGACGAACGGCCCGACGCAGTGGCGGCCCGCGCCTCGGACCGGCCGGAAGACGTGCATTTGCGCAGCAGCGATCGCGTCGCCGGCTACCATATTGCGGGCACTGATGAAGAAATCGGACACGTGCAGGACTTCATCTTCGATGACGAAGCCTGGGCTATCCGATATCTGCTCGTCGATACCCGGAACTGGTGGCCGGGCGGCAAGAAGGTTCTGCTGGCGACGCGCTGGATCGAGCGCATCGACTGGACGGATTCCACCGTGTACACGACGCTGACGCGCGAGCAAATACGCAACAGCCCGGAATACGACGAAAACCAGCCTCTGGATCGCGAGTACGAAGAGCGTCTGCACGAGTTCTACGGCCGCAAGACCTACTGGGACTAGCGGCGCGGCCGTACCGCCCGTTATGCCGCCTTCAGCGCTTCCATTTCGCGGCGGAGGCGGTAGGCGCTGGTGGTCGTGTCGATCGCCACGTCGTCCCAAACCAGGCTTTGGCCCTGTTTGACCGGGCGGACCACCGTGATGCCATGAGCGAGTCCCAAAGGCAGCCCACCGATCGCGGCCGATGTGGCTGCAGGGAGCAGCTTGCCCCACACGGTGTAGCCGCCTTCGCCGTCCAGCGTATCGCCGGGATTGAGATCGCGCTTCGCTGTGGCGACGACGTCGGCATTCCAGCAGCTTGCAACGCCGGTCGCTTCCCCGCGCAAAGCGACTGAAGCCACTGACATGCCCACTTCAAGACCGATCAGGTGCCAGCGCTTGTACAGCGTGAAATAGCGGCCTGTGGGATCAGTATGGGCATTGTATTCTTCGAAGCAGTGCTTGATGTAGTCGGTCTCGGCCTCGACCGTGACCCAGACTCCCATGCGTATGTCATACGGAATGGGCCTGCCATCGGCTTCCAGCGATGAGATGACCTCGACCATGCCCTTCTGTTCTAGCACGCCCCCTTCCGACGCGGGCCGCGTTACGAAAGGGATGTCGGCGACACTCGCGGGGGGATACAGCAGACCATCGGAGGGTACCGACAACCCCGTGGCATTGGCCACTGCGGCACACTCGATGGACGGCTTGGAGCCGTCCAGGAAGCTGTTGAACATCTTGGGATTCAAACCTCCGCGCAGTGCCTGCTCGGGCGTCAACCCGTAATGCCCCCACACCGTTTCGGGCGTCGATTGGGCGTAGTGCGGCAGCCACTTATGGCCGCGTCCCGCCGCGACGACTGGAAAGCCGCAGGTGCGCGCCCAATCCACCAGATCGCAGATGAGTGCGGGCTGGTCACCGAAGGCCAGCGAGTACACGACACCCGCCTCGGCTGCCTTGCGCCCGAGCAGCGGACCGCAGAAGGCATCGGCCTCGACCGTGACGTTCACTACATGCTTGCCTTGCTGGAAGGCCGCCAGGCAATGTTCGACGGCCGCTATCGGATTTCCGGTGCACTCGACGATGATGTCGATTTCGGGTAAGCGGACGAGCGCTTCCCAATCGTCGGTAATCCAGGTAGCCCCCGTGCGCAAAGCCTCCTGCGCCGAGCCGGCGTCGACGCGTTCCGGCGTCCAGCCGACGCGCGCCAGGTTCGTCCGGGCCGCGTCGGGAGAGAGGTCGGCGATGGCGACCAGATGCACGCCGGGTGTGCGCGGGATCTGCGCGAGATACATGGCGCCAAACTTGCCGGCGCCGATGAGACCGACACGAATGGGTTTATCGTTTTTTGCGCGTTCCTGGAGTTTTGCGTGCAGGCTCATGGTGCTCCTTGATTTGTACAGAGGGATCGGGCGTTCCCGACCAGGTCATTTGAAAAGCGGGTCCGCGGCGGACATTATTGACCAGCGCAGGACGGAAGCAAGCGATGTTGGTCCCTCCGGATCGCCGCACGCTGGGATACACGATGCCCATGGACCCCGCTTCGAGCAGTTGGCCGGCGAGCGTCTGTGAGGCCACATAGCTGGATGGATCCAGGCAAGGCTTGAACGCCGGCCCATGGCGCAAGTCATGGAACTGGGCACTGAAATCGGCGAGCAATGCCTGATAGCTGACCGAATCGAAAAAATAATCGATCTCGGCGTATTCCACCGTTTTATGGAAGATGACCTCAGCCAGGGCCGTATCCAGGTCGAAAGCGCAATACCACGCGCCGCGCCGGCCATCGTTGAACCGGCTGCCTTCGGGTCGGGGGTACGTGTAAGCCGCATTGATGATGCGAAAATTGGGCACGCCGAAAACGAGTTCGTCGATGCCGATGGCGGGCATCGCGCCGCGCTCGGCTCTTAATCGCTGGTTCGTGGCATTGTCGAGGATGAACAAGTCCTTCAAGTGGGCCGCACTTTCGGCCAAAGGGCCCAGTACGGAATCTTCCTGGTCGGCAAACCGCGAGGGAAGGAGCCGGAATGTGTCGGACTGCCTGACCAGCGTCAGAGGCGGTTGGCGCACGCTGACGACCCGTCCTATACCCCGCCCCGGCGGGCGTCGAGCAATTGCCGCAGGGTCTGCATGGCCAGCAGCCCCCCTTCCTGCATATAGTCCAGCGGCGTCTTGCCGGCGAAGATCGCATTGCGGTTGGGCAGGCTGACCCATTTGTCGGCCAGTTCGTCTCCGTACAGGATATGCAGGGCCTTGTAGATGCCCAGCAGGTACGAAATACGGGTGATGCGGTCGACCTCCAGCACACGATCGGGCTTTTTCTTCCATTCGTAGAAGGTGCTGCTGGACAAGCCACCGAGGAGATTGCAGGCCTCGTCGTCTTTCAGGTTCCACGCTTTCACGAGCTTGAAGAAGCCCTTCAGGGCCGATTTCGACAGCTGTTCGCGGGCCGACTTGTCGTTCAGGTCGACGAGTACAGCCGGTTCGTAGCGACTGGTTGGATAGGCATAGGCGAGGTTCATGGCAAGTCTCCGATTTAGAGTATTTTAAACTCCATTTTCGGAAAATGCCAGGGTCGGCACGCCGCAAGCATCATCGGTACGCGCGCACCAGGGCATTCTGCAATGCCAACGGCTCGATGATCGTGCGCCCCGTAAAGGGCCGGTCGTAAGCTGAAATGAGGAATATCGTGACGCCGAAGCCCAGCGAGAACAGGCTCATGGCGATCAGCAATGCCCGGCGGTGATTAAGGTGCAATTCGGCCAGCACGCAGGCCGATACGAACAGGAGGATCCACACTGCCACCCATTTTGGCGTACGTATACGTGTCTCGGACACGCGCAGACGCGCATCGCGGGCAAGCTCGATGCGGGTGGTGTACTTGCGCAATTCTTGCCCCGCGATGGACTCTGCGAAGTCGGCGGCACGGGCTTCGAGCCTGACCGCCGCGACCATCAGGTTCTCGAGTGCCATCTCGGTCTCGTCGCTATACAGGCTCTCGGCCATGCGCGGCCATTCATCGGCCATGGCCGATTCGACGTAGTCCTGGATGAGCTTCTTGATCGTTGCAGCCGGCTCGGGCGCAAGGTGCTTCGTGACGCGGATACTGTCCGACACTGCGGTGGCTTCCTGCTCGACCGCAACGCGCCCTTTTTCGTCGTTCTGCCATACATCCGCAGCGACGAACGCGATCACCATGCCGGTCGGCAGCAGTATCCCGGAGAGCATCGTATTCACCATCGTCGTGCCCCGGGTGTTGGGAAACATCCGGTGGGTAGCGGCCATGACGCCGATGGCGAAAAGACCCACCAGCGCAACGCTTGCAATACTGAAAAAGAACAGCCCCACGTCAGACAGGTAGAAAATCCGCTCGTAGAGAGTCATGTGCTTGTCCCCTTTTTTTATGAAAGATTTAATCACATGCCTTGGCGTTTCACCAGGAAAGCAAAATCACTCCCGCGACGATGATCACGCATCCCGCCACCCGCGCAAACGACGCCTGCTCCTTCAAGATGAAAAAGCCTGCGACGGTCGCCATCATCAGGGACATTTCGCGCAGCGGAGCCACCAGGCTGACTTGCGCGCCCATCTGCAGGGCATACAGGACCAGGATGTATGCCATCGGAGATAACAGACCGACGATGAAGGCATAGCCCCACTTGCCCCGCATCTGGCGTCGCATGTCTACACGGTGTATCCACGCGCGAGGCGCCATCAGTGCCGCGTTGCCGAGCGCGGACAGCCAGTCGAGAATGACCGGCGCCACGAGCAACACCTTGACGGTGTAGGCATCAGACACCGTATACGCGGCGATGAACAGGCCGATAAAAAGTCCCCACCGTACGCCGACCCAGGCTTCCGGCTGGGCATACCTGCGGATGTTGCCGCCCGAGGCAATGAGCAATATGCCCCCCACCACAGACAAGATGCCGGCGATGCCGAAGGTCGACGGATGCTCGCCCAGCCAGATAAAGGCAGCCAGGCTCGAGAGCAGCGGACCGGTTCCGCGCGCAATGGGATACACGACCGACAGATCCGCTGCGTGATATCCCCATTGCAGGCACAGGCTATAACCGAGATGAAGGACGCTGGAAAGCGCGATGAAAACGACGACGGGCACGCTCCAGGTCATACCGTCGACCAGCAGTATGTAAAGTACCCAAGGCGCGTACAGGACCGCGGACAGCAAGCGATACGAAAAGACGAAATGGCCCGCCGCGGCGGCCGCTTTCTTCGATATCAGATTCCATACCGCGTGCAACGCCGCGGCAGCGACCACGAGAAAAAACGTTTCGGGCGTCATCCGGCCGCGGTCACGCGCCGTCAGTCAGGGAGTATTTCTTCAACGATGTCGGCGGGCCGGCATAGCCGCGTACCGCGGTCCGTGACGACGAAAGGCCGATTCACCAGTATGGGATGGGCTACCATGGCGGCAAGTAGCGCTTCGTCGCCAAGGCGGTCGTCGTCCAGGTTGAGTTCCTGGTAAAGCGATTCCTTCGTGCGCATGGCGTCGCGTACCGACAGGCCGGCGTCACGGATCAAGCCGGCGAGCTGGTCATGCGACCAGGGCGTCTGCAAATATTCGATGACATTGACGTCCAGCCCACGGGCCTGGAGTGTCTGAAGTACGGTTCGCGAAGTGCCGCAACGAGGATTATGATAAATCGTGATCATTGACTGGTGTCTGGCGCAGTTCATCGGAAATGACATCTTAGCCGACTTTACTCCGCCCCCGATCCGGGCCTCGGAAAAGTAGCCAAGCGACTTATTGCAAGGAGCACCATGATGTATACACCGACAGCCGTTTTTCGTGCAGCCGTCGCGGTCGTGGCACTTGCCGCCGCACTGCCCGCGACCGCCCAACTCAAGCCGGGCGCGCCGGCGCCGGCCTTTGCGCTCGACGCCACGCTGGCTGGCGAAGCCTTCCACTTCTCGCTCAAAGAGGCGCTGACGCACGGGCCCGTGGTGCTGTACTTCTACCCCGCTGCGTTTACCAAGGCCTGCACCCTCGAGGCGCACGCCTTTGCCGAGGCCACGGACGAGTACAAGCGCTATGGCGCTACCGTGTTGGGCGTGTCCGCCGACCCGCTGGACAAGCTGAAGGAATTTTCGGTCAGCGCATGCCGCAGCAAGTTCGCGGTGGGCGCGGATCCGGACGCCAAGGTCATCAAGGCCTACGACGCCAAAATGGCCTTCATGCCCAACATGGCGAATCGCGTCTCCTACGTGATTACACCCGATGGGCGCATCTATTACGAGTACAGCAGTTCCAACCCGGACGGCCATGTCCCGAACACGATGGCGGCCGTCAAGAAATGGGCGTCCGATGGTAAAGTACGGTGATCGTCGATCATACGGATTCCATCAGCATGAGTTCGATTTACGCATTTTCGGCCCAGTCGCTGGATGGCCACGATATCGACCTGGGCCGCTACACCGGCCAGGTATTGCTGGTCGTCAACGTGGCGTCCGAATGCGGATTTACGCCCCAGTATCAGGGCCTCCAGGTCTTGTACGACGAATTCAAAGACCGCGGCTTCACGATCCTGGGTTTCCCCTGCAATCAGTTCGGACAGCAAGAGCCGGGGGATGCGGACCAGATTGCATCATTCTGCACGACCCGATTTGGCGTCACGTTTCCACTGTTTGCCAAGATCGACGTCAATGGGCCGGCCGCACACCCCCTGTTTGACTGGCTCAAGCGTGAAAAGGCCGGCATCCTGGGCAGCGAGCGCATCAAATGGAACTTCACCAAGTTCCTTGTCGGGCGCGATGGCAACGTGCTGCAGCGCTACGGCTCGACGACCAAGCCCGACGCGTTGCGCGGCGATATAGAGCGTGCCTTGCAGGCGCCTGCCGGCCCTACCTGACTTCCCGTTCCCCACCCCGAGGACAATGCATGATCGATCTGTACTACTGGACCACGCCCAACGGCCATAAAATAACCCTTTTCCTTGAGGAATCAGGGCTTCCGTATACCATCCATCCCATCAACATCAGCAAGGGCGATCAGTTCCAGCCGGACTTCCTGAAGATATCACCAAACAATCGCATACCGGCCATTATCGATACGGCGCCCGCCGATGGAGGCGATCCCGTATCGCTGTTCGAATCCGGCGCCATCCTGCTGTACCTGGCCGATAAAACGGGCCAGTTCATACCCAATACGCTGCGCGGACGGCTGGACGTCCTGCAGTGGCTGTTCTGGCAAATGGGCGGCCTGGGACCCATGGCGGGACAGAATCATCACTTCGCCACCTACGCGCTCGAAACGATTCCCTATGCCATCGATCGCTATGTACGTGAAACGAGCCGTCTGTATGGCGTGTTGAACAAGCGCCTGGCCGATCGCGAATATATTGCCGGCGACTATTCGATCGCCGACATGGCTTGTTATCCCTGGATCAAGCCCCACGAGCGACAAAAACAGAACCTCGATGATTTTCCGCATCTGAAGCGCTGGTTCGACGCCATCTCCGCCCGACCCGCCACGCAGCGGGCCTACGAAAAGGCCGATGAAGTCAATTCCACGCCCTCCGTTCACGACGAGGCTTCGCGCAAACTGCTGTTTGGCCAGGATGCGAGCACCGTACGATGACCGCGTTATACATCCCTGCTCGACTCGGCCGCGGCCTGCCTGTATTGATGCTCGCCGGGCTGCTCGCGGCCTGCGCCAGCTCGCCTTCGCCCAACATCTCGCGGGTGCCGGCCGTGACGGCCGAGCAAACCAGCAAGGAAGGTCTGTTCCTCCAGCCGGTAAAGTGGACCCACACCAAGCCGGCGTGCAAAGGCGACTGCCCCACGATCGAGCTCGACTCCATTGTCTTTCCGGGCGTACCCCGCCTGACGGAGCTCATCGATGTCGCCTTGGCCACCATGACCGGCGTGGGCGACACGGGGCAGCGCCCTTATGAAACCGTGGCCGGCTACGAGCAGTACTTCTGGAAGACGGCTGCCCCGCGCGATTCGACCTTGCTAGCTGCCAAGGCGCGCTATCGCAATCGCGATTTGACCGTCGTCGAATTGAATACCTGGCAGTACATGACAGGGGCCGCGCATGGCATTTCGGCCACGCAATTCCTCAACTGGGATAACCAGTCGGGCAAGGTCCTGGGGCTGGCCAATGTGCTCATGCCGGGGCAAACCGATGCCTACACGGAAGCCTTGCGGCGTGTCCATGCCGAGTGGGTGGCGCAACATCCCGACGCCCAGAATGACCCTGCAAGCTTTCGCCGCCTCTGGCCCTTCCAGTCCAGCAGCAACTTCGCGATTACCGACGCGGGGCTGGTCGTCAAGTACGACTCGTACCAGATCGCCCCGTATTCTTCCGGCCAGCCCGAGTTGCTGATTCCGTACTCTGCGCTGCAAGGCATACTGCGACCCGAGTTCATGCCGACCTGACCTGCGGGGCGGCCCGGACGCCCGCCGGGCCTTCGCCTTGTCAGGGGCTCGGGTTTTTCTCGAAGCGGTCCAGGTCAAAGTAGCGCGACGTGGACGACTTGGATTCCGCAGGCTTTTTACGGGACGACGTGGCCGCGCTGCCGGATGCCGCAGGGGCCTCGCTGCCCGCAGCGGGTCCCGCTGCGCTGGCAGGCGCTGCGGGTGACGAGCCTTGTCCGGCCGCCGACCCGACCGCCGGTCCCCCCTGTGCTCTCCGGCGCGCCGCTTCCCTTTGCGCGAGGACGCGCCGGGCGGCGCCGTCGAGGGCATCGGCAAGCTTGCCATGGTTTTTCACGCGGGCCCAGTCGGCAGCGCTGCGCTGGTTCAGGTTTTGCATGGTGGGATCCGCGCCTTTCCGCAAAAGAAAGCGTACGACCTCTTCGCTGCCGGCGTAGGCAGCCATCATGAGGGCCGTGGTCCCGTCCGGAGCCGGCGCATTCACCAATGCCTTATGGGCGACCAGCATTTTGACGGTCTCGAGCTGGCCTTTGGATGCCGCATACTGCAAAGGTGTCCATCCAAGGCGATTGACCTCGGCGCCGCGACGTATCAGGTTTGGTGCCCTCTTCGTTGCGCCCAGTATCGGCAGGTACATCAAGGGGGTCGCCCGGTGGAAATTGACGGCGTTCACGTCTGTCTTGCGGTTGGATAACAAGACATCGTAGACGTTCCAGGCCCCCTCCCGAATGGCATGTGTCAGGGCGGTTTGACCTTTGGGGCTGAGTTCGTTGGGATTCGCCCCGCGCGCCAGCATCGTCCGCACCTGTGAAGCACGGTCGTTCGTAATGTTCACCCACCAATCCGACGGATTGGCCGCGTGCGACGCGGCGGCAAACAGGAAGCAGGAAACCAGCAACCCGGCACGTCGCCGTAACCCAGACCAGGGGGTGCTGCTGAAAAAGAGGTTGAAACAAGGGATTGCTGCCATATTGTGCTCCGGATGGCGAACCATCGTTGATGCCCAGCGCCGCCAATGACGACCCGGCGACCGCCTTTCAGCTATATAGAATTCACTTTAAGTTTGTGCCGTAACTATAATTTAATCCAGACTTCACTTTAGACATTTCGCTTTAAACAAAAGACTTTTAATATTTCACTTCAAATATGTTATATAATCGTATGATAAATAATTAAAAATATGCTAAATTATCTCTAAAAATGGTCCGCCAAACGTTGGCACACTGAGGTTGACACTATGCCTTAAATTACTGCTTTATCTTATTGAAAAGTTTAAAGAAGTTATCTGTAGTTGCCATCCCCACCTGCTCGGCAGATATTCCGCGCAGATCAGCGATCTTTTCGGCTACATGCATGACTTTGGAGGGATCGTTGACCTTTCCACGAAAGGGTACGGGCGCCAAATAAGGCGAATCCGTTTCAATCAGCAAACGGTCCAGCGGTATCCGGGTAGCCAAATCCTGAAGATCGGCGGCCTTCTTGAACGTGACGATGCCCGACAGCGAAATATAGAAATTGAGGTCCATGGCGGCCTGGGCCACCTCCCACGATTCCGTGAAGCAATGCATGACGCCTCCGACCTCGTCCGCCCCCTCTTCCTTCATGATGCGCAAAGTGTCGGCGCTTGCGGCGCGCGTATGAATGATCAGGGGCAAGCCGCTGGCCCGGCTTGCCCGTATATGCGTGCGGAAGCGCTCTCGTTGCCATTCCAGGGGTTCTTCGAGCCGGAAGTAATCCAGTCCCGTCTCGCCGATGGCTACCACTTTCGGCGATTGCGTCCAGTTTACCAACTGCTCCACAGTGGGTTCTGCAGTGTCTTCATAGTCCGGATGCACGCCCACCGAGGCATACAGATTGTCGTGCGGCGCGACCAACTCCATCAGCCCCTGCCAGGCCGGCATGTTGACACTCACCACGAGCGCGTGGCTGACCTGGTTCAGCGCCATGCGGTGCAGGATATCGGGAAGATTTTGGGCCAGCTCCGGAAAGTCCAGATGGCAATGAGAGTCTATATACATAGAGTGACGCGGCAGTATCGTTGAATCGGAGGGTGAGGCCAGGCAGCGCGCGTGGCCCTATGACAGTTTAACCAGTTCGCACATTGGGCGACGAGTCGGGCTGGCAGGCGAGCGCGATGCGTTGCAGGACGCTATGCACAAATAGCTTGGCATTCAGCGGATGGCCGGCGACGGCGCGTTGCTGTGCCAGCCATTTGCCTGTCTCGGACAGGGCGGCAACCGAGCCGGCACGTGCGACCACACCGGTCTGCGCCGCGACCATAGGGAAATAGCGGACGGATGCGCCCGACGCGGCCAGCAGCAGGTCTACCGTGAACCTCTGGAGCGTATCGATCCATATTTCCGGGCTTTGTCGTTCCAATTCGTCGGCGATGCTGCCCAGATCGGGGTGCCCGGCGGCGAGACCAGCCGCCAGCCTGCCCAGCCATTCCGGGCACGGGCTGTCACCCGCGTTCGCCAACTGTTGAGCGAGCAGCGGAGCGCCACCCGCTGCCGCAAGCCATTCATCTGCATTGCGCACGCCCTGCTGCTGCAGCCACGCCAGGCTCTCGTCCCGGCCCGGCATCGGCAACGGCAATCGTCGGCAGCGGGAAACCAGCGTGGGCAGCAAGCGATCCGGCGCATCGGCAACGAGGAGAAAAACGGTGTGCTCCGGCGGTTCTTCAAGCACCTTGAGCAAGGCGTTCGCTGCGATCGCGTTCATCGCGTGCGCGGGATAAACGACGGCGACTCGCAAACCGGCCCGATGTGTCGCGGTATTGAACCAGGCGCCCAGCGCGCGCAGTTGATCCACGCGTATGTCCTTGGAGGGTGCCTTCTTGGCGGTACTGGACGTGTCGGGTTCGTCGTCGGAGCCACCCGCACCCTCCTCGAGTGCGACCGCATCCGGGCGAATGCGACGAAGGTCGGGATGATTGCCCGCCATCACCCACAGGCAGGCGGCACATTTTCCGCAGGCAAATCCGTCTTGTGGTGACTCGCAAAGCAGGCTGCTTGCCGCGGCAAGCGCGAACCGACGCTTTCCAATGCCCGGCACCCCGTGAATAAGCCACGCATGGGCGAAACGCTCGCGCTGTTTCAGCCATGAGGCGGCCAAATCGGTTTGCCAGGGGAGAAAGACGTCGAGTCTGCTCATGATCGGTCATCCACGTGTACTTGGGACGCTTCGTGGACGAGCGCGTCGAGTTCGCGGGCCAGCCCGGCCCGTATGGCTTCTATGGGCAGGGTCGAATCGACAATATGCAGGCGTGCTGGATCCTGTGCCGCCCTGTCGTGATACGCCTGCCGGGTGCGCTCGAAGAAGTCGGCGTCCTCTTGTTCGAAGCGGTCGAGGTCTCGGGTGCGAGCCAGGCGCTCGCGCGCGATCACGAGGGGCACATCGAAGAGCCAGCTGCGATCGGGCTGCAGTTCTGCATGGACCCAGGACTCCAACGCCAGTATGCGATCGGCGCCAAGACCTCGCCCGCCGCCCTGATAGGCATAGGTGGCGTCGGTAAACCGGTCGCAAACGACCCATTGGCCGCGCGCAAGCGCCGGCTTGATGACCGTTTCAACATGTTCCGCGCGGCCGGCGAACATCAGCAACGTCTCTGTCTTCAGGTGCATGGGCTCTGTGAGCAACAGCTCGCGCAGTTGTTCCCCGAGTGGCGTGCCTCCCGGTTCGCGGGTGCATACGACGTCTATGCCGCGTTGCCGTAGCTGCTCGACGATCCACTCCACATGGGTGCTCTTGCCGGCACCGTCCACACCTTCCAGCGTTATGAAAAGGCCTCGTTGCGTGGTGCTCACTTTCGCCGTCCCAGTATGTATTTGGCGACTGCCCGGTTGTGCTCGACCAGATTCTCGGAAAATTCGCTGCTGCCGTCGCCCCGGGACACGAAATACAAATACTTGTGCGACTCGGGATGAAGCACCGCCAGCAACGACGCCCGGCCGACGCTCGAGATGGGCGTAGGCGGAAGGCCCGACCGGGTGTAGGTGTTCCACGGCGTATCGGTGGTCAGGTCTCTTCTGCTGATCTTGCCTTGGTAAGCGCTTCCCATGCCGTAGATGACCGTCGGGTCGGTCTGCAACGGCATGTTTCGGCGCAGCCGGTTGATGAACACGCCGGCCACCCGGCTGCGATCCGGCGCGTGGCCTGTTTCCTTTTCCACTATGGAGGCCAGGATCAGCGCCTCGTAGGGCGATGCGAGAGGGAGGTCGGGATCACGCTCTGCCCACAGCTTATCGAGGATCTGCTGCTGGGCAAGATGCGCCCGTCGCAAAATATCGAAGTCCGTTGATCCCGGGACGAAGACATAGGTGTCCGGATGAAATAGCCCTTCCATATTACTGGCTGCTATGCCGAGGCGTTGCGCCAACGCTTCATCGCTGGCGGGATCCTGCGTCTGCTTGAGCTGCGGATGTTCGCGCAGGGCTTGCCGTATGCGCTGATAGGTCCACCCTTCGACCAGGATGACGCTGGTCTGCGTCATGTCGCCGTTTGCCATGCGATCAAGCAGTGTGCGAGGTGTATCGCCACGAACGGCTTCGTAGGCGCCCGCCTTCAGCAGTTTGTCCTGGCCCGTCAGGCGCGCAAGCAGCACGAAGCCCTCTTCGTGAATGTGGATGCCGGCTTGGTTCATCAGTTGCGCGATGCCGCGCGGCCGGGTGCCCGACTCGACGATGTAGTCAATCCGGTCGGCGTCCAGTTCCAGGGGATGCCCGGCCCAATACCATGCCATGGCACTCAGCGCGGTAGCGCCTATTGCCAGCAGCAATAGAATAGTCAAGGTGATCGTTTTAAGCTTTTTCATGAGTCCTGAGTGTAGTCCGGGCGGCCGTCGGCATCCCGAGGCCTGCATCGACACAGCAGCCGGGGCCGAGCCGGCACAATCGCCGGAAGCCCGTTATCATAAACGCTATGCCACACTCTGTCCCCGTATTATCGCCGGTCCGCCCGGTCAGCACTTCCCCTATGAAAAACACCGATAGCTTCGTCGCGGCCCTGGAGGATCTAGCGGTCGTCGAGATCAGCGGCGCGGATGCCGCTCATTTCCTGAACAGCCAACTGACGCAGGATGTCGCCAGCCTCGCTCCCGGCCGGGCATGCCTGGCGGGTTATTGCACAGCCAAAGGACGACTGCTAGCCAGCATGGTCGTGTGGCCAGACTCGCAGTCCGGTTCCCCCCGCTTGCGCGCATTGGTCAAGGCCGATCTGGCACATGCCCTGGTCAAGCGCCTGTCGATGTTTGTTCTGCGCGCCAAGGCCAAGCTGACGGTCGAGTCAGCGCCCGTCATCGGCGTCAGCGTCGTCGACGGAGCTGGCCCGGCTCTCGGTGGCAGCGACGACGAGTCCGCCGTGCTATCGCAGGCGGTGAAGGGTCTCGACCCGAATGCTGCAACGTACGACACCGTCTTCAACGAGGCAGGCACCTGGATCGCCGCGCCTTGCGCCACCGTGAAGCAGAAACGGTGGTGGTTCGTTCCCGCTTCGGCGTCGGCCGACCATCAGGCCCGCTCGGATCTACTGGGTGACTGGCAGGCGGCGGACATCGCCGCCGGCTTGCCCTGGGTGGAAGCGGCTACGCAAGATTTGTTCATTCCCCAGACCCTGAACCTGGATCTGATCGACGGCGTAAGCTTCACCAAGGGCTGCTATCCCGGCCAAGAGGTCGTTGCGCGCAGCCATTATCGGGGCACCATAAAGCGCCGCATGGCGCGGGGCATGATTGCCCTTCCCGTCCAGACCGCCACGGCGGAGGCAAGCTCCGAAACGGCCGCGGCATCAAGTACAGCGACTGCACCGGGCGCGGATTCGGCGAAAATCGCCCAGCCAGGTGTCGATATTTTCGATGCCCGGTCACCGGACAGCCCTTGCGGACGCATCATCAACGCTGCTCGCTGCAGCGAGGCAACGGCCGAACACGTATTGATGGAAGTCCAGCTTGCCGACCTGGAAAGCGCTGATTTCAGGCTGGATGGGCCGGACGGGATGCCGATCCAGCTTCAGTCCCTGCCCTACGAGATCAAGTCGGCCGCGTGATCCGGCAACGGCGTGGTGGGCAGTGTCGCCGCCACGCCGCGGCAGTCACTTCTTGTACAGGTTCAGGATGCTCGAGAAGTCCTGCCCGCCGTTGCCCTGGGCGCTATGCAGCGAATAAAGGTTGCGCGCCAGTTCGCCCAAGGGCACTGAGGCGCGAGACTGCAAGGCCGACTCGGCCGCCAGGCCAAGATCCTTGAGCATCAAGTCCACGCCGAAGCCGCCAGCATAACCCTTGGACGCCGGCGCATGATCCATGACGCCCGGCCAGGGATTGTAGAGTTCGGTGGCCCAGTTGCGGCCCGAGCTCTTGGAGATAATGTCGGACAGCGTCTTGGGATCCAGGCCGTTGGCAACGCCGAGTGCCAATGCTTCGGACGTGCCGGCCATCAGTATGCCCAACAGCATGTTGTTGCAAATCTTGGCCACCTGCCCTGCTCCGGCCTCGCCGGCATGAAAGATGTTCTTGCCCATCTTCTCGAGATAAGGGCGCGCTGCTTCGAGGTCAGCCGCCTCGCCACCCACGATGAAGGTGAGCGTGCCGGCTACTGCACCGCCCGTGCCGCCGCTGACCGGCGCGTCGATCATGCGCACATTGCGCTGGCGCGCCGCTTCGGCCACCTTGCGTGCCGATTCGGGTGCGATGGTGCTGCATTCGAGCACCAGGGTCCCCGCAGCAATATCGCCCAGCAAGCCGCCATCGCCCAGGTAAAGGCCTTCGACGTGCTTGCTCGCGGGCAGCATCGAGATGACCACGTCGGCTCCTTGGACAGCGGCACTGGCGGACGCTGCGCCGCGGGCCCCGGCTTTTTCCAGGGTTTGAATGGCTGCGGGCACGAGGTCGAATACGGTCAGCTCGTGTCCCGCCTTGACGAGGTTGAGGGCCATGGGACTGCCCATATGACCCAGTCCGATGAATGCGATACGGCTCATTGTTGTCTCTCCGGTTTTAGTTTGCAGGTTGAATGTTCTATAAGTCGGCCAAGGGGTGCGCCGTGCCGGGCGGCCATGGCGCCTGATAAAAGCGCTGCACCCATTCCTCGCTGGCCTCTTCCAGCGATGACGGACGCCACTTCGGTTGTTTGTCCTTGTCGATGAGCAGCGCGCGGATCCCTTCCTTCAGATCGCCCTGGACCCCGCATTGCAGCGACACAATGTATTCCTGCCGGAAAACGTCGGCAAGCGACAGCAGGCGTACCCGTTCGAGCAGCGAGAAAGAAAGACGGGCCGAGCCTGGTGATCCGGCCATGAATGTATGGGCGGCGCGCTTGAGCCAGGGATCGTCATGGTCAGCCCACGCGGCGATGGCACGGCCGACGGCATTCAGGTCGCTGTGGTTGCACTGTTCGCGAATCATGGCGTGATGAGCCTGCAGCGGTCCGGGAGGCGG
>Ga0182739_1001301_pt1 | contig 26869 bp, 27 predicted proteins | sample eDN5th30CBELigBY_FD_128873 | JGI IMG/M metagenome (GOLD analysis project Ga0182739, IMG submission 128873) | Enriched backyard soil microbial communities from Emeryville, California, USA - eDNA 5th pass 30_C BE-Lig BY (version 2) (version 2) | ecosystem: Environmental > Terrestrial > Soil >... | reverse complement strand
GAAAGGTGATGGGGTCTGTGGCAGACTGGGACATGCGGGGAACCTCCGGGATGGGGTCGGATGAACACCTCTCCCATACCAGAGTTGTGCCCCGTTGTCACGTCGTGAATAATCCGGGCTAGGAGGATCAGTCGCCCATAGGTTTCAGAGTCGACGCTCTCTACCCAGTCTGCAGCGTCATGGATCCCCAACTCTCTGGCGACATTGATCACCATAGGGCAGTCCAACATGTTGGTCGCGCCCGAACGCCTGATGAACTCCAACCCTTCATAGGCAGATTTGGGGATCTGCACTCTGCCGCTTGCTTCTCGACTCTCTTTTTCCATCCTCTGATTTCCTCCGCGTTCTATACTTAAATTAACATAACTATCATTGCCGATAAAGCGACATCCATTCCCGCAGCCCCAACGCAAATTCCAAATAGAGATTGCACCTGTGCATCTTAGTCCGGCCCATACGGACTCCATGGCTTCATGTGAGGAGCCAGCGCTTCCGGGATTGGTTCCGGGTCGGGTGGCATGCTCAGATCGCACAAGAGTGGGTTGATTCTCTCGGCATAACCTCGTATCCACTCGATCTATTCTTCAGCCGATCGCCGCAGCTCGGGATGAGCGGAGAGGTGCTTTTCGAGCGCCTCCAAATACGACATGATGCGTTGCACCAGTTCCCATTGCTCTACCTGCATACACAGCAAGGTGGCCCGATGCGCTTCGTTCAGCCTGTCAACAGCTGTGTGGCGGGCCTGCTCCCACTGCCGACGCCGCTCCTCGTGTTGCCGAATCTCGTCGAGTCGCTCACGTTCCGCTCGTTCAGCGCGCAGCTCCATTTCCTGAAGAATCTCGGCCAGCGAGTCCTCCAATGTGCGCACTGGCTTGTCGGACCAAACCGATGACCGGAAGGCTCTCGCGTTGCCTTCAATGGTCAGGCGGAGACGCTCGGTCACGACCTGATCATATCGTGGAGACCAGCCGCGAGCTTCTTCGGTCTTGGTGGGTATATGCTTTACCCGGTCCTGTTCCTGCGCCATGGTGAGTCGGTACTCGTGCTCATTGATGGCGATCAGGACATGACCGTGATCTTTGTCAGTGTCGGTATATCCCCATCGGTCTGTGCGGGGTGTCCTTGTGGCCTCCGTGCGGTGGCCACGTCGTCGGGCTTCGCTCACTAACGCTTCGATCAATCGGAGTGCGCGGGGTTTCTCCGCTTGGCGAATGCGAAAGTCCGCTCGATTCCTCAGGTCAGTCACTACATTCGAGGGTTTGCGCAGTTGTCCAGGCACTGGAATGGGCTCGATGACTACTCGTTGCCAGGCCGGTTGGTCCTCCAACACAATCCATGCCTTACGCTCACGCCGATTCCTCTCGAGCCGTAGCTCCTTGCCGTCGGGTAGCTTGCGGAACTGACGGGCTGATCGGATCAGGCGTTCATGCTGCTCACTTTCGTGGTAATCAATTTCAAGGCGACACTCGGGCGCGGCCATGACGGCCTGGATCATGACGGCCTGGATCATGACGTCGGTCCGACTCGGCTTCTTGCTGGTTGTCATGGAGGCATCCTCGTACATGAGTCAAAAGGCACGCCGTGATCGTAAGAATCGGAGACTCAGGTTGCGTGTACTGTTGGAGATTGTAGGATCGATGGGCCCCGTCTGCTGAGTTGAAGGTGATTAGATCAATCGGGGCCGATGGAGCGCTGGTAAACGAAACGCGGGGCAGGGTGGAAGAGGGCCTGCACTGATAATATCCTCTCTGTAGGTAATAGAGGCTGGAACAGATCTATTTCAACGACATGGGCTTAAGTGCAAGGCTGGAGATTCGGAGCCCCCAAAAGACTGCTCGCAAACAGAAACTCAGGTAACCCAGCGCTCATCCCCCTAATCCCTGGTGATTTGACAAGACTCGCTCAGAAGTCGAGAACATTGAGCCTTGAACCAGACGTGATGCCGGCATCATCCATGTCGCCCGGGCCCCTGAGCCTACGCTTCTCTCTCTATGAGACATCTGAGATTGCGTCCCGCTACAGCGCTGGTCAGAGCACTCCTCCGCTGGCCCGCGACTATGCCATAGCGGAAAGTGCGCTTCTGCAGCTCTTGCTCGACGGGGGCGTCCTGATGAGGAAGCAGGAGATGATCTCAACGAAGGCCGAGCAAGCCGGCGCTCCTCTCTATGGAGGTGGTATGTTCATCGGCGAAATCGTGGAGCAAATCAATTGCTCCTATGTCTCATTACCCGTCAGACCGGATACGGATGAGCTCGATCAGGCGCGAGAGGAACGAGAGGCTGCGGTGTTGGCTAAGCTCAACCAATCCTGGCCTTTATTGACACCAATATCTTCCTGCGCTTTCTCGCGCCTGGTGATGAGGTGAAAGGCACAGCCTGTCGCGCTTTGTTCGAGCGCATTAGTGAGAATCAAGTGGGCGCGATGACCTCCGAGACGGTGGTGGCGGAAATTGTCTATGTGCTTTCCAGTACGAGGGGTGCAGCCTACGGCCTGAGTCGTCAGGATATCGTTGGCCGCCTCCGGCCGCTCGTTTCCCTCAAAGGGCTGAGCATGCCCGTTAAACCCGAGCTACTGCATGCCCTGGATCTTTACCAGACCCATACGTTTCTTGATTTCGCCGATGCGCTGACTGTTGCTCATGCCAGCCACCAGGGACTCGAGTCAATTACCAGTTATGACCACGACTTTGATCGGATTGACGGCGTGCAACGAGTAGAGCCAGGTACTGGGTCTCGGCAAGAAGCTGCCTGAGCATGTCGTTTGCAAATGCCGGACGGATAGCGCATTGAAAGGGACCACTGCAATTCTCTGGAAATGAAGACAAACCCTTATTGGGTGCAAGTGGACGCACAATCGAGATACTTAAACTATTAGTGGACAGAAGGGTGCGGAGATAGAACGCTTCTTTGGCTCAGTACAGTCACACTCTTCCTGCCCCGGGAGAGTGCGACGTATAATTCTTCAACTTTAAAGCGTTCCGCATCGAGTATTATTACGTGGTCGAATTCAAGACCTTTGATGAGGAGTGGTCGACTCGCGACTCGGTTTTCCAAAACCCTCCCTTTATTCCGCAGTTTGTTCCGTGACCGAGTAATTGCCTCTGCAAGTGAAATAGTCGGATCTATGTCGGTACGCTCTAACGCCTGCAATACCTCTGTATACGCCTCATAGCAGTAAATTTCGACACCCGGAGATTGCATTATCGTCACGAGCGTTGTTGCAATGTTTTTGGGTCTTGACTCGCTGATAAGGCTGGCTAGGCTTGTAAACAACGGCACCAGCGACGGATTCCTGGTAGAGGGTAGGCTTCCTTCACGGAGACGGTCGATGGCTCGCTTGGGCAATATATTAGGAATACCCGTCGCACACCTCTTGGCAAATTCTATAACCTTAACCGCGAGATCGGGGCCACAAAGGCCTGCGATAGCGTTCGCGAAGCGAATCATCTCCTTGCCTTCCAACTCCTCCATTAGCTGAATCTCGCCCTTAAATTGTTTGGCGAAGGATGCGCAATGGTCTCTATATTGACCGATTACAACTAGTGACCTGTCTTCTGAGGGAACGAAGTTAAGTGCGTGTTGTAGAGCAGATGTACGGCCTGCGGGAGAGTTAGGGACATGCACCAAGTTGATTGCGTTGGATTTCAAATCTATGGGTAGTCCTGTTTCGAGATTATTGCGAATACCTAAAATCCATTGCCCTAAATCTGGATTGATTGAGTGCCATCGCCAAGGGGTGATCGGCACGTTGACAGAGGTAAAAGCTGCTTCAACATCGGTTGTCCAATTGACAGGCTGATTGTTGCCAAATCCGAACAACGATTGGAGCGGATCACCAAACACCGCTGTGGGTATCCAGTTTCGAACTGCAACTATGAGATTATGCTGGTCGATTAGGCAATCTTGATACTCATCCACAATCAGGAAGTCGTATGATTGCGTGATCATCGTGCCGATTGCCGGAGCACCGAGAACCCGAACGGCTGCTTGGTGATAGCTTTTGGAATCGACCCAGTTAGGTGTCTCCGGGACATCGATTCGGCCAATATGTGGATATGCGCGGATCAGCCCGTAGCACCAGCCATCAATTGTTCTCACTTTATAGAGATCCGAATTGGGAGCAGCGGTTTTTAATCGTTCACGCAGGGCATCCACCCCGGCATGTGTGTGGGTTAATATCAGAACTCGATGCCCCTGGTTCACAAGGTACCCTGTCGTTCTGGCAATGCGAGTCGATTTTCCTGACCCAGCCGGCATGTTCACCGAAAAAGACTCTTGGCTCACCAGCAATTGGGCTAGTACCTCGTGTGATACGGCCTCACGCATGTCGATCAATCATTTGGTTGGACTCTTGTTCGAGGTCTTCGGGTGTGCGTTGAGCCTGCTCGATAAGAGAGTGGACCAACCGCCCCATCGATGTATCAGATAGAGAATCCCACTGTTGTGTGACAAAGTGCCCCAGCTGTTCTCCACCCGATTGACTTTTGAACCAACATTTATTTGTTTCACGTTGACCATTTTGCTTCCGTCCTGCAGCTACCTTGGCCACGCCACAGGCGAAGTCGGCGATATTGTCGACGGACGCTACGTTCTTCAGCCCTTTTTGCACCTGTGCGGCTGGAACCCAGTTGGAGATCCTCTGTGTTACTGACTCCAGGTCATGAGATTCCAGAACTAATCTCAGAAGACAGTCAAGTGTGGCCGGATTCAGACAGGTAATGAGCTCCTCTTCGATGCATTGACCCGTAGAACAGCGGACGATCTCGATCCCTTGCTTCCTAGCCTCGTCAACATCTTTATCTTGAGAACGGTCGTCATTGTCCATGAGCACGATAACCCGATAACCCAGTAGATGGAACGCGTTTGCCCGCTCAAACATTCGGGTCCCGCCGCCAGACACAAACCCGATACCATCTGATCGTTGTCCGGTCTGGGTAAACCGTCCCTTGTCAAAGCTATATTGAGTCAATAAACATCTCGCGAAACCAACCTCAGTTTCCCCCTCACCAACAATTATCGTTCGAGCAAGCAGCGCTGAGGGAGCCGTGCGAACCACACCTTGGATATTGTCTATCGTGTCGGGAACCAGAGTCACGGTCGTCTGGCCTCCGCAAGACCTAACGATGGAGAGCTCTGTGGCTTGAAGCGTCTCAACGGCAATAGGGGAGTGAGTTGTCAGGAACACCTGCCCCTTACCCTCTCCTGTTCGGTCCTTAAGATGCCGCAGGAGATGATAAAGGCGATGGGGCTCAAGCCCATGTTCAACCTCATCGATCGCCAAGACTGCGTTGCCAGCTGTTGCCCTCTCCTGAATAGAGAGGGCGGTGATACGTTTAGTGCCAGTACCGAAATTTGCCAGAGGGATTGCCCCATGGTGTAAGGCCAAGGCACTACCAGTTGACAGTCCATATGGTTCAAGTCCGGCACGCATTTCCACACCTTGGCCACTCCCCAATTCTCTGGCCGCCTTGGATATCCTCCCGATGAGCGGTTTGAAGTCTTCTGGTATCTCATTGAAGATGGTTTCTCTGGCTTGCCGATGCGCATCAAGAATGATCGTACCCGCAGCAGATCGTGCTTCAAACATTGCGGTCAAAGCGGATAGGCGGGACCACTTGAGATGATTTTCAGGATTTTCACCAAGACGGTAAAACCCCAAGTCCTTTCGATGATGAGTCCTTAGTTGCTTGGGCTCTTCAGAATCCTCGCGTACGACCTCCCAGTATGGTTCCAAACTGGAATCTACTGTCACCTGTATAAGGAGACAGGTTTCTGATCCCGGCATCGGTTCCGGAAGAATTTCACCGTTCTCGTCGATGCCTGACAACTGGAGACCAAAAGCGTCCTCCCGCAGCAAGGATTGCGGAAGGTCGGTAATAGCCGCACGAATTTCAATGATGCTCTGAGGGTCACAATTATAGAAATCCGCGTCAGTCATCCGTGGGTAGTTGTTGCGGGTAAAGAGGAGTCCCAAGGCGTCCAGAAGGGAAGTTTTTGTGCTATCCCCAGGACCAACGAGGCACAGAAGGTCAGATGTGATTATCCAGTCGCATTCTCGGATACCTCGATAGTTGCTAACCCAGAGCCGTCGTATCTTCATAATTAGACCTCCACGATGTGATGCAACTGCTGCAACCTCTCAACTACCGCCACTCTTCATGCGCTAGTGGTGCCCCATTGAGCTCATCGCGGCGCTGTTGCCAATCGGCCATAAACTGGTCCATCAGTGCAATGAACCGCTCGTTGTGTCGTCGTTCGAGTAGATGCGTCATCTCATGAACGACGATATATTCGATGCAACGGGGCTCCTTTTTTGCCAGCTCCAGGTTGAACCAAATATGACCGGTGACTGGGTTGCAGGATCCCCACTTCGTCTTCATCTTGCGAATACTCCAGTAGGGGACGGACTGGCCAATGACCGGCTCCCACTTGGCGATGAGAGGCTCAATTTGCTTTCGCAGTTCGGTTCGCTGCCAACGCTGTAAGGTGCGGAGTCGGAATTCGGTGGTGGACTCAGCTGGTGCCAGGATGACCAGGCGAGAACCATCCAACATGATGCTTGAACGCCCAAGACCGGACTTCACCTTAAGGCGATAACGCCGGCCAAAGACGTAATGCGTTTCCCCGGTGACCATCTCGCGGGGGCTCTGCCGGGCCGCTTCTCGCAATCGCTTGCGGTGGCGTTTGATCCATGGCAGCCGCTGAATCACAGCTAGGCGCACCTGCTCATCATCCATGCGCAACGGGGCGGCTACCCGAACTTTGCCCAACGGGGGGTAGACGCCGATATGGAGATTCTTAATCTCCTTGAAGGTGACCTCCACCCCAAAGTCGCGGATCCGCATATAGTTGCTAGTCATATTCTGGACGGGCCTTAATCAGATCAAACAATTCATCGAGGCGGTCATAATCCGGCAACAGCTTTTGCAGCTTTCGCCGCACGATTTTTTCCTTGATCGTGTTGCCCTTCCACCGATCTCGCTTGCTCATCAGCACTGCCCGATCCACTTGTGGCGCCAAATCGCTGGTCGGCAAGTCGAAGTCCGCCAGCGCCTTGAGAGCTCCGGTGGTGGCCCAGGAGGGATAAATGGTATCTGACTCTTTCGTGCCGATCTTGCGCGCCTGCTCCAACAATTGGGCTAGGTAGACCTTGTACGCAATCGCACCTTGCCGCCGCTGCTCAATCAATGCATCGAGTAGTTGCGACATGGAATCAAAGTACTTGGGGTTGGTGGCCCGCTCATCAACAATGGTCTTGCGAATGTTGTTGGTGATGGTTTCCGCCACCGCCTCCGGGTCACTCTTGATCCCTTCCGGCAGCTTGTCGATCGCCCCGGCGTCGAGTTGCACAATCAAGTTGATCAGGCCCTGATCTTCAAAATCCGAGACGACGGTTGATGGACCGGCCTGAATATAGGTGTCGAGCAGGAAGCGCATTCCGGCTTCATACTGCTTGAAGTCAACATCTTCCCCGGCTCCGAGTTTGACCTCGTCACGGACGTTGGTGTAGTGGGCGATTTCTTGCCGTATCGCCTCGGTTTGGGCTGGGGTGTAACCCGCTTCGCTCATGTCATTGGCCAGTGCCCCGAAGGCGCGCACCACGGAAGCAATGGCCTTGTAGAGATTGACCCGCTTGTGTTCGTTGGCCTTGATCTGCTCGGCGTTGCCGTGCTCCTGCGCGCAAAAATAGTGTTGATATTGCAGGGTGCCTTTAGGTGTGGCGACGGGCTCACAAATGGCCCTGATTTGCTCCAGGGCTTCCTCGAGATCCTCGCGTGCCTTCTCGATTCGATCGGTTAGTAAGCCTTCGATGTCGCCCTTTTCATAGCCATCCAGGGCTCCACTGGTGTAGTCAGTGATGGCTTCTTCCAAGGAATTGAACAGGTCCTGGTAGTCGATAATGTACCCGTAGTCCTTGTCATCACCATCTAATCGGTTGACCCGGCAGATCGCCTGGAACAGCCCGTGATCTTGCATCTTCTTGTCGATATACAAATAGGTGGCGGCGGGCGCATCGAATCCGGTCAGGAGCTTGTCCACCACGATCAGTAAGCGCATTTGTCCGGGATTATCCTTGAAGCGCTTTTTGACTTCGTCTTCGAACTGCTCGATTTTGGTGACCGCCTTATCGGCCGGCTCATTGAAGTGGTCGGCCAGCATCTGGCGGTAAATGTCGTATTGGCGCAGCCGTTCGGTGGCTCCTTCGCCGGAGTCCTCCTTGGAAATATCCCCGGCTTGCGGGGCATAGCTGGTGATAATCGCGCATTTGCCCTTGAAGCCCGCCTGAGAGAAGAGTTCATAAAACTTGCAGGCTTGATAGATGCTGGAACTCACCAGCATGGCGTTGCCTCGCCGGTCCGATAATCGCGGTTTGATCTCCATGTCCAGCAGAATATCGTTGACGATCTGCTTGGCGCGTGGCTCGGAGGACACCACTTTTTACATGGTGCCCCAGCGTTTTTTGAGTTCGGCGCGTGACAGGTCGGTCATGCCTTTGGTTTTGACCGCAAACCACTTGTCGACTTGCTCGGGTGAGGTGAGATTCTGGTCGATATCCCGCGCTTCGTAGCGAAGATTCAACACCACCCCGTCAGAGACCGCCTCGTCGAACTTATAGGTATGAATGAAGCTGCCAAAAGTCTCCATACTGGTGGCCTTGTCCGCTTTGAGCAGAGGCGTGCCGGTGAAGCCTATGAACATGGCGCCAGGCAGAAGGGCTTTCATGGCCGTGTGCATCTTACCGGCCTGGGTTCGGTGGGCATCATCGACAAAGACGAAGATATTGCCCTTGGCCGAGAAATCACGGGGGACTGTGGCCGAGAGATCGGCCATAAAATCAGCTTCAGCCTGGTCCGTCTCGGTCTCGTGATCGACGCCCCGAAATTTGTGAATCAGTGAACAGATGAGCCATTCGCTGCTGTGGTTGAGAGTGTCCAGGAGATCGGCACCGCTCTGAGTGCGATAGATCGTCTCGTTGACGCCGGTAAATATGCCTTCAATCTGCTCATCTAATTCGGTGCGGTCAGTGATCAGCAACACTCGGGCGTCGGGCTGGTGCTCGCGAATCCACCTGGCCAGCCAGACCATGGTCAGGGACTTGCCCGACCCCTGAGTATGCCAGATGATGCCGCCTTCCCGAGTCTTGACTCGAGCTTGGGCGGCTTTGACCCCGAAATACTGATTGTGCCGAGCGGTTTTCTTGACGCCCTTATCAAAGACCATGAAGTCGTAGATCAACTCCAGCAAGCGCTCCTTGGCACAGAGTTGCGTGAAGGCGCGGTCCAGTGGTGACTCAATGTCGGAGTCTTCTCGCCAGGACAGCCAGTATTTTTCAGGAGTGTCGATGACCGCATAGCGCAACCCCTCGACGTCATTACCAGCCATCACTAGTTGGACAGTGGTGAAGAAGGGGCGAATGAACTCGGGTCTTTGGTTGCCGATCGTCTGGCGGATGCCTTCGGAGACTGCCACCTTGGAGCTCTTGAGTTCAAGCGTCACCAGGGCAATGCCATTGACGTACAGCACTACGTCTGGCCGCTTGGTGTGCTGCCCCAGCACCGTCACTTCTTCGGCAAGGGCGAAATCGTTATTCTCGGGGTGCTCCCAGTCGATCAGCCAAACCGTCTTGGGTTGCTGGCCAATTCCCGGCACCACTTTGACGCCGTAGCGCAGATCCTGGTACACGTCGTAATTGGCTTCAAACAGATCTCGGCCACCACCCAGCGCAGCGTCCTTGCGCAGCCGGTCAATTGCCTTGGTGATCAGGATGTCATCGTAGTCTCGGCAGCGCAGGTTTTGGGCGAGCAGTTCTACCTCGATATTCGAGTTATTCGCTCGGTACTCCCAGTTGCCCAAATAGGTGTAGCCCAAGACGCTTTGAGCCAGGCTGACAATGTGATCCTGAGTCTTGCGTTCGATCTGGCCAACAGTACTCATGACGCTACCTCCGTGATCGGGAGGCGGGTTCGGCCGCTGAGAAGTTCCTGCATCATGCCTTGTTTAATGGCCTTTGCCTTTTGCAGCCTGGTGCGCAAGGCATCTACCTCTCTCTCGGCGTCTACGAGTACAGAGGTGATAGCATTTTGCTCTTCGATCAAGGGCAGTTCGGGGGCCAGATCGAGAAATTTGCTCTTCGCGATATTGTAGCGAGTCGCTCCTTGGGCGAGTGACGAGATCAGATTGCGACCGCTGCTGGATCGGAAGAAGAAGGCGAGATAAGTGGGATTGATCCGACCGGATCGTTTCGCTCGATAACCAAAGCAGAAACTGTTGAGATATGTCTCCTCCGCAGGATCGAAGTCGACCGCAGCGGCTAGCGCAACTTCCTCTGGAGTTTCGGATGATCCATTGAATAAGATGTCGCCGCGGAGGACGCGGTTTTGACGCTCAGATGTGCTCACGCGAACACGTTCTAGACGCTCACCTCGCAGCAGAGGTCCGGCCATGACTTCCATAAAGGTGACATATTGTGCAGAGCCATGGCCAAAGTCGTCTTTAGTCTTACCGCTGAGTCCGCCATAGGTTGCTCCCAATTCTCTCAAGGAGACAGGCTGCCACCTCTCGGTAAACCCGAAGAGGCGCGTCTTGCCCGTCAGTAACTCCTGCATCATGCCCTGCTTGATGGCTTGCTTTTTCGTAGTGACCTGCTCAAGGCATGCGATCAGCGCATCAACATCAGCCATTTTCTCAGCGATAAGATTCTGAGTGGTGATGTCGGGCACTGGGACTGGGAGGCGGGAATATTCCCGGCTGTTGATACCAGGCTGCCCACTTCGCATCGAGGTCCGCGCGACCCAGTTCCAATATTCCTTTGTTTGTGCGTATAGGGACAAATAGCTAGGATTGAGCTGTCTTTTGTCCGGCGCAATATTAATGAGAAATCCTGCATATACAAGTTCACCATCATGTGGATCGTAAAGGTATGATTTCCCCACACTGGCGCCCGTCCGTGCAAAAACTAGTTCTCCTTCAGCCAAGCGAAAGTCGAGGGCATCGGGGTGGCTCACGCCAACCTTGGGGTTTGGAGCGTAACGCCCGTTGCCGTCGATATCCGTGATGCGAATATATGTCGGTATCCCCGGCTTCAAAGTAACCAATGCGGCATTTATTCCATATTTGGGAGGTCGCTCTAAGAGCTGACCGAGCGGCTTCTGTTCGGAAGCTGCCATTACTTGATCCCCATCTCTAATAAACGCTCGATCATACGACTTTCCAGCTGCTCCATCTCAGACTGAAGCTCGCCAAGCGTATCGGCATATCGCTCGCCCAATGTCTGAATGCGTTCAACGAGGGTCTGCGCAAGAGCGTTCACTGCATCACTTACTCGAGTTGCGATAGCTGACTTCCATTTGTCATCAAGCACCAAGTTCTGGACATCTGCCTCGCATAACTCCCCATATTTCTTGAGAGTGGCGGTATCCAATTTTGTCTGGGCATCCTTGACTGCCTTTTTGGCAGAGGCTTCCGTCGCGTAGAGGCCGATCAAGTGCTGGAGTGCTTTGACTTCGTCCGGATCGATGCCTTCCTTCTGGGCATCCTTGAGACGCGCTGCGGCAATGGTTTTGGCCACCTTGCCCTCATCCATGGCTTCGGCCAGCAACCCCTCGTCAACGGCGTGCTCTTCCACATATTCCTCAATGACGCGGGTCGCCTGCTTTACGTTTGCGTTGAGTTCTTCGATTTGATCGCGCTCGGCGGCAAAGTAGTGGCTGACGATCGGATAGGGAGGCAACAGGTCCATCTTGTACTTGGCGGTGTTTCGCCCGGAGCCAATCACCAGGTCCGGCGTCTCCGAGAGCTTGCGCTCCTTGTCCTCAATGGTCTTGCGTGGTCGTCCGGCGTCCAGCCAGCCATCGGCCATGATCAATGACACGTCATCGTGCATGGTGTCATGCCAATAGGTCATGAGTCGCTCATACACATCGTATTCATCCAGCAAAGGATTGGGTTTGAATCGCTCCAACAAGTCATCGCCCAAGGTGGCAATCAGATCATTGGGCCTAGTAGCGGCATTAATTGATTTGAGTGACTCCCGATGCGTCGCAAACCAGGCGCCCACCTCCTCGCTAACGAGCGCCGCGAAAGCGCGGAACTCCCCAGAATCCAAGATCGCTTGGTTGAGCTCGCGAACGTCAATCGCCAGGTCGCTGTAGCCGGGCCGGTGTTCCTTCAGCAATGTTCGGCGCAGGGTAGGGAAGGCACCCCAGTATCGACTCAGCGCATCGAGGTCCGAATTGGGAATCCCACCGTGCAAATGCGCATGGAGATCCTGAATATCTTCGGGCTCTGAGGAGTCAATGTAGCGGGGGGTGTTCAAATTGAAGTCATTGGCCGGATCGGCAATCTCCGCCAGCGGCACCAGCCGGGAATAGCGATCGATGGTGATTTGTTTGTTGAAGGCATCGACGATCTTATGAATGTCCTGACTGCGCAGGCGATCCTTGTTGCCATCCTTGAGAAAGCCCTTGGACGCATCGATCATAAACACCCCGGTTCGTGACTGGGCGTTCTCCTTGTCCAGCATAATCACACAGGCGGGAATCCCGGTGCCATAAAACAGGTTGGCAGGCAGTCCGATGATCCCCTTGATATAGCCGTGTTCCAGCATGCGCTTACGAATGACCGCCTCGGCATTACCGCGAAACAGCACGCCATGGGGTAAAATCACCGCTGCCTTGCCCCGACTCTTGAGGGATTTCAAAATGTGGAGCAGGAAGGCGTAGTCCCCGTTCTTCTCCGGGGGCCGGCCGAACTCGAACCGGCCAAAGTCATTATCCAGGCCACTGCTCCAGGATTTGACGGAGAAGGGCGGATTGGCCACCGCGAAATCAAAGGTGCGCAGATGATCGCCGTTGGTGAATTGCGGGCTGGTGATAGTGTCGCCCTTAACGATGTCTGCATCGGCGTTGCCGTGGAGGATCATGTTCATCTTGGCCAGAGCCCAAGTGGCGTTGTCTTTTTCCTGGCCGTAAATGGTCACTCCGCGCGGAGCTTCATCCGCCACCTTCAGCAGTAGAGAGCCTGAGCCACAGGCGGGTCATAGACCGTTTGGTCCTGGTTGGTGGTGGGCCCAATACCCACGATCTTGGCCAACACCCGAGATACCTCGGCTGGCGTATAGAATTGCCCCTTGGATTTACCAGACTCTGTGGCGAAGTGCCGCATCAGGTATTCGTAGGCGTCACCGAGCAGGTCGTCACCTTCGGCTCGACTGCCGCGAAAGTCTAGATCCGCAAAGATGGTCACCAACTTGGTCAGGCGGTCGACCATCTCCTTGCCGCGGCCCAGCTTCTCCTCGTCGTTAAAACTGGCCACGTCGATCACATTCACCAGCTCGTTGGCCTCGGCCAGCTTGCCAATGATCTTGTCGATCTCTTCGCCGATGTTGGGTTTGCCTTTGAGCGCCAGCATGTCATCAAACGAGCCGCCAGCAGGCACGTCGATCAGCGAATCTGGGTCGGCCTTCTGCTTATCCGAGACATACTTCACGAACAAGAGCGTCAGGATGTAGTCCTTGTACTGGGAGGCGTCCATGCCGCCACGCAGTTCGTCACAGCTTTTCCAGAGCGAGCTATATAGCTGGGATTTTTTGAGCACCATAGTTGACCGAAATTTCCTTCCAGGCAGAGTAGGGCAAAGCCACGCCGTTGATAGACGTGGCGCGCCGAAGCGGTCACAGAGCAATTAGTGGTGTACCGCATGTCTGATGCGATTATATGTGAGAGTTGCAAGGCAACCCAGCAGCAGACCTACAGAAGTTGCGCCGAGTACAAAGCGCACTTATCCGGGTGGGTCCATCAGGCGTGCCTTTAAGGCACACGTTGATAGGCATGGGCGGCTCCGCTAAGGTCGAGTGTAACAATAAGAATAATGTTACGAAGAGGGTGCTATGAATCGTACATCCAGACGCTCGACCTTGCAAACCCAGATACTCGCGTCCCTTGATCATTCGACAGCCGACTCGGTCACCGCCCTTGCCCGCGAGCTTGGGGCGCCCCGACCGTCGGTGAGTCGCTCGCTTCATCGCTTGAAAGCGGATGAATTGGTGGAGCGAGTCGGCCGCCAATGGCACATCACCGAAGCGGGCGGCAAAGAAGCAGCAAGAGCCGTGAGCAACCTCCAAGAGACAACACGCGATGTGGTGGAAATCGCCGGAAAGAAATTTCGGGCAGCGTCACGGATCTCCGAGATGACGGTAGGTGAGGCGTTGCAAAAAAGCTCGCTAGGATCGCTGGGGAAAATGATGTCATCAATCCCAGACCCGACTCTTGGTTTACCTTTCAACCTAGCCGGTGAACTCTGCGCTCTTCAACAATTTCCGAACATTTCCTCCATGGCTGAGCGTGCCATGGCGATACCGAATTTTCAGCTGAGCGATGCGGCAGCTACAGCAATCGGATCAATGTCAGCATTTTTAAATGGTGAGTACAACCCCACATCTAAACTACTTGCCTCCGTTGCCGGGGAGGCTCTTTCAGGATCAATTGCCACCCAATTCGCCAGCAATTTGGGCATCAACGCAGTGGCAAAGCCGCTCACGCCCGATATTCAGTCGATAGTCAGTCCGCTGCTGGCAGCACAGCAGTCTTATGCCTCTTTGCTTGGAGGGGTCTCAGCTCGAGAGCTGCCGTTTAGCTTTGAAGCAATCGCGGCGCAATCGTCCTTGTTATCATCCACGCTCAGCGATGCCATACAGTTGCCCACAGCCCTGGATTTACTACCAGCCGAATTGTGGACCATACCGAACTGGCTCGGGGAGATGTCGCAATCATTACAAGGGGTTTTTGAGGCAGAACTTGTTGCTCTGCAGGATATACCTGCGGGGGAAATAGGTTCCCTGTATCCAGAACGGTTGGTGTATGCCACTGCCCCGGTCGTGCACTACGCAGAGACGAGTCGACATCTGCTTAGGCGTGAGACAGAGCACTCCACCGCAGTAGTCGAGGAGTGGACTGACGATCTGGGCAATGAAGAACTCGATCCCTTGCTGGCCAGACTTAATCCTGTTTTTGTCGACAAGCGAAAAGGCTCCTGGATAGCCCTAAATGGCACGAATCCCGATCGCTTGGCTCCTGCAGCTGGATCGCAAAAGAATTTGCTTCTGCAGGTGTTGAGGCTCTTGGTGAAGGACGCTGATCTGCCAGACACTGAAGACGCACCAGGTTCGAAGATCAAGGCGCGGATCAAACAGATCATGGGCGGCAGCAAGAGTGAGGCTGAGCATGTGAAGTGTGTGGCTGATGCGGTCTTTAGCGGGTATTCGATCTTCAATAAATACGACCACACGAATCAAAAGAACGCATTGGCGCTCCGGGCCCACATGCAGACTGCGGAGTCATTGCTCTTCATGGTTTTGATTCGCCTGGAGGATTGAGGATTTTCTCGCACATGCTGGAGAAATTTAGGGGACTATCTACTCAAGGGAGAGTGAATTGAGTGGCGACCCAAGATTACTTGAAACGCGGCGGAAGGTTGGAAATCTCATGATTTTGCTCGGCAGCGGGACTCAAGGATGGTTTGAATTCGCTAATGTCACCCAACCTAAATCGACTGACTCTCTTCCCAAATCTGATAGCGAGTTTTCGACAATCGTGGACGCAATTGCAACTTCAATCGCCGTGGCCGGAAGACTGTCTCCCGAGCGTGCGCACCAGTAAGCGAAAGTAGTCTGGTGCCAGCGTGCTGATTCACTGCATTGATCTGGGATCCTGGCACGCGACAGAGAGACCTCCATCTCATTATGCTCTTGTCCTTCAGTCTATCTATCAGAGACCTCTGGGAGCATACTCGCTGAGACTCTCAATTAAACTTCGTACATTCTGCCACGTCTTTAGGTCGGCAGACTGTAATTGCTCCGTGATGTCGTGCGGCACCGTCTTTATTGCCTTATAGATATTATCGGGATCAACGTCGAGGGCGCTCGCCCATGTCCCGCTCGTATCGCGTGCAGTCAGCTTTGCTCAGTCGGCTTCGACGTTCCATATATAGGTGTGAGACAGGCCTATTTCTGTGGCACCGGCGTGTTGAGACATCCGGCTTCAATACGGAGCGCGAAGCGTTTCCGTTGATGACATTTACTACCTTTAGCGCGTCAACAGGTAAGTGAGTGGAAGTGGTGGTGAGGCGGAGCCCGGACTGTGTCCAAAGCGAAAAGTGGCCGGATGAGACTACTGCACTGAGGAGCCTTATTTCGGTGGTAAGGAACGCAAATTTTAGTTGTTTTCTGGGTCGACCAGATACTGCAGTGATCCGACACCGCGCTGTACCTCGATTATCGACTTTTCGAGTTCCAGCCACAAGCTGGCGGCTTGTCCCATATTTCTGATGAGCGCGTTACGCTCTGCATTGATGACATCCCGGCGGGAGGGGGTGAACTGCACACCCATTTGCTCGCTCTGGTAGGTGTCGGTGATGGTGAGGGTCGCTTGCTTGCCAAGAGCGGTGATGAGGCCATGCATGTCTCGTCTCACATTCTCGAAGGCAATCTCGATCAGGTCGATCCCGTCCATTTCGTTGAACGCGTCGCTGTCGTCGCCAGGGTGTGTCAGGTCGTTTTGGATGCCCTTTTCGGGCAGCTCTATATCGGTCCCCAGGTCGGTCGGGTCGTCCTCGATGACTTCAGGTCCCTTGAAAATAAGCTCCGCGTAGGTAGCAGTGCCGACGCTCTCGATCCAATCCGCAGTTTCCGAGAACCCCCATTCCCTGGCCAAGGTGAGCACCATCGGCCGGTCCAGCATGTTCGTCGCGCCCGACTGCCTAACGAACTCCAGTCCATCGAAGATGGCTCTGCTGATCTGAACGCGCGTGGATTCGTCTGGCTGCGGCTCTCTCTCGACCATGAGACTATCCGAGGTCTCCCGTCATAGGCTTGGTCCTGTCGACGATGAGTTGTTGGACGTACCGTTCCAGATCCAGTTTGGCGAGTTGCCGTCGGCAAATGAATAATGTTGACTACCCTCAACGGCCATAATGCCCGTCACCCAGCCACGATCCTCCAGTGCAACCGGCTCTCCGGATGCTTTCTCAACAAAAATACTGCTATATGAACTGCCAGGCACAGGAGACGACATCTGCACCCGCACCCAAGTATTTGCTGGCAGATTCTGCTCCGCAAAATAGCTAGTCGCCTTCACCCTATAGCCGCCAGCGCTCACTCTTACCCAAAGACTAACACTACGATTACTCCCGCTCGTGTTCATGAGACCATCGAGATTATAGATAGAGATGACGTGGGTCTGGTTACCGCCACTACTATATCTTTGCTCAGCTGCAGTGGTAACGCCGTCAGGAGTTGCTGGAACTGTGACATTCTTCGCTAACGGATGGGTAGCCCCGTTATTGCTTGTAATAGCTGCTGTACCCGCCGCTCTTGGGTTCACGGCCAGGTTCGTCACCGCCACCACTCCACCCTGTCCATGGCCAGCACAGCCGCCCCGTTCGGGGCTCGTGGTATTGGAAGCTTTGTAGGAGGTCGTACCGACTGTCGCGGTGAGACAGTCGGTCGTGCCGTCGCTGATGTATTGATAGGTAACATCACTGTCTCTGACGTCAGCGTGAGCAAGATTGCCAGTGGTGGGGTAGGTGCTTTCATCGACCTTGTAAAGCTCCAGCTTAGTCTTTGCTTGGGTGAGCCCTGCGCTGGCTTCAGAAGCTCTGGCTCGTTCTTGGATCCCCTTGTAAGCCACGATAGAGATAGCGGCCAGGATCGCGATCACCACGATCACGATCAGTAATTCGACGATCGTGAATCCTGAAGTGAGGCGATTGTGCTTATGCATTGTAGTGACATAATACCGAACGGTGCCGAAATGGGCAAGGGGGAAGTGTGCTCCACCTGACGGTGCTTACCCGTCAGCCTGTGGATAACTTTCACACTGCCCCGGTCCCCACTTCAGCGTTCAGCTGGTGGTAACCACCTCGATGGTCGCCTCGGTCAGGCGGGCCGTGAACCGAACGGAATAGACCTCCCCAAGGTCGCTGTCATCCTGGAACGAGACCGCGCGCAGCGGCGCATCTCGCCCTTCAATCGTGAAGCGGTAGATCACGACCCCAGCAGCGACTGAGGCTAACGTGCGCCTCGTGGGGACACCAATACTGAAATCAAAGCGCCTGACGCGGAACGGCCCCTTGGACGCTTCGGGACTCTCGATCAGATCCAGATCGTGCGTGATGTCTTGGGCTTTCTTGGCGTCGGCCTCATTCCTGTATTTCCAGATGCGAACGAGCGGCGCACGCTCTTGATGATGCCTGGTCGTCAGCTGCCAAATCACCATTGAGACGCCATCCTCGCGTGTGCCGGAGAGGACAATCTCGATCAGTTCGCTGACCAGCCGGTGCTGGACATCGTCCAAGTGGACCAACTCGGTCGCAAGGGTATGCATTCCCTGATCACTCCAGCGACGCGCCGTGCGTTGGTTGCGTTCGGGACCGCCCGGTTCCTCGAAATGCCCAAGCACCTCCTCAAATCGCGCGAGCACCGTGCCATGGGGAGTCATGAGGGAGAGGGCTGCGGCGACTTCGTTGCGGTTGCCCTGCCGGATATAGCGCTGCAACTCCCGCTCGAACCTGAGAAACGCATCGAGCACATTGCCACCACCACAGATGTGGCGGAGCGCGGGGTAGTTGCTGAACTTCTCGACGGTGAGCGTGCCGTAGGCACCGCGAAGGGCGATCAGTTCCTCATGAACGACCGTCGTCAACTCCTCCGTGTCACCGAAGTCCGTTCCGCCTGAGCCCACCATACTTCAATCCTCTCATGCTTCAGGGTTTTTTGGAGCGTGCACTTTTTTGTCACGACAGGTCGATGTGCGCCTCCTAGCCTAAAGATATCGCCTCGACGTGAGGCGACGTCGCAGCGTTCAGGAGGAAGGTCCCATGTCTGCACTTCTCCCCGCGGGACGCCCCAGTTTTGGGCTCCAACGTCAGGTTCGTCGTGGCCTGACGCAGATCACCGTCGAGACCGATTTGGCCACCGCCCGCATCCAATCGGAAGCCGAGATCCAGGCCGCGCGCCAAGCGGGGATCGCCCACGTTGGGGCGAGGGCGCAGGAAGAGCTCGCTCTGCTGGTCAATCACGAGCGCCTCATCGCGGAGGCCGTCCCCGACGCCGAGCCGGGGCTGCTCTACCTGCGTGACATCACCCAAATGGCCATGGCCCACGCCCTGATGGATGCCGGGCGCAAGTTAGGAGGGTGACGATGGGCGCGCTCTTTGTTCTCCTCAGTGTCCTCTTGGTGGGAGCGTTTGTCGCCATCGCGGTGTGGTTGTGGCTCTTTCTCGACATCTTCTCCCCCATCGCGGAACTGATCCGGATCAAGGTCGAGGAGCAGGTAGCGGTCTGGCGGATTGAATCCATCAGCCGGATTGCCAAGCTCGAGCAGCAGCGGCTGCGCGACGACCACACGCCATAACGAATTCCCACGCCTTCACGCGTGATCGGTGACCAGATTCTTTCAGGAGTGATGTCCGACCGGACGATTGTTCACTCATACCGAATGTTCTTAACTCGGGATGTCAACCGCCACCAAGTGTGGCCGTGGCAGGAAGGAGCATTGCATGAACACGAACAACAATGTCCACAAAGCAGTCCCCACGCGGTTTCGCACGATTCTGGCGGACCCGCCCTGGGACATTGGGCAAAAGGACGGGCGCTATGGCGCCCTGCGGCACTACGAGCTGATGACGTTGGAGCGCATCGAACAGATGCCCGTCGCCGACCTGGCCGAGGAGAACGCCCACCTCTATCTCTGGGTGATCAACGGCGCGCTGCGCGAGGGCATCGAGGTCATGGAGGCCTGGGGATTTACCTACCGGGCGCCCCTGACCTGGATCAAGCCGCGCTTCGGGCTCGGCCAGTACCTGCGCCAGCAAACCGAACACCTGCTGCTCGGGACCCGCGGACGCGCACCCGTCAAGTTCCGGGGGCAAGGCACCTGGATGTACGCACCGCTGCAGGACCACTCGCATAAACCAGAAGAGCAGTATGCGGTGATCGAACGCCTCTCGGACGGACCGTATCTGGAACTGTTTGCCCGTCGCCCGCGTCCCGGCTGGTTCGCCTGGGGCAATGAGATCACCGCCGACATCGTCATTCCCGGCTATCCGGTGCCCAGTGACCCCCGCTTTCCGGGAGGCGCCTCATGAGCGCCCTACCCACATCCACTCACACGGAGGCAAGCGATGTACATCCCACCCAGATCACTCCTGTCGCGTCTGCTCGGCGCCGCCTGGACGGTGCTGGTGATCGCGGTGCTGCTGTGGCTGGCGGTTCGCCTTCTGACCGAGGTCTGGATCTGGGTCGTGGTGATCGCGTTCATCCTGCTCGCGGTGCGCGCCGCGGTGTGGTGGCGACACATTCGCCGCGAGTACTGGTGAGAGGAGGGACGCAATGAAACGTCGACGTGGACGACCCGCTCGCCAGTACAACCTCCGCGTTCGGTCGGTACGCCGCAACCCGATCGATGTCGACGCCCTGGCGCGAGCTGCGCTCGAGCAGGCCGCCATGGATCAGCAGCTGACCGAGACCCAGACGAGTGAACGGGGCGCATCACGGAACCAACCTCGACCTAATGGAAAGGACCGATGCCATGATGCGCTGGAGTGAGGTGTATTGGCCACGACCGCTCGCGGTCGCGCCGCTCACCGGGTTATTGACACGGTTGGCGAGTGACCAGCAGCGCGGCTCTCTGGTCTGGGAAGCCCGCGCGGAGGCGGGACACATCCGGTACCTGCTCGGTGCCGATACGAACGATCTTCGGGAGACCTCGCGTTTGCTGACGCAATTCGTGCCAGGCGTGACGGTTACTCTGCTTACGGCGTCTCGGGCCGACGCTGAGCACTCTGGGCGCGTGCGAATCCGGCAGCGATCCCTGTCGCTGAACCTCGAGGCTACCGAGCAGATGCTTCAGGCACTGCTCGGTGCGCTTTCTGGCGCCAACACCAAGGATGACGTGCTGGTCATCCAGGTCATCCTTAGTCGTGCCCTTATGCCGGAAGCAGTGCCCCACTCGATCGAAGATCCAACCACCTCGGTCCTCTCTAAGCTGATGCACGGATCACGACCAGCGACCGGGGACCTGCGCACGCGCCCGACCGGGGACCTGCGCACGCGCCTGAGCAGCAAGCTTGGCGAGTACCGCTTCCGCGCTGTCGTTCGGATTGGAGTTTCAGCAGGCCATCCAGCCTGCCGCATGACAGCCGTCCACCGTGTGTTGGCGGCATTTCGCCAGCTGCAGAGTGGCGGGACGCGTGTCGACCTTGTTCCGGATCGACCAAGTGCCGTCGATGAGGCGCGCGTCCCGATGCTGGTACCGCTCCGCCTCACACCCAGTGAGGCGCTCTCGTTTCTGGCCTGGCCGCATGGTGACGGTGAGTTACCGGGTATGCCCGCGCTGCACCCGAGACCGCTACCGCCACCTCCGTCGTTCGTCGAGGTGAGGGATCGCGCTTTCGCTGCGACCACCGCGCCTGGACCGTCCCGCCTGATCGGTATCAGTCGGGGTGACTCGTTTCGTCATACCCACATTGTCGGACCCACCGGAGTGGGGAAGAGCACGCTGATGCAACACCTGATCAAGGCGGATATTGCCGCCGGGATATCGGTGGTGCTCATTGACCCGAAAGGTGACCTGGCGATGGACACGCTCGCACAGATCCCGGAGAAGCGCTGGCGTGATGTGGTGGTCATCGATCCGACCTTGCCACACCCTGTCGGGCTGAACCCACTCGCCACCAGTCCCGAGCGGCGAGCCCTGGCAACCTACGGCATCTTGGCGGTCTTCCGAGGCCTCTTCCCGACAGCATTCGGTCCCCGCACCTCGGATATCATGCATGCCTCGGTGTTGACCTTAATGGGGTCGCCCGGAGCGACGCTCGTGCAGCTCCCCGCGCTCTTGACCGACGCACAGTTCCGTCGCAGCCTCACTAATCGCATTGACGATCCGGTTGGCCTCGGGTCGTTCTGGGCCCAGTGGGAGGCCATGAGCCCCGGTCAGCAGGCGGAGGCGATTGGTCCGGTCATGTCGCGACTGCGCCAGTTTCTGCTCCGTCCGGGCCTGCGTGCCGTGCTCGATCAGCCGGAGCCAAGGTTCAAGTTCAGTGAGATTTTCGTCAACCAGCGCATCGTCGTTGTTTCACTCAACAAGGGCCTGATCGGCGCGCAGTCGGCGACGCTCCTTGGCTCGCTCGTGGTCAGCCAGCTCTGGCAGCTGGCACTTGCCCAGGCTGCGCTGCCCGAGGATCATCGGCGACCCGTCAGCGTCTATATCGATGAAGCGCAGACCTTTTTGCATCTCGATGCCGATCTCGGCGAGGCGCTCGAGCAGTCACGCTCGCTCCACGTGGCCTGGCACCTGGCTCACCAATATCGCCGCCAGATGCCAGCCGATCTCTTGGCTGGCATCGATGCTAATACGCGCAACAAGGTTGTGTTCACGCTCGAGGGTACCGACGCCAGGGCCGTTGCATCGGGCAGCGACCTCGCGCCCGAAGACTTCATGCGCCTGCCACCTTACGGAATTTATGCCTCGCTGCTTTCTGAGAGCCGCCAGACAGGATGGTTCTCAGGTCGGACCTTGCCACCCCCGAGTGCGATCTCATCGCCGGAGACGATCATCCGCGAGAGCCAGGCCCGCTATGGAGCCGACCCGAACATTTCCCGAACCCGAGCTGATGACGCTCCTGCTTCCAAAGCTCATGCAGAGGAAGAGTCCTTCGGTCGTACACCGCGAGGAGCATCGTCATGAGCCCGTATCGGCGTCTTGCAGACGCTCCGCTCACGCATCCAGTCACGATGCTGTCGACCTCTGGCAATCGGCGCAACGTTCGCCATGTGGAGTCGTTAGGGGAGGCGACTATCAGGGACATTCCCCTGATGTGTTGGCGACCTCGCCACCTCGGGCAAGGAGGCTGATATGTCAGATGTGCGCATCGGTCGGAAGGACCTCCAGCGTATTGCGGCAGGACTCAGCGACCGCGATTGGGCGATCATCGGGTTCCTCCACCAACATCGTTTCGCGACCACGATCCAGCTTCGTCGTCGCTTCTTCTCGACCCACGCCAGCCAGTCCGCCGCGACCCGCGCCTGCGTCCGTGTGCTCGGTCGGCTGTTCACCCATCGAATCCTGACGCGTCTGGAGCGACGTATTGGAGGCGTCCGCCATGGCTCGGCCGCATTCATCTGGTGCCTCGATGTTGTCGGCGACCGCCTCACACGACGCCATGGCATTCCCCGGAGGCGTGTGCATGAGCCATCCTTTCCCTTTCTTGATCATACGCTGGCCGTGACCGAGACCCACGTCCGACTTTATGAAGCAGAGGGGAATGGAGTCTTTCGCCTGGACGGGGTGGAGGTTGAGACCGAGGCGTGGCGGGAGTACGTCACCTCCAGTGGTGTGAAGAGCGTTCTGAAGCCCGATCTCAAAGTGACCATCGGGAGCGACGAGTACACCGACCATTGGTACATGGAGATCGATCGGGGGACCGAATCGCTTCCCGTCCTTCTGAGGAAATCACGCGCGTACGAGGAGTATCGGCGCACAGGGCGCGGTCAAGCCGAGCATGGGGTGTTCCCTCGTGTGCTCTGGGTTCTGCCCGACAGCGGCCGCGTGGAGCGCCTGCGCGCCGCCATCGATGACGACCCCGACCTGCTATCCAAGATGTTCGCCTGTATCACCGGAGATGAACTCATCCCCACGCTCTCCAAGCCGCCGTAGCTCAGTGCGAGTTGTGCACACGGTGATGACATTTCCGCATCGCGCCGTGACTCGACTTCCATCGCCACGTGAGCGTCAATGGAGAGGCCAGGTGCGACAACGTGATCCATCGGAAAGGAGGCGACATGACATCCAACAATCCCCAACCCCCAACCCCAAAGAGGAGCGAGCGCCGCGGCGCTCTTTCCAATTTCGAGAGTCTTCTTCGTCTCGATGACACCAGAGCGTCCAGTGAGCCGCCCGAGCCGGGCACCGGGGCGGCCGTGCTGTATCTCCGGGTTTCTACCCAGCGCCAACTGTATACCGCGATCGATCTGGATCCCGATGGCAACTCTATCGCCACGCAACGAGAGGCAACGATCAAGCGAGCGAAGCGACTGAAGGCGCCCATCATTCGGGAATTTGTCGAACCGGGACAATCCGCACAGTCGATTGCTAAGCGTCCGGTCTTCCGCGAGCTGTTGCAGTACGTCGAAGACACGCCTGAGGTGAGCTACGTCATCATCTACATGCGTTCGCGTGTCTTCCGCAACCAAACCGATGCGGCCATCACCAAGCGAATCCTGGACAGCATGGGCGTGAGGCTGATCTCCGCCAAGGAGGAGTTCGGTGAGGGCTACATGGCTGACGCCATGGAAGCCATTACCGACATCATGAACGAGGTGCAGGTGCGCCAAAGCGGGGAGGACATCAGGAACAAGATGTTCCACAAAGCCAAGAACGGCGGCACCACCGGACGCGCACCACTTGGCTACCTCAATGTCCGTAAAGACGTTGATGGGCACCTCGTCAACAGCATTGACATCGATCCCAAGCGGGCGCCACTGGTGACGTGGGCGTTCGGGCAATACGCCACCGGCGACTACAGTTTGACGCGATTACAGCAGGAGCTCGCCGATCAAGGATTGACGACCCGGCGTACCGCCAAATGGGAGGAGAAGGCGGTTTCGCGCAGCCAGCTTGGTGTTCTGCTGCGGGATCCGTACTATCTCGGCATGGTGCCGTACAAGGGGCAGGTGTATCCAGGGAAGCATCCGGCCCTGATTACGCCGGACGTCTTCGAACGGGTCCAGCAGGTCCTGGACGCGCGAAAGCAGCGCAACCAACGAGATGTCGTGCACAACCATTTCCTGCGGGCCATGCTCAGGTGCGGCCGGTGTCATGCCGCCGGACGCAACCACCAGCTCGTCTATTCGCGAGCGACTAATGCGCGGGGCGATGTGTATGAGTACTACTTGTGTCGAGGACGGCAAGAGGGCGTGTGTGACTTGCCGCATCTGCCGGTCGCACTGGTTGAGAATGCGCTTCTCCACGAGGTGCAGACACTCGAGCTGGCATCAGAGGAGATTACCGCCATGCGCGAACATCTGGCAGGCAGCCTCGAGCAGCATTTGACTGCGGAGCGCGAGGCGCATACACGCGTCAAGAAGGAGCTGGCCGCCCTCGATGTCAAGGAGGAGAGACTCCTGGACCTTGTCGCCGAGGGGGCATTGAGCACGGCCAAGGTGAGAGAGCGCATAGGCAAGCTGCAGGTGCAGCGCAAAGCTCTGACGCAGCGGCTTGCAGCAACCGAGGACTATATCCGGCAGGAAAGCGACATGGTGATGAGCTACCTCGATCTTCTGGAGCAGCCAGGCGCGTTTTATACCGAATGCGGGTGAATGGCGTATCATGCAGATGAATCACGAGGAGGTTTCGCCATGCCCGCCCCGCTCACGCTGATGCCCCATCTGTCCCTCGCCGATCTGGAACGACGCTACCGGACCTGCCGCGACCCGATCGAACGCAGCCACTGGCAGATGGTCTGGCTTGTCGGGCAGGGGCAGACGTGTCCGGCGGTGGTCCGCGTCACCGGCTACCGGGTGGCGACGGTCCGGACCGTCATCCATCGTTACAACGCCGACGGTGCGGCTGGCCTTGTCGATCGCCGTCACGCCAACCCCGGTCAGGCGCCGCTGGTGACGCCGGGCGTTCAGGAGCAGCTCCGGACCCGGCTGGCCGCGCCGCCACCGGATGGCGGACTCTGGACCAGTCCCAAGGTCGCGGTCTGGCTGACCGGGCAGGTGGGACGACCGATCCGTCCGCAACGTGCCTGGGAGGTCTTGCAGCGCATGGGGTTCAGCCTGCAGCGACCGCGTCCTCACGCCAGCGCGGCGGATCCTGCCGCCCAGACCGCCTGCAAAAAGGGGGCTCGCCGAGGCGGTCACGGCGGTCCGGTCAACCCATCCGGACGCCAGCGTCACCCTGTGGGCAGAAGACGAACACCGGCTCGGGTTGATTCCGTTCCAGCGTCGGATCTGGGCCCCCATCGGCCAGCGCCCGCTCGCCCCCAGTGACCGGCGATACCCGTGGTGCTGGGTGTATGGCTTCGTTCGCCCCACGACCGGGCAGAGCTGGTGGTGTCTGCTGCCGACCATCTCGGCAAACGCGATCAGTGCCGCCCTGGCCGCGTTTGCCCACGATGAAGGGATTGATGCGCGCCATCGGGTGGTGCTGGTCTGGGACGGCGCGGGTGGGCATACCAGTCGCCAGGTGGTGGTCCCCGACGGCATTGATCTGGTTCGCCTACCCCCCCGCGTCGCCCGAACTGCAACCGGCCGAACGCCTCTGGCCCCTTATCAACGAGGCCGTCGCGAACCAGACCTTCCCTGACCTGGATAGCCTGGAGGACGTGCTGGTCGAGCGCTGTCAGACCCTGCGGACCGACCCGGCCACCATCCGCAACCTGACCTGCTATCACTGGTGGCCGTCTGACGCACCCCTGGTCATCCGCCAATGATCACCCGGATTCGGTATTATGCCTCTACTGATGACAACGTGAAGCGCAAGCTCCTCGCCGCATACTTCTCTCACATCTGGATTGACGATGATGGGCACGAGGTGACGCCGCAGTCCCAACCGCAGGCCATGGTGGCGCAGATTCAGCACGCCACACGCCCAGGGGCCGCGAACGCGAACGGCACCGAGTCGAAACTCGGTGCCGGTGATTCGTTCGCCTTGAGTCGTTATTTTCTGGGCGCGTGTTCGAGTAACACGACCTTGGTACCCCAGGCAGGAATCGAACCTGCGACCTATCGCTTAGAAGGCGAGCGCTCTATCCGCTGAGCTACTGGGGCGGGCTGTCTGGTCGCAGTGGATGCGGATCCGTTCGGCCAGACG